>Ga0209835_1001327_pt1 | contig 14011 bp, 14 predicted proteins | sample LakKivwa52mmetaG_FD_184138 | JGI IMG/M metagenome (GOLD analysis project Ga0209835, IMG submission 184138) | Anoxic lake water microbial communities from Lake Kivu, Rwanda to study Microbial Dark Matter (Phase II) - Lake Kivu water 52m metaG... | ecosystem: Environmental > Aquatic > Freshwater >...
GAAGGCAGTCATCGGAAGCGGAAGGAGAGCGCCTTTCGAGCGCCGACCGCATCCGCAGTCGCATGGGCGACGATGACGACGCTGCGAAGTACCGCGAGGCCGCGCGCCGCGAGGGTGAGTTTGATCCCCGTGTGGCCGCCGTGGAGAACGCGGCAGCTTCAAGTGGCGGGCTCGAGCAGGCGCTGCTCGATCAATGGACGCTGTGCGAAGCGCCCAAGCCGATCATCGCCGCTGGCAAGGTGCTCATCGCCAACATCGATGCGCGCGGGTTTCTCGCGCGCCCCATCGAAGTCATCGCGGGTGAAACCGCCACGGAAGCGTTCGCACCGAGCGCCGAACTCTTGCAGCAGGCGCTGCAGCGGTTGCAGGAGTTTCTCGAGCCCGCCGGGCTTGCGGCGCGCGATCTGCCCGAGAGTTTGCAGTTGCAGTTGAACGCACACGAGCGCTCTGAGAACCACGCACCTGAAGACACGCGCTTTTCCGATGCACGGGAGTTGGTCAGCCATCACCTTCCAGATCTCGAGCGCGCGCGCATGGCCGCGATCCGTCAGCGACGCGGTTGGAGCGTGGAGCGACTGGAGGCCGCGCTCGCGTGCCTGCGCAGATGCGATCCCGCGCCCGGGCGCACGCTCGCGAGCGAGCCCGCGGCGCTTCTTCGGCCTGATGTGATCATCGATCACGACCCAGCGACCGATCAGTTTTCCGTGCGCCTCGCGAGCGGGCTGGTGCCGAATCTTCGGGTGAGTGAGGAGTACCTCCGCCTCTCGAAGGACCGCCGTACGGATGCGGCAACTCGCACGATGCTCAAGGATGGCATTCGCCGCGCGCGGTGGTTCATCGATGCGGTCGAGCAGCGCGGCGCCACGCTCCTGCGTGTTGTGCAAGAGGTGATTGCGCGACAACGCGAGTGGATCGAAGTGGGCGGTGCAACGCTCAAGCCGATGCCGATGATCGAGGTGGCGCGATCGCTGCGGCTGCATGTCAGCACCATCAGTCGAACGGTCGCAGGAAAGTGGGTGGCAGCACCGCGTGGGACCTTTGAACTCCGAAAGGCGTTCACAGGTGGTACCGAGACCGATTCGGGGTCGGACATTTCTTGGACGGCCGTGCGTGGTGTCGTCGGGGAGGTCATCGCAGCCGAGGACAAGGCACATCCGCTCTCCGATGATGCGGTGGTGAGCGCGTTGAAGGCGCGCGGCATTCCGCTGGCTCGGCGGACCGTGGTGAAGTATCGGGATCAGTTGGGCATCCCGACCGCTCGAGTTCGCAGGCGTGAGCAGAACTGATGCGCTGCAAGAGTTGCGGGTATCGACTTTGGAACGCGGTCCCAGGTGGCTGTAGCGAGTGTGGTACCCCGTGGCGTTTCGAGGATTTTCGATTCGTCCCTGGGCTGGTGCAGTTCTGCTGCAACACGTGCAGTCGCGCATACATCGGAACGGACGAGGCGGGGCTGCCGCTGCCACGATCATTCGTCTGCAGCGGCTGCGGCAGCGATGTCGACTTGAGCAGGATGCGGGCGTTGCCTGCTCCCGGCATGAACGACGCAGATGTCATGGTGATTGAACATCCGTGGAGTCATCGAAAGCGGTTTGGCCGTTGGCGCGCGTTCTGGACGACGGTGGGTCAGTCGCTTGGAAATCCCCGTCGGCTCGTCACATCGCTGCCACAACGACCCAGCCTCCTCGGCGCACTCTGGTTTGCAGTGCTTGCCGTCTTCATCCCCACGTCCATCGCGGCCGCGCCTGTCTTCATCATTCCATTTGGCATGATGCCGCTGCGAGGCAGTGTCATGCAGACACAGCAGTGGCTCTCCGCAGTGGGCGGGTTTCTGTTGATATTGGTCCTGTCAGCACTGACCATCCTGCTGGCCGCAGCAATCTCTGCCCTGTTCACACATCTGCTGTTGCGATGGACAGGTGGAGTCAAGCGGTCGCTGCGCTGGACACTCTGCACGAGCCTCTACTGCCTCGGACCATTTGTCTGCAGTGCACTCCCGTGCTGTGGCGTCTATCTCATCTTGGTGACCATGACGTGGTCGTACATTTCATTCATCATTGCAACGATGGAACTGCACAAGACTGGAGCACTCCGTGCGACTTTTGTCGTAGTGGCGCCGCCCATCGGTAGCAACCTGATCGCCGGTGCGCTGGTGCTTTGGCATTTCGGAGGGCCGTAGTTGGCGCCGTCGCCGATCATCACACGGCGATCCGCTCCCACTTCGACGATCGGAATCGGGCAAGGAAGAGAAGCCCACGGAGGCACAGTTCCGCGCACAGCGCGATCCAGATCCCGGTCAGTCCCCAGTCCATCCACAGTCCAAGCGCGTACGCGAGCGGCATGCGAACCCCGTAGCAACTGATCACCGTAATCCAGAAGCACGCCGCCGTATCGCCAACGCCGCGCAGCCCGTTTCGAATCACCATCGCCATCGCGAAAAACACCTGAATGATGCCGCAGGCCAGCAGCAGGCGGGGCACTTCGCGCAGATGCACTTCCTCACGGCTGATGATGCGCGTCAGGGATTCGCCGCATGTCATGAAGACGATGCCAAGCAGACCCATGATGATGCAGCCAACGAGTGTGCATGCGGCGATGGCCTTCCGAGCCTGCGCTCTGTTTCCCGCACCGAGGTACTGACCCGCGAGCGCACCCGCGGCAATGCCCATGGCAAACCCAGGGAGAAAGGAGAACGACTCCCACTGCACGGCGATCATGTGGGCACCGATGAGACCGTCGGAGGGTTCGCCGCGTGCCGCACGCTTGGTGGCGATCATGCCGATGAACACCATCACCGCCAGATTCACCGCCCACAATGCGATGCCCTCGGCAAAGTTTGGGATGCCGATGCGTGCGATGCGCCAAGTCATCGCAGAGGTCGGTCGCAGATCACTTGCCTTTGGATGGAAGTCGCGCGCTCCTCGCCGTAGCGCCAACAGCGTGAGTGCGGCACCGACGAGATAGGAGAGTGCCGTCCCAGCCGCGATGCCGATGACGCCCCAGCGTGCACCATCGATACCCAGCACATTTGGCAGCGTGAACAGCGGCGTGTCGTACTGTGCGCCTGACAGCACCCACGACAGCGATGCGTTCACAATGTTGACAGCGACCGCGATGGCGGCAGGAGTCCAGGTGTCACCTGCGCCATGCAGGCACATCGAGCCAACAGTCATGAGCCCCGTCAAAGGCATGGCGACTGCCAGGATGCGGCAGTACTGAACGCAGAAGAGCTCCGCATCGCCGTGCAGTCCCGCGACACGCGCGAGCGGCACCACCGCAAACCACAGCAGCACGCCCACGAGTGCGCCCCACGCAAGGCTCAGCGTCAACGCCTGCCCGCATGCAGACTCACTGTCGCGCGTGTTGCCCGAACCCATTCCACGCGCAATGATCGCCTGCGCGCCCACTCCGAGCCCCGCCATCGCGATGCCGATGAACCAACCGACATACGAGCCGATGCCGATGCCGTCGAGCGCAGGCAGCACCGTCGATCCCGGCAGACTGCCTGCGATCACCTTGTCCACAAGCCCGACGCACGCGGTCACCAACTGCTGCAGCAGCACGGGGATCGCAAGCGTCCAAATCGCCGCCCACATGGTCTTCCCGGCAAGTTTGCCACTCGCGATGCGACCATCGAGCGTCGACTCGGCTTCCTCCACTGCGAGCAGCGTGTGCGGAGGATCGTCGGGGCCGACTGCAGTCAGCGAATCGCTCGGGTCAGCGCGGCGTGGGTGCATCCGAGACTGCTGCGGGCGGCGCGGTGCCCGTGGGATAGGTGCTGCGCGCACCCGCATCTGCAAGCCCGCGCGGAAGTGCGGGGGACTCCCAGCGCGGAATGTCCCAGAAAACCACATAGTCCCAGAAGACCAGGTGTCGCTGGAACGTTGGGAAGAGATAGGGCGGCTGCGCGATGAAGCGCTTCGACTCCGGCGCCATGGCGTACCAGCCGAGCCATCGAACCTTGTCGAGGCCAAAGTCAACGCCAGTGATCTGCGTCAGGCTGTCACGCGCCGCGATATTCACCGACAGCTCGCTCTGATCCAGTGCCGCACAAAGTGCCTGAAAGACATCATCCTGCGCATACTGCCCAAGTCCGATGGCCAACTCCACGCGCGTCTCGGGCTCTTCCGTTTCATCCTGAAGGCGTCGCCACATCGTCTCCACGACGATCGGATCCCTGTTGTGAAGCCGCTGCAGCCCGATCGCAGAGGCAAGACGGACCTTCGGGAACGGACTGCCACCCTTGCCGGCCTGCGCCGCCACGGATCCGTCCTCCGCGGCAGGCGCCAACTTCTCCGCGAGCAGCAGAGCATCCGCCGGATCGCCGAATCGCGACAGAGCGGTGATCGCAGCCGCCTGCACGAGGGGATCTTTGATGTCCTTCGCGTAGAAGCGGTACAGCTTCACATACGGCGCAGCACCGCCGAACGCAGATGTCCCGAGGAGCACCGTGCCGCGGCGCATGTTCTCCGAGTCCGTGGTGTCGACGGCCCACTGCGCCGCCTCTTGCGGTGACGGTGGCGCCAGTTTCTCGCCGATCGACTGAAAGTCCGAACCGATCGTGTCGCAGCCGCCGATGGCAAGCGTGATCGCCGCGAGAATGGCTGCGGTACAACGCATCGGATCAGCTGCCAGGTGTCGGCTTCCCGCAGTCGAATGTCACTGGAACGAAGCAGAGGAACGTCAGATCCTGCGGGCCCGCGTTCACGAACTGATGCATCTTGTTGGGTTCGATGAGCAGCACATCACCCGCCGCGCAGTCGTGAAATGCGCCGTCGTACTCCACGCGCGCCGTTCCACCCATGATCATCACCTCATGCTCGTAGTTGTGCTGATGGCGCGGCGTGTGGCCACCCGGCGAGACCGTGTAGTGCCGCATCGCGAATGTCGGCGCACCGTCCTTGCGCCCCACAAGCAGCCGCATCGCAACACCCTGCACGCCTGGCATGTCGACAGGGGTCGGGTGCACTTCCTCCACGCGCCTCTTCAGCATGGGAAAAGGGTAGCGGCTATGTTCCCGCGCGTGGCGACGCTGCGCATCCAAGGATTTCCGCTCGGTGATTGGCAGACCAACAGCTATCTCGTGTGGATCGAGCAGCAGGGACGAAAGCCTGCGTGGATCGTGGATGTCGGCGATCGCCCCGCCGCGCTCATCGATGCGGTACGCAGAAGTGGCGCTGAAGTGGAGGCGATCCTCTTCACGCACGCACACCTCGATCACATCATGGGTCTGCCTGAAGTGCTGCGCGAACTTGGCGATCTGCCGCGCTTCGCGCACGCGGTGGAGCATCCGTGGTTCACTGACCCGCTTCTCAATCTGTCGGCGCTTGCTGATGTGCCTGCCGTGTCCGTGGCACAGCCCACGGGAACGCTCGCGGAGGGCGAGACGCTGAAACTCGGTCCGACGAACTGGCGCGTGATGCACACGCCAGGACACAGCCCAGGGTCCATCTCACTCATCTGCGACGAAGCGGCGGTGGCGATCGTGGGCGACACGCTCTTCGCGGGGTCGGTGGGCCGCAGCGACTTTCCCACGAGCGATCCGCGCCAACTCGACGCGTCACTCGCGCGGCTCATGGGACTCGATGACCGTTTCGTCGTCCATCCGGGGCACGGTCCGTCAACCACCATTGCTGCCGAGCGGCGCAGCAATCCCTTCCTTCGCTGAACGCGCCTCGCACCACGCGGACATGCGCGTGGCGAGCACATCGAGGGGCAGGGGACCCGCGCCGAGCAGATGGTCATGGAACGCCCGCACATCAAATGCCGCGCCGAGACGCCGCTCACACTCGCCGCGGATACGGCGGATTTCCAGTTCGCCGATCTTGTACGCGCATGCTTGCCCAGGCCACGCGATGTAACGATCCACCTCGCGCTCGATGTTCAGCATCGACAGCGCGGTGTTGGCTGCCATGAAGCGAATCGCATCGGCGCGCGACATTCCCTGCGCATGAATGCCGGTGTCCACCACCAATCGGCAGGCACGCCACATCTCGTAGAGCAGCCTTCCAAAGTCGTCGTACGGATCCTCGAAGAGCCCCATCGGAATCCCCAGCCGCTCCGCGTACAGCGCCCACCCTTCCGTGAACGCCGTCGCATCGATGTCGCGCCTGAACTCGCGCAGCCCCGCGACCTCTCGCGCGAGTGCGATCTGCAAGTGGTGCCCAGGCACCGCCTCGTGCAGCGAGAGCGGGATCATCTCGTAGATCGGCCGCTGATCGAGCGCATAGGTGTTCGCATAGAACCACCCTGGCAGTCCTGCCTCCATGCTGCCCGGCTGGTAGTACGCCGTGGTCTGCGACGGTGCCATGAACCGCGGAATCTCTCGAACGCCGTAGGGCAGCCGCGGCAGCACACCAAAGTACTCCGGCAGTTTCGCATCGATGCGCTTGCAGATGGCGCGGTAGCCATCGAGCAGTTCCGCCGCGCTGCGGTGGTAGAAGCGCGGATCGCCCCGCAGATACGCGATGAACTGCGCGAGGCGTTCATCGGGTGGCAGCGCCGCGTGCGCGGGATCGGCGGAGTACCAATCGGTGCGCGCGATCACCTGCAGCATCTCGCCGCGAATGCGCGCCACTTCCTTCAGGCCGATCTCATGGATCTCCTGCGCGCTCTTCGCCGTCGTGGTGAAACGGCGGAGTTCGAACTCGTAGAACGCCTGCCCCATCGGCTGATCGCGCGCGCTCACGGATGTTGGCGCCGCAGGGATGTAGTCAGACTTCAGCCAGAGCAGCATCTCCCCAAGCGCGAGGAGCGCATCAAGGCGCGACTGTTCCGCCATCGCACGCAGTTCCGCCTGACGCGCGGCAGGGATCGAATCGGGCATCGTGTTCAGTGGCGCCATCATCGGATCGAGATTGCCCGCGAGTACCAACTCGAACTGTGTGGTCGTTCCATCCAGAACCACGGCAGGGGGCACGAGCCGCTCGGCGAGGCCCTCGACCATCATGGCTTGCGTATCGCGCACAGCCGAGGGCAGCCGCGTCATGCGCTTCACATAATTCTCCCAGTCTTCGGGTGCGCGCAGCGGAACGCCCTCGGCAAACTGCGGCAGATCCTGCTGCGGACCGCCACGCTGACCAACGGGCATCATCCAGCGCTTGAACGCGAAGCCGGCGAACTCCTGCCGAAGTTCGCGCATGAACAGCGCGTAGTCGAGTTGGTCGCCACCCGTCAGCGCGGCGGCGTTGATCGCCTCGCCGCGCTCGATGAAGTAACCGATGTCGTTGTGCCGAAGCATCGCGCCGCGCAGGCCGGGCTCCGTGATGCGGTCTGGCTGCGTTGGTCTTCCGCGAGCGATCGCGTATTCAGGGAACGACAGGTCGCGCCAGCGTTGGTGTTCCTGCACCAGATCCTCGAAGGCAGCGGCAGCCGCAGCTGTCGCTGCAGGCGGTGGATCATCTGCAGCGACGACTCCGCAAACGATCAGCAGCGCGCACGCCATCGCGCCGCTCCACACTCGAATCCGCACACGGGCGCACGCCGTTCGCCTTGCCGCGCACACTTCCTGCATCCATGCACGGTACCCCACCAACACGGCTCACGGGCCCGAGCCGTCGCAGGCGCAGGGCTATACTCGCCGCCCCCCGTGAGCGCTGTCATCCCAACACCTACGGAACAGGGGTACTCGCCCCCTTCAGTGCGGCAGTTCGCGGTGTTTCTTGACAACAAGGTCGGCAAGCTGCTCGAGCTGCTGAAGCTGTTCGATGACGAGTCCTCCGTGTCGATTGCGGCGCTCAGCGTGATGGATTCGAGCGATCACGCGGTGGTTCGCATGATCTTTTCCAACGCCGACGCTGCTCGCCACGCGCTCCGTAAGCACAACTACACCTTCAGTGAACTCGATCTCATTGTGGTGCAGATTGGAGAGGGTCAATCACTGACGAAACTGTGTCTCTACCTGCTCGGTGCAGAGCTGAACATTCGCTTCGTGTACCCAGTGCTGCTTCGGGCCTCGGGCGAGCCATGCGTCGCGCTCGCGGTCGACGACTGCTACCTCGCAGGACAGATTCTGCTTCGCAAGCGATTCACGCTGCTTGGCGAAGAGGATCTCGGCTGAAGACTTTCGTTCGCGTGGCGGACCGCTTTTGCAATCAACCAGCCGTTGGCTTGGGATTGTTGCCCTGATCGTCGTAGCTGTAGACCGTTCCATCCTGCTCCGCGTCACACTGCTTGTGATGACCATCGCAGAAGGGAAACTTCTGCGACAGTCCGCAGGCACAGATCCAAACGGGCTTGTCCGATGGTTCAACTTTGATCGGTCGGTTTGCACTGATGCGAACGATGCGCGTCATGACGGGATCTCCTGCGGGTGGCGGACCTTCACTCAAACGCGGACGGGTTCGCCGCGCGCGAGCGATCGCTGCGAGTCGATTTGTGGTGCGTTCACCGGCACCGCTTCAACGGTCGCCGAAGTCTTGGAAGTCTCCCAGACGCGGACAGCACGAAGATGCAGCCCGCGCGCCCGAAGCGGATTCTCCAGCAGCGAGAAGAAGACCATCGCGATGTTCTCCACAGATGGATTCCGCTCGGCAAACTCTGGGCAATCCAGATTGAGGTTGCGATGGTCGAACCGCTCGATCACACGACGGCATACTTCCTCCTCGAGCACGGCCATCGACGGGGGATTCGTGACCTCGGCTGAAACGGAGACTTCGAGGCGGTAGTTGTGTCCATGCCCGTGAGGCCAGTTGCACTTTCCAAACTGCGCACGGTTCGCCTCTTCGCTGAGCGATGCGTCATGCATTCGGTGAGATGCGGCGAACTCGAAGGTGGATGTCACGGTCGTCTGCGTGGGCATGTCCTGTCTCCACACCACCTGATGAAAAGGGGTGATCCTCCATTGAAGCATGTCGATCGGTTTTCCGAGCACTGATCCGATACCGCGCGAAAGTTCGTGGATCAGCACAACGGGCTGTGCGGACGCAGCATCTTCGCGGACAAAGAGAGCTGCCCGAAGGATACGGATTGCCGCGGTTCGAACTGCCAAGTCAATGTCAGCCAAAGTCGCGACGCAACCATAGTTGCGCCGAGGATCGCCGCGCAGGGAAACCGTCAATTCGAACCACGCGCCGAGGCGATCGGGGCATGGATACGAGGCAAATGAGTTGCCCTTGTACGGAGTGTCGATCGCCGAGTCGCGCGCCACAAAGATCCGAACCGCGCGGGTCAGCACCGCAGTTCCCGACGTTGCTTCGGAAAGTCGGGTGCCCCGCTCATCTGTCCCTGCACACTCTTCCATTCTTGATGGAAATGAGAATAGTGTCGATCCACGACTTGACCAAGCCCCGTTCACGGGTTAGAGTTCGATGCATTACCAAGCCCCCGGAAGGGCTCGGCGTGAGGCTTGCCTCCGCCGGGCCTTTTTTCTTTTCTCCTGCGTTTACGCTGTGATTCGTATGGCGCTCCGACAACTCATTTGCTGCTGCAACGCGGTTGTGCCCGGTGGGGCTCTCGCGGCGTTCATCAGTGGGCTGGTCTGCGCGTGTGCAGCGCCACACATTGCGCCTGTGCTTCCGCAGGCTGCCGCTCGAGTGCAGATGGCGGACGGTCTCTCGGCGGACCGCGCGCGAGGCGAGGTCGTGGTCGATGCGCGGATCGCCACGCGTGAAGGGTGGCTTGAGCAACTGGTCTGCAAGAGTGGAACGCGCGAACATGAGTCGCTGCTCGCCGTGGCGGTGCAGCCATCGCTCATTCACGCGGCGCTGCTGTTCGTGGGCGCGCAGCCAGGCGCGCCAGGCGCGTGGCGCGAAGAGCAGGACGAGGGCGGCGCGTGGCGCATCGCGTACACAAGTCCAACTGGAACCCCCGTGGAAGTGTTCGCACGCGTTCGCAGCGATTCGGGCGAGCGCGACGACCCGCTGTGCGAGTGGATTCGCGGCGCGCGCGAAGAGGGAGGCAAAATCGTTGAACAGCGTTTCCCCTGCGATGCTTTCGTCTTTGCGGGTTCGCATGTGCGTCCGAATCCGCCGTCGCTCGGATCGGGCGAGCACTATGTGGCGGACTTCACGGGTTCGATCGTTGGGCTCGTCACCTTTGGCGATGAGATGATCGCCTTCCGTGAAGTAATCCCTGACCGAGTCGATCTCGCACCGGCGGTGTGGACGGCGAACACCGCGCGCATCCCCCCCGAAGGCAGCACGGTGCAACTCGTGATCCGCACTTCCAAGCCACGAGCGCAGTAGGATCGCTCGGGTGCACGGCGAGCATGCAGCACAGCTGCGCGGCATCTGCAGGCGCTATTGCCATCCCGATGGCACGGTGATGGTCGATGCGCTGCGCGGCGTGGATCTCGACATTCCTCGCGGGCAGTACCTCGCCATCATGGGCGCATCCGGTTCGGGCAAGAGCACGCTGATGAACATACTTGGTTGCCTCGATCGACCGACGGCGGGTCAGTACCTGCTCGACGGCGATGATGTCGCGAAACTCAGCGATGAGCAGCTCTCGCTCGTGCGGGGCAGGCGCATCGGATTCGTGTTTCAGGCGTTCAACCTGATCCCCGAACTGAGCGTGCTCGAAAATGTGGAGGTGCCGCTTTTCTATCAGGGGCTCGACCGCGCCACGCGTCGCGCACGCGCGCAGGAAAAGATCGAAATCGTCGGGCTTTCGTCGCGCATGACGCACAGACCCTCCGAGCTCTCGGGCGGTCAGCAACAGCGCGCCGCGATCGCGCGCGCGCTCGTATCCGATCCGTCGATCATCATGGCGGACGAACCCACGGGCAACCTCGACTCCGCCACCGGCGAGGCGATCCTTGGCGTACTCGATCGCCTGCATGCGCAAGGGCTCACCATCGTGCTTGTCACGCATGATGATCGAATCGCCGAACGATCGCAGCGAGTGATTCGTCTCATGGATGGTGAGGTGGTCTCGGATCTCTCGGGCGGACGCGGCACCATGGCCATGCGGCATGCCGCGAACGCACCCTCACGCACCGAGGGCGGCGCGTGAGCATGCGCATTCTCGGCATCGACCCAGGGTTGCAGCGAACGGGCTACGGCTGCGTGGACTGTGGACGCGCCGGCCGAGTGCAGGTGGTCGAAGCGGGCATCCTTCGATTGCAGGCGCGTGCGACGGTGGCGGCGCGATTGGTGGCGCTCGAGCGCGATCTCACGGAACTCATCGCCGAACTGCGACCGCATCGAGTGGCGGTCGAGCAGGTCTTCGTGCATGCCAAGCATGTGCGCACTGCGGTCATCATGGCGCATGCGCGCGGCGTGATCCTGCTTGCCGCGGCGCGAGCGGACATTCCCATCAGCGAGATCGCGCCCACAACGGTGAAGTCCTCGCTCACCGGGAACGGCCACGCGACGAAGCGGCAGATGCAGTTGGCGATCGCCGCGCGCTGCGGGCTCGCGAAGCCGCCGTCGCCCGCGGATGTCGCCGATGCGCTCGCCGTGGCGCTCGCCGACGCGAACCGTCAGCGCTGACGCCGCGCAGCTACGCTCCGCGCCGCCGATGGAACCCGTTCGCCTGCATACGCGCCGCATCTTCGGTGACCAACTCACGCCCGTGCTCGCGTACCGCCGCCTTGTCGCGCCGGACCAGCGCAGCGCCCCAAGCTTCCTCTTCGAGTCGGTGGATCAGGGTGGTGCGGTCGGGCGGTACTCGATGCTTGGGGCACAGCCCGTCATTGAAGTCATCGCTCGCGGCAACGCCGTGACGGTGCGCGAGCATTCGCCGACCGGTACTCGCGAAACCAGTTCCCACTCTGACGATCCGTTCCGCTGCGTGCGCGAGGCGGCACAGTGGTCTGGTGTCGAGCCGATCGGCGAACTGCCGCCGTGCTTCTGCGGCGGGTGGGTCGGCATGGTCGGCTTCGATGCCGTGCGCTGGCTGGAACCCGCGAAGTTGCCATTCACGCGCGCCCCGCGCGACGACCGCGGGCTGCCCGACATGCATGTGGCGCTCTACCGCGATGTCGTCATCTTCGATCACGCCACAAAGATCGTGCATCTCGTGTGTGCGCAGTTACCGAACGAGGCGCGCAGCGGTTCGTCGGCGCTCGACGCGCTTGAAGCACGACTCACTCTGCCCATGCCGCCGCTCGCCAATGGGCGCGTTGATCTCGATGTCGCCGCGCGGCCGCGCGTTGCGGGCACGAGCGTCACCGAGCGGAGCGCCTTCGAAGCATCCGTTCGGCGTGCGGTCGAGTACATCGCGGCGGGGGATGCGTTCCAGGTCGTTCTCAGCCAACGGTTCGTGCGCAGCAGCGGTGCGGATCCGTTCGATGTCTACCGCGCGCTTCGTGTGGTCAACCCCAGTCCTTACCAGGTGTATCTGCAGGCGCAGGGCTGCATCTTGGTGGCGGCGAGCCCCGAGATTCTCTGCCGCACGCGTGGACGGGATGTCGTCAGCCGCCCACTTGCGGGAACGCGCCGCCGCGGGCGCACGCATGACGAAGATGCGGCGCTCGCGCGAGAACTTCTCGCCGACGAGAAGGAGCGCGCGGAGCACACAATGCTTGTTGACCTTGCGCGCAACGATCTCGGGCGCGTGAGCGATGCGGGAACGGTGCAGGTCGTGCGATCCATGGAGATTGAACGCTTCTCGCATGTGATGCACATTTCATCGACGGTGACTGGTCGTCTGCGGGCAGAGGTCGACGGGTGGGACGCGCTTCGCGCCGCGCTGCCCGTTGGCACTGTCAGCGGCGCGCCGAAGGTGCGCGCGATCGAGATCATCGATGAACTTGAACCTGTACGGCGGGGACCGTACGCGGGCGGGATCGGCGGCATCGGTTGGTCGGGCGATGTCGACATGGCGATCGCGCTTCGCATGATGGTGGTTCCCGTGCCGCCGGAAGCGGACCGCGCGCCAACGGGCTCGGTGCAATGGCAGTACCACCTGCAGGCAGGTGCGGGAGTGGTTCTCGATAGCGATGCGGCGCGCGAGTGGGAGGAGACTGCGAACAAGGCTGCGGCGCTTGCACGCGCGGTCGATCTTGCGGAGAACGCGTGGTCTGCGCGAGCCGCGCGGTAGAGCGCGCGCGCTCAGGTCTCCTCGTCGGCAAGCGGAATCGGATCATCGTTGTCATCGCCGCGGCGCGTTGGGGCGCGTTCGGAGCGCGGGTGCTCTGGCGGTCGCACGGGCCGTTCCATCTGCTGCTGAAGAACGGCGCGAGCGAGCGCATCGTCGCGGTCACGGGCCGCTGCTCGTCGTCGAGCGCGTTCGCCTTCGCGCACGGCCGATGCGGCATCCTCGAGAATCTCGCGCGTCAGGATCAGCGATGCGATACCCGCAAGGCAGCCGCCGACAAAGAGGATCACCGCACCCACCGCCACCCATTCAAACTGTGGCGGCAACTTGGGTAGTAAGTTCATCAGCAGCAGCGGCTGAACGAGCGCCGCAGACGCGAGCGAAACGGCAGTCACCAGCCCAAGATGCTTCGACGGTTCGCGCTCGCCTTCGCCCATGATCAGCCGCAGCCCGATTTGGGCAGGCGCGAGGTTTGCGAGCGCAATCAGTGCGGCCCATGCGCACTTCAGCAGCACAAGCAGCCACTCGAAGAATGCAGGCGCTTGCGCGAAGGACACAAGCACCAGCAAGAACCCACCCGCAGCAGCAACAGCCAACTCGGCACGCGCAAGCAGCCACCACCGCTCCGCCCACTCGCTCGACGCCTCCCAAACACGGCCCTTCTCCTGCCGCAGTTGCCAGATCGTCAGGCATCGCGCTGCACTGCCGATAGCGAGCAGCAGCCAGAGCAGCGTTCCAGGTCCCGGCAGTCCGACACAACCGAGCCACAGCGGGAGCGTCCAGAGCAGATTGCGGCGGGCGCGGTCGAGAGCGAGTACCGACTGTCCAACAACCGAGTCGCTTTCCTGATCCGGACTGGCCAAAGTGCTTGACCGCTGCGACCGCACGATCGATGCGCGCGAAACCGTGCGGCCGCATTCGGGGCAGTTCGGTGCGCTGCTGCCACGCAGGTCGTACCCGCAGTCTGGGCAGGGCACGGGTTCATCGTGGATCACTTGGCTGGGCATGGAAGGGGGGCGAACCGGTCCGAGTC
>Ga0209835_1001329_pt1 | contig 13994 bp, 12 predicted proteins | sample LakKivwa52mmetaG_FD_184138 | JGI IMG/M metagenome (GOLD analysis project Ga0209835, IMG submission 184138) | Anoxic lake water microbial communities from Lake Kivu, Rwanda to study Microbial Dark Matter (Phase II) - Lake Kivu water 52m metaG... | ecosystem: Environmental > Aquatic > Freshwater >...
GAGGTGCTTCATAAGGCAAGGGCAGTGCTAAACGCATAATTACGTCTAAGATAATTTTGCAATATGAATGATTACCTATGCTTGGGACTTAAAGTGGTAAAGATGGGTTCAATTAAAATCGGCGTCAATATCGTAATCGTATCTTTCCTTTGCTTTCTCCCCGCAATCGCGGCGGCCGGAGAACTCCGCACCATGACCTTTCTGCCCCAGTGGCTCCCCCAGGCCCAGTTTGCCGGCTATTACGTCGCCTACGAAAAGGGATTCTATAGTAAACACGGGATTGATCTGAAAATCCTCAAGGGCGGGCCAGACTTTCCCGCCGCCGAGATGCTTGGTAAAAATCGGACTAATTTTACCACCATGTTTCTCTCCGAAGCGATCCAGCAGCGAGATAAAAAGATCCGTCTGGTCAATATCGGTCAGCTCATGCAGCGTTCCGGGTTCATCCTCGTTGCCAAAAAGGGGAAGGGCATTTCCAAACCATTGGATTTGCAAAACAAAAAGATAAGTATGTGGCCGAATTTCCAGGTTCAGCCCCGGGCCTTTTTCCGCAAATACGGCATCGAGGTCAAACCCGTTTCCCAGGGGGCAACGGTCAATCTGTTTCTGAGAGAAGGGGTCGATGCCGCTTCCGCCATGTGGTACAACGAGTATCACACCATCATCAACGCCGGCATTAATGAAGATGAACTGACAACCTTCTTTTTTGACCGGCATGGTCTCAATTTCCCCGAGGATGGGATTTATGTCCTCAAAGAAAGCTATGGACGCGATCGGGAGCTCTGCTGCAAGTTCGTCAAGGCCTCTATCGCGGGCTGGAAGTATGCCTTTGCAAATCCCGACGAGGCCACAGACATCGTCATGAAATATATCAAATACGCCCATGCCGGCGGCAACCGGGTCCATCAGCGCTGGATGCTCGCCAGAATGAAAGATCTGATGCAACCTTTGGACCCCAATGTCCCCATCGGCAACCTCAACCCAAAGGATTACGATACGGTCGCCGGAGAATTGCAGAAAAACGGTCTTATCCGGACGATCCTCCCCTTCGGTGAGTTCTATGCCCCTTGCCTTGAATAACCTCAAAGCGGCAGGGAGGGGAGGACTGGCCTTCCGGATGTCCTTCTTCATCCTGACCAGTACGGCCTGCATCTTTATTGCGGTCTTTGGTTATAACTATTTCTATTCCCGAAGCCAGATCCTGGCCGATGTGGAAAAGAACTCCGAAATCATCACCGTCGCCACGGTGAGCAAGATAGAGATTGTCCTCAACGGCGTGGAGAAGGTTCCCTCCTACCTCGCTCGTTCCCTTGAGAGTTCAAAGCCGTCGCTGACGGAACTTCAGAAACGGATCATCGACCTCCTGCAAACCAATTCCGAGATCTTCGGTTCCGCCGTCGCCTATGAGCCCTATGCCTTCGACGGGAAGTCAAGGTATTCCGCCCCATATATCTGCAGGGGGCAATACGGTGTTCTCGTTCCGTCTTTTTTAGGAAACGACGAATATCAATACTTTTTCCTGGACTGGTATCAGATGCCCAAGGAGCTGGGCAAGCCGGTCTGGAGCGAGCCCTACTTCGACGAGGGGGCAGGAAACATCATGATGTCAACCTATTCCGTCCCATTCTATAACTATAAAAACGGAAAGCTGATCTTCACAGGAATCGTCACCGCCGACATCTCCCTGGAATGGCTGATGGAGACGATCAAAAAGATCTCCTCTCATCAATCCAGTTACTCCTTTCTCATCTCCCGCAATGGCATATTTGTTTCCCATCCGAACAAGGACTACATCATGCGGGAAAGCATCTTCAGCATCGCGGAAGCCAATCATGACAATGATCTCAGAGAGATCGGCCGGAATATGATCCGGGGAGGTAAAGGGTTTGTGACCCTGAAGAATCATTTCGCCGGGCAGAAGTCTTGGATGTACTATGCCCCCCTGCCATCCCTGGGGTGGTCGATCGGGGTGGTCTTCCCGGAAGACAGGCTTTTTGCAGGTATCGGCAAGCTCGGCGCCATCATTATGGCGATCGGCGGCGCTGGTTTTTTTGCCCTCCTGGTTGTCATCATCGCCATTTCCGGAACCGTCACCAAGCCCCTCCGCGTCCTTGCCGACAAGGCGGGGGAAATCGCCCGGGGTAATCTGGAAGTGGAGATCCCCACGGTCAGGTCCCACGACGAAGTGGCCGCCCTCTCAAACTCCTTCCACAATATGAAGGTCGCCCTGAAGGAGTATATCAGCAATCTTGCCGAAACCACCGCCGCCAAGGAGCGAATTGAGAGTGAACTGAAGATTGCCCATACGATCCAGATGAGCTTCCTTCCCAAGCGTTTCCCTCCCTTTCCGGAAAAGGAAGAATTTGAAATCTTCGCCATCCTGGAACCGGCAAAGGAAGTGGGGGGCGATCTCTATGACTTCTTCCTGATTGACGAAGAACACGTATTCTTTTCCATCGGCGATGTCTCCGGCAAGGGGGTGCCGGCGGCCCTGTTCATGGCCGTGACCAAAACCCTGATGAAGGGGATCGCCAGCCAGGCGGTTTTCCCTTCCATGGCCTTGTCCAACGTAAACCAAGAGCTCTGCAAGGATAATGACTCCTCCATGTTTGTCACCGTATTTTGTGGCATCCTGAACTTCAAGACCGGGGAACTCCTCTTCGCAAACGCCGGCCATAATCTCCCGGTCCTGATTTCCGCAGGGGGCGAGATTCGCTGGCTTGAGTCCCCGCCGGGTTTCCTCCTGGGAATCATGGAAGACACTCAATATGAAACCTCCCGGATGATCCTGACTCCCGGCGATACCCTGTTCCTCTATACCGATGGGGTGACAGAGGCCATGAATTCCCAACAGGCCTTTTTTTCCGACCCAACCCTGATTGAAACCATCGCCAGGTGCCCGGATCAGCGGACACCGGAAGCGATCATTGACTGCGTCCTCAAGGCCGTCAAGGCGTTTACCGGAGAAGAACCCCAATCAGACGACATCACCATGCTCGCGCTGTATTATCGGGGTAAGGGATCGAGGAAGAAGTGAAACTATTCCTTTGACACACAAGATCATTCTTCATATACTACCACTACGAATTTCGCGGGAATGACAATCTCGGGCTTTTGCAATTGCCTTAAATATCAAAAACAACCTGTATATCGGGAGAAGCCGCGCTACTCGACTCAAATTAATCAGGAAGTATGGGGTGGAATTTATGGAAATTCAGACAGCGAAAGAAAAAAATGCGGTTGTTGTTTCCGTCCAGGGTAAAATTGATGCCGTTACGGCGCCGGAATTTGAAAAAGCCATTTCAAACCTGATTGCCCAGGGCGAGAAGGTTATTCTTTTCAACTTCAGCGGGCTTGAATACATCAGCAGTGCAGGTCTGAGGAGCATTCTGGCTACAGCGAAACAGTTGAAGCCAACAGGTGGTAGTATCCTTTTCTTCGGGCTTAAGGGACCCGTTAAAGATGTGTTTAAAATCTCCGGATTCGGCACCATCTTCAAAATGTTTGAAACTCAGGAAGATGCATTGAAGTAGGTCAAATTTATGGCCATACCCGCAACGATTACATTGCCTGCAAAATTAGACTCCCTCTATGATTTCATGGACTTCGTTTCCTCCTGCACCAGAGAACAGGGATTCAGCAATGAAAGGATCAGCGAGATAGAGCTGGCACTGGAGGAAATCCTCGTCAACATCTTTAAATATGCCTATAAGGATTGCGGTTTTGATGGTGACATAGAGATTACCTGCAAGCTTGCAGATTCACAGAGTTTTGTCATTGAGATCACAGACTCCGGTATACCATTCGATATATTCTCCGTCGGTGAACCGGATGTAACCGCAGACATCGACGAACGCCAAATCGGGGGACTGGGAATATTCTTCGTAAAACGGTTAATGGATGATGTCCGGTACAGACGTGAGGGAGGCCGGAACATATTGACACTCGTTATATATGTGGCCGGGCGTCAAGCAGACGCAGCAGCAGGTTGCCGGAAACGGTCCGGCGGTAATCCGCCGAAGTCCGCACATCGTCGATGGGCGCTACGATCTGCCTGATTCTTCCAGCGGCGGCCGGCGTTTTCTGCGAAAGTTTTTCGCCGATCAGGTTGTTTTCGACGGCGGCGGTCATAACGGTCGGTCCGACGCTGCTCCATGCCAGCCGCGCCGCCTCGATCACCCCCGTATATATATACCCCGTTCAGATCGTTAGTATACGGTGCGGTTCATCAATGAACAGCAGGTAGCATTCGACCTGGCGCCCGCCGAAGAGACCCTGGAGGATGGTTCGGTAGCGGATTATCTGGGGGCGGTACTTGTCGGCAAGATGGCCGACGCGTCCCGTCTTGATTTTATCAATCCTTAAACCCCGTTTGATACTGTTGATAATACCTTCCCCGCTCTGCCAGGAGCTCGGCATGCGTTCCCTCCTCGACGATCCGCCCGCTGTGGATCACCACAACCCGGTCGGCACTGGTGACCGTCGAGAGGCGGTGGGCGATGACGAAGGTGGTTCTCCCCTGAAAAAGCCGAAAGAGCGCCTTCTGGATCGCCTGCTCGCTTTGGGTGTCCACGGAGGAGGTGGCCTCGTCGAGGATGAGGATGCGCGGGTCGGCCAGAAGGGCGCGGGCGAGTGAGATGAGCTGCCGCTGCCCGACCGAGAGCATCACCCCTCCCTCCTCCACCTGGGTTTCATAGCCCTGGCGCAGGTTCATGATGAACCCATGGGCGCCGACCGCCTCCGCCGCGGCGACGACCTCTTCGTCGCTCGCATCGAGCCTGCCGAAGAGGATATTTTCTTTCACCGTGCCGCTGTGGTTGTGATAACCGAAAATTGATCAGCAGAAGGGGGTCGTGATAACCGAAAACTGACCACCCAAAGCGGTTCGTCTCCTGATAAAGTGGTTGAGGATAATCGACCATTTTTTAAGGAGGGGGAGGAGTGCTCAAGGTGGATCAATACGAGATGATCAGGACAGCGCATCGGGTGTACGATGCAAACATCAGTGAGATGTCCAGGCTAACGGGGCATTCGCGCAACACAGTCAAGAAGGCCATACGAGGAGAGCCATGGGGGTACAAGGAACGGAGCCATCAGCCGTTTCCGGTTCTTGAGAAGTATATACCCGTGATTGATGGCTGGCTTTTGGCAGACAAAGATCAGCCGAAGAAGCAGCGGCATACGGCCCGTCGGGTATACAATCGACTGGTGGAAGAGCATGGGTACCAGGGGAGTGAACCCACTGTGCGCCGGTATGTTCGGTTTGCAAAGTTGGCCTTGGGGTTGGAAACGCCCTGCGCGTTTATACCCTGCGATCCGGAGGCCGGACACGAGGCGGAGGTGGACTGGGGGACTGCGACAGCCATCCTTAACGGGGAAGAGGTCCGGCTGAAGTTTTTCTGCATGCGGAGCAAGTATTCGGGCAAGCACCTGGTGCGTTTTTACTCCTGTGAGCGGCAGCAGGCGTTTTTCGACGGCCATATTCAAGCCTTTAACTTTTTTGGTGGGGTCTTTCCGATTCTGATTTACGATAACCTGACTGCGGCCATTCAAAAGGTTTTGCGGGGAAAGGATCGCATCGAGCAGGAGGCGTTCGTCAAGTTCAAGGCGTACCACAGTTTTGATGCCCGTTTCTGCAATCCTGACAGTGGTCACGAAAAGGGTGGGGTTGAGGGGCTGGTTGGCTTTGCACGGCGCAATTACATGGTTCCCATCCCGGAAGCAGCCAGTCTCGAAGAGCTCAACGAGAAGGTTCTGCGGCAGTGCGTTGCTTACGGGAATCACAAGATGGCCGGTCGCGATCGGGCCGTGAACGAGCTGTATGAGGCTGAGAAAGCGCACCTTCTTGCTCTTCCCGAGGCAGCCTTCAGCAATGTAAAGTCCTTGGGCGGCAAGGCCGACAAGTATGCCACGGTGATTGTGGACAAGAACCGTTATTCGGTTCCGACCCGGTATGCGGGATTTAGGGTGAAGGTTCTGCTTTATGTGGACCGCGTGGAGATTTTCTTCGGCACGAGGAAGCTGGCTGTCCACGAGCGGGTATACGGCAACAACAAATGGTGTCTCAATCCTGATCATTATCTTGAGCTTATTGAGCAGCGGCCGATGGCTTTCAACAGTGCCCGGCCCATTCGGCAATGGCGTCAGAGTTGGCCGCCGTGCCTGAACGCTCTTTTGGCTCGTTTTTGCGATGCTCAGGGAGAAACGAACGGGATCAAGGATTTCATTCGCGTTTTGATGTTTTACAGGGATTACAAGGCCGGGGAGATTGAAGCCGCCGTTGATCTGGCCCTGGAACATCATATCAGCAGCAGTGAAGGGGTGCGCCACCTTCTGACCTACGCCAACGGCACGGAACCGGCGATGACACCGTTGGCCTCCTGGTCGAGCCTGCCGGCGCCCGACATTTCGGTTTACGGGCAACTGGGAGGTGTGCAATGACGGTAGGGACATTGATCGAGCTGCAGGCAAACCTCAAGGCGTTGAATCTCACCCACATGCTCCGCAACCTGGAGAGGATTTTACGCCAAGCCCGAGAAACCGGAATCGGTTATGACGAGCTTCTTTTAGAGCTGACTGCCGCTGAACTGCAGGCCAGAGCGGAAAGCAGGCTGGAACGCCGGATAAGGGAGGCGAAGTTCCCTCTTTTGAAACCCCTGGAGACCTTTGATATGGCAGCCGCACCGGAGTTGGATATCCGTCATTTTCGGGATCTTACGGGAGGCGGCTATATTCACGAGCACAGGAATGTCATTTTTCTCGGGGGAAGCGGCGTGGGCAAGACCCATCTGGCCACGGCCCTAGGGATCGAAGCCTGCAAGAATAATTTTCGGACTCGCTTTGTGACCTGCTACGGTTTGGTCAACGAGCTGATCGAAACGAGACAGGAGAGGGGGTTGCAGCGTCTTGTTCAAAGGTATGCCCGTTACGATCTGCTGATTCTGGACGAACTCGGGTACATTCCCTTTTCAAAGGAGGGATCGGAACTGCTCTTTCAGGTCCTGGCCGAAAGGCATGAGAGGGGGTCGGTGATCATTACCACGAACATCTTATGCGGTGCACCGCATAAGATGTTTAATGCAGAGTCCATCGTTATGCGGAGAGGAACATCTTTAACTCTGACAATAATGCAGTAATTTCAGTGAAGTAGAATCGCCTTGCACTTTTAGGTACTCCGCATAATAGTGACGTCTTTCTGACCTACACTTTACACAAAAGGAGGACGTCATGTTTGAAGAGTTTTTCGATGGTGCTTCACGGGTTCAAGAGCTTCGGAACAGTCTGGGCGGGCCTTTGCTAGAAGGATTCTCTGAAGAGCTATCCCATGAAGGGTACGCTGAGATTACCGCCCGTAGACACATCCGAGCAGCGGAACATCTCATTTATTGGTCGGGCTGCGAAGGCATACCTATATCGAGCATGACCGAAAAGTTTGTTGAGCGTTTCGACCACCACCTGAATGGATGCCAATGTGCTCGTTACGGCCATACCCACCGGTCGGACTTACTTAACGGTGTGCGTTTGTTCCTGAAACACCTGCGAGATGCCGGTGAAATCACTGCTGCCATTGATCAGCCAATGGCTCAAGAACCAGTTTTACTCGCTGCATTCTGTGAGTGGATGCGCCGGCAACGTGGAACGTGTAATCTTACCCTCTACAACTACAGCCTATCGATCCGGGACCTGCTAAAGCGCTTTGATGAGGATCCAGAAAGGTTTGATGCCAAGGGTTTGCGAGAGTTTGTCCTGGAGAAGAGTCAACAGTGTGGGTGGGCAGCAGCAAAAACATGTACGACGGCGCTTCGCATGTTTCTTCGCTTTCTCATCGCTGAAGGCAAGTGTTCGGCCGACTTGTACGGAGCCATTCCGGTTCTGGCGCATTGGCGCCTTTCTTCACTGCCACGGTACCTGCAAGAGGAAGAAGTGGAGCGAGTCATCTCTTCCTGTGATCCCAATTCGCCGGTTGGCAGGCGAGATCGTGCGATTCTGCTTCTCCTGGCACGATTGGGACTTCGAGCGGGCGATATCGTCCAGCTTCGTTTGGGCGATATCGATTGGGAAGACGCCGTGATCCACGTATCGGGAAAAGGACGTCGCGAGGTTGGGCTGCCTCTGACCCAAGAAGTCGGATGGGCGCTGGTGGTCTACCTGCAAAACCGACCTCCAACTGACACCGATGTATTGTTCGTTCGCTCACGGGCTCCCTTTCGCGCTTTCGCCTCTCACAGTGCAGTCTCAGTCATTGTTGCTCAGGCGATGCGTCGAGCGGGTGTCAACTGCAAAAGTCGCGGTGCGGCCCATGTTCTCAGACATTCCGCGGCAACTTCCATGTTGCGGCAAGGAGCATCACTGCAGGACATTGCGGACATCCTTCGGCATCGTTCCATCGAGACTACGCAGATCTACGCCAAGGTGGATGTGACTGCCCTGCGCCAGATTGCTCAGCCTTGGCCGGAGGTGCAGTCATGTTAAATCAAGCTGTGGAGTCCTACTTGAGGGTACGCCGTGCTTGCGGATTCGAGCTCAAGTGCCAAGGCAGTCTTTTGCGAAGTTTTGCCATCTTCTCGGATGCGAGAGGAAAACACCATGTTTGCTCCGATATCGCAATCGAGTGGGCCGGATTGGCAGGATCGGTCCATCAGCATGCTCGCCGACTCGGTGAAGTGATTCGATTTGCCCGCTATATCCGTGCCGAAGATCCATTCCATGAGCTGCCACCGCCTGTTTTTGGCAGCGAAAAGCGCCTGCGGCCTATCCCCTACATCTTTTCCCAGCGGGACATCCAGCGTCTTGTGCAAGCCGCATCTGAGTCTGGTTGCCGTTCCTTGCGTCGAAAGACCTACAGCACGCTGTTCGCTCTACTGGCGTCCACGGGATTGCGCGTGTCCGAAGCAATCCGGCTGCGCTATGAGGATATCACCCCAGATGGTCTGGTAATACAGCGCTCCAAGTTTCGAAAAAGTCGCCTTGTGCCCTTGCACGAGACAGTGCAGGAAGGAATGGAACGCTATCTCGAACACCGTCGCCCCTATGCCCCCTTCGATGACCATGTATTCGTTTCACTGCGAAGAAAATCGTTGCATATAGAGGATGTTGAGACAGCATTCCAGACTGCCGTTGACAAGATCGGTCTGAAGCGAGGACCGGGGCTACCGCGCCCCACGCCTCACTCGCTTCGCCACACATTCGCCGTAAGAGCCCTGGAAACCTGTCCGGATGGCCGTGACTACATCACAAAACACATGTTGGCGCTCTCCACTTACCTTGGGCACGGCAACGTTTCCCATACCTATTGGTATCTGGAAGCGGTTCCGGAACTGATGAGAAACATCGCAGAACGTTGCGAAAGCTTCTTTACAGGAGGGCAGCCATGACTCTAATCGCTTCCCATATCACAGCCTTCCTTCAGCAACGCTTGCCTGTCGAACGCGGCGCTAGCGACAACACCTGTGAATCCTATGCTTACGCCTTCAAACTCCTCTTTGAATACGCCGGCAACTGTCTCAAAGTTGCTCCATCCAAAGTGCATCTGGAGCAACTTGAGGCACCGCTGATCGTAAACTTCCTGGACCATCTGGAAACGGAGCGCGGCAATGGAGCCAATTCAAGAAATATCCGGCTTGCTGCTATCAAGTCGTTTATGCACTTCATGGAGTATCGCGTACCGACGGCTTTAGAGCAGATCAGACGCATTCTGGCGATTCCACCAAAGAAAGCCGAGACACGCCTTGTAAGGCACCTCACAGTTGAAGAGATGCAGGCTGTCTTGAATGCGCCTGTGCCAACCACTCGAGACGGCATTCGGGACCGCGCCATGCTTTACCTCTGCTTCGCCGGGGGATTGCGCGTCTCCGAGTTAATCGGACTCCGAATTGACGATCTAACCCTTCAACCGCATGCCAGTATTCTCGTCCATGGCAAGGGGCGAAGGCAACGTTGCTTGCCTTTGTGGAAAGAAACGGCATCAGCGCTACGAGCATGGTTAGCGGTCAGGAGCACAGCCTCGGTACCTGAACTGTTTTTCAACGCTCGTGGCGAACCTATGTCTCGTTCCGGCTTCGAATACATTCTGTGCAAACACGCCCGCACTGCCGCAACAAGTTGTCCATCTCTATCAACGAAGCGCGTCTCGCCGCATGTGCTCCGACATACTTGCGCCCTGACGGTACTGCAGGCCACCAAGGATCTGCGAAAAGTCTCTCTCTGGCTCGGACATGCAAACATGCAAACGACGGAAATATACACACGCGCCGATCCCTCGATAAAGCTGGAGGCTCTGGAATCTGTTGTCCCTCCAAAGCTGCGATCCGGACGTTTCAAGGCAACCGATGAGCTAATCGCATCTCTACAGGCTCGCTCTGTTATGCGGAGTAAAAAGACATCAACATGACCGATTGGCGGGGCCTGCGAAAAGCGGGCTCCGCATAACAATGGACTCTGCATTAAACATCTTATGCGGTGCACCGCATAAGATGTTTAATGCTGAGTCTATTGTTATGCGGTGAGGCAGGTCTTATCTTTGACAATAATGCTGGAGTTTCAACCAAATAGAATCGCCTTGAACTTCTATCTACTCCGCATAATAGTGACGTCTTTCTGACCTACACTTTAAACAAAAGGAGGACGTCATGCTTAAAGATTTATTCGATTGTGCTTCACGGGTTCAAAAGCTTCGGGACGGGCCCGGCGGGTCTTTTCTTGAAAGCTTCGCTGAAGAGCTATCCCATGCAGGCTATGCTGAGATAACCGCTCGTAGACACATCCGGGCAGCGGAACATTTCATCCATTGGTCGGGTAGCGAAAGCATACCTATCTCGAGTTTGACTGAGAAGTCTGTTGAGCGTTTCGATCGCCACCTGAAAGATCGCCAACGTGGTCGGTACAGTCATGCTTACCAGGCGGATATCCTTGGGGGCGTGCGTTTGTTTCTGAAACACCTGCAAAGTGTCAGCGCAACCAGTGCCATTGATCAGCCAACGGCTCAAGATCTAGCTCTGCTTACTGCATTTCGTGAGTGGATGCACCGGCAGCGTGGAGCATGTGATCTTACCATCGACCGCTACAGCCTATCGATCCGGGATCTGCTAAAGCGCTTTGGTGATGATCCAGGAAGGTTTGATGCCAAGGGTTTGCGACAGTTTGTCCTGGAAAAGAGTCAACACCGTGGATGGGCGGAGGCAAAAAAATGTACAACGGCGCTTCGCATGTTTCTTCGTTTTCTCATCGCTGAAGGCAAGTGTTCAGCCGACCTGTGTGCCGCCATTCCAGTCCTGGTGCATTGGCGCCTTTCTTCACTGCCACGGTACCTGCAGCCGGAAGATGTGGAACGGATCATATCTATCTGTGATCCCCATTCGCCGGTCGGCATACGAGATCGTGCGATTCTCCTTCTCCTGGCGCGCCTGGGACTTCGGGCTGGCGATATCCTCCAGCTGCGTTTGAGCGATATCGATTGGGAAGACGCCATGATCCACGTATCGGGAAAAGGACATCGCGAGGCTAAACTGCCTCTGACCAAGGAAGTGGGATGGTCGCTGGCAGCCTACGTGCAAGACGGCCGCCCTCAAACCGATACCGAGGCATTTTTTGTTCGCTCACGAGCTCCTTTTCGCGCTTTTGCCTCTCACAGTGCGGTCTCGGTCATCGTTACTCGGGCGATGCGCCGCGCAGGTGTTACCTGCCAGGGTTGCGGTGCGGCTCATGTTCTCAGACATTCCGTGGCAACTTCCATGTTGCGGCAAGGAGCATCATTACAGGACATTGCCGACGTCCTTCGGCATCGTTCCATTGAGACTACGCAGATCTATGCCAAAGTGGATGTCACTTCCCTGCGCCAGATTGCTCAGCCCTGGCCGGAGGTGCGGCCATGTTAGCTCAAGCCGTGGATTCCTATTTGAGTGTGCGCCGCGCCTGCGGGATCGAGCTCAAATCCCAAGGCAGCCTTTTGCGCAGTTTTGCCGCGTTCTCCGATGCAAAAGGGAAACACCACGTTTGCTCTGATGTGGCAATCGAGTGGGCGGGATTGACGGGATCGGCCGATCGGCACGCCCGCCGACTTGGGGAAGTGATTCGATTCAGCAGGTATATCCGTGCCGAGGACCCAACCCATGAACTGCCGCCGCCCGTTTTTGGCAGTGAAAAGTGGCCTCGGGCTGTCCCGTACATCTTTTCCCGGGAAGACATCCAACGTCTGGTTCAGGCAGCGGCTGAGTTTGGTTGCCATGCCTTGTACCGAAAAACTTACAGCACGCTGTTCGCTCTGCTGGCATGCACGGGATTGCGCGTGTCCGAAGCAATAAAGCTGCGCTATGAGGATATTACGCCCGATGGTCTGGTGATACGGTGCTCCAAGTTTCGCAAAAGTCGCCTCGTGCCCCTGCACGAGACAGGGCAAGCAGGAATCGAACGCTATCTCGAACGGCGTCGTCCTTATGCCCCTTTCGATGACCACCTATTCGTTTCACTGCGAAGAAAACCGTTGCATATTAACACCGTGGAAGCAGCATTCCAGACTGCCGTCGATAAAATCGGGCTGCAGCGAGGTCCGGGGCTGCCGCGCCCCACCCTTCACTCCCTTCGCCACACCTTTGCCGTCAGAGCCCTGGAAACCTGTCCGGATAGTCGCGACCACATCACAAAACACATGTTGGCGCTCTCCACCTATCTTGGACACAGCAATGTTTCCTGCACCTATTGGTACCTGGAAGCAGTGCCGGAACTGATGAGGAACATCGCCGATCGTTGCGAAAGCTTTTTTACAGGAGGGCGGCCATGACTCCAATCGCTTCCCATATTACAGCCTTCCTTCAGCAACGCCTGCCCGTCGAGCGCGGCGCCAGCGACAATACCTGTGAATCCTATGCCTACGCCTTCAAACTCCTCTTTGAATACGCGGGCGGCTGTCTAAAAGTTGCCCCGTCCAAACTGCACCTGGAGCAACTCGATGCCCCGCTGATCGTAAACTTCCTGGACCATCTGGAGAAGACGCGCGGCAATGGCGCCAATTCAAGGAATATCCGGCTTGCAGCCATCAAATCGTTTATGCACTTCATGGAGTATCGCGTGCCGATGGCTTTAGAGCAGATCAGACGCATTCTGGCAATTCCACCAAAGAAAGCCGAAACACGCCTGGTAAAGCACCTCACAGTTGAAGAGATGCAGGCTATCTTGAATGCGCCTGCGCCAACCACTCGAGTCGGCATTCGGGACCGGGCCATGCTTTACCTCTGCTTCGCCGGGGGATTGCGCGTATCCGAGTTGATCGGGCTCCGGATTGACGATCTCACTCTTCAACCGCATGCCAGCATTCTCGTCCACGGCAAGGGGCGAAGGCAACGTTGCTTGCCTTTATGGAAAGAAACGGCATCGGCGCTACGGGCATGGCTATCGGTAAGGGGCTCATCCTCAGTGCCGGAACTGTTTTTCAACGCTCGCGGCGAACCTATGACTCGTTCCGGCTTCGAGTACATTCTGGGCAAACACGCCCGCACTGCCGCAGTAAGTTGTCCATCTCTATCAAAGAAACGCATTTCGCCGCATGTCCTCCGACATACTTGCGCCCTGACAGTCCTGGAGGCCACTAAGGATCTGCGAAAAGTTTCTCTCTGGCTCGGACATGCAAACATGCAAACCACGGAAATATACACACGCGCCGATCCCTCGATTAAGCTGGAGGCTCTGGAATCTGTTGTCCCCCCAAAGTTGCGATCCGGCCGTTTCAAGGCAACCGATGAGCTAATCGCTTCTCTAAAAGCTCGCTCTTTTATGCGGAGTAAAAAGACATCAATATGACCGATTGACGGAGCCCGCAGAAAGCGGGCTCCGCATAACAATAGACTCCGCATTAAACATCGATTTTAAAGAACTCGGCGATTATCTTGGCGATCCGGTCATTACCGCAGCCACCGTAGACCGGATGATCCATCATTCCATCATCATTAACATCGATGGTCCATCCTGGCGATTGCATGAGTCCAAACAGCTCAACGACAGAA
>Ga0209835_1001330_pt1 | contig 13993 bp, 8 predicted proteins | sample LakKivwa52mmetaG_FD_184138 | JGI IMG/M metagenome (GOLD analysis project Ga0209835, IMG submission 184138) | Anoxic lake water microbial communities from Lake Kivu, Rwanda to study Microbial Dark Matter (Phase II) - Lake Kivu water 52m metaG... | ecosystem: Environmental > Aquatic > Freshwater >...
TCCCTTGTCAGGACGAGTTTTTTTGGAAAATAGCCGGAGAGACCGCAGTTTTTTAGGACGCGCCCGGCATACCAGCCATATGCAAAGGAGACCACTGCGAGGCCGGCCCCGTTTTCTTTTAGGAAACTGAGGGTTTCTTTCGCTCCCGGGCAAGGGCGAGACAGGGGGATTACCATTCGCCTTATTTCCCTGAAATACGCTCTCCTGAACTCCCCTGCAAGCTCGGGTCTTGAGAATGAACTGCAAATTTCCTCCTCGGTTTTCCCGAAACACCGGGAAGGTATCTCCCGGTCAGGAATTCTCAGGCCAACCTCTTTTGCGGAGAGGGAATAGGCGCGGACAAAGAGGGGAAGGGTGTTGGCAAGGGTGCCGTCAAGGTCGAAGAGAACCGCCTCCGGATTGGTTGGCAAGGGCCGGACCATTTGAAAACGCAAAACCCCCTTTCTCAGGCAGGGGGCTTTTCCTTTGCCCTCTCGGAGACCTTTTTATCGACGAGCTTCCCGAAAATCTCCCTCATTTTCTCAGGAGACATTTCCCGCTTGTTGTCAAGATCTGCCAACGGACCCATCATGTCATAGTCGTATCTTGGGACAACGTGGACATGGAAATGGTCAATTGCCGCGGGAGCTGTCGCAATGTTGAAGCCTGACGCCTCGAGCGCCCTTTTCTGAAGGGAGGCCATTTTCCTCGCTTCCGAAAAAAGGGGGGCAATCTCGGCCTCCGGGACATCGAAGAAGGTCTTGTAATGGCTTTTGGGGAGGACGAGGATGTGCCCTTCAGTCACTGGGAAGGCGTCGAGTATTGAGACGAAATTCTCCGTCTCTGCGACCTTGAAAGCCTTGGCTTCGCCGGCAATTATCCTGCAGAAAATGCACGTGCTTTGGGGGCGGTTAGCCTGCTTTGGGGATTTGTCCATTGGGGTCCCAAGCCCCACCTCGCCAAGAGTATTTAACCCTTAACCCGGAAAAACCATTAAATATTGAAAAAAACAGGCGCCTGATATGGCAACTCCGTTCGACACAATTTTCTCCGATTTCCCGAGCCTGCTTTTAGTCTCAATAATACTGTTTTTCACTGTCTTTTTCGTCGCAGGTCTTGCGCTGGTCTTCAACACCCCCCCGATTGAGGAAGAGAAAAGGGACAAGAAGAAAAAATGAAAAGGAACAATACCGCCCTGCATTGGAGGAATTTCGCGGCCCCGGCAGCCTTTTTCCTTTTCGCGATTTTCCTCGCGTTCCTTGTCAGGTTCGGCCATTTCAGTTCAATTGCAAACTTCCTCGGAATATCGTCGGGGAGCAGGGCAATTGACGACCTTTTCGGGATAGGGGCGGTTTATCTCTCAATACTCTCGTTTAACATCGTATTTTCCGCCCTTGAGGGAAAGGGGATTAGGGAGTTCGCTCTCGAAATAGCCAGGGGGTTCGGAAAAAACTTCTTCAAAAGGACTCTCCCGATTGCTCTTGCGCTCTTCCTCCCGACATATGCGCTCTTCTATTTCGTCTTCTCGGGAATTCTCCCCTACCCTGAAGCATCGCTCAAGTTCATCCCAATTTTCTTCATTGTGAGGTTCGCAATTGCCGTTGTGGAAGAGGGCTTCTTTCGGGGCGCGCTTCAGGACTCGTTCGGAGAGGAGCGAACGGGCTTTCTTGCGGCAACGCTTCTTTTCGCTGCATACTTTGCCCTAACAACCAAGTTCCTCCCGCTTGTCCCGAACTTTGTCCTAGGGCTTGCGGTCGGGTCCGCCTCTGGATATCTTCACCTGAAGAACGGGGGGTTCGGGTCTTCCGCGGCAATGCGGGCAATATACGAGACGCTCGTGCTTTTAGTTCTCGTGTGAGGCGCTTAGAGGAGAATGAAAAAACAGATGAAAAAGAAAATCAATCAAGGGGTTAACGGAAAGATTTACGGCAAAATCCTTATGTTTCCTGAAAGCGTCTCCGAAGCATTCTCTCTAGGGGAAAAGCCGACATTGCCCCTTCGCTATTACAAGAAATACTCGAGAATTGCAATACTCGGGATGGGCGGGAGCGGATATGGGGCGGGGCTCCTCCAAAACATTGCTCCTTATCTTGACATACAGGCGAACCATTCCTACGAAATACCCCCCTATTACGGGGCGGAGACGCTCTGCCTTGCAGTGAGCTTTTCTGGAAAGACGGAGGAGACAATATCGGCAGCAACCCTCGCGCACAAAAAGGGCTGCAGCGTAATTGGCATGGGAATACCCACAAAATTAAAGGAGCTCTGCACCCGCCTCCAAATACCGCATGTCGATTTCCCGGAGAAATTCCAGCCGACAAGAATCGGCCCCGCGTTCGTAACTCTGACCCCTGCCGGAATCTTGAGGAAGCTCGGGATACTGCAGATTACGCAGGAGGAGATTTCCGAGACTGTTGAGGCCTGCAGGAAAATAAGGGAGAGCTGTTCTGCCGATGTCCCAAAGCAGAAGAACCCCGCAATGAAAATCGCGGGCGACCTGAAAGGCCTCCCCATTGCAGTGTATGTCCCGTCAGAAATTTCAGGATTGGGGGAAGTCTTCAAGGACAACTTCGCCGAGAACTCGAAAGTGTTCGTCAAGTGGGAGATACTTCCGGAGGGAAACCACCACGATTTCTCAATCTGGGAGGACCGGCCGAAGGCTGCGGCGGTAATTCTTCGGAGCCCAAAGGACGAGAATGAGCGGGAAAAAATCAGTCTGGCCCTCTCGGAAAAGGTTCTAAAGAAATATGCGAACAAGTTCGTGAAAATAACCCTTCCCGACACAAAAAGCAGGGTGGCGAGGATTTTCGCCGGGCTATATTTCGGGATGTTCGTCTCATACTATCTGAGGACGCTATCTGGCAAGGGGAAAAAATCGGTTGAAAAGACCCCCCTTCAGAACGCGGTCAAGGGAAAGCTATCTGCCGATTTTGTTGAGAGAATAATATCTTCCGCAACGCCCCAGCCGCAGGCAGCCCAAGGAGAGGTGCCGACATTGGCGTCTCTCTCGAAAACGGCAATGCAAAAGCCGCAGGCGTAGAAATCAGAATTTCTTTTTCTGCTGCATTGATGCGGGGAGGGAGAATCCTCCGGACACTTTTCCTGAGAACCCCGCTCCTTTCTGAGGGGCGAACTGGGAGGCTTGGGGCAAATATCCCCCTCTTTGCTGGGGATATTGGGCGGGGGCGGGCGAGACAAACGAGCGGTTCTGGGAGTAATAGGGTCCTGGAGAATAGCGCTGTGCGACCTGCTGCTGGGGCGCCCCTGGAAACTTTTGGACCATCTGGGGCTGTTGCTGCTGAATCTGTTGGACTGGCCTGTTTTGGGATATTGACTGGGGCGCCTGCTTTGAAAGGGGCGCGGGCGATTTTCCGGACTCTTTTAGCCCTTCCTTGAAAATCTTAGACATCCCCTTTTCCATTATTTTCATTTTCGATGAAAAGCCCGCCTTGTCTTTCTGCATGTAGTAGAATCCGGCCCCTCCGGCACCAATCACCAAAATGAAGAGGAAAAGGAGGGCGAATACCAGCCCTGAAGGCTTTTTCGGGGCTGATGCGAGGGCGGTTTCCGCATCTTTTAGGAGAGTTTCAGTATCCTCAATCAATTTTTTCGCGTCCGAATACTTCTTCTCAGTTATAAGGTTCCTTGCCTGCCTCATTTTCAGGTCAATTGCCTGGAGTATTGTTTCGGGGTTTTCCGTGTTAAATCCCCCTTTCTTCGAGTCAGCTATCCTTTTTTCGAGGCTGTTTAGCTTGTCTGAGAGACTTGAGAGGAGCTTGTTAGCTTCGGGCTCCCCGAAAGGCTTTATTATGCAGGTTCCGTTATTGAGAGCGCATATCTCAGTCTCCCCGCAGTCCGCATCCGCACAGCAGAGGAAGGAAGGCTTCCAGATTGAGGAACAGCATTTGCCTTCGGACGCCAGGCGACAGGTCCCCGAACAGCACAAGTTGCCCTCGCTGCATGCCGAAACCAACGCCTGGGCCGCGCAACAGACCTCGTTTTTCCCGCCACAGATTATTTTTGGGATTGTGTAAAGCGTCAGGGAAACTGCCTGGGATCTGAGACCGCCTGAGGAGACTGCCTGTATCGAGACAATGCGCGTCTTGTTCTCAGTTGTCGCATTCTCAAGGGGGGCGAGATAAAAGTTAAGGGTCGCAACCTCGCCTGAGACGGTTAGCGCGGAAAGGGACGTTATGCTGAACGCAGTCGAGTTTCCAAACGAGAGGGAGACTCCGGGTATTTCGCCCCCGTCAATTGAAGAGAGAAGAGCCGAGAGATTCAGGGGCTTTCCGGCTTCCACATCATAATACGTCAGGTTCTCCGGAACCAGGGACATTTTCAGGGGATTCTCTATTGAGATGTTCATTGCGGTAGAATTGGATATTGTCGCAAGGGAGGAAGAGTCCTTCCCGGTTATTGTCAGGTTGAACGATATGTTCCCCGTCTGAGCAGAGCTTGACACGAAAATAGGGATTGAGAAATTGGAGAACCCGCCCATTTCCGCATCAGGAAGGGCCGATTGGGAGGCGCCTGTCGAGACTCCTAGGGAGGAGGGAGAAATCGAGTATCCGATTTCCTTCAGGCGGCTCTCGCCCAAATTGAGGATTGACGCCGAGATCGTATAGTTCCTCGAAAGGTATGCTTGGGAGACAGAAATTTCCGCCCTCGAGACAATTGCTGTTGCCGGCCTGAGAACCGTCGCGTTTGAAGAGTTCGACTGGGCGGAAACTAGGGCGAGGGAGTTCGCGTCATGGCCGGTCGCATTGAGGAAAACTGAGAGGTTTCCGGGAGAGTAGTTTGCGGGAATTGAGAAGGAGACTTGGAAAGTAACGGATGAATTCGGGTCAATTGAGAGGGGCGAAAGAGCGGGAGGCGATATTGGTGCGAGGCTTGAGTTCGAGTGGACAATTGAGACATTCGGCTGGACGCTTACCGCCCGGGCTTCCCCGGTGTTATTAACCTGGAAAGTCACCGAGACTCCGGTTTGACCCAATGTCAGGTTAGCCGGAAGGGAGGTCCTTAAAGTGACATTCAGAATTGCCGGGCCCTGGGACTCGGTTTCAAAGGCCGAAGAATTCGTATAGTTGGCTCCGAATTCGCTGAAAGACTGGATTGACCAGTTGCTTTTCCCGGAAACTGCGGATGCGGTCGCGTTTATTGAGACGGTCAAGTTACCCGAGCTGTTTGAAAAGCAGGTGGCAAGTGTTGTCGAATTCCTAAAGCAAGTGCCGCTTCCCGAAACTGCGGATGCCCCGGCAATTGTGAACCCGGAGACTGGCGAAATCAGGTGGTATTTCGGAGTTCCGGAAAGGGGGACAATTGTCAGGTTGAAGGGCTTTGTCTGGGCCCGCGAATAGGCGGAGAGCAAAGTCGAGAAATTGACAGAATAGCTTGAGATTGAGACTGTGCGGTTGAGGGAAGAGGAGTTCGCATCGGTAAAGTTCCAGGCGACCGGCGAGGGGAGATACTCGTACGTTACTGTATTGAGATTTACGGGGGCGGAATATTCAATTCCCCCTTTCGGAGAGAATGCCACTGAGAAAGAGGAGGTCTGCGTCGTTTGGGACAAGTTCCCAATTATTGAAAAATTTCCGGGACCAGTCGAGTTTCCGAGGGAAAGGGAGAGGGCGCCTTCCGAAAAGGAAGAGTTCGCTGAAACAAGCCCCCCGGAGGAATTGAGAACATAAAAGGAGGAAAAAGCGGAAGAGTTCGTAACGTTGAAAATTATTCTTGACGAGTTGAAAGGAACGCCCGAAGAATCGGTGGTGTTAATTGAGAAGAGCTCAACTGACGAGCCTAATTCAACTGATGCGTTCGGGAAGGCCGAAACCCGGGAGGACGGGTTCGGGAAAAGCACCCTGAATGATCTCGTGACATTGCCCGTATAATCCGTGTGCGTTCCGTTGGAAAAAACCCCCCGGGAGACCAATGTAACTGTGCTCTCATAAGGAAGGAAGCTAGTGTTGCCAAACATGCTTCCAAAACGGACAACGAACGCCGGGGAATACGTGTTGTTGCCTGAAGCATTCCAAGAAGAGATGTTTGCCAGGGGATAGCCCTTTGTAAAATTCCATTTGGAGACGTTCGTCATGTTCAAGGGATCCGACTGGTTGAGAAAATAGAGATAGGTCAAGTTGCAAGCGATTGAAACGTTCGTCGAAACGCGCCAGCCCTCAGGCGTGAGCGGGCCTCCGATGGAAACTGAATACATGTTTCCGTGGGAATATGTGTGGTTGGGTCTCTGTGGCTCGCTAGGGTCAAGGCCCCACAAATTCCAGTTGTAGCACTGGGGGATTGCCAAGGAGGAGTTTGTCACGAAAACCTCAATCCCGGTGAGATTGAATGCCGGACCGGGAGCGTCCGCATTCCTCACATAGAGGACAAGAATCGGGAGAACGCTCTGCCCCCCGTTCGGGTTTTGGACAGACGTCCCGTTGGGATAGACGAACTCAAGGGTTGAATTGTATATTTCTCCGAGAGCGCCTGCGGGGGAAATCATGAGAATAATTGCAAAAATTGCCGACAGAAAAAAGAGCTTATTTCTTCCGCCCAAAAAACCAAAACCCCCTTCCTTTCTTTCCATCAGTTTCATCAGTTTTCCTTGAAGTTTCCTTGTCTTTCTTAGGGTCCGCCTTTGCTTGCCTGCCCTCTTTCGCATCCTTTTCAAGAGGACGCCCGCCCTCCTTTTGGGTGCCCGGAGAGGGAGCAGGAGCGCCTTGCGCCTTTTTATCGTTTCCTTGGGAGAGGAGCAAATTTTCCGGAGCCGCCCTCTTTTTCCCGAAAAGCCCAAAGAACCCTTTTCCTTTCGGCTTTGGCGCCGGACCTTCCTCGGCTTTTCCTTCGGATGCCAGGACAATTCTCCCGGCAAGCTTCCTTAGCTCCTTGACTGACGCCGAGTTGGGCCGTATGACTGAGACTGGCTCCCTATGGGACGTGCTCTCTCTCACCGCCTCGTCCTCCGGGACAATGCAGATCACCTTTGCTTTGCAGAGGCGCTCTATCTCGTCTTTTGAAACCTCGACTTTTCCTCCCCTGACCCGGTTCATTACAATCCCGAAAACCGGGACTTTTAGTTCGTTTGCAGTCTCGACAACCTTTATTGCCGCAGTCACTGTCGGAATTTCCGGAACAGTTATTGCGAGGACGGATTCGCTCGCGGAAATCGCGGCCTTTGCTTCCCCGCTAATCCCGGCGGCCCCGTCAATCAGGACAATGTCATAGTGTCCTTTGACGTCTGAGACTATTTTTTGTATCCTCTTCGAAAGGAGGTTCGCCGGATAGTCGTGCTGCTCGTGCTCCATTGAGAGCGATGCCGGGATAATGTTTAACCCTGACTTGTGGACATAGACTGCCTGGTATGTCTTTATTGTCTTGTCAATAACGTCCTGGAAGGAGACCGGGCACTTTATGAAGCCCAGATGTATTCCGAGGTTCGCTGTGCTAATGTTCCCGTCAATAACGAGAACCCTTTTTCCGAACTCTGAGGCAAGAAGAATTCCCAGGTTGGATGTAACAGTCGTCTTTCCGACCCCGCCCTTGCCAGATACAATTGAGAGGACGTGCGGGGCTTTTTTCTCAATAGCATCCATTTTTACAAAGACCCCCCTTCATCCTTCCCCTTTTTCTTCTTTCCAAGGGGCTCTTTTATTTCGCTTGAAAAAGCTTCGAGAACTGAAGTCATCTCCTTTTTCGTTCCGGCGACTGTCGCCTTTTTCGGAAGAATTGCCTGCTTTCTAGAGTGAATTGCATATGCGCCGGCGGAGACGAGACCTATCAGGAGGATCGCTCCCAGGGAATAGAGGAGTATTGGTCCCGCCCGCCTTGCCTTTATTGAGAATGCCTGCGCGCTTGCCTTGGAGAGCGCTGATTTTCCGGCGGAGAGGAACTCTTCATATTCTGACATGTTCCCCCGAAGGAGGGCGTCTGAGGCCTTTTTCAACAGTTCAGTCGCATTCAAGACAAGCTCGCTCGCAATTGTGGTGTTCTCTCCTTCCAGACTGAAATTCCCAAGTTCCTTCGAGAGGCTTTCCAGTTTGGCGAGGGCGCTTTCAAGCTCCTTTGTGGTGTTCGGCGCTGTGACATTCGCCACCAATAACCCGCCCCCTGAAGAATTGGTATTGTTAGCGGTTGGGTCGGAAACTGAGATGTTCGTTGCATTGACGCTCTGGTTCCCCGCTGTCGAACTATCAAGGACAAGGACAGTCAGGACGGCGTTCGCCGAGTACGAGCCGGAGGTAGCGGTGAATTTCACTGCCCTAGAGCCAGGAGTTGCGGTCGAGGGAACTGTCAAAGTTATTGTAAAACTGCGGGAAGTGGTGTTCGATATGCTCGAAAACGAGGAAGGGGAGATTGATATTGCGTATATCCCAGTCTCGTTCGCTGAGAGGGAGAGCGCAGTGGAAAGGGAGGGGCCGGTAAGCCGGACTGTCGCGGTTATTGTCCTTGAAGTCCCCTTTGTCACTGCAAGGGAAGTCGGGGAGAGAGTGAGGGAAAGTGTTGGGGTTGAGACAACCGGAAGAATTACCGGGTTTGCCGGAGCGGCGGTTGTCGTTGTCGTCGAATTGACCGCAGTCACAGTCTTTGTGGTGACCGAAACTGCCGTGACGTTCGCCCCGGTGTTCGCGTCAAGGCCGGTGAATGACATTGTGTAAATGCAGGTGCTTGCGACTGAGGCGACTGCCTTTGTCTGCTGGCCTGTGTTGTATTCAACTGTAGTATTCTCAGGCGTCCTTGACTCGAGGTGGAAATAGTAAGAAGAGTTGGTGAAAGAGCTCGAGCAGGTTCCGCTTGACGTAATCACGCTCCAAGTTGCGGCGGCATTCGTGATGTTCGCGCAATAGGACGAACCATAGCAGTTTATTATCTCTGCCAATAGGGCGGTCGAGCCCCCTAGGGAGACTGAGGTAGGGCTTGCGTCAACTAGAATTGTTACTTCCGGAGCCTTTTGCACTGTGAAATTGAGGGGGTCTAGGGCGAAGCTTGAAGTCGTGTCGTTTGAGGAGACAAAAGTCCCCTGGGTTATTCCGAGAGCGGAAGAGTTTGCAGTCAGGAGAAAAGTCACATAGCCGGATGTTCCGTTGCAGTAGAATGAGGTGTTCGGGGCGGAAGGGTGAGATGTTGAAGTTGAATTGAAGCAGGTCAAATTCCCCCCGTATCCGGTGACGTTAAGCGAGGTGAAATTGACTGACGAGAACGTCCCGTTGAAGGTGTTCGGAGTGAGAATCCCTGTGTTCGTGAAATTCAGGGTGAACGCCTTGGCCGATGTCCGGGTGAGAGTCCTAGTAGAATTGGCGGAAACGGTCCCGATTTTCAGAATTTCCGGGGCGGAGAAGTTCACAGTCGAGTTTCCGCCGAGGGAATCGTAGAGATAGATTGTCTCGGTGGAGTTTCCGCCAAAGGTTCCGGCTTTCAGAGTTAGGTTGAAGAGGGCAGAGGAATTTTGGGCAATCTCTCCTCCGGAACAATTCAGATAGAAGGAAGTGTGGTTGCAGGCCCAGCCAGAGGTGAGGTTCGAAGAATTCGTTATGTTGAAATAAATTGGATTAAACGTCAGGTTGAAGGAAGTTATGTTCCCGGTGCCGTTGTTCGGAAGAGTGAGGTTGACTGATTTTTCGGCAGTCAGGTTGATTTGGGCCGGAGAGAATGTCAGGTTAGATGATGTCTGGAGGACGGCAAAAGAGAGCGTGCTTGATACCCCGTGCCCTTCGGAAGAGTTGGCATTTATTGTTATTGAAGAGCTCCCGAGAGAAGCCGCATTCCCCGCAAGAAGGGTGAGGTTCAGCCAGATGACGTTTCCCGTCACAAGGGTGGAATTAGAGACAGTGGTGGAGCTGTTCCATCTGGATGCGTCCGTTGTGTTCGATAGAACAGACCAGCCGGAAGGAAGAGAGACTGAAAGGGTGACGTTCTCCGAGTTCTCGAAAGCGAGGACTGAAGCGTTCAGGTAAACAACTTGGTTTCTTGAGACATATGATGGGAAAGCAAGAGAGGACGCGTTGACATTCCTCACATCGAAATCCCGGGTCTCCGAATAAGTAGTGTTTTCAGAGTTCGCGCAGGAAACCCGCCAGGTGTGGGAGCCGAAAGATATTCCCGGAATTGATATTGTTGTAAGTGTGTTATTCAGGACTGAGGAGTTTGCAGTTGTCGCGTTAAGGACGCCGTCTAGGTAGACTGCGCAGTACATTGAGGAGTTGGTTTCCTCGGTAACGTTGAACGTGAAGTTCACTGTGGACTCGTTAGTATAATGGTTGTCAACGGGAAGCGTTGAATTGACAAAGGGCCGGGTTCGGTTGACTGTGAAATTGAAAGTTGTCTGATTGTTGTTCCCAGCGGAATCCCGGGCAAAGACAGTCCATTGGTAGTTTCCGGTGGGAAGGAGGGAATTGACTGAGATTGAAGAACCTGTCGAATTCGTGATGTTCCCGGTTGAATTCGCAATCCAGGACAAGTTGACCGATTCGCCGAAAGAGAGGGTGAATGACGCGTTTGAGAGGAAAACGGTGTTGTTCGGAATTACGTAGGAAATTGCGGGGGCAATGTCGTCGACATTTACTGAAATTGTGCTGTTCCAGACCTCGTTTCCGACAGAGTCGTTCGCCTTGAAGAACAGGGTGTATTGCCCGCTTTGGAGGCCTGAAAGGGAAAAGGAGGTAAAGTTGCACCAGCCGGAGGACGGGGAAATTGTCGAGTTCGTATAGTTAGCTGTCGAATTCCCAATTAGCGCCCTGCACAAGGAGACTCCTGAGAGCGCATCCGAGACTGCAAAGGAGAAATTGGGAAGGGCGGAGCTCTTGAAGGACTGGTTGTCGGGGAAGAGTGCGGTATGTGTTGGAGAAGTATAGTCGAAAACAAGCGTCCTATTTTCCGAGAAATTCCCGTTACCGGCGGAATCGTTCGCGAAAAACGCCCAGAGATAGACTCCTTCGCTCAGATTGCCCGGAGAGACTGTCCAATTGGTCCCATTCAGATAGGAACTGTTGGTGGAATTCAGGGCCCAGGTTCCCGTGAAATTGCCCCACAAGGAAAGCGAAGAGATTGTGAGCGCGTCAGTTACCTGTCCGGTGAAATTGGTTTCGTTAAGGGAAGTGTAATATTGATTTGCGGGGGAAATTGAAAAAACCACGGGAGCAACGTTATCGAACCCGAAAATCGAAACAGAGGAGTTCTCAGTTGTCGAGTTAGTGCAGGACACTAGCCAAGTGTTGTTACCTTGGGAAAACGCAGCCCCTGAGGTTATGTTCGCGGGAGTAGAGTTCGTTGAATTAACTGTCCCTGAAAGGGCGCCGTTCAAGTAGAGAACGCACACCCCTCCCAGATAAATGTCATTTGTCGCATTGAAAGTGAAATTGAGGGAAGAGTTCCCGAGATTCGTCCAGGAGAGATTTTCCGGATAAATAGGCGTTATTTCAAAGGCAGAATAGCCGGAAAATAGGGAAAATGACAGGACAATAAGATTAAGGGCTAAAAATAAGGCTACCCCTAAGAAAGAGCGTTTTCTTTCTGCCACCGTTTCCAAACGCATTATTGCCCTTTTTGGGGATATTTAACCATTTCCACATTGAGCAGTTCAGACGCACCTTCCGCAAAACGGAGCATTTTGAAAGGGAATAATCTCTGGTTTCCCAGAAATTCTTTAATATTGGCAGGGAAAATAAGCCCCAATGTCATTAGGAAAAGGGAAGTTCAGGGTTGCTTTTGTTTTCGCAGTTCTTTTCGCAATTATCCTCATTCTTCCGGGATTCTCGGCAGCGGGGAAAAAAGTCCTCTTCTATGAGGTCCAGGCCGCGACCACAATGAGAATAACCTCCAGCGGATACACCCGCTTCAACGCGCTCCTCCAGGGAGCGGGATACTCGACGGCGTCAATCAGCAGTTCTGACGTCAAACTCACCCAAGAAAAGCTTATTGATTATGATGTTGTGATAATGCAGGGGCTAAACAAGGCTCTTGACACTGAGGAAATACTTGCCCTAAGATGGTATGTAGGGGTGAAAGGGGGCGGCCTCCTGATTAACGGGGATGAACCGGAGGGAGTAAACAACCTCGGGCAAATCTACGGAATACTGATGGACAAGGGTACAACTTGGCTTGTCGACACTGCTAATTTCCCTTTCAACGAGACGGGACCGGACGGAGTCGCAATCCCCACGGCAGAACGGAAATATTACGCACTTGTCAGGAACTTTCCGGACAAGACAGACCCCCAAGGAATAAGCCTCTCAAACGTCAACAAGATTGCCGTATACAAGGCGCACCCCCTTTTTGTCGAGTCGGTGAGGGTGAATTCCCCAATAGGGAAAACGAAGGTAATTGCTACCGGAAGCAACCGGTCCTATACTGAAACCGGGACTTTTCCTGTAGGAAGCGAACCCCCGATCGCGGCAAGGGCGTTTTTCGGGAGCGGAGCGGTAGTCGTAATCTCTGATTTCGACATACTCTCTGATGCCAACATATATGACAGGGACTATTTCAACGAGACAATAAACAACGACAAATTCGGGCTAGCAATAATCAACTGGCTTTCGGACACCGGAAACCGGGAGATCACAATACAGAGCGATTCCGAACTTGCGCTAAAGGTCCTCGATCTGCAGTCGAAGAACATTGCGCTTGATCAGGGGAACAGGACCTGGTTTTCCGAAGCCCGGAGGCTAAGGACGGATTTTGAGAATGCCACGGCGTCTTATGAAAAGACTCTCTTGGACACGAAAACCGCAATGCAGGGGCAAGTGACCCGGTGCGAAATGAAGCTCGGGGAATGCTCAAACGAGGGCCTGAAGAAAATGGGAATAGGGGGATTAGTCGGCCTAGTTCTCGGAGCGGGAGTTGTCGGGGGGATAATTCTTTCGAATAAATTCAAGAAGAAACCGGCGGGCCAGGCTCCTGCGGACTCCAAGGGAAAACCCTCAGAACAGCAGAAAAAACAGCAGATTGCAAAGGACAAGACGAGACAGGAGAGGCTCGATGAGGTCAAGGAGACTTCGGCCACACCCGATGAAATTGAAAAGGTAGAATGAATCCAAAATGACCGAACAAAAATCCCGGGGGGAGATTTTCTCCCATTCGCGGATTTCAACATATGAATCCTGCCCCCTAAAGTTCAAGTTCCGCTATATTGACCGCGTGAAGGTCGCGGTATCTGAAACAATTGAGCAGTTCATGGGAAAGCGGGTACATGAGGCCTTGGAACATCTCTACAAAACTCTCCAGATGGGGCGCCTTCTTTCCCTAGAAGAGCTGGCCGAATATTACAACAAAATTTGGACCTCCTCGCTTTCGGAGATTGAAACTGCGGGAGAGGAAATACTTGTTGCAAAGGAGGGAGATGGGCTCTCAGTTGAGAGCTACAGGACGCTCGGGGAGCGGTGCGTCAGGGACTATTATTCGGCGCATTCCCCATTCGACAGGGAAGGGACGACAATAGGCCTTGAAGCGAAGGTCATGGTCCTCCTTCCCGGGGGGGAGAGGCTAATTGGCTATATTGACAGGCTTTCTTCCAGAGGAGAGGGCATTTACGAAATACACGACTACAAAACGAACAGTCGGCTGAAGAGCCAGGAGGAGTTGGATTCGGATAGGCAGCTCGCGCTCTATGCCCTGGCAGTCAAACAGCAGTATCCGGACGCGAAAAAGGTCAGGCTTGTCTGGCATTTCCTCGTTTTCGGGAAAGAACTGCGCTCTGAGAGGACAGACAGGGAGCTGCGGGAGCTCGGAAAACGGACGGCTGAACTAGTAGAGAAAATAAGGGGCGCAAAGGAGTTTCCGGCGCACGAGAGCAAGCTGTGCGAATACTGCGAATACCAGGAAATATGCCCGAAAAGAAAGCACCTTTTCTCCGGAAAGAATGAGTCTGAGGAAAAGGGGCGAAAAGTCGACGGAGAAGCGCTGGCAGACTCCTATGCAAGGCTAAAGGATCAGGGCAACAAGATTGACGCTGAGCTGGAAAATCTAAGGGCCGCCATTCTGGCATTCTCAAAAGAGAGCGGGGCGGAGAGGATATTCGGGAAAGAAT
>Ga0209835_1001333_pt1 | contig 13971 bp, 9 predicted proteins | sample LakKivwa52mmetaG_FD_184138 | JGI IMG/M metagenome (GOLD analysis project Ga0209835, IMG submission 184138) | Anoxic lake water microbial communities from Lake Kivu, Rwanda to study Microbial Dark Matter (Phase II) - Lake Kivu water 52m metaG... | ecosystem: Environmental > Aquatic > Freshwater >...
CATCAATAAGAACCACCCAGCTGATTAGTAAGTTGATAATAATGCCCTTACGGGAAAGATGCAGTTCCATTCTTCTACTCAAATAGATATGTTTTCCTCATTTGAAGTTTTCAGTGAGCCAAATTGAAGTTTTCACTGACTCTTTTCACTCCCGGTCGCCAGAATTCCGGTCTCTCAGCATCATAAGGCAGGAAATGTCTCAGATCTGAGGCTGTCACCACGTGGAAGACACAAAATCTAAGAGGGGACAATGTGGGAACCAGGAGTTTCCCACACCTAAGGAACAAAAATGTGGGAACCGGGAGTTTCCCACACCCAGAACCATGCTATAACCTTACCGGCTCTATCTTCCAGATATCCCGGGCGTATTCGTTGATGGTTCTATCGGAGGAGAATTTGCCCATTCTGGCGATATTCAGAATGGCTTTTCGAATCCATTCATCATGATTCAGATATAGCTGATCGACCCTGGCCTGGGCATCTCTATAGCTGCGAAAATCGGCCATTATGCAATAGCTATCCCCACCCTTGAGGAGGGAATGGACGATGGGATCAAAGATACCAGGCTCAGTGAGGCTGAAGAAGTTATTGGAAATAAGGTCTAATACCCTCTTTAATTCCGGATCACTGTGGTAATAGCTAAGCGGGTCATAAGCTTGACGTTTGAGTTCTGAAACTTCATCGGCATTGAGCCCAAAGATAAACATGTTTTCTGCTCCGATTTCCTCAGCCATTTCCACATTAGCTCCATCCATGGTTCCGATAGTGAGGGCACCATTGAGAGCCAGCTTCATGTTTCCAGTTCCAGAAGCCTCATATCCCGCTGTGGATATCTGCTCGGAAAGGTCAGCCGCCGGGATGATCTTTTCTGCCAATGAGACGGAATAATTGGGAGCATAGATCACCTTGAGCCTGTCTTTGACATCCGGATCGCGGTTGATGACCAGGCCGATATTGTTGATCATCTTGATGATGCGCTTGGCCAGGAAGTATCCCGGAGCGGCCTTTCCGGCGAAAATCACTACTCGTGGAACATATTCTCCTGCGGGGTTATCCTTTATTTTGAGATATGAGGCCACCACTCCCAGGGCGTTCATGAGCTGCCTTTTATACTCGTGCAGTCTCTTGATCTGGATATCGAAGAGGGCATCCGGATTGGTTTTAACTCCGCTGACTCTGGCCAGATGGTTGCTCAGCGTCTTTTTGTTGATCCATTTGATTTCGCTGAAGCTTTCCCGGAAACTATGATCCTGGAGATGGTCTTCCAGAGAACGCAGTTGATCCAGATCGGTAACCCAGCCTTCTCCGATGCGTTCTGAGATCAGCTTTGCCAGGAATGGGTTGCATTCTCTCAGCCAGAGACGGGGAGTGATCCCATTGGTCTTATTTTGAAACTTTTCCGGACACAGTTCATAGAAATCCGGAAAAATCTGTTCCTTGACTATTCTGGTGTGCAGTTCAGCCACTCCATTAACCGTATGACTGCCGTAGATGGATAACTGAGCCATGCGCAGGGATTTTTCCGGCTCTTCTTCTACTATGGACATATTCCTCAGACGGATGATATTCCCGGGTGAAAGGCGGTTCACCTCGTTCAGCATCACCAGATTACACTGATAGATGAGCATCAGATGACGGGGTAAAAGCTCTTCAAAAAGCTTCACCGGCCATTTCTCCAGGGCTTCCGGCAAAACGGTGTGATTGGTGTAGGAAAAGGTTTTGCGGGTGATATGCCAGGCTCTTTCAAAGCTGATCTGCTCTTCATCGACCAGGATTCTCAACAGCTCCGGGATGGCAAGAGCGGGATGTGTGTCGTTGAGCTGGATGGCGATTTTGTCCGGGATCTCGTCATAGTATGGATTCCAGCCATCACTGGTGCGACGGGTTTCAAAATCGGCATGATCCTGTTTCCAGCAGGAGAAGATATCCTGGAGCGTGGCAGATACAAAGAAGTATTCCTGTTTGAGCCTCAGGATCTTGCCCAGATGAACGTTATCATTGGGATAGAGCACTTTGGAGATGTTTTCGCTGATATTCTTCTTTTCCACTGCCCGGACATAGTCTCCGCTATTGAAATAGTCAAAATCAAATTCATCGGTGGCGGTGGCCTGCCAGAGCCGCAGATTATTGACGTTTCCCACTTTGTAGCCTGGAATGGGAATATCCCAGGCCCGGGCCATCACATCTTCGGTATCCACCCATTTGCTTAGCTCCGTTCCATCCGCTTGAGTTTCAGAGACAACCCTGCCGCCAAACCTGACCCGGTAAGTGATATCAGCCCGTCGGATTTCCCAGGGGCATCCTTTGCTGAGCCAGTGATCAGGTTCTTCAATCTGATAACCATTGCGCAGAGCTTGTTTGAAGATGCCAAATTCATAACGGATACCGTAACCATAGGCAGGATATTGCTGAGTGGCCAGGGAATCCATGAAACAGGCTGCCAGCCTGCCCAATCCGCCATTGCCCAGGCCCATGTCCGGTTCCAATTCGGCAATGTCCTCCAGGGTGTAGCCCAGTTCTTTCAGCACATCATAGCATTCGTCATAGACATCAAGATTGATCAGGGCATTGCTCATCAGCCTGCCCACCAGAAACTCCATGGAGAGATAATGAACCTTTTTCACATCCCGCTGGGAGTATTCATATTGAGTTCTCAGCCAGCGTTCGATGAGCCGGTCACGCAAAGTCAAAGACAAGGCATAATAGACATCCCAGGGCTTGACTGTGGTGGTATCCTTGATGAGCGAATACTCCAGATGATTCAGAAACAGAGATTTGAGCTCGCTGCTGCACTGGCCTCCCCGGTCAGTGAAGAAGATGCCGGGTTTGGCAGAGGGGTTTGAAGACACTTCCTGCATGGTTTACTCCTTAGATATTGGGGTTCAGCACCTGGGTGTGGGAAACTCCCGGTTCCCACAAGGACTTGGGCATGAAACTGAACTTGAGCGGACCTTTTCTGGCGACCGGGAGTTCGCCAGCCCCATGGGGGTGGGAAACTCCCGGTTCCCACATTTTTGATGAGCAAAGCTGAGAGAACGGAGTTCTGGCGACCGGGAGTTCGCCAGAACTGTTGCACCGGGGTTTATCTTTATTTCATCAGGGTGCACTTGATCGAATTTTCCAGATCCCTGGCTTTCAAAACTATTTGATACACTCCAGAGCTCAGGCTGTTTCCCAGCTCATCCTTGCCATCCCAATGCAGATGATTCACACCATTATGGGCTTCCACCTGGAAGGATCTCACCATTTGGCCACGACTGTTATAAATACTCAAGCGGCACAGGCCTGCCATTTCAAGAAAGAAGCTTAGGTTTACCATGGGGTTGAAAGGATTGGGATAAGCACTGATGATCCCCGGTTTGATCCCTGCTTCTGGAATTTCGGGATCCTCCGGACTGGAATATTGAGCGGCCACGGGGCCGTAAAGATGGGTGATTCCATTCTGGCTAACACTCTGTAACCAATAGTAATAGAGATAATTCTGCTCCAGTTCCTGATCCAGGAAGAGATAGCTGTGTCCCACGGCGGAGTTGGAAGCGGCAATGATATTTTCATTCAGCACCAAAGCCAGACTGGGGGTTTCGGTTTCAGCGCGGAGGATGTAGTATCCAGCCATTTCAGTTTCGGAAGCGGTTGTCCATTGAAGCTGGATACCATTTGAGATGCTGGGAGTGGCGGTGAAGGATGAGAGGGTCACAGGAAGGGTTGATTCCTCATCCTCACCAAAAGTCCAATCGCTGAAGTGAGTGGTTCCCAGAGCAGTGATGATGTCATTTACCGTATCCACAGCTGTGTTTGGATATTCCTGCCACCCGCTGCCATCATTGAAGAACAGCTTAAGATTTGCTTCTTCCAGAGAACCCAGATAGGGGGCATAATCAAAGCTCAGATCAGCCGTGAAAGCACTGATACCATCATCTTCTTCTATGTTCCACCACACAGGAGCTGGATCACTGATTCCAAGTCCAGCGGCTTCTTCCTCCAGCCTAAGCACATAGACATCACCGCTGCCATCGAGGATACTGAAGTCCAGTGATAGCCCGGCCTCTTCAATAACATAGCTACCGGTCATGGGAATTGGTTCTGAGACAACCAGAGGAGGAACTCCATTCACCGAAAGAGCCTGACAATAGATATCCCGATAACCGGTATTACCCACATGCCAGAAACATACTGGCCGTCCATCATCGTTGAGGAACAAAAAGGGATCAACCTGAAACATTGCTGCCGAGCTGAATTCCACTCCCAGAGGATCCCAAAGCAGGTTCCCGAAAGTATCCAGCTTCTGTCCCCAGATGTTGACAACAGTTCCACCCGGACGGTAATCTCTCCAGCAAACATAAGCATGTCCCATATCATCACTGACGAGGTAGGGACTCAATTTGTCTTCAGAGTAGTCTGTGCTGCAGGATGTCGTGTAGATTAGGGTTCCATCACTTTGCACATAAGCCACTTTCACGATGTCGCCTCCGCTACCCATGTTTACCCACCAGCTAATAAATGCCCCGGAAGAACCGTTATTATCCAGGCTTGGCCAGTAGTCTTCAGCAGCGTCTTCGGCAATAGCTGTTGGAGTTGCCCACTTGGACCCATCACTGTAAACTCGCTGCAGGTAGATGTCATAGCTCCTGTGAACGTCATCATTCCAGGTTACATACATCCCTCCCGAACCGTCAGGGGCGATGATTGGGTCAGTTTGATCTTGGCCGTAATTGCATATTGCCACCCCATTTGAGCTCCAGTGCAGGCCACCGGCAGAACTGATGCGCTGGCCATAAATGTCACAAAGGGTGGAAGCGCTATTGCGATAGTCATGCCAAGCCAGTAGCGCTCCGCCGGAGTCATCCGGAATCATGACTGGATAAAGCTGGTTTCCCGTGTAGCCACAGACTAACTGGGCAGCGCCCCACAAGAGATTGCCATCGTTGTCCATTCTCTGGGCATAGATATCATAGTCTGTGTTTTGAAATGCCCAGGAGATGATGGCTCCGCCAGTTCCATCACTACAGGCTACGGGATAATAGTGATTACCGGTTCCATTGATCACCACTTTCTTGGATGCCCAGGCCAGGGTGCCATCGGAGTTGACTTTTTGGGCATATACATCTGCATCACCACTTTCTTTGTCCATCCAGAATACAAGGACGCCTCCATCACCGTCTGCAACCACGTTTGGAAAACGTTGCTCTCCAGGATCTGTGCACACAGCAATCCCGGTTTCTCCCCACTGAAAATAACCTCGGCTATCAATCTTCTGGGCATAGATGTCATAGTTACCGGCATCTTCAAAATGCCATGCCACCACCGTCCCGGTGGATGTTTCTGCCACAGAATAAACGCCGGGCATATCTACATAGAGATTACATTCCTGATTGCCTTCCCCTGATGCAATAACTGTGTTCACAGAAACATCATAACTCCACTGTGCCCCCAATCCGGAAGCAATAACCACACATAACAACAAAATACGGTACTTCATTACACACCTCATTTTTTTGTTTAAGATATATTCAAAACCTAATCCAGATTCCCCGGAAAGCAAAAAAAAAAAATATGCTGAAGAAATACCCTGAAACATCCTGCTTGACACAATCTCCCTTCCTGATAAGTGGATTTTTCATCATCGAGGTATGGAGATTCACATGAAAAAGCCAATTCTAACTCTTATCTTGGGTCTTGGTTTCTTACTGGGAGCCTGGGCGGCTGAAGCTGATAGCCTCAGTATTTCCCGCCAGGAAGTTTCTGTCACCAGCACCCTGGAATTTCTGGAGGCAATCGCCCCCGGGATGACCATATATATTGAAATGAATGAGATCGATCCCATCATCTTCACCAATGATTATCCCGATGCTATATCTGAGTATTGCAGCTTTGAATATGCTTATGACGGCCAACAACTGGTGATCCACGACCTGGAAGGACTCACGATTATCGGACCAGAGCAGCTGCGCGCCAGGCTTCTTTCTCCATACGTCTATACCAGCGTGATCCAGTTCAGAAACTGCAAAGACATCTCCTTGCAATGGCTTAACTGTGGACATGAAGTGGAGGGTTATTGCACTGGCGGAGTGCTTGCCTTTGAGAACTGCCATGGGGTGGAGATCAATAACTGTGACCTTTGGGGTTGTGGCATCGAAGGGCTCACCATCATCGAATCTTCCGGGATCACTTGCTCCCAAACCACCATCCGGGATTGCAGTTATTCAATCATGTCCATCTATAACAGCCGGGACATCAGTTTTCAGGATTGCCTGATGCACGATAACCGGGAATTCGAGCAGCTCAATTTTACAGACAGCCAGCAAGTAAGATTCTCAAATTGTGCGATTTGGAATAACAGCACCAGCGGATACTACTCCTCAAACCTGATCTCTGCCCGTAGATCTGAGATTACTTTTTCTCAATGCGCCATCTTCAACAACTCTGTAGAAGCTCTAATGAACGATGATGCCGGAGTTAGCTTCGAAAACTGCACAATGCTCAATAACCAATATTCAGTCTGGCATGATTGAAGGAGAAATGATAGAACGCAGTTGACAGAATGACAGGATTGATATGATTTAGGGGCATAATCCTCAATTCTTTTCTCTGCTTTTCTCTGTGTTTTTTTTCAAAAAGAATAGATCACAGATGATCGCAGTTTTTGGGCTCAATTCTCAATTATTCTCATATCTCATAGTCAAGTATCTGGAAGCTTGTCCTCTCCGGTATTCTAACCCAGTAATCTTAACCATCTCTTAACGATCGGCTCATAAAAACCTAACACTGGCAGCGTATAATGAGGTCAAACGCGAAACATAAACTCGCAAAAAGGAGATAAGTGAATGAAGACCCCTATCTATTTTAGCCTTATTTTGGCCCTGTTACTCAGCATCCCGGTAGTTGCCGGAGCAGCCGAGACTACTCTGGGTGGTGAATTCTGGACTCGCTGGACAATGGAGAGCGGGATTTCTGCCGCAGATAGCAGCAGTACCTTAATAAAAAAGAATGCCCTGGCTCTCGACCGTGGCTATTTTGACCTCAAGACCAAGTTCAGCGAACAGACCAGTGCCCGTTTTACCATCGATCTCTTTTCCACCGACACCGTAAGCGATGGCGCTGGGCTCAAGCTCAAGTATGCCTTTGTAGATTTTGGTGGCATTCTTCCCATCCCGGATGCCAAAATCACAGCCGGCTTGCAGAAAGTCTATTTTGGAACAATCTACGACTGGGATTATTCCATCATCGGCAAAGCTCCGACTGATGAATACAAAGTTGCCAACAGCGCCGACTATGGCCTCACAGTCAATGGCTATCTACCTTCCGGTATGGGTGAATACGCCCTGGGCGTCTATAACGGAGAAGGCTACAAGAAGTTTGGCACCAATCTCAAGGACAATACCCGCTTTGAATATCTGGCAAACCTGCGCCTGACTCCAATTCCTGGAGTTACCTTAGGTGGTTCTGTGATGACCAACAGTGCAGAGCGCGAAACTGCCCTGGCCACTGACCTTCCTGTGAGCGGATATAATACCCAGATGCTGATGGACGGCGTGGCACGTCTGGCTTATGGTCCAGTTGATTTATGGGCTGAATACATCATCAAGGATGTGGAATATCCCAATGTGGCCGATGGTAGCAAAGACTATAAGGCCAATGGTTTGATGGTTATGCCTATAATCAAACTCTATAACTATTTGGGAGAAGATATCCAGATTATAGGTCGTTTTGATCGCTGGGACGAGACCGAGAATGCTTCTGCCAAGCACTTGTTAACCGCCATTACGGGTGGAATAAACTATAACTTTATGCACGATGATAGCTTTGTGCCCGCCTTCCAGCTTCAGCTGAATGCCACTCAGAAGACCTATGATCCGGATGAATCTTCCTCATCCTACGCTCACGAGCTGAAAGACAGCCTCACTATCATGGCTCAGCTTAAGTGGCGCTTTGCAAACATCCTCAAATAATAAGGAGTATCACAATGCGTTTATACACAATTATCCTGCTCACTCTGATTCTCAGCCTGAGTGTCAGCACCGCCTTTGCCAAGCAAGGACAGATCACTTGTTCCGGATCCACAACTGTTCTTCCCATAGCCCAGGCTGCCGCTGAAGCTTTCATGGACAAACACCCCAACATCAATATCTCAGTTCGTGGTGGTGGTTCTGGAGTGGGAATCGCTGCCCTTCAGAATGGCACAGTTCAGATTGCCAATTCTTCACGGCCCATGAAATCCAAAGAAATGTCTGCCTGTAAGTCCAAGGGGATTAACCCAGTGGGCTATGCCGTTGCCAACGACGCTATCGCCATCGTGGTTCACAAAAGCAATCCTGTGAAAAACCTCACCCTCAAACAGATCAAGGACATTTACACTGGTAAGATCAGCAACTGGAAAGCCTTGGGTGGCCCCAGCCTTCCCATCGTGGTAGTAAGCCGTGACGTTGCTTCCGGAACCTTTGAAGATTTCAACGAAAAAGCCCTCGGTGGCGCAAAAGTTGTTGCTTCTGCTCAGCTTCTCGCTTCCAACAATGCCGTGGTGAGTGCTGTTGCATCCACTCCCGGGGCTGTTGGATATGCCGGATTGGGATACATTACGGATGGAATCAACGTGGTTAATGTAGATAACATTACTCCCAGCGAAACATCTGCCAAGAATGGGAGCTACCAGCTTGCCCGTAAGCTCTATATGTTTACCAACGGCAAAGCCAGCGGTGATGTAGGAATCTTCATTGGCTGGTTACAGTCTGCTGAGGGTCAGGCAATAGTTAAAGATCAGGGATTCATCCCACTCGATTGAACAAGTTCTCCAAGCTCACATCCGAGGTGAACACAGATCTCCCGTATCTGTGTTTGAAAGGAGTCACTTGAATTTGCAAATTGGGTCACTAAATTTTGCAAATGGGATAAATCGGGGGAATTTGGATCACCCTTTTTGCAAATGATTAGATCACCGTTTTTGCAAATTTAGGTCACGCTTTTTGCAAATTTGGATCACCCTTTTTGCAAATCGGCTGTTGGTTTTTGGGTCATTTTACTTGGATAGCCAAAATCGTGTATTTCACATCCGGAGCCTGAAATCTCTGACCTATGCCAACACTGACTGTGACTAACCCATTATCCAATTTCGTGTCGTAGATATAGATATTGGCATCACACTTGTTGGTGAGGATAATGTATGGTATCTCTTCATAATCCTTCTCCAATTTATGGTCTGCATACTTGTCTACATCGAAGATAGCCGGGCTATGAGCTGAGGAATCGCCCGTCCCTCTCGTCTCATCCTGAAGCTCATGGATCAGGCTGGAGAGCGATATAGTGCTGTCTTTGACGTGCCTGGGCTCGATACAATCATCGGCAAGCTTTTCGGGTGTAATGGCTTCATTCAGGATGTGGTTGGAGTAGATAGCACTGTCCTTGATACCTCTGGCATCAAGCTTACCGACTGTACAAGTCTTACCAGAGAAGGCTCCATTGGGATTGACCTTATCATCCCAGACCTCATAAAATCCCCAGTTAGGTTCAGTGAGGACTTCGGTTTCGTAATAACCTGAGCTGGTGGGTGTTTCTGATAGCTTGACTCCATTCTCGAAAACATCTCCGGGTCTGACTAAGCGGATGGTTACTCCGGATAAGGGGATGCGGGTAACTCCATTCATAATGTAATAGCTGATGGCAAATCTATACATGATAGCTCCTTGTTATGCTGTTTATGGTTGTTGGTTAATGGGTTGGAAAGACTGTTTCATTCTCATCTAAGGTTGAGATGTATTCGAAGTTGATGAAAGTCAATTCTTCGGTGTATCTGGACTCTAAGGTAACCTTGATCTTTTCAGGGTCTTCATGCAGGTCATCAGGCATCTTGGGCAATTGAGTAACAATTACCGGGTACTGCCTGACGAGAGTGCCATAAAAGGTGAACTCAATATAGAACCTGCCTTCCTGAGTCAGGAAATAGAGAAAAGCATTATACTCCTCAGGATAGAGGATGGCTTCTATATTTATGGTATCCTCTCTATAGGGTTCTCTTTGGTGAAGTATAGTCGGATCAAAGGCATTCTTCTTCTCTATGCGGTACTTCAGCTTGGGAACATACTCTACCTGACCATTCTCACAGGAATAGTAGCTGTTACCATTACCGGTTCTGATCATGCGAAATCCTATCATATTAGCCACGCCTTTACTTTGTATTCATCGTTGAGATAGTTACGCTCCAGTTCGGTTATAGCATAAACCTGAGTTTTGATCCTGATCTTGCCCTGCAGGTTTAGGTTGTATTGGGATAGCCTATCGATAGTGGTTTCAATGCTCCACTTGGAATCATAGAAGTCCATCAGATGAGGTTGGACATTGCCTTGCAGTTGGGTAGCATCACCTGCCAGGATATCAAGGGTTTTGATATCGGGCTTTTCCTGATTACCTCGCTTGGAGATGAAGGATACGACATCCTCATCGGCGATATCTATTATAGTAGCAGAATAGGCATCCTTGTTCTTGAGGATGATGTAGCCATTGGGGTGGGAGACGATCGTGGCATTATACATCATCAACATTGCCTGGAGGACTTTCAGGTTATCTGTCTGCTCTGCCTGTCCGGTTTCATAAGACTTACCGGGATGTAGTTTGGTTGGCATCAGATTGCCATAAAAGTCGGCTTCCACCCACTGATTGGCAGCTTGGCTGCTACCGTAAATACTTGTTCCCAAGCTGCCGGTACTGGTCAGAGTATTAAGTTGCGCTTCAGAGATACCATTGTCATTAAAGAAGCTGAGTAGTTCATTGTAAGCATTATCCAGAGAAGTGATGCTGTCTTCCCATCCGGTCTTCTCATCATACTCCTCAACTACTGGACAGATGTTGTTATAGAACTTCATTATCCTGCCCCGGTAGCGACCTTGGTAGCGGGTGGTGGCAGGACTGGGATAGGTAGCCTGGATGACTTTCTTGAAGGCAAAGACAAAGGTGATCTTATTGGCTAAGCTATCTACGATAAAGCCATACCTGGGTGATGCCCAGGATGAGTTGTGAAAGGTATATGTCCAACCACCGGGAGGATTAGGAAACTGCAGGATGTCATCATAATCGACATGGGCTATGGTCAAGGCATTTCCCAAGCTAATAGAAAGTATGGGAAGATTGAACTGGTCATTATAGGGAATAGATATCGGGATGGTCTGCTCGATATCCTGCAGAAAGTAACCAAGTATGTAAATGGGCTGATATCCAGCTGTCAGACTGTAGTAGTGAGTCAGGTCAGAATAGACCGATAGTAGCTTAATTTTATCATAACAGGTCAGTTTCAGGATGCCGGTACTGACATCAAAGCTCAACTGCGATGTGTCTATTATCCCAGTAAAGAATAGAGTATTATCCCTATAGACCTTCACTTCATAATGGGAGATATACCGCTCATACTCATTGTTTCCGCTTAGTATATGGTCATTGATCCAGGTATCAGGGAAACACTCAAAGGTCAGTCGCTTGGGTTCTCTGCTGTAGTTAGAGATGGACTGCAATTTATCGGCAGAGACACTTAGAGTGATAATCTGCCTAACCGTATTGTTATCAATCAGGTTATGTAACACCTGTCCATAATCAGGTGCATCATGCTTACCCATGATGAAGTCCACTTTGAAGAGGTTAAGCATCATCCCTATACCTCAGACCTGATCTGCTTACCAGTATCGGCTATCTCACTGACTCTTACCGGGTCATTAGATAAGGGATCGACATGGATATCGATGATAGGTTTGGAATCTTTGATATTCTGCTTCATCTCCACAATCTGATCCCGCATATCTCTCATAATATCTAAGAGCGCAGTCATGCTGTCATTACTACTGATACTGCCACCTGAGGCATAATATGTGCCAAGGTTGGCAGGCAAGGGCACACTGGGCATAGGCAGTCCGGCAAAGGCAAGTTTGACCTGATTCAGGGGAGCGAAGTTCAGAAAGTCAAACAGTCCTCTTCCCAAGGCTCGAACCCTGTCTTTGGCAGTGATATACTCTTCACCTTCGGCTTCAATGATAATGCCACCGGCACTATGAGAGTTACCGACTAACATACCACCTTTTGCTGCCTTGGGTGGCTCAGTATTACTGATGGCAGCTACATTAGCCAGACCGGCTCCGATAGCAGCAGCTGCAGCAGCGATAGCCAGTCCGGGTCCAACGATAGGAATACCTGCCATTGCCTTGTAAGCTGCCGTAGCCGAGGAATAGGTATCCATCATTGCCTGACCGATAGAGAGAGTCTTCCAGAGCATAAAGCCCTTCTTGCCGAAAGCTTCAGAAGTCTTGGCAAGATTACCGAGGATGGAACTGACCCCTTCCATGTGCTTCTGGTCATACTGCTCTCTGATTCTGGATTTGGCTAATTCAGTCTGTTTGGTAATCTGCTCTTCGGTAATGCCTGCCTGGATGAGTTTATCCTTCTTTCTGGCATAGTAGTTATCGATGGCATCCATCTCAGCCTGGTAACTATTACCGGTTAAGTCCAGAGACCTCTGGGCAAAGTCATTGCGGGTGTCTTCCAAGTCCTGCAGTCTGCGTTTCTCTTCCTCGGCAATCCTGAGCTTATCCCGCTGTTCCACCTCGGCTTGCCGGACCCTCTGAGCAGAGGCATCAGCCTCTACCTTGGTAATCTCTTTGGCATAATAGCTATTGATATTGGCAAGGACAGTCTCAGATGCTTGGAGAGACCGGGCTTTCTCTAACTCAGCATCTCGCAGGATTTCCAGCTCTCTTTGCCTGCGCTGAACCGCATCTTCAATAGCCAGAGTGTTATACTTCTGCTCAATAGCAGACAGAGACTCCAAGTCATTTTGTTTGGCTTGGGCAAGCTGCTGTTCATAGCTTTTGATGCGTTCCAGAGTGGATATCTGCTCATCAGCATTCAGAGCGTTAACGGCTCCCAGTGCCTTGTAATGTTGTTTGGTGTATTCCAGTTTATACTCCAGCAATGCCATACCGGATAAAGATGCTTCAGTCTCGATGCAAACCTTTTCCTTATTGAACTCAGATATGGCTTTGGCATCTTCAATAGCTATTTTCTTAGCCAGTTCAGCAGCTTCAATGGTGCGTTCCTTCTCCCTGTCAAAGTAATCGGCACTGACCAAGACCAGGTCGGTTTGCATCTGTTTGACCGTCTCTTCATAGTCTGCCATCTCCTGCTTGATCTCACCCAGACGACGTTTGGCTTCGGCATAATCAATACTCAGGGCAATCTCTCTGTGCTTGGCAACCAAGGACTCCACACTATCAGTTGTCTCATCCACAGATTCCTTGTAGTCGGATTGAGTTTCCATTGCCGCTTTATTGGCAACTTCAGTGGCAGCATAGGCAAAGCCAAGTCCGGCAACCGCTCCCACGGCAATACCAATAATGCCGGCAACTGGGTTGATAGCTATCTTGAGTGCGGTATATGCTGCTGTCAGGGTAATCACAGCAGTAGTAACAGTCCCCATGACTGGAATAGCAATCAACAGTCCAGTAACAAAGCCTTTCATAAGGGGAGACAGGTTTTGGTAGGCATCCATTAACCAGCGCAAACCACTCAGCAGAGGAGCTATCAGGACATTGAGCATATCGCCGATACTCTCTTTAACATCTCCCCAGGTATTGGCATTCTGTAATCGCAGGTCAGCCAGAACCAGAGCAGTTCCACCATAATCGGCAGTCAGCTTTTCAACCAGATAGGATACACCTTCTGTCTTTAAACGAGTGGCATCCAATTCAATGCCATAACGACCCAACATCTCAGTGTGACCATTCAGAGCCCGACCCATCAAATCAAAAGCAGAGTCGATGGTCATGCCGGTCGATTTATTGGCTTCGGCAAAGTCCAGCTGTAAAGAGTCACTTAAAACTTCAAATTTGGCTCACTTGGACATTAGCAGATAACAGAAAGATTATGAACAGGTTAAGCCATATTCTTTCACGAAGTTGGACTTGGACATTTACTCTTGATCGATCCTGTTTAGATCACTAA
>Ga0209835_1001334_pt1 | contig 13968 bp, 14 predicted proteins | sample LakKivwa52mmetaG_FD_184138 | JGI IMG/M metagenome (GOLD analysis project Ga0209835, IMG submission 184138) | Anoxic lake water microbial communities from Lake Kivu, Rwanda to study Microbial Dark Matter (Phase II) - Lake Kivu water 52m metaG... | ecosystem: Environmental > Aquatic > Freshwater >...
GGGATATCCGGCATCGCACGGCTGTGTTCGTTTACTCATGATCGACGCCGAAAAGCTTTTCAACTGGGCGCGAGTGCGCGATGCAGTCACCATCGTGCGTGACTGAGGCGTTTGCCGGCAGCATCCGTGTTTCCCGGTATCCCCTATCGAACGCGACAGATTTAAGGTTGCAGGATTTTTCCGGATCCGGCTAATTGTCTGTTCATTTTCATAAATTGTAAAAGATACTACCGGAATTAGAACCTGCTATGAACCAAAAAGAGAACCCATGCCTTATTCCGCAGAGTACACGGTACCCATCGACAGGCTGAGCTTTATGAGGGTGGTCAAGAAACTTGTCGCAAGCAAGAAAGGTATTTCGGATTGGCAGCGAGGGATTTTACTGCGTCACCGGCTGATCGAGGATCTGCGTTTCACAGCTGATGGTGTGGGATCGCTCACACCAAACCTGAACGACTGTTTCGAGCGGGTTGAGCTTGCGCTCACGACCGACAAGGTCAAAAAGTGCAACACGGTCAGGGAACTTGTAAATCTTGCCTGGGGAGGTATTCCTGACTGGTTTAAATCATCTGCAAATCTCTGATATGATGCATGCTGTAAAGGTTTTCCTCTGCTTTTTCTCGCTTGAAGCCTGTTCAGTTTGTTCAGGGGCCTTTGCCGCCGGTGTTGCGGATTTTGACCTGAACCGTAATGGACTGATCGAGCCGGGTGCCGAGATCACCGGACTTCTAAAAAGCACCATTACTTCCGAGTACAAGCAGATCGACACGAACCGGGACGGAAAGATCGACGCGACCGAAGTGGAGGCGTTCGACCGGAAACTTGACAGCGATATTGCAGACCTGATTGCAGAGTACAACGACTTTCTCGCTGATGCGGAAGGTCTGCCGATCGACGAGGTACAGCACTTCGTTTACGGGCCACCAGCTCCTGTACCCAAACCTCAACGGGGAGACGGCAGACTTCTGGTGCGGCGCGATTACGAAAACATTGGCGTTCGAAACGATCCCAAGGACCCGAAAACCGTGCAGGGCGCCGTGGTGGCCTATACCCGTGACTACAGGAACGACAACGATATCTGGCAGGTACGCGGTTCGCTGATGTACCTCCTTCGAAAGGATACTGGCTTGGCTCCAACCTCCTCGAATGGGGGCGTGATGTCCTGGAGCCTCATTCCGGGATTTTCGTTTGACCGTTTGTCCAACAGCAATAAACGCTATGCCGATATCAATTCGCTTATTTTCAGGCTTGGCTCAGAGGTCGAGTACATGGGCGGCGGTTTCCTGGAAGCGAACTATTGGCGGTTTCACCTGGCCTATGCCACGGATTTTGACTTTGAAAGCGGAGTACTGGCTGCCGAGGTACAGTGGGAACCGCTCGATAACGATCTTGCCATGGGTGTTGCCCGCCTCATATTTGGCGACCTTTTCGAGTTTCGGTGGCGTGCTTTGATGCATGCCGAGGCTGGATCTGTGCTCTATGCAGGCGAGAAGTTCTGGCTCGTCGAAAACGAGGGCTTTTTCAGGGTGGGACCGAAGTTTCATATAGACCTCTGGCCGCTTTTTGCAGACAGGGTACATCTTGGCCTTGACTGGCAGTACCTGCAAGGTTTCAGCGGGGAACCTGATTACATCCGGCTCTTCAGGAGCGACCTCTCATATGCCCTGAACAAATCAGGGAATTACGCCATAGGTTTAACATATCGTAACGGGCGCTTGCCGCTCACGTTTGAAACGGTGGACGACCTTACCCTTGGGCTGTCGGTCAAGTATTGATGCGCTCTGCTGCTGGAGTAAGGTTATGCATGATTACCGAGATTCCCTTCTCTGCACTTCGTGCAGAAAGTTTTCGAAAAAGAGGTTCATAAGACGGGCCATCTCGATTCGCACGTGAGAGGTGATCAGGTATTCCGGTAGAGCATTTCAGTAAGAGCCGGTGGAAAAATGGAGCAACCTGCACCCTCCGTTTTCGGACCTGATGGTACATTGCCCTTCAAGCAGGCCGGTAGATTCTTTTTAAATGGCTTTCAGCTGATGATTCCCCGTTTGCGTTCGAACCGGTATCGGCATGCGTAGACCGGTTGAAGGATCGTGAAGTTTCCTGTGCCGATCCGTTCCATCGTGAATCTTCAGAATTTTTTGCAGAGATTGGTCGGGTTTTCGAGCCCTGGGAAAAGGCTTGCCGCTTTCGGGATGCAGGAAAGCGGCCTATAGATGCTTCCGAACGGTGCCGGGATGGTCAGGGGCGTTCCGGCTTTATCGATACAGTTAACGGCACAAAGGTTCAGTAAGGCTTGTTTCGACTATTCCTGTCAATCCATAAACAGTCCCATGCAAGCAATCGTTTACCGTATGAGCAATATTCCTCCGAACGTTATTCTGTCTCCGATGAGGTTCACAAGAGTGGTTCAAAAAGTCGGCAAAGTTGTGATACTGAAGATGTTCGGGAATTGTGCAGCTCACAAAAAAGCCGCACAGGACAGTGCTGATGCGGCTTTTTTGTGGGTGTTGCGCTACGGGAGCTATTCGCCTTCGCCGACCGGTTCGGAACTTGTTCCGAGAAAACCCCGATTCTGAGCGAAATAGACGTTAATGGGTTTTTCATTTCTCAAAACATCGAGAACGTTCTGGAACATAGTTGATGGCAAGTGCATTCTGATAATGTCATCAGACATATAGTCATTTTCAAAAGCCATGCCGGGATCATTAAATCTGATCCATGCCAGTGTTTTTCCATTGGCGTCGTTCAGTTGGATCTGGGCGCGGTTTGTCTGGTAACCGTCAGGTCCCCCATAGAACAAAACCGAGTACGATGCTACTGCAGACATAGAAGCCTCCTTTTAATGAGGGTTAGGGAAATCAGTCATGTTGTTTTTGTAAGCTGGACGCTTACTTTGTAAGCTGGACGCTTACTTTGTAAGCTGGACGCTTACTTTGTAAGCTATTCATTCCATGCCAGCCATGCAATGATCATGTCCTGAATTATTTATGGGAACCTCTAAAAAGTTATTGCGCGACCAGATTGGTCGGGTTGGTCGGTGCTCGAAATCCTCATGTACTTTGGTGTACACTCCGGTTTCTCCGCTCCGTCCGTGCCTTTACACTCGCGCTCCTTTATGGAGCTTGCTTCTTTTTCGCTCATCACACTTTAGAGGTTCCCTCATGTGAGTTCATCTCGAATTATTGTAATTCATAATTCGATAGTAATGCCGCGCATTTACATCGTCATTTTTGATGGGGCGCAGTATTTCGCATTTCCTGTCTTTTTCAAAACCCTCTTAGGGATTCCATATTTGGGGTGCAACCCGGCGATTCCTCCCGGTTTTCCGCATACTAATCAAGGCTGCATTTTATTCGTAACCTGTTCTGTCAGCTCTTCAGCTAACAAGCATCAACCTGCGAATGCTCTTAAGCCCATGCGATTTGGCGGCATGTTAGCTGAATGTTGCCGGGTCAGCCAGCACCAGGATGAAGACTGTAGGTTTGTTGTACTTATCAACGATGTATCGGGGTTCTCATTACCAAAAAAAACAGGGCCATTGGGTTAGAACCATTGCAATCCATTGCTGGTTAGTTGTATATTACTTTTTATTTTACCCGCAATTTCCGCCCCCTGTTGTTATGAGCGAACAGAATCCGATACTGAACAGTCCATACGAAGAGCCGAAAGCGCATTATTCCGCTGATCCGTGTGGTTCGCTCAATTATGAGGATATCCGTCAGGGCCGATGGATATTCACTCCCGATATACAGTATGTTCCGGCAAGGCAGCAACAAGGCTCAGGCACAATATTTGGAAACAACGATCTTTGCAAGCGAGTATGCAGGTCATCTTGTCAACCTTGTTCGCTCTGAGGTTGGAAAGTGGGTGAGGCTGGCTATCCGGGAAATACCAGGGTAACGAAAGAATTGCTTTTTTTCTGGTTAGCGAACCCTGACCGCCATGCTCTACTCAAGCTTTAAGGGCGCCTCTGACAAGTCGTTACACGCCTGAATTGATACGTTGGCCGGTGCTCGAAATCCTCATGTACTACGTGTACACTCCGGTTTCTCCGCTCCGTCCGCCTTGCACTCAGGGTGCTCACGACACTGTTTCGACATGCCCTCAAGTGTACGTTGGATTATTTTCGTCCATTTAAATCGCATTTTGATTTGGTGTGACAACTCATGACTCACTGCTATGGAAAAATTGATGATTGTTTCTGTGGCTGATGGTACTGCAGCGAATATCAATGCATCTCTGCTGTTCTATCATAATCTGTTCGAGGTAAGTTCTTTTTTAAAAAGGGTTTATTTTCTTACTCTCGAAGGTCATGTGCCTGATAAGTACCTTGAGTATTTACGGCATCTCGGTGTTGATGTTGTTGAATATTCCATCTCAGAAGAGATAATGACCGACGATCCGTATCGCGTAAAATATCTGTTGAAATTCTTTGTGGATGAGGTAGTGAGTGAGAAAAGTACCATGCTGTATCTCGATCCGGATCATATTATTCAGCGTGAATTAACTTTTGATGATGGTGTATCTGAGGGTGGGACTATTATGGTCAGCTCTGAGATCAAGATGGTCGAAGAGTCGATCTTGAAAAAGATCGGCATTACATACCATTGCAATACCTCGTTGCTGTATTCAAATGTCGGGTTGTTGAGAACGGTGTGTGAGGGATGGCTTGAGGAATATGATGGGATTCGTGAGAGTATCGGTGTGAGGTATCGTGAGGAAATTGCCATGATGATTGCGGCAAAAAAAAGATCTATGGTGATGCAACCGTGCAATGAGATTTTTCAGTGTACGATCGATACGTACAGCAAAACGAGCGCTCTGTGCCATTATGGTGGTCATTTCAGGGAGACTGCTGTAATCAAGGGTATTCTTAATGGTTATGATTATGGTAAAATGATTCTGGATTTCGATCGGTATCGGTCAGAGGAACCGGGGGATTGTGCACGGGTGATATGTGATATAGCACAGAGGTATTTAAAAGTAATCAGAGAAAACCTTGGTTAATATAAGGCATATCGGTTTAATACCCGATGGTACCAGGCGCTGGGCGAAACAACATGATGTCTCCTTGACGGAAGCTTGTCATATTGCTGTTTTGAATTTGATAAGGCTTATCGACCTCTCTATGGGGCTGGTCGATGAGTTGAGTGTGTATTTGTTAAGTAAAGAAAATTTGAAGAGAGATCAGTCAGAACTGGATGCTGTACTCGAAGCGGAAACCTTCTTTTTGGAGTATTTGTTGCCCGATTTTTGCAACCGCCATTCGATAAGGGTGGTTCATGCCGGCATAAAACAATATTTGCCGGATTCAATGAATCATCAGCTTGAGAAGTTGTGCAATCAGACAAAGGGTTACCTGAAAAAAAGAATCAATCTTTTGTTGGGGTACCATCCTCTCGATGAGATCAACGACGCTTGTGCCAGAACCAGCGATGAGGTCTGTATAGAGGATTTGTGGGTGTCGAGTGAGGTGGATCTGGTCATCAGAACAGGAGGCGGATCGGCGATGTTAAGCAATTTTCTTCCCTTACAGTGTGGTTATGCGAACTTCGCGATTGTCGAGGACTTTTTTAATGATTTTACCGAGGAGCAGTTTGTTCGGGTATACAACGACGCGCTTGCATTGGGCATGAAGATCGGTCTTTGAGGATAGGGGTATTTCGAATGGATAGGGGTCATATATCGGGACAATAATGAGCAATCCGGTTTTACGACTCAGGATTCTGAGGGATATGGATATCGGCTTTTTCGAGTTCAAAGCGAGCCAAACCATAAAGTAATTCCATTGCATTGTCGTCTGGCATGGTAATAGCCTAGGCTGGCGGTTTTGGACTTTAATATATTTTTTGTTGTCATTGCGAGGAGTGAAATAGCGGTGGCAATGTAGAAATGAGGAACGTGAATTCGAATCCGGGAATAAAGGTTCAGCAGGTTGAAACTTTCTGCAGTCCCTCCAGGTTCTCGTTTAATCTTTTCTGCAACGTCCTCATTTTAACTTTACACAACAACAAAAATCACACATTTATGGCTACTGTCACGCTAAAAGGCAATGCTATCGAAACCTGCGGTGAACTTCCGGCAATCGGCTCTGAGATGCCTTTTTTCTGCCTGGTGAAATCCGATCTTTCCGAAGCAGGCCCTGCCGATTTCGAGGGCAAGCAGCTTGTATTGAATATTTTTCCGAGTCTCGACACGGCAGTGTGTGCTGCGTCGGTGCGCCGTTTCAACCAGGATGCAGCTTCTTTTGAAAACACCGTGGTGCTCTGTATTTCAGCCGATCTTCCGTTCGCTCACAAGCGATTTTGCGAGGTCGAGGGGTTGAACAATGTGATTTCGCTTTCGGTGTTTCGTTCTCCCGATTTCGGCAAGGATTTCGGCGTGGAGCTGGTTACCGGTCCTCTGAAAGGATTGCTTGCACGTGCCGTTATCGTTGTCGATAACGAGCACAAGGTGGTCTACAGCGAACTTGTGCCGGAGATCGTACAGGAACCGGATTATCAGGCCGCCCTGAAGGCTCTTGCATAGGAGTATACTGTGACGCGGTAAAACGTCTTTATTGTATCTGATGGTTTCTGCGGTTCTTCGCCAAGCCTGCCTCGTGCAGGCTTTTTTTGTTGAAGAACGGTTTCGTTCTGGTCACCGATGCGGTTTTTTACGTATACTGCACTCAGAGAATCCAGCGATGCTGTCAACCACAAAAACATAAGTTACCATGAAGGCCGTCAGAGAGGAAGAGTTGTGTGAAAGGGCTGTGGAGCGCAGCCTCAGGGAGATCGATTTTGCCGGACTTGGCGAAGGAGTTACGTATCATCCGTCCCCGACTGCATGGGAGGACGAGGTTTTGTATTTTCTGTTTCTCGACCGATTTTCGGATGGCAGGGAGTGCGGCGGGTTTGCCGATAATGAGGGCAATCCGGTTACCGGGCCTTCAGGCGAAAGGAGTACCCCGCTGTTTGTGCAGGAGCGCGATGCCGGATCGGCAGATCGGGAGAGCTGGTTTGAGGCCGGCAGGGATTGGTGCGGTGGCACCATCTCCGGCATGAAGGAAAAACTCGGTTATCTGAAGAGGCTTGGAATTACCGCGGTCTGGATCAGTCCCGTGTTCCGCCAGGTGACCGGCAGCAGCGATTATCATGGTTACGGCATCCAGAATTTTCTCGACGTTGATCCGCATTTCGGTACCCGCGAGGAGCTGAAGGATTTCGTTCAGGCTGCGCATGCGCTGGGTATAAGGGTTATTCTCGATATCATCATCAATCATGCCGGTGACGTTTTCGCATATGAAGGGAACCGGCAGTATACCTATCACGATGGTCGTCAGTGGCCGGTGCAGGGCTATCGCAGTCGCAGCGGTGATTCGGGAAGTTTGCCTTTCGATGTGGATGAGAATGCGGATTTCGACGGTGCGGTCTGGCCTGTCGAGCTACAGTATACGTCTACCTGGTCGAGGCATGGAGAAATCAGGAACTGGGACGGGTTTCCGGAGTTTCTCGATGGCGATTTCTGTACACTGAAGGATGTCAATCTCGGTGACGGGATCAAAGATCCGTCTGTGGCTTGGGACTTGCAGCGGCGAATCCGTGAGTTCAGACCGTCGCAGGCTCTGAAGGAGCTGTCGGTAATCTATCAGTTCTGGATAGCCTACGCGGATATTGATGGGTATCGCCTCGATACCGTGAAGCATATGGAGCCCGGTGCAGTGCGATATTTTGTGACTGCAGTACACGAGTTCGCAGCTTCAATCGGTAAGGAGAATTTCTACATCATCGGTGAAATTACCGGCGGAAGGAGTTATGCAGCTTCGATTCTTGACAATACGGGTCTCGATGCAGCTCTTGGTATCAATGATATTCCCGACAAGCTGGAGTTTATGATCAAGGGATGGCGTAGTCCCGGCAATCCCGATACCGAGGAGCAGGAGGGGTATTTTGATCTGTTTCGCAACAGCCTGCTCGACAACAAGCATACACGGCAGTGGTACGGCAGCCATGTAGTGACGATGTTTGACGATCACGATCAGGTGGGGGTGAAGCACAAGTTCCGTTTTGCCGGTGATAACCCGCAGAGCGAGATGCTGCTTTCGGCCGTGCTTGGCGTGAACCTTGTTTCTGCGGGTATCCCTTGCATCTATTACGGTACCGAACAGGCATTCAATGGCTCTGACCATCGACAGGGCGATGATTCTTATAGCGATGTGTTTCTCAGAGAATGCATGTTCGGCGGTCGGTTCGGCTCCCGTCAGAGCACGGGGAAGCACTTTTTTAACGAAGAGCATCCGGTCTACCGCTTCATCAGCGACGTTACCGCTATCCGGAAGCAGCGCATAGAGCTGCGCCGGGGAAGACAGTATCTGCGCCAGGTATCCGCTACAGGTTATGACGCAGATTTTTATTATCCCCAGCCGATGGGCGGCGGAGCGCTGCGCTGGGTGATTGCATGGTCGCGCATTTTCGCGGGAAGGGAGACGCTTTGCGCAGTCAATACCGATACCCTGCAGGCATTGAGGGTGTATGTCGTTGTCGATTGTTCGATCCATCCTCCAGGCAGCTTTATGCGGTGCCTGTACAGTACTGCCGAGGGGGCGCAGCATCACGACGTGACGGTCGAGGCTCGTCAGGGCTCGTCGGTGTGCATTACGGTGCCTGCAGCAGGGTTTGTTATCTATGGATGAACGATGTGCGTCACGGCAATTACCTGTGGTTGCCGTATATTACAGTTCTGGAGAAGCTAATCGGTAAAACTAATCATCAATCTGATGTTTACGGGGATAGTGAAGGAAGTCGGTACCGTTGCCGCGGTGCAGCAGAGAAGCGGTGGATTGCGTCTGCGGGTGCAGCATGCGGGTTCCGAGGCGTTCAGTTCTCTTTCGATCGATGAGAGCGTGAGCGTCAGCGGCGCCTGCCAGACCGTCGTAGCCGCTGGTAACGGGTGGTTCGAGGTCGATACCGTCGAGGAGACGCTTCTGAAAACCACCCTTGGATCGCTTCGCAGTGGCATGCCGGTCAATCTCGAAAGAGCACTGCGTCCGATCGACAGACTCGGAGGCCATTTTGTGCTGGGTCATGTGGATTGCGTCGGTGAGGTCAGCAAGGTGCTGGAACTGGGATCGAGCCGCGAAATATGGATCGGTTATCCTGCCGGATTCAGCGCATACATGGTGCCAGCCGGGTCCATTGCTATAGACGGCATAAGCCTTACTGTTGCGAGGCTCGGCGAATCCTCTTTCGCTGTGGCGATCATTCCCTTCACTTTTGCGCATACAACTATCAGCAGACTTGCCCCGGGCTGCATGGTGAATCTTGAGTTCGATATTCTCGGTAAATATGTGGCTCGTCAGCTCAATGCGGCTTCTCCGGTTTCGCGGATCGATGAAGCATGGCTCAGAGATAACGGTTTTTAGATGAGCGTACCAGATCTTTTTCAGGCCGATCTGTTCGGTCTTCCGGATGCAGGTACCGGAGCTTCAGGCGCAGAATTCCAGCCGCTGGCCGAGCGGGTGCGTCCTCGTTCGCTTGACGATCTTGCCGGACAGGAGCATCTTGCGGGAAGGGATGGGCCGTTGCGCAGTTTTCTTGAGACCGGCAGGCTTCCGTCCATGATATTCTGGGGCCCGCCAGGTTCCGGCAAAACCACCCTTGCCGAAATCTGCGCCCGATCGCTGCACTACCGTTTCGAACAGCTGTCTGCTATCGATGCCGGAGTGAAGGATGTGCGCAAGGCGCTCGAAAGCGCACGTCAGGCGCAACGTGCAGGACAGCGCATCATTCTGTTCATCGATGAGATTCACAGGTTCAACAAGGCTCAGCAGGACACGCTGCTGCACGCTATAGAGCAGGGGCTTGTGATTCTTGTCGGGGCCACCACCGAGAATCCTTCGTTCGAGGTGAACGCTGCACTGCTCAGCCGCATGCAGGTATATATTCTCAAACCGCTTACACATAGAGACATCGAGGCGGTGGTTTATAGAGCCCTTGAGTGCGATACGCTTCTGAAGGAGAGGCAGGTGGAGATCCCGGATCTCGATTTTCTCCTGCAGTTCGCGGGCGGGGATGCCCGAAAGGCGCTTAACGCGCTTGAGGCGGCAATTGCTCTCGTGCCTGCGGGGCAGCGTCAGGTGCGGCTCGATCGGCCGCTGCTCGAACGGGCTCTGCAGCATAAGGCCCCGACCTACGACAAGGGAGCCGAAGCTCACTTCGATACTGTCTCGGCCTTCATTAAGTCGATGCGGGGCAGCGATCCCGATGCTGCTCTTTTCTGGCTTGCGCGGATGCTGGAGGGCGGCGAGGATCCGCTTTTCATCGCACGCAGGATGGTTATTTTCGCCAGCGAGGATGTCGGCAATGCCGACCCGTTCGCACTCACTCTTTCCGTATCGGTGTTTCATGCCGTGCAGATGATAGGTTTGCCCGAAGCTCGCATCAACCTCGCCCAGGGGGTGACCTACCTCGCTTCGGCTCCCAAGTCAAACGCGAGCTATCAGGGAGTGAACGAGGCTATGCGCGCCGCGAAACTCTTTCAGGATGCCGGTGTGCCGCTGCACCTGCGAAACGCGGCGACCGCGTTTATGGAAAAGATCGGATACGGTGAAGGATACCGTTATCCGCACCGTTATCCGGGCCATTTTGTTGAAGAAACCTATTTTCCTGATGGAGTGCCGCCTCAGCTCTTCTATTATCCTACGGAAGAGGGGCGCGAAAAAATCGCTGCCGACCGGCTTCGTGCTCTGTGGAAGGATCGATACGGCAAGTGAATTTTTTCGATGATTCCGCTCTTTGTATATTGGGGCAGTAATCCGGATTCGCTGTTTCTCGGTATTATTTCAATACGATTGTCATGAACAGGTTCGTTCTGCCGCTGGTCTCACTCATTCTGCTGCTAATCCCTTTTTCATTATATCCCCGAGGGGCAAATGCCGCACCCGATTCGTTGCGTTACACTCTGACGCTCGACGATGCCATACTTCTCGGTCTGGGTAAAAGCCGCGCTCTCGAAATAGCACGCCTCGACCGCGAGATGGCTTCCGAGAAAATTCGCGATACCTGGTCTGAAGTGCTGCCACAGCTTACGACGAGTTTTACTTACACCAGGACACTCAAGCCTTCCGTTCTTTTTTTTCCGGATGTTTTTTCCGGATCTGCCAATCCGAATTCTTTTATTCCTCTCGAAATCAGTGCCGAAAACAGTGCATCAGCAACGCTCGACCTGCGCCAGAAGCTCTTCGACGGTTCGGCCATCGCCGGTATCAGGGCTGCGTCCATAGTGCGAAAAATAAGCGACGAAGCTTACCGGAATAGTCGTTCGGCAGTTGTGGCCGACATCAAGCAGGCATATTTCGATGCCCTGATTTCCCGCGACCGGCTGCAGCTTATCCGCCAGAGCATCGAACGGTGGGAGCTGGCTCAGCGTGATACGCAGGCCATGTTTCGTCAGGGTATTGCCGCGGATATTGATACTTTGCAGGCTTTTCTTTCGGTCGAAAACCTTCGTCCCGACCTGATTCAGGCCGAGAACATGGTGGGCATTGCCATGACGAAACTGAAGAATGCCATTGGGATTTCCGCCGAAAGTGACGTGACCCTGACCGGCAGGCTCGAAGTGCTGCCAGCATCCTATCCAATCCAAATCGCTTCGGCCTTCGAAGAGGCGCTTCAGTCGAGGCCTGATCTTCGGCAGCTCGAACTCCAGGTTGAGGCCGAGAATGAAAAGGTGTTTTCAGCCAGATCCGAGCGTTTTCCAGTACTGTCGGCTTTTGGCCGGCTTGAGACGCAGACCGCCTTCAATGACGATGTAAGTCTTGCCGACTCCGACTGGCCAGTCTCCTCCGCTGTGGGTCTGCAGGTCAGTATGCCGATTTTTACCGGTTTCAGGATCAGCGCTAAGGTTGAGCAGGCAAAGATATCGCGTCTGCAGGTCATGACGAGGCTTGCCGATCTGAAGGCGAACATCAGGACCGAGATCGAGGTTAGCCTGTCGGCTTTCAATGAGGCCCGAAAGCGCATCGATGTGCAATCGAAAACCATCGCCGTTGCTGAACGGAGCTACCGCATATCACAACTGCGTTTTCGCGAAGGTATCGGTTCGCGTCTCGAACTTACCGATGCGGAACTGCAACTCAACAAGGCTAAAACCAATTATCTGCAGGCTGTCTATGATTACCTGATGGCGAGCGTGCTGCTCGATCGCGCGCTCGGACGCTCCGGTGTACCGGACGAACTCAAGGGGTGAGGGAATCAGCGAGCCTTTCTGAAATAGTAGACCAGAGTCGAGGCCTTCTTCCGGCTGAACTGAGCTGAGGCTATTCCGGCAGCGACCTGCAGGAGAGCTTCGGTCATTGATGTGAGTCCGAAACGCCGGCCGTGCTTTTTTGCGGCCAATTTGCCGCTGTACCAGCAGGTATAGAGCGTATCCGGCAGGTAGGGCACCATCCTGTAGAGTTCGAAGCCGTGTTCTGCAAGAAGAGCTTCAAGCACATTCGGGGTAAAATGCCAGAGATGTCGCGGAGCGTCCCATGCTACCCAGTGTTCGCGGTAATGCTTCGCATCGCGGCTTTCGGGATTCGGCAACGCCATCACCAGGGTTCCCTGGTGGTCAAGCTGTTCGAAAATGTTGTTAAGCATACTTTGCAGGTCATGCACATGCTCGAATGCATGCCACAGCACGATCCGGTTGAACGCTTTTCTGCTCAGCGATCTGCCGGAAGGATGTCGATCAACCGGGATCCCTGTTTCCGTTTCTGCAACAACGGCAGCATCAGGATCGGTTTCGATGCCCCGAAGATGTCCGGCAGGAATCCCTCTGACGAGCTTCAGATGGCGCAGGAGCGCGCCAGTTGAGCAGCCGATCTCCAGTATCCGGCAGCCGGTAAACGGTTTTTTTTCGCCGTACAGCACCAGAGAAGCTTTGCGACGGAGCAGCAGCGCCCTTGCGGCAAGATAAAATCTGTTGCGCAACGATCGTACCATGGCTTCATGCAGATGAGGATCGTAGTTCTCCTGATGATAGTAACGGCCGATTTCGGGAAATGATGGTCTGGGATCGAGTATGAGCAGTCCTGAGGGGCGGGATCTGACGATCTGCCAGCGCGAATCAGGTCTGAAACGATCCGGAACCGCGAGAAAAGGTTCGAAATCCCTTTTGCCGCTTATCGGGCAGAACGGGTTTTCCATAGTAAAAGGGGAGTCGCCTGGAGAGGTCAGCTCTGTTTTTCCTGAACCAGTGCCAGAATGGCTTTTCGGAGGTTGCTGTAGGTGGTCTTCATGTCGTTGCTGAGCACTTTGGCATCGGCAAGCACAGGCATGAAATTGGTATCGCCTTCCCATCTGGGCACGATATGGAAATGAATATGGGTATCAACGCTTCCCCCCGCAACTCGGCCGAGGTTGGCTCCGAAGTTGAAGCCCTGCGGTTTCAGGGTTTCTTTAAGCGCCTTGATGCAAAGATCGGTGAGATCCATGATCTCAAGTTTTGTCTCGTTGTCGAGAGCTGAAAAATCAGGGGTCTGCAGGTATGGTATCACCATCAGATGCCCGCAATTGTACGGGTAAAGATTCATGATGATGAAACAGGTTTTTCCGCGGTACAATACAAAACGTTCTTCATCCTGTTCGGGAGGAATGTCTGAAAAGACCGATTTCTCTTCCTTTATGGCAGTTTTGACATCCTTGAAGGATTGCATGTAAACTTCACGCCAGGGTGAGTACATTCGCTGCATGGCTGGGCTGTATGGAACGTTTTATTGTGTAGCAATGGTACCAAAGGTGGGACTCGAACCCACACGAGCTTGCGCCCACTGGATTTTGAGTCCAGCGCGTCTACCAGTTCCGCCACTTTGGCATGTAAAAAAACGATGTGCGAGAGAAGGGACTCGAACCCTTACGCCTCACGGCACTAGTTCCTAAGACTAGCGTGTATACCAATTTCACCACTCTCGCATATGGACAAAGAATATACGCGGTTTTTTATTTT
>Ga0209835_1001338_pt1 | contig 13928 bp, 11 predicted proteins | sample LakKivwa52mmetaG_FD_184138 | JGI IMG/M metagenome (GOLD analysis project Ga0209835, IMG submission 184138) | Anoxic lake water microbial communities from Lake Kivu, Rwanda to study Microbial Dark Matter (Phase II) - Lake Kivu water 52m metaG... | ecosystem: Environmental > Aquatic > Freshwater >...
AATTCACTTTCCCTATTGCCAGATCAAAATCACATGTTATACTCACACATCGTTTCATCACGGTCTCTCCTTAAAGGTTTCTGTTTCCCAAAACACACCCTAAAGAGAGACCGTGATTTTTTCAATTTACTTTTTGCCCCAACTTTTGAACGTTACCAATCAATTCCCCGTCGTCCTTCAGAGACACATTGATAAAATTCGTCCTCCACACTATCCCCATAGCCAGGCAATAGGGAAAAATTCGTCAGGTTCCGCATTTCATCCCTCTTTCATGAGCCTCCGGAGCATCTTGCCCTGGGCGCTGATGGGGAGGCTGTCGCGGAACTCGATATGCTTCGGCGTCTTGTAGGATGCCATCTTTTTCTTGCAGAAGGCCGTGATCTCGTCTTTGGTAATGGTTTCCTTCGCCTCGTCCTTGGGAACGATGCAGGCCTTCACGGTCTCTCCGTAGTAGTCGTCGGAGACCCCGAAGACCATGGCCATACGGACCTTGGGATGGGTGTAGAGAATCTCCTCCACCTCTCGGGGCCAGACCTTGTAGCCTGCGCTGTTGATCATGTCCTTGAGCCGGTCTACGATGAAGAAGTACCCGTCCTCGTCCATGCGGACGACATCGCCCGTATGGAACCAGCCCCCGGCCAGGGCCGTTTCCGTGGCCTCGGGTTTTCTCCAGTACTCTTTCATGATCTGGGGACCCCTGAGCACCAGCTCTCCTTCCTGGCCATTGCAAAGATCGGCGCCGGTCTTGAGATCGATCACTTTCGCGTCCGTATCCGTCAGCGGAATGCCGATGGAACCGGCCTTCGCCCTTTCGATGGGGTTGGCATGGGTCAGGGGGCTCGTCTCCGTGAGACCGTACCCCTCGATCAGGACCTCACTGCCGATGAGCCGGTCGAACTCTTTCTTGACGGCCACGGGCAGGGGGGCGGCATTGGTCCGGCAGGCCTTGAGGGACGTCATATCACAGGATTTTGCCTTTTCGCTCCCCAGAATGGCGACAAACATGGTCGGCACACCGAAAAAGCGTGTGGCCCTGTATTGTTCGATGACCCTGGCGACGGTCTCTGCGAGAAAGCGCCTCAGAACGACAAGGGTCGCCCCGCCGTAAAGGGGCACGTTCATGACACCGCTCATACCGCCGCTGTGGGACATGGGAATGGTGCAGACAAAGACTTCCTTTCCCGGGTCCAGGGCGTACCACTCGGCAAACTGCATGGTGTTCGCGACGATGTTCCGGTGGGTCAGGACGGCGCCCTTCGGATCACCCGTCGTACCGCCGGTGTACAGGAGGACGGCCATATCGTTCCGGGGATCGATGACCACGTCGGCAGGACGTTTCCGGCCCGTGCGGATCATGTCGTCAAAGCGGACTGCGTCGGACGGGGGTGCTGCGACGGTCTCGCCCACAGGGGCGAGGATGACCCTGAGGTCCAGGCTCTCGGCCGCGGACATGGCCATGTCGGCCATGTCCGTGGCGGCGATGAGGATCTTCGCACCGGCATCCTGAAGCTGATGTTTCAATTCTTTTTTCGAGGCGAGGGCGTTGCAGGGCGTGATGGCCGCCCCGGCCATCCAGATGCCGTAGTAACTCGTGATGATGGCGGGAGAATTCGGGATCAGGGTCCCTACACAGTCTCCCTTGCGGATTCCCATGTCGTACAGGCCTGCCGCCAGGGCGTTGGCCCGGTCCCAGAGTTCACGATAGGTCAGTCGATCCAATTCGGTCCCGTCCTCGTGATGGAGAAACAGGACGGCATCCTTGTCCGCGAAGCGCTCCAGGTTGCGCTCGAGGATCCACCAGGCGGGAACGTTCGGATACGCCAGGTGCTTCGGCAGATGGCTGGGCCATGACCGGAACCACGGTCTTGGTTCGTGAGAAATGTCCTCGGTGTATGTCAATGCGCATCTCCTTCGAATCTGCCTTTCAAATTTTGTAACTACTCAGGTAGCCCCACCATGGAGCCCCAATTGGCTGGCGAGTACTATATCCCCCCCACGAATGCAAGCAAAAAAAGTAACTGTTCAGGCCGTTTTCTGGCAGGATTTACAGGATGAGCAGTATTTTGGCAAGCCGGTAGTTTGTCCGTTTTATATGAATTCAAACGTGTAGACATATATAGTAGAGGAGATTGCCTGATTACAATAGATATCTTGAGTATACGGCAGCGTCAGAGCTCTCTGACCGGGGCATGGTTTATCATATATTCCAAAGCGTATCAGATCCCAAGGATTTTATGGCAGGATTTACACGGCCCTGGAGGTTCCGGAAAGGCATTCTCCTCAGGATTTTTCAACCTCGGGCTGTCCAAAAGCGAAAAGTATAAATCCCGGTAGGCCTTTTCTCGTGCCCGGAACCGGTTTCTAAAGGTTTCATAATTGCCGCTGTTCCATATCGGCGCGAAGGACTCTTTGAAGATATTGCCGAAACTGACCTGCTCGGTCGAGTATTCCTTCTCACAGAAGATGCGCCGAAAAGGCGACGGCAGCGGAGGGTGAAGATAGACGCAGGGGGAAACCTCTCCCTCCGCGGAGATGTAAAGGCTGCCGAAGGGGTTCTCGGCGCACACGGGCACGTCGATGGCGGAGAGGTTCGGTTTCTTGAGCCGGATGTTCAATTTTCGTGCGTTGATTTCCGCCTGCTTGAGATTCTCTTCATAGGGGTTCTTGCCCTTTTCCCAGACAAAGACCCTCTGCGTCTCCTGCCAGAGATTGATCGTATGGCAGATGTTCGTGAGAATGACTTCTTCGAGTCCCGCCTCCTTCGTAAACGCGGGGACCGAAGCGACCTCGTGGATGTTGTCTTTGACCATCAGGTAGATCAGATGCATCGCAGGGCTTAGGAGCCCCCGGCGTTTTTTCTCTTCCAGGAACAGGCGAATCGCGTAAAGAATGTCGGGAAGGCGGGAGTTGACCCGAATGGCATTGTGCGTTTCCGGGGTTGTCCCCGCGATCGAGAATCCCACAAAATCTACACCTGCCTCGATGAGTTCGGAGACACGGTTCTTTGTCAGACCCACCGCGCTGGTGACGAAACCCACCTTTGTCCCCTCCTTCTTGACCAATCTGATGCATTCGGTCAAGTCTTTATGGAGCAGGGATTCGCCCCACCCTTCGAGCACAACGGTTTCTACATCCTTGAGGTAGGGGAGGATTTTTTTGAAATCCTCGAGCGGCATGTCCTGGAACTTCCAGTCCGAATTTTCCGAGCGGATGCACATCTTGCAAAGGAGCGGACAACGGGTGGTCAATTCGATCTGCCATGTCGAAAAGGGTTTCTTTTTGTTTTTTTGCAGAAGCTTGCCGAATAGTTTTTCTATCATGAATAAATCCCCTCATAGTCTCCGGAGAAGCAGCTCCAGAAGCCCTTTTCTCGGCGGACGGTACAGGCAAAAGGCATGGGGGAGAAAGTCGGCGCCCCCCCATTTCGTTTTAAAGAAAGTAACCCCCCGATTGATGCCCAGACCGAGGTTGACATATCTCTTTCCTTCAGCAGTTGCTTGCTCGATGACGGCAGAGAGCAGGAGATCCGACGCCCCCGGGGTATAGTGGGTTTGGGATCTGAAGTTAAACATGTACACGGCATAGTCCCTTGGTTTGAATTCGGCAATGTCGAAGGCGACAAGGTCCCCATCGACGTTTCTTGCCTCAAAGACCGATGCCGTCTTTGATGATACAAGGTAGGCATCGATTCTCCGAAAGATGAACCGGGTGGCCTCATCCATAGGATGGTTCTTCAGGAACCCTTCGACGATATCCTTGTGTTCCCGACCATAGGTGAGACTCCTCCCCAGGGAGAGCTCCCTCCCCGCCCGCCTTAACATGTTTCTCAATTTTTGAGAAATGGAAAGGGTCGACAGGTCGAGTCGATAATAATGGTCGATGGGCGAAGGCGGCTTCTGTTCAAGGGAGGGGGGAATCACGGGTGCGATCAGAGAGACGCTTTCCGGGTTGAAGCGTCTTATGGCATCATCAAGGGTTTCTTCGAGGCCTTTCGCTTCAAAGGGCCCGTTCAAAGGATATCCGACAAAAATCAAAAGGCCTTTCTTTGTGTAAACGAGACACCCGTCGACAAGATGCGGTTCCGTCTGCGAAATCGAGGTGACGTATTGGGGGATCTGTTCCGGGAGGTAGGCGTGAAGTTCGATATATTCCTCTTGCGCGGCTGTAATCATAACTCTTCCTGAATAACCCTGTATCCCTCATCGAGAAACATTTTCCGGACCCCCGGGATGTGGCCGACCCCGACAAAGGCGGTGGTTCGCCCTTTTTCGAAGGCGGTCTTTATTCCCCGGAAAAAAATGGGATCGCGCTTCCCGATAATCGATTCGCACCGGGTAGGGAATTCTCCCGTCACGGAAAGATAGTCCTGCAGCTTCCCTTCGAGGAAGATCTTCGAGAACCGTTCCCGGTGGGCGCTCCAATACTGAAAACAATTGAAATAATTTACAATTCTATCAAAAGGAATCCCGTCCAGGGCTTCGAGCTGATCCTCGATCGTTTCCAGAAAAGCAATCTCCTTTCCAAGCCTGCGGGCGATATGGAACGCCTCTACATCCATGGAGTGCTTCCAGTTCAAAAAAGCGGACCATGCGGTGAAAAAAGCCATCCAGGGACGGACCCCCCGCGCATGGTGTTCGAGAAAACCGGATGTCCTGACATTCATGAGATCCAGAAGCGATGCCGCCGGATTCGGTTCTCCAGATCGGTCGGCCAGTTGTCGGTTGATCTCCCGGATGACGGCAGGGTCGAGGGCATCGTAAAGCGAAGGAGTGCCCTCTCCGCGGGCGCCGTAGCTTGCAACCGCGGCCATGCTCTCCTGATCGAGTGGCCCCTCGAAAAGGACGGTTTCGGACCCCTGGACCAGCTTGGTCAGTGTCCTACGGAAACTGATGGGGGAAAAATGGGCCGTTCCTACGAGGAATGAGTCCCGGCCGTTTTTCCCCACCCTCCATATGGTGCGCAATCGCTTTTCTTTCCAGAAGAGCAGGTTCATCGATTTCTCATGACTTTTTATATAGCGCTCGCTTTGAACAACTGAACATCATGTTCCGGAAGCACGCATTGGAGGTTTTTCGGGGCACCCTGCCCCCGCAGCGGAGCGCCCGCAAAGACGACTGTTTGAGCGCTTCTGCGCGAGTTTCGTCTTTGCAGCGAAGCGAGGAGGTGCAGGGTCGAAAAAGGTCCAGCGTGCGCAGGGAGCATGATGTTCAGAGCCTCTTAAAACAGAAATTTACCCATGAGCGCATCGATCAGTGAGGCTTTTTTCGCGGCGCCGTATCGCCGCTCGGCGAACTCGTACGCGAGGAAAGGCTTGCCGCCCCATTTCTCCTTGAATCTTCGTATGCCCTCATTGACCCCCAGTCCCAAATGGATGGTGGTTTTCCCGGACTCCCGCGTCAAGTCGATCATATCGAGGAAAAGAAGATCCGAGGCGTGGGGGACGTAGCGCTGCTTTGAATGGGAACCGAGGATATAGGCGGAGAAATACTTTGCCCCGAGTTCGACAACCATAAAGGCGGTGAGCCTTCCCCTCTTGTCGCGCGCATCGAGCACCCAGGCGGTCGATGTGCCGCCGAAATAATCGGGCATGGCTTGGTAGAGTCCGCGCACCCGATCGGGCAATTCTTTCCGCTGCACGAGCTCCGCGATCAGCACCTCGTGTTCTTCGGAAATCGATTGCCCTCTTTCCAGCGTCAATTCCCCCGAGGCCTTTTCGGCCGCCCGCAGGAGCGATGGTTTGATCGCGGTCTGCGTGATATCAAGGGTGTAATATCGGTCCGATTGCCTTTCGGCGCAGCAGTCCGTCAGGGAGGTCGGGATCTCCGGTCCGATGAACCAAAGGATTTCGGGTCGGTATGTCTCAACGGCCCACTTCAAAATCCGCTCGCACCCCTTCTGGGAAAAAATCCCTTCGAGGGGATATCCCACAAGGATGAGCCAGTTGTCCTTTACAAAACCCAGGTAGTCTTCCTTGAGAAAGGGATCGCCCTTCGAAATCGATGTCATGAGGCTCACGATATGCTCGGGAACATAAGCCTTTGTCAGGATGTGGGCCTTCTCTGATGAGGTTATCATATTTCCCTTTTTTAGCTGAAATTTTCTATTGCATTAATAAAACAGCCCTGCTATACATGTCTATACCTTTTGCATGATACCACATCCGGTCGGGTTATGCCACAGTGTATTGGGTATCTGAGTTGCCGTTTTTTTGCCGGGTAAGGGCCGCTATCGGACGGCCCGTTATGAATGAGGAAGGGTCGTTTCGCACCTTCGGTTCATCGTCTTCTCACGAATTTTTCATGAAGGGAGGTATGGTTTTATGGCGGAAAAAAATAATGGGATCAACTGGTCTGTTCTGTGGAAAAGCGACGATTGGATGTCCGTCTGGATCGGGTTTCTCATCCTGATCTTTTTCCTCGCCGGGGCGACGATGTCGCTGCCCAGGTGGAAGTGGATCGGAGACGGCTCCTTTCAGGACAAGATCGCCGGGTATGCGAAAAAAGTGGATGCTACAGCGAAGGATGCCGAAGCCAAGGGTGAAGCCGCCCTGAAAGACCAGGCGGCGGCCCTCAAGACGGCCCTCGATGCCAAGGACCGCAAGGCGATCGGCGCGGCCGCCGGCAAGATGGAAGCGGCGGCCAAGGAAGTCAAGGACAAGGATTTCCAGAAGAAGGCCGCCAAGGTGGCGACGGACATCAAGGGCGACGCAGGGGCCACGGTGGCGAAGGTCTTTGCGGAAGACAACCTCATGAAGGCGCTCTACCTGTTTATCGCCTATGCGATCCTCGGCATCATCGGCATGGCCTTCATGGGCCTGCCGGTGGGCAAGTTCATGGCCGGTTTTCCCATCGTTTTCATCCTCTCGGCATTCGCCTACTTCGTTTCCGCAAACGACATCGTCTCGTATTACGGTCTTGAGGTCGTCTTCTGGGCCCTGGTCTTCGGCCTCCTGATCAGCAACAGCGTCGGCGTGCCTGCCTGGCTGAAGTCAGCGATCAAGACCGAATACTTCATCAAGATCGGTCTGGTCCTCCTGGGCGCCGAGGTCCTCTTCGGCACTATCGCCAAGGTGGGCGCTTATGGGATGGTCCAGTCCGTTCTGGTCATCGGGGTCGTCTTCTACTTCTGTCTCTGGTTCGCCCGCAAGGTGGGGCTCGACGACGAATTTGCGTCTATTATCGGCGCGTCCGTGTCGATCTGCGGCGTCTCGGCCGCCATCGCCGCCGGCGGCGCCGTCCAGGGCGACTCCAAGAAGGTGAGCCATACCATCTCGCTGGTGTTGCTCTGCGCCATCCCCATGCTGATCCTCATGCCCCTGATCGCCAAGTGGGTAGGAATGTCTCCGGCCGTGGCCGGGGCCTGGCTCGGCGGGACCATCGACACGACGGGGGCCGTCGTGGCCGCGGGCGCCATCGCGGGGCCCGAGGCCATGGGCGTGGCCGTCGTCGTGAAGATGGCCCAGAACGTCCTGATCGGATTTGCGGCCTTCTTCCTGGCCCTCTGGTTTGCCTTCAAGGGGCAGGCGGCCGGGGGTGATAAGCCGAGTTTGATGCAGATCTGGACCCGTTTTCCGAAATTTGTCCTCGGGTTCATCGTCGCCTCGCTCTTCTTTTCCTTCTTCCTGACGGAAGCCCAGGCAAAAGCGGTAACCGGGACGACCGCGGGGCTCCGGGGATGGTGGTTCACCCTGGCCTTCCTCTGCATCGGTCTGGAGACGAAATTCAGCGAGCTGATCGCCATGGGCGGCGGAAAACCGGCGGGGGTGTTCCTCACCGCCCAGGCCTTCAACATCATCTGGACGCTGATTCTGTCCTACCTGATCTTCGGCGGCGTCCTCTTCCCGGTGCCTACCTTCTGAGCAGCGTAGGGAAGCGACCCTATGAAAATGCCGGGTCTGTCGAAGGCCAAACCCTTCGACAGACCCGGCACCGTTGTCTTTCGCAAAAAGATGGTTGCGCAACCGGGGAATCGTCTCCCGCGGATGCGCGGGTAATCTCCATTGTTGTGAAGTCCCTACTCCCCCTTGAGCAGTCCGAGTTTGATCGCCTCCTCTTTCATGGTGCGCGCCTCCCGGTCGTTCGGCTCCCGCCAGGGACGGCGAACGGTGCCGCAATCGATCCCTTTCAATTTGAGGAAGGTATAACACCCCGCCGGACGGAATCCGCCGGCTGACTGGATCTTTCGCTCGGCGATGACGAGATTCTGGAGCTCGCAGGACTTCTTCCAATCGTGGGCTTCCAGCGCCCGATAGAGGGCGACGGTCAGCTCGGGAAAGGCGTTTGCCGTTCCCGAGATGCATCCTTTGATACCGATGTTATAGGCCGGTTGCATCAGCCCCACCGAGCCGCTCATGCAGGCAAAGTTTCGATTCACACGGGTTGCCGCCTGATTGAATTCTCCCAGGAGCGTAAAGCTGCCGCTCGAATCCTTCATCCCGAGCACCCCGACCTCCACCAGTTTGGCCAACAATTCGGATGTCAGGGTGTAGCCGCTGGTCCGGGGATTGTTGTAAATGAAGGTAGGCACCCGGACCGATGCCGCAATGTCGGCGAAATGGCGGATGATCTGGCCGTCATCGTAGGCGTTTGCTCCGGAATAATAGTAAGGGGCAACGGCCGCTATCGCCGCCGAGCCGAGCCCCTCGGCGTGCTTTGCAAGCTCTATGGTTGCCCGTGTCGATGCCTCACCCACATGGGAGATGATCGGGAGGCGGCCCTTCACCTCGTCGTGGATGATTTCCGCCACCCGTTTTCTCTCCTCGACGGTCATCAGGATTGCGCTGCCGTAAGAGCCGTTGATGAAAAAACCGTGAACCCCTTCGCTCATCAGATAGCCGATCACACTCCGGATCCCGCTTTCATAGAGGTCGCCGTTATCCCTGAAGCTCGTGATGACCGGCGGATAGATCCCTTCGAAACCTTTGGTCATACCCATCCCTTCACTCAGCCCAGCAGGCTCGAATAATCCAGTTCAAAGACGGCCGAGTCGCTGATCTTCAACCGTATCCGGTCCCCGCGAAAGATGCCGCGGCTGAATCGCACCGGTTGGTCACGCTGGTCGAAGGTCACACCGACGACGGCCAGAAAGAGTGGGATATGCGGATTCCCGAGCAGTTTTTTTTCTTTTTTGGAAACGATTGGGGCTTCGATCCATATGTCGCTGCGGGACAAGCGAATATTGCACTGCTCCTGAAACAATCGATTCAAGGATTGCGTTTCGAGGTCTTCCTTCATGAGGTTCTCGCAGACGTTCGCGGGCATGAAGGCGGTTTGCAGCACGATGGGCTCGCCTTTCACCATCCTCAACCGCTGGATCTTCAAGGCGCTGGCTGTTTTGGCCAGCTTCAGGGATGCAGCGATCTCCTCGCCGGGATTAATAATCTCCTTCAGGATCAGTTTCGTCTCGACCTCCAGACCCTGCGCCTTCATCTTTTCCGTAAAGCTCAGAACGTGGGACGGTTGATGGAGGATCTTCGGGAACGCCACGAAACTCCCTTTACCGGGCACGCGAAAGATCTTTTCCCGATCCGCGAGCTGATCCATCGCTTTGCGCACCGTGCTGCGGCTGGTCTGCCACTGCGCGCAGAGCTCTTTTTCCGAAGGAAGGCGATCGTAAGGCTTGAGGTGATTCGCTTGGATCTCCGCGGAGAGAGCCTCTATGATCTGGCGGTGCTTTGTGAGGTGACTGTTTTCCATGGTGAATGTCCTTGAATCGAGAAAGTCATCGTTACACAGCGTTTATCTCCAGCCATTATTAAATCTATCTACACGTAGAAGAGCTTGTCAAGCAATTTCACGTTCGATGAGATCCAAACAGTGTTCCGTGTATAGCTCCCCCTGTGAAATGCGGCTGCAAGCCTATGAAGAAACGGTGGCGCTAAAGGAGCCAAAATGGAAAAGAGGTCCTTTGCAGACCAAAATCAATAGGTGCAAAGGCAACCTCTTTTCTCTGTCCCCGCAACCGGCGTCTTACAGTTTCGGATGGTCCTGTTTCATAGACGGGGTGAAATGGCATCCGCCGCAATCCGTCACCCCCCGGGTATCTTCGCGTTTGCTGCCTTTGTCGTGGCAGCTCCTGCAGGCCTGCGCGGCGGCAGAGAGAGGGTACGCCATCTTGAAGGCGCCGTCGGCATGTTTGTTGAGGAGCTCGGCCGTGCGTTTTGCCACCGCGGCGGTGATCCAGCCGCACCGATCGGACCGCTCTTTTGAAAAGGACTTGAACTTCGAAACCTTGCACCATTTGGAGACGGAAACGTGACAGAGATTGGAGCCGGAGACCGATTTGACAATCTCGAATTTGGCCTTGCTCGGCCGGTAATCGGGCAGCGCCGTCTGCTCATACCACAGGAACAGATCCTGGATGATGGCATAGGACGCCTCCCTGAGCTTCCTGTCCATTCCCCCCGTGACCAGAAAAATGGCATTCGCTGCTCCGATCAGCGCCCCGCAGGCCGATGCGACATCGGCGATCCCGCCCTGCCCTACAACGAGCAGCGTCGAGGGCATCACGGTGTAGGGGAAACCGATTTCTTTTCTAAGTGGATTGACGATGGAATCGAACACCCCATAGGAGCATGCCCCTTTGTAGTACCCCTCGTATCCCGCCTCCGCCACGGCGACCGGGTCGAGTTTCTTGTAGGGCCAGGGTAGATCGGGTATTTTTATCTGCTCCCCTGCACCGATGGCCTTGTTCGCAATGGAAAGAGTGATCCCGGCAAATCCGGTCCCCACCGCCGCGATGCCTGCCTTTTTCATCAGATCTCTTCGAGATAATCCCATTTTTTCCTCCTTATAAGGTTTATATGAAAATGGGAAATAACCACATATTATTGAAGACATTCACTGATGATGATCAGCTTGGATCGTGATTTTTATATTCGTGGTCGCCACGGGGACGCCGACAATTCGTTGTGCAAAAGCTGACCGGTCATGTTAATTCACGCGCTCACAGGCTTCAGTTCGTAATCGACCTCAAAAATGGATGTCTTCGCCACTTATGTTTATTGCGCAGCCTGAGGAACCAGATCGAATCCCATGGCAAGCGCCTGTTTCCGCAGATGGAATATTTTTTGTGATTTGTTTCTGCACGTCAGGTAGTCTTCCCCCAGATCCCGAAACTTCGTGCCGTCTTTGATGACATGATAAATTCCCAGAAGAATTCGGTGGGCAATTGCTACAATCGCCTTTTTCGCTCCCCGGCGGGCCTTGAGTCGGTAATATTTGTCCTTGAAATAGGAGCCCTTCTTCTTGACCGCCGCCCAGGCAACCTCCAGCATGATGGTCTTCAGATGATGCTTTCTGACCGGACTTTTACCGCTCTTGCGCTTTCCAGCACTCTCATTGTTGCCTGGACACAAACCGCTCCACGATACCAACGCCCTGTCCGTAGGAAAACTTTCCAGGGTGGGACCGATCTCCGCCAGAATATCGCAGGACGAAACATCGGATATGCCCGGTGCATCCTTCATGCGAGCCAATAGAGGCTCATGGCCTTTCATTGCCCGGCGAATCTCTTGATCAAGCGTCTCAATCTGCGCCTCCAGCATGTTGATCGTCTCCAAGATCGTCTTGAGAACGAACCGATGATGATCGGTAAAAAAACCCTGAAGGGATCGGAACAGCTCCGCCTCTTTGCCCCTGAGTTTTCCTCGAACACAGGTTTGAATCTCCGCAAGTGTCAGTTTCCGATCCGCAACCAACAGTTGCATCAGATTCCGGCCCGTGACGCCGAACAGATCCGATACTACCGAATCAATCTTGATGTTCGCCGACTCAAAAAGCTTGTGCGTGCGCTTCCGGTAGTCTCCGGCTGACTGAACGTACTTCTTGCGCAACCGCGTCAGATCCCGCCACTGGCGCACCGTCTGCGGTGGAATGAAACTCCCCTTCAAAAGACCATGCCGCAACAATCCAGCAATCCACTTGCTGTCTCCAATATCCGTCTTGCGACCGGGAACGTTTCGTATGTCCCGTGCGTTCACCAGGACCACCTGAACCGTGTCCTCCAAAACATTATGCACCGGCCGCCAGTAAACCCCGGTGCTCTCCATCGCCACCACCGGACAATCATGCTCCAGCAACCACTCCCGCAGTCGCATCAGATCGTCCGTGAATGTACCGAATACCTTTACCTCGCACTGTTCCTCCCCGTTGCCGCCGGGAAAAATGATACAGGCCGAAACGCTCTGTTTGTGAACGTCCAATCCGCAACAAATGGGGTGCACAATCCTGATAATTTTGCTATCATCCTTCCGAGTCATGGTCTTCCTCCTGATTAAGTTTTTTGTCGAAATTACTTATCAGTGGATTACCGTGACTCACCTTATTTTTGCAACAACCCCATTTTCATCCTTCGTTGTGCCCGATCCCGGGCATGGGGGTTAATGAAACAAATGTATAGACAGGTATAGCAGAGGGGTGCTCTTTTTGCAACAGAAATATGGGGGTATGATTTCTGTTGGAATTAAAAGGCGAAAGTGGATATAGATCATGTCATGGACATCGATCATGACCCTTTCCGCGGGGAAGGACCTTCAAAAAGACCCTGCGCCCTTCTCTGGGACGAATCGTTCCTCTGGGGGCTGATGGCCTGGCGGGCGCTTAAGGAAGCCGGACTGCCCTTTGACCTCCTCCGCTCTGAGGATATAAGGGCAGGGAGACTCTCGCATTACCGGATGGTTTTTGTTCCCGGCGGTTGGGCGTTGAACAAGATCAAGGCCCTTGGAACGGAAGGCATCGAGGAGATCCGGCGTTTTGTGGCAGCCGGCGGCGCATACCTCGGCATCTGCGGCGGTGCCGGTATGGCCTCGGAAAAAGGACTGGATCTGCTTCCGGTCAGGAGGAAGCCCTCGGGGGAGAGGGTCCCCAGCTTCAGCGGTCCCATCCGTTTGTCCTTAGCCGACCACGCGATCTGGCAAGGGATCCAAACGCCGGTATTTTGTCTCTGGTGGCCGTCGCAGTTCCAGATGGAGGATCCGAAGATCAGGATACTCGCCAGATACGAAGAGGCCCAGGCGGACGCCTTCAGCGCGGATATCGGTGTCGCGGACGGGAGGGATATCGGTTGGCCTGAGCTGGAGCGGCGCTATGGAATTCTGCTGGACCCCGAGCGGCTGCGCGGCGAGCCTGGGGTCGTGGAGGGATGCTTCGGCCGCGGTAGGGTGATCCTGTCGCTGGTCCATTTCGATACGCCCGGAGACTCCTGCGGCGCCGCCGTTCTGCGAAATCTCTGGGGTCCACCCTATTCATGCCATCCTTCCGAGACTTCGATGGGCGTGAATTGCAAGGGGCAATACCCCTTCGAGGATATTCCAAAGCGCCTGAAGGATTCGATCGAAGCGATTCACGCGTCCATCGCCGAGCTGATCGCCACCGGTGCGAGAAACTTCCTGTGGCATCGGCGCAATGCGCTGCTTCTCCAATGGCGACGCGGTGTCCGGGGGCTTGAATACTCCACGCTGGAAGCAATGGTTGGGGAGATCAGACGTCGCATCTGCAACCCCGGTGATTCAGATAGGGCCGGCCGGCTGTCGCGTTCGGGAAGCTTCGGTCTATCGCGTTTGGAATCGCAGTTGAAGGAAATCCGGGGGCAGGTCATCCCTTTTTGTGAAAAGGCAGCGCGTCTTCTGATCAGGGAGAGGTTTTACATGATACACGGGCCGCTCTCCCCCGTGGAGTGCCGGGATGCCGAAATCGGTCGACTGAGGCAGGCGCTTTTCGGATCGGCGATGAGCCACGGGGGCGACTTCAAGCGCCTCATCGACCCCATCGACCGTTTGCTGTATGATCTGATCAAAGACGAATGAACCTTACTCATCCGCTACATTCTTCTTAAGCGTCAGCCTGATGTTGACCTCGCCTTTTGAGCCAATTTCATCAATGCGCCGCCGCCGAGGTATTTGATGTTGGCGCAGCCCTTATCCCTGAGGA
>Ga0209835_1001339_pt1 | contig 13920 bp, 10 predicted proteins | sample LakKivwa52mmetaG_FD_184138 | JGI IMG/M metagenome (GOLD analysis project Ga0209835, IMG submission 184138) | Anoxic lake water microbial communities from Lake Kivu, Rwanda to study Microbial Dark Matter (Phase II) - Lake Kivu water 52m metaG... | ecosystem: Environmental > Aquatic > Freshwater >...
CCACAAAGTTTTTCCATGTCCGCCTTGTTTAAATGGATGTGGCGGGCGCTTGTTTCGACAAGAATGGGTTTCATAGTTTTAATACCTCAATAATTTCAATTAATTATACTATAGATTCGTAATCTCTTTCACGCAATTTACCCATAGGTAAGCCGACCATTTAGGAGTTTTTCGCCACAGACGGTAACGATTGTTTCCATCGCTTATTTCGAACACGTCTTTGTATTGGAAGCGGATTTGTTTAATACTCGCTAATGGTATCGTAATCGTTTGATTATCATTTGATACAATCTCGATGCGGTCTTTAAAAAGTCGTGCTGAGGCTGGTTCTCCTTGATTGGAGAAAAATTCGCATGCCCCAATCATTTCAAACCGACAATGTGACAAGGAAAACAAATGACCAGTGCTATTTGTTTCTTGAATCTTTTGCTTTAACGCCGCTAGTTGCATATCATCGAAATGATCAAGTCGCGTGATGTCGGGTAATGATGGCATTTCAAGCAAAAGATATTTATTAACATAACCGACCAAGCCGCAGTTGAGGCAAACGAAATGATTGCCCCGTGACACAATTGACTCATAGCTTTGACATTTTGGACACCAATAAAGACCGAGCTCTAACCATTCTGCCCGTTTACTTCCCGCTACTTTGTGCATGCGTTTCACTTGAATGTCGTAGGAATTGATCTTAATTCCTTCCAAGATTCGATTGTATAAACCATCCAAAGTCAGCGCATTCAAAGTAGACGTATCGATGACATCGCTAACGTCAACATCAATACGTGTATGATGGGCGCGATTCGACCATCGTGGCGCGCGTAGATGAGCTCCGCTGATGCGGACCAGCACAACAGGGATGTTGAGCATTTTGGCAAGTTTAGCAATCGATGGGTCAATTGGAAGCGTCCGTCCGAACATGTCAATATCACCTTCGGGAAGCACGCTGACGCTTTGGTCGGCATCCACTAAACGCTTGAGCATTTTAATCGGTTCAGCATCAAGGCCATTACGGCCACGTCTGATTTGTCCCAAAAACGAACCAAACACGGCCGCATACCGTTTGTTTTTGAACGCTTCGTCATGGACGATGAAATGGGGAAAGCGCCAATATAGCAAAATAGCATGGTAAAACCCGTCCCAATTCGTGTGATGGTTACCAATCACAAATATTGGTCCTTTGGGGATTTGGTGATTGTTGCGATGAAATCGCACACCTTGGAATAAGTGGAAATAAATAAACAAAAACGGCTTTAACAGGCCGTATAAGAATGCATATGAAAGCCAACTTGAGCCAGGCAGATGTCTATTCTTCATAGTTATAATGTCGCTCGATTAAACTCTGATAACGTTCAATTGCTTGATTGACGAAAATCGACCAACTCATCGGGATGGTAACACGAGCTGCCTCGCCAACCGTGTGAAGAATGTTCTTGTCTTGACATAGCGTCATGATTTTATGAGCCATTCGTTCGGCGTTTTCCCGTTCAGTGAATCCCGACACGCCATCTTCGATAATCTCCGAGCAGTGCGAGCCGCGCACCAACAAACTTGGTAGTCCGACCGCCGCTGATTCTCGAAGCACGAGTGGAGCGTTATCATATACCGATGGGAAATAGAAAAGATCGCAAGCACGATAGATACCTGCTAACAAATCATTATCACGAATACGGCCGGCAAACGTCACCCGACCTTTAAGATTAAGACTTTCACAGTATTTTTTGACCATCCGCTCATGGCCGCCCTCGCCCACAAAAATCATGTGGTATGGGAACGCAACCTCATCGAGTTTTTGCAGTGTTTCGAAAATAAATTTTAGATTTTTCTGCCAAATCAAATGTCCGACGAATAACAGATTATGCTCATCTTGCCTGATGTTTAAAAACTGCACTGCCTGCATCCGGAAAGTCTCAATGTCTTTAGGAATGTCAAAATCTGATCCATTAGGCATGATATGGACATCGCCCCGATATCCGTAATGACGCAGTGTTCCCGAAGTTTTCTTCGACACCGACCATACTTCATCGACGCGTCGGTAAAATCTGACGATGTGGTTGACCGCCCACTGGGATATCGTCTTGGAATGGGTGTTGTGGTAAAAATCTTCGTAATATTTGGAGTGGAACGTCGTAACGATGGGAATATTATTGGCGCGGGCATGCCGGAGCGCTTTATGAGCAATCATAAACGGAGCGTGCGAGTGATAAACCATCGGACCATCATATGACAAAGCTTGTTTTATTGCTCTGTTAAATGGAAATAGACCAAGCGCATATTCAATTTTGGGAATGCGAAGCGAAGGAACTCGCAAAACTTGATATGGGTATTGGTCATTACCGCGTTTATAATTGGGAACGATCACAAGTGGATGATAACCAAGTGCCAGTAAATGCCGAGCATAGGCATCGACCGTGCGTACCACACCATCGATCATCGGAAAGAAATTGTCGGCGAAGAGCACGACGCGCAGTTTCTTAGAAAAGTCTGGAATATGATGTCGTCTTAGCTCGTTGCGTCGATTAACGCCAAGATAGAACGTCAACACGACTCCAAGTAGCAAGAACGCATAAAAAGTTAAGAATCTCCATGCGAACATCGCCCAGAACAAGTAGCGACCTTCCATGAAGGAGGCGAACACCGTCGAAAACGAAAATTCAATCGCTCCGGCGTTACCAACCGTGGGGATGAATGCAACAGCGATGCTAGCATAAGCGACCATGGCCACGGTGTTTGGATAATTCAGTGCGATGCTTAGTTCGTTGACGAGCGCGCTATTGGGATAGGCTTTCAAGATGAAATACGGTATTGATAATAGCGCCAACTGCGATGCCAGCGCTAAAAAGAATACAAGCACGACCTCCTTCTTAAGTCCCTTAAAATACGTAAACGCCGTCCGATATTTTTTGAATGATTCCTGAGTGATGTGGATATAGTTTTTCTGGCGTTTCAAAAAGGTCATCTTCTTCAACATTCCGACAATGATTCTTTCGAAAACCGGGAACCACGACATGGCAATAGCAACAACTGGCACGAAACAAGTGAAAAATAACCCAATATAAGCCGTTATACGCACCCATGGGACGACGACGTTGGGAAAAAAAATTATCGTTACCAGTCCCAGAATTAACATCGATAGACGCATCGCAAATAAGTCGATCATTGGGATGAAGGTTGCCAAACCAAATGGGATGTTCTTCTTGCGCATATAGACCATCGTGATTGGTTGTCCACCCAAACCAAACGGAGTAATCAGTACATAGTATTTGCTCAAAATCGAATAGCGATAGGCGTCACGAAGTGTCACTCGTTGCCGTTTGGCTTTTAAAAGAACATATAACCGCAGAGCACCGGTAATCAACATCACCAACAAGCACAATATCGCCCCAATCATCCAGTACCAACCCGAGAGCCACATGCTTGAGGCTTCAATCAAATCAGATAAATCAACGACCGATAAATCGCGCCGCAGCGCTAAAAATGACACGACGACGCCGGCGATTAGTGAGACGACAAGCAAGACAGCCGCCCATATTTTTTGTCGCTTATTGCTTTTTTGTTTTTCGGTGATGGCAACTTGCGATGGTTCGTTCATAATAAAGTTATTATATCATTCTAAAATAGGTGCTTGGAAACTAGTTTTGGTTTAAAATAACGTGTAGGTTTTCATACCACAATAATTGAATGCGCGGGAGGTACACCCATGGAAAAAGAGATGTTGACCACCGAAATGATACTTGATCTCATTCATCGCAAAGACGTTCCAGCGCTACGCCAGTTATTTGAGGATTATGAAGAAATCGACCTTGCAGAGCATTGTGAAGAAATACGCGATCCGGTTGATTTGCTATTTATTTTTAAAACTGTCAAGAGCGATTACACCGCGGAACTTTTCGCCTATTTAAGCGCCGATCAACAAGAAAACCTCATTAAACTATTTACCGACAAGCAATTGTTGGATTTGTTGCAAAACTCATACACCGACGATATCGTCGACTTCATGATTGACATGCCAGCCAATCTTGTCAGTCGCATTCTTGATTCAGCCGACAAGGCTACTAGAGCTGAGATAAACAGTTTACTCAACTACAAAGAAGGCACCGCCGGTTCCATCATGACGACCGAATATGTGCTGTTCCCGAGCACGTTCAGCGTCGCTGAAGCCCTCGCTCGTATTCGAAAAGTTGGCCGCGACAAAGAAACGATTGCCACGACTTTCATCGTTGATGAAAAACGACTGTTGATTGGCATCGTCACGATTGATGATCTAATTTATGCTGATCCAGGCACCAAATTGACTCAAATCATGCGTGAGGATTTCATTACCACAAGCGTTAACGTCGACCAAGAAGAAGTCGCCCAGCTATTCAAACGCTATGACCTCAACGTTATGGCCGTACTTAACGATGATCAAAGATTGATTGGCATCGTCACGATTGATGACGTGATTGACGTCATCGATCAAGAAACGAGCGAAGACATGTTGAAAATGGCGGCTTTAAGTCCGCTTGATGAATCATACTCGCGCTCATCGGTGCTCACATTAGCGAAGAAGTCGATTCCTTGGCTCCTCATTTTGATGGTGCTTGGAGCTTTTTCAAGCATTATTTTGAATCGCTTCGAACACGCACTTGAGCAAGTAGTAATCTTATCAGCTTTTATTCCCATGCTGATGGATACCGGAGGCAATTCCGGCAATCAAAGCGTCACATTGATTACGCGTGGTATCGCTTTAAACGAAATCGAAAAACATGATTTCCCACATGTTATTCTTAAAGAACTACGAGTAGGCATCATCGTTGGACTGAGCATCGCCGCGTTCGCTTTTGCTTGGATTTTTGTCATCGTCGGATCCGGTATCATCGTCTATGATGTCGCGGGACCCGCTTTTACAGCAACCTGGTTTGTCGAAATTTCTAAGATTGCCGGTCTTGTGGGACTTACGCTTTTTTGTGCGGTTTTAATTGCCAAACTTGTCGGTGGTGCGCTCCCAATGCTTGCTATTGCACTGAAAAAAGATCCCGCGGTTATGTCATCTCCCTTTGTGACCACAATCGTTGATGTATCAGCTCTTTTAATATACTTTTTACTCTCAAGCGCAATCTTTGGATTATTCTAGGTAATCGTAAATTTCGATTATTGAAAAATCCAATAATTATGCTTATAATTAAGCACGCTGCAGGTATGGCGAAATTGGTAGACGCGTACGTTTGAGGGGCGTATAGGGTAACCTGTGGGAGTTCAAGTCTCCCTACCTGCACCACTTGTTGAAAATTAACCACATACCAGACTAGAAAACGTCAAGGTATGCGGTAGAGGCCTCTACTTGGGCACACTAAAAAAGATGTTTGGCTTTATCGACCTAACGAAAGGTTCACCACTGAAAGTGTTGATCCTTTTTTCAATACCAGTTTTTCTCACTTTACTGCTGACTAACGCTCTTAACCTTGTCAGCACCCTTGTTTTAAAAGTAACCGTTGGTGGTGATAGCGTCACTGCCATCACGCAAACGAATTCATTGAATGCCATTTTGCTGAACTTTGGACTAGGTACTTGTTCTGGCTTCGCTGTTATTGGCGGGCACTATTATGGTAAAAGGGACCAAGCAAACACCATCAAGGCATTTCAAAATTCCTTTTATCTAGCGTTGTTATTTGGTGTTTTTCTAACGGTTCTAGGTTTTATTGTATTAAAACCGGCATTACACCTGCTTAATGTCGACGCTTTATACTTCCAAAAGGCGTATGAATACTACATCTTCATCATCGCGGGCTTTACGATTATCATTTTAAACCAACTGGCAATGGCGTTTCTGCGTGTGATGGGTAATTCGTTTTTCCCATTGATGGTTTCGATACTCATGATGTTGCTTCAAATTGGGTTGATTCTTCTATTGACGAGCAGAAACATTCTCAATCTTGATACGATTGGCACGGGTATCGCCGTGGTTGTGATTAATATCGTTGGTTTATTTATTAACTATCGTTATTTGATTAAGAAATATCCGTTTTTAAAAATACGGTTCCGCACGTTTCGCTATGATGGTGTGATGGGCCGCGATTTGCTTAAACAAGGATTGCCACTCGGTTTCCAGTGGTCGATCCTATTCGTCGGTGGCTTTGTATTAACTCGACAACTTAATCTATTCGGTCCTGATGCTGGAAAAGCCATTACCGTTTTTACAAACATGGAAGCCTATTCCTCGATTTTGTATGCTACCATCGCCACCTCGTTGGTCACTTATGTGTCGCAAAACTTCGGTGCGGGCGCTAACGTTCGGATCAAACAAGGCATTAAATGGTCGCTCATCTTCGTCTTTGTTTCATATATTATCGTTTTCATTCTTGGATACGCCTTAATTCCAGTGGCAACAGGTATTTTCCTTCCCGCGGATTCCATTAACGAAAAAGTTATTTTCTATACCAATTCATATTTATTCATCTTGTATCCTACTTCGATACTAATGGCTTTAGCCGTTATTTCTCGCGCGATTCTTCAAGGAATCAAGCGGCCGCTGATTATATTGTTGTCGGGTTTTGGTGAGATGGTCGCCCGCATCGTGGTTTCCGTGTGGGTTCCGTTTCTTGTCGATGCCAACTATCTTGTGAGTAAATCGGATCAAGCTTACGTCGCTATGTCTTTTTCCAATTTCGGCGCTTGGATTATCGCTGCCATCATCATGGGCGTGCCGGTGTTGCTGATGTTTGTTTTTAACAAACCGCTGGTAGGTAAAGCTAAACAACTTGACCTCGCACCTGCGCTGGAATCATGATTTTCGCTATTCTACATTCTCTTTATTGTGAGATACATATGTTTATGCTTTTATAAATAAGTATCATGTTATGATATGAACGTTAGAAAAACCATGAATGCCACCGCATTAAAAATTATTAATAAAACTAAAACGACGTTTATCGCCGTATGGCGGTTTTTAAAAAACCACTCTTATATTCCCGTCGCCCTGTTCTTTGTTGGTCTTGCTATCTACATTCGAGTGACCAATCTTGACCATGCTTCCGGTGACTACAATCAATTCCTCAAACATTGGATGGACGACATCGTCGAACTCGGCGGCTTTGCCTCGCTTGGAACATCGATCGGCGATTATTCGCCACCTTATGTTTTGATTCTGACAATTCTATCTTATTTTCCCACGCCTAATTCCGCCGCGCCATTCCTTTATCCCATCAAATATGTCTCGATATTATTTGACATAGTTATGGCGCTTGGCGTGTTTTTCCTTATACTCGAAGCACTCAAAAAGCAAGAACGCCGATATCCGGTTGCCACTCTTTTCGGAATCATAACGCTATATCTTCCGACCATATTTCTCAACTCGACGATATGGGGACAGGCCGATTCGATCTATTCGGCGTTTATTGTTTGGTCACTGTACCTATTTTTGAAAAACAAGCACTTGTGGGGCATGGTCGTGTATGGTGTCGCCTTTGCTTTTAAGCTACAAGCGATATTTGTCTTGCCGCTACTGATTATCATGTATGTGATCAACCGACCAAAGCAACTTTGGCACTTTTTGTTAATTCCCGTCGTGTATTTCATCTTTGCGATTCCGCCACTAATTTACGGTCGTGATTTTGTTAACATCATGACGGTTTACTTCCGACAAACCGAAACATATCCATACATGACCCTGAACATGCCTAACATGTGGGAATGGTTTCCCAAAGACCGTTATGACATGTTAAAAGATTATGCCGTCGCTTTGTTTGCCCTATTAATGGCGATTGCTTTCTTTTATCTTGTCGTACGAAAAATCAAACTTCGTCAAAGCCATGTCATCGACATCGCGCTGTGGTCGATTTTGATGGCAAACTTCTTCCTTCCGGCGATGCATGAACGCTATCTTTATGCCGCCGATGTCCTGGCCATCGTCTACTACGCCATAAAAAAGAAGCACTTTTACGTGCCCCTTCTTATTAATATGATCTCACTAATCGCGTACTTCCCGTTCTTATTCGGAATTAGGGAAATCCCGTTTGAGTATGTCGCCATCGTTTACATGACGGTGCTAGTATTATTCACGCGTCAAGTATTCCGAGAATTATCTAATCCGGAAACCGAACAAATAGCGATCGCTTAACTACATTTTCGAATCGTCAAAACGGGCCAAAATCGGTTCCATCTTTTTAACGGTGCGGGCAATCGTTCCTTGTTTGAACGGGTTTTTAAGTTTCGCTTTCTTCAACAGCTGGGTAAACGGATATGATCCGCCCAGTTTGCACAGTTTCACATAACGCGACCACGCCAATTGACGGTCTTCTTCCATCATCGTTAAGAACTGGAAGGCGACGACTTGCGCCAGCGTATAGTCTATGTAATAGAATGGACTGGCGAAAATGTGTCCTTGACGCATCCACCGCGTGCCTTTTTCATAAATTGGGAAGCCAGTGTATTTCTTATAAGGCGTATATTTCTTTTCGATTTTCCGCCATGTGGCACAACGTTGTTCGTGGGTATGGGTTGGATTTTCATACACATAGTGTTGGAATTCATCGACGGTCACGCCATAGGGGAGAAAGTTAATCGCCCCGACGAGGTGTGAATATAAGTATTTGTCTTTGTCTTCCTTGAAGAATTTTTCCATCCATGGCCAGGCGAAGAATTCCATGCTCATAGAATGGATTTCAGCTTCTTCCATTGTTGGTTCACGATATTCGGGAATCTTAATCTTCCGAGAACTATAACCTTGGAAGGCGTGTCCGATTTCATGAGTCAATACGTCGACGTCACCAGCCGTGCCATTGAAGTTAGAAAACACAAACGGCATTTGGTATTTGGGGAAATAGGTCATGTAGCCGCCATCTTGTTTGCCAGGGCGCGCTTCCAGGTCTAACATGTTGAGTTCGACCATTTTGTCAAAGAATGAACCGATGTCTTCACCCATATCGTGGTACATGCTTTGCGCCGCGGCGACAAGGTAATGCTTATCGCCTTTGGGCGTGGGATTACCCGATGTGAAGTTAAGGCTTAAATCGTAGAACTTCGGATTGGGGATGCCGATACGCGTCGCTTGTCGCTTGACGAGTTTCTTTGATAGAGGAACGACGGCGCGGTAAACTTGGGCGCGGTATCCTGCCACGTCATTAGCATTGTAATCAGTTCTTCCCATGCGGGCATAAGCTAGCGGGATGAAATTCTTAAAGCCAAGTTTTTTGGCCATCGAATCGCGCAGTGCGACGAGTTCATCATAAATTTTAGCTAACTCGGGTTCGTTTTTCTCAAACCATTTGGCGACGGCTTTCGATGAGCGCCGGCGAATGTCGCGGTCGAGCGAATCGGCGAATTTTCCCATTTGCGAGAGGTTATAAACGCCGCCATCAAACGGAATCTGGGCTGAGGCCATCAGTTTTGCGTATTGGCTCGTGAGTTTATTCTCTTTTTGAAGTTCTTCAATGATCTTGGGGTCGAACGCCTTTAAACTCGTCTCGATTTTCTCAAATAGGAACTTCCCTAATGATTTTTCTAATTCAACCCGGTAGGGGGAGGCGACGAGTGCTTTTTGATATTCGTTATATAAGGCTTGGAATAGCGGTCCCATCTCATCGATGGCATCCTGCGCTTTTTGATAATCCTCAATGCGCGTGTCTTGAGTATAACGAACGGAAATGACCGTAAACTGCGTTGCAATCTCATCGGTCAGTTTAATGATCTTATCGACGACTTTCTTTTGGTCTTTGGCTGATTTGGCGAGTTGGAAATCTTTTAGCAGCGCTTTAAACTGCGTCTCGATTTTCTTAATGTCGGGGATAATCAGCGGAAATTCTTCTAATCTCATAGTTGTGCTCCTTTTCTATTTGATAATTAAACTAGGTTCATCCATTTCTTGTGGAATCGGCAAACCTAAAAGTTCCAACATTGTCGGGGCGATGTTGCTTAACTTGCCCCCCTCACTCATCAGTTTCGCGTCTTTGATGTTGATTGCAAACGGAACTAGTGAAGTCGTATGGGCCGTAAACGGACGACCATTGGCGTCAAGAATCATCTCGGCGTTACCATGATCGGCGGTTAATAATAGCGTTCCTCCATGAGCATCGACCCAATCAATGATTGAGCCTACACAAGTATCCACTGTCTCGACGGCTTTGACGACGGCTTTTTCAATCGCCGTATGACCAACCATGTCGCAGTTGGCAAAATTGATGATGACGACGTCAAGGTCGTGCTTATCAAGTTCTTTGATCAGTGCGTCACGGACTTCATAAGCTGACATTTCCGGTTTTAAATCATAAGTCGCAACTTTGGGACTATTGACAAGCACGCGGCGTGATCCTTTTAACTCCGGACGGGTAATACCGTCGTAATTGACCGTGCCATCGAAGAAAAACGTCACGTGGGCGTATTTTTCGGTCTCCGCGATACGAAGTTGCGTCAATCCTTTTTGAGCGATGTATTCGCCAAAGGTGTTCGTCAATAACGGCAATTCGAAAGCGATTGGTCCTTTGACCGAATCGGCGTATTTCATCGTTTGGACGAGGTGAATGTTTTTCAGTTGATGGGTCGGCACATATGCTTTATACATCGGCGTTCCATCTTTTTTAAGCGGAGGATTTTGGTAATAGGTCGGATTGGTGAAAATCGTTGCTAACTGAATGGCGCGGTCAGGTCTGAAGTTCATAAAGATGATCGCATCGTTATCTTCGATCTTGCCATTAACACCTAAATGAAAATGGGGAATTAAAAATTCATCGCTCGGATCTTTACCGGTCGTCGGTAGATAGGCGTATTGATCGGTGAAATACTTCCGGTAATCGGTGAATCTCGGTCCGTCTTGATCGACCATGACGCGGTAGTGGATATCAACCCGGTCCATGTTCTTATCGCGGTCCATACCATAATAACGGCCCCCGATTGAAGCGAGTTTACCAAAATGGAGTTGATCCATCAGATCAACGATTTGTTTGATATAAGTTGCACCTAGTTGCGGATCGACATCGCGTCCATCCATGAGTGCATGGACGTACACGTCATCAAGTCCGGCTTTATGAGCCATGCGAATAGCTGCCAGGAAATGAGTTACGTGCGAGTGCACACCACCATCACTAACCAGCCCAATCAGATGTAGTTTGCTATGATTCGTTTTGGCATGTTCGATAGCGCCTTTATAGGCTGGATTATCGCAAATAGATCCGTCTTTGACGGCTTTATTGATTAGTGTCAACGACTGATAAACGATGCGTCCCGCCCCAATGTTGAGATGTCCAACTTCGGAGTTGCCCATTTGGCCTTCGGGTAATCCGACGGCTTCGCCACTGGCTTCAATCAGCGTGTGCGGGTATTTGGCGAAATAGCGGTCGATGTTTGGTTTGTGGGCTTTGGCGACGCAGTTACCATACGTTTCGCTTCGTTGACCATAACCGTCCATAATGCATAAAATGACAGGTTTCTTCATATTTTCTCCATTTGTAATTATAAACTCAGCATATGAATGATTGGGTGAATATGCTAAGAAATTATCTCTTTGTCAATCATTTTTCGAGCTAGTGCTACCCAACGAAACCAAAAAAGATGACTCCAATAGTTATATCCGAGCACGTCAGCGTTATACAACACGACCGCGTGTCGGTATTGGCGGTCGATTTCGGCATAGTTTTCTTTAATGGCGATATATTCGGGATGTTGAGCTAATTCTTTGTTGATTTCCCCATAATAAAATAGCGATTGCGCGGTCCGCATTAAAAAAGATTTGATGACGGCCCGTTCGGCGCTTCCGATATCGAGCAGCGTCTCCTCAAATTTCGGTCGCACATGGAGCATGAATTCGGGTGGAACCGGGATTTCGAATTTAACGAACATTTTGCCAATTAGTCGCAGCATGTCATACTTTTGGACAATCAAAACGTCGATAGCTGCCAAATTGCGTTCCATTCGTTTATCAAACTGCTTCATTTGATAGGCGAATACGATGACCGCGGCCACATAAACGCCGAATAAGATAATCGCAATCGCAACAATAATTTGCCAAGGTTTCACTTTGGTTAATGGTTCTCCATCAAATATGAATTATAGCACACTCAATTTGTGACTAAAGATAGAATATCTTTCATAGTGAGATAGTAAAGCTACTAAAAATTGACTAATCGACGGGGTATTGGTATTCTTTTATGGAGGTATCCACACCATGCCAAATCGTCCGATTATCGCTATCATGTATGACTTTGACAAAACGCTTTGCTCCGAAGACATGCAAAATTACGCCCTGATTCCCGCCCTTGGAATGACCCCCGCCGAATTTTGGGGCGCCACCAATGATTTCACTAATAAAGAAGGCGTTGAACGCATCTTGTCGTATATGTACATGATGGTTAAACTCGCCAAAGATAAAAACATCAAACTGACCAAGGAGTTTTTGTTTAGCCTTGGTAAAGACATTCATTTTTTTGAAGGGGTAACCACCTGGTTTAAACGCATCAATGAATACGCCGAAACCCGAGGCATACTCGTTGAACACTACATAATTTCCAGCGGTACGAAAGAAATCATCGATGGCTGTGCCATCGCCGACGAATTCAAGGCGATTTATGGTTGCGAATTCTTTTTTGACGAAAAAAACGGCGAACCACTTTGGCCCAAACTAGCAATCAATTACACGATGAAAACGCAATATTTCTTCCGAATTGCCAAAGGGGTTTTCCGACAAATCGACGATCATCTTGTCAATGAACGCAGCCGCGAAAAACGTATCCCCTACCGCAATATCATCTATATAGGCGATGGACTAACAGATGTACCGCCGATGATCTTGGTGAAGGAAAACGGCGGTAAGTCAATTGCCGTTTATTCAAAAGGCAACAAAGAGCACGTGCGGCCACTAATTGATGATGGTCGCGTCAATTATATTTGCCAAGCCGACTATCGCATGGGCAGTGAACTCGATAAAGTCGTCAAACTCATTATTCAGCAAGTGGCCATCACCGATGAGTTGACAAAAAAAGAAATCGACAGCGTTAAATAACGATTAAGTTATATATTCATCCAGTTATTTATTGTTAAAATTATAAAAGAGGTTTTCGCATTGATTTTTGCAATATTGCTTGCCGGAGGTAGCGGTACCCGCGTTACGGGCTACACGATGCCAAAACAGTTCATAGAAATTGCGGGCCGACCACTACTCGAATGGGCGCTGCTTCCGTTTTTAAGCCATGCAAGCATCAATGAAATCGTCATTGTTTCCCATCAAGCATATCTTGATGAAGTAAATCATATCGTTTCTAGGTATCATCAAAAACCGATTTATATCGTAACGGGTGGCTCTTCACGCCAAGCATCGGTATTTGAAGCGTTGAAATTTTTAAGTAAACGCGCTAATAACGATGACATTATCCTCATTCACGATGCCGCGAGGGTTTTGGTTGATGAAGCCCTCATGACGCGCGGAATAGAAAATTTCCATGGTGATATCGGTCTAACCGCGATGGTACCTTCGCCGGACACGTTGATGGAAATAGACTCGAATGACAAATTGGGCAAAGTCGTTGATCGCGCGCGCATCGGTGTTATTCAAACCCCACAACTGTTTCTTTTTCACGCGATTTATAAAGCACACCAGGAACACGTTGGAAGCTCGGCCACGGATGATGTATCCTTATTGCTAGGCAAAAAGGAGATTTATTCTTTTCTGGGTTCGCGACTAAATTTCAAAGTAACGACAGATGAGGACGTTTTGATAATCAAAAGTTTGCTTGAAAAGGAGGCGTCCCCATGAATAATCATGCTCCCGGAGACATTGTCAGAGGATTGATTACCGAAATCGCTCCATATGGAGCATTTGTCGAACTTGAAGATGGTAGCAAAGGATTACTCCACATTTCCGAGATATCGGCACGGTTCGTCAGCGATATCAACGAGTTACTGAAACTCGGTCAGGAATTGCAACTCAAAATCATATCGGTTGACGCCAATAATGGC
>Ga0209835_1001343_pt1 | contig 13900 bp, 15 predicted proteins | sample LakKivwa52mmetaG_FD_184138 | JGI IMG/M metagenome (GOLD analysis project Ga0209835, IMG submission 184138) | Anoxic lake water microbial communities from Lake Kivu, Rwanda to study Microbial Dark Matter (Phase II) - Lake Kivu water 52m metaG... | ecosystem: Environmental > Aquatic > Freshwater >...
CTGCTGAACTCACGGTGAACTCCTACCGGGATATCGTTTCTGAAAGGCCCGTTATAGATCATTCTTCCCGCATCATCATATCTGTTGATTATTTCAATGTCAGGTTCGTCCTCTACACGCGATTTTACTATCGCTCCATTGTCATAAAGCATTGTAAGTACCAGGTTTCCCCTGTTATTATACTCTTTATAATACCCATGAAGCAGATCATCTTTATAGGTTTTCTCGGTCTTTATTGCTCCCACCGGATAGAATTCCTTCCAGTCTCCCTGTTTAAGTCCGTTGTTGTCTGTTCTGTTTATTCTTTCTCTTGAAATGAGAAAATCATTACTATATTCAAACAGGGTGATAAGATTTCCATCCCTGTCATACTCTTTTGATAATCCCTGTTTTTTTCCTCCATTATATGTTATTGTCTGCTGAACTGTGCCGTTCGGGAAGTAGATATAAGCCGTACCTTCCTTCTTGTCACCAGCATAGAGTTCCTTTGACCATATATATGATCCTCTTGCCGGATCCTTTTTATATTTGTAAGAATAGCCGTTTTTCTTTCCGAAAAGGTAACTTATCCTGTCTGTTGTATCTCCTGCCTGATCAAAGAAGAGCCATATACTGTCAAGCATAAAATTCCTGTACATCCCCTCCGATTTTCTTACACCTGTCACATAATAGCTTATCCAGAACCCGTCTGGTTTTCCGTTCCTGATGAAACCCTTGCTTGAAACTGCACCGTTCGGATACCTGAATACCTGGTATCCGTCTTTTAATTCCTCAATAGTCTGGGCTGCTGTAATTACTGAAATCAAACCTGTAAACAGTATGGTAAATACTTTTCTCATATTTAAAAACCATATTTTTTGGAGATATCCATCATTCTTTTAATCGGTTTAAATGCGTCTTTTATTATATTCTGGTCCACCAATACTTCAGGCTTTTCATTAATAAGGCAATTATATATCTTCTCAACAGTGATCAGCTTCATGAAATTGCACTCACTGCAGCCGCATGTCGAATCCCTGGGAGGAGCAGGAATATACTGTTTCCCGGGCATTTCTTTTTTCATCTGGTGAATAATTCCCGGTTCAGTAGCAACTATGTAACATTCAGCATTGTCTGTTTTTGTAAACTTGATAAGGGCTGATGTTGAGCCTATGAAGTCCGCTATCATTCTTACGGGTAATTCGCATTCAGGATGGACAATCACCATTGCTTCAGGATATTCTTCCTTCAGCATCAGAATCGCCTCCAGTGAAAATTCCTCATGCACATGGCATGTTCCATTCCACACAACAATATCCCTTTCTGTCTTGTTCAACACGTAATTCCCGAGGTTTCTGTCGGGAGCAAATAATATTTTTTCATCAGCAGGAAGGGAATTTACAATGTCTACAGCATTTGATGATGTACAGCATATATCAGACAATGCCTTTATTTCAGCAGTGGTGTTCACGTAGGTTATAACAGTTCTGCCAGGATGCTCTCTGATGAACTTCACAAAATCATCTGCCTTGCATGAATCGGCCAGAGAACATCCTGCATCAGTATCCGGAAGGAGCACTTTTTTGTGAGGAGCAAGTATCTTTGCTGTCTCAGCCATAAATTTCACTCCCGCAAATAATATTATGTCAGCATCATTTTCAGCAGCTTTCTGTGAAAGAGCCAGGCTGTCGCCGGTGAAATCCGCCAGGTCCTGAATATCAGCTGTCTGATAATAATGAGCAAGAATTAATGCATTTTTGGCTTCTTTTATTCTTTTTATTTCATCAATATAGTTTGTATCACTTTTCACCTGACATATGTTTAAATTAACATCCTTATATTAAATATTGATTTAAATTAATTTAAAATATGATGATATTGATATGCTGTTAATTGTGTTTAAAAATAATAATGAATTCCTTTTGTTTTTTCAGTATTATCATAAGGTAAACACATTATTAACATATCAAAAAATGTACCTTTTTTGTAAATCAGTTGTTTACCTTTATTATTAACAATTGTCAGGAATAAAATGTTGATAGTAATAACAGGACAAATGTAAGTCTTTTAATGTTTACTGAAAGTTTACTTTTTGATATAAACAGATAATAATTAATGGTGAAATGATTAAAAATAGTTTTTCAACAGTTGATATACGATTTACAATTAAATTATAAAGGATGGATGAACAGGTTTATGAACAATGAAAATAATCCTCCCCTGATAAAAGATAAAAGCATATTATTTTCTTAAATTAGCAGTAAATATAGTTTTGATTATGGAAAGGAAAAAGATTGCCATTACGTCGGATCATGCAGGTTATTATCTGAAAGAGCTGCTGATAAAATATCTTAAGAAAGAGGGTTATGAGGTAAAAGACCTTGGAGCTCCGGGAAAGGATCCTGTTGATTATCCTGATTTCGGGCATCCTTTTGCAAGGGCCGTATCAGCAGGGGAATGCGATCTTGGAGTTGCAATTTGCGGAACAGGCAACGGCATGGTTATGACAGTTAATAAACATCAGGGCATAAGGGGGGCGTTATGCTGGAACGAGGAAATAAGCAGGCTGGTAAGGGCGCATAATGATGCAAATGTCTGCGCCTTACCGGGAAGGTTCATCACCGAATCCGAAGCATATCTTATTGTAAAAACATTCATTGAGACAGGATTTGAAGGAGGCAGGCACAAGCCAAGAATTGATAAAATCTCCCTGAAATTGTATTGATATGCTTTCAAATTCATGTAAATATGGTATCCGTGCCCTGATTTACCTTGCCGGGAAGCCCCGTGACAAAACCAAGACAGGAATAAGGCAGATTTCAGCTGATCTTGGGCTTCCTGCCCCATTTCTTGCAAAGATCCTGCAGCAACTGGCACGCCGGAAAATACTTGATTCCCTTAAAGGGCCCCATGGAGGTTTTTCATTACAGAAAGATCCCGGCAAAATATCACTGCTGGATATAGTTATAACAATTGACGGGGATGATCTCTTCAATAACTGCATCATTCATAATTCAACATGTAAATGCGTTGACGGTGATAAAGATCCCTGTCCCGTTCATGATGACTATGCAGAACTTCGCGAACAGCTGATAAGTATTTTCAGCAGAACCAACCTGAATGATCTGGTAAGAAAAGCAGGAACCACCGGCAAAGTAATTATTTGAGTACCTGATTTTTAAAAGGCCGGAATAGAATAAAGATGATAACGGCTGAAAGAATGCCGGCCAGATTGCTAAGCATATCAGTGACAGACCCTGTCCTGGTCTCGGTAACCAGCATCTGTAATACTTCCATCAGCCCGCCGTAGATAAAAGGAACAAGGCCGGCGATGAATAATGTGGTGATTTTTCCGGTTATTTTTCTGTTCTCAAAAAGAATGACAGACATGAAAACAAAATAGATTCCAAAATGAACCACTTTATCGGCGCCGGGGAAATTCAGCCAGGATATTTTATCATAGGTCTCCGACTCAGAAAGGCTTAAGTATGTAATGATTAATGCAACAAGTATTGAAAAGACATTCCGCCGTATCATATTTTCTGTTTGCTGCAAATTTAGGCAATTGAATCAAAATTTTTTTTAAATTTAAATGTTGCAATGTAAAGTATGGCAGGTATCTATATTCATATCCCGTTTTGCAAAAAGCTCTGTAATTACTGCGATTTTTACCATGTTGTATCTGACGGAGATCACGCTACATTTCTGAATGCCCTGTTGCGGGAAGCGGAAATTCGGAGGGATTACATTGGAAACACCACGGTTTCAACTATATATTTTGGAGGAGGCACGCCGTCGGTGCTTGGCGTGAATGACCTGGGGGGCATCCTGGATCAGCTTGCAAAGCAATTCACAGTGGAGCAGTTATGTGAAACAACAATTGAACTGAACCCCGACGATGTTTCCTATGAATACATGAAAGGCCTAAAAAAAGCAGGCTTTAACAGGATAAGCCTTGGTATACAATCATGGCGCGATGATGATCTGATTCTCCTTAACAGGAGGCACACAGCAGGACAGGCTTCAAAATCCATGAAAGACATAATAAAGGCGGGATTTGAAAATATTGCCATTGATCTTATTTACGGGATCCCCGGAATGAGTCTCAGGGCGTGGGAATCAAATCTTGAACAATCCCTGGCATTTGGTTTAAAGCATCTTTCGGCCTACCACCTTACCATTGAGCCGGGAACCCCGTTAGGAAAAATGAAGGAAGAAGGGTTGTTTGCCGAAGCAGATGAAGAAAAAAGCAATTCCGAATTCAATATCCTTGTAAAAAAAATGGAATCGGCGGGTTTTATCCATTATGAGATATCAAACTTCGGGAAGCCCGGCTATTTTTCTGTTCATAATACCAACTATTGGAAACAGGTCCCGTATGTCGGGCTCGGTCCGTCAGCGCACTCCTTTAACGGATATTCGAGGCAATGGAATATTTCGGATCTTAACGGCTATGTTAAGAGCATAAATGAAGGAAAAGTGTTTTTTGAAAAGGAAGAACTCGACCTTAAAACACGTTTCAATGAATATATCATGACATCGCTCAGGACAATGTGGGGCATCGACCTTGAATACCTTGAGAGCGCCTTTGAGAAGGAGAACTACGATTATGTGAAAAATCTCTCGGGGAAATTCATAGATTACGGCATGATGAAACGCGACAAAAAAAACCTGGTTCTCACAAACCAGGGTAAAATGATCTCAGATAATATTATTTCGGAATTTATGATCCCGGGAGACAGGTGATTATCTTTTGGTCAGCATGAAGCTGGTCCGGCCTATCATGGTATTTTCAAGATACAGCTCCACATTGTAATTCCCCGGGATAAAATCGCCGGTGTTATCAAGGAAAATACACATCTCAATATCCTGGTTCATGTAGTCGGCGGTACGGCTTGCCGAATATATCAGTTTTTTACCGCTGTATTCAAAGACATTGTCAGAGCTGCCGGTGATCACCAGAGAATCAGGGCGGATCACCCGCATAAAAACTTCTTTCTGCCCGGCCCTGGCAATTGGATTTTCCCGGAGAGTGAAGCATATCCTCAGCTTATCAAGGAGGTTGATCTTTGTAGTCTCCTTTCTTTTTTTGTTGAGGGCTGCCGCCACAATATCCTTTGCCTGGATTACCGATGCAATTTCAACTTTCAGGGAAAGTTCTTCTTTTGCCTTTGCAAGCTCAATATTAGTGTCCTGTGCTTTTTTGTACTGCTGCCTGATCTGTACATTTTCAGCAGTAAGGATCTTGTTTCTTGTATTAAGGGAGTCAATCTGCACGATATAACTTTTCATTATATCACGCATTGTAGAGATCTCGGTGCGGTATCTCCTTATAAGCTGAAGATTTGAAGCGTTAACTTCCAGCAGCTTTATTATCCTCTGTTTTTCCCTTTCGAGGCGCGCATTCAGGCTGTCGTTGTTGGTCCTGAGGGTGTCAAAGCTGTGTATCATCTTCCTGAGCTCATTGGCCAGAGAATCTTTTTCCCGGGTCAGCTCTGTTTCCATGGCCGTCATTTTGCTTTTCTGGTCGAAATACATGGCAACAAGGAAAATCAGTACACCCGCCATTATAATTGTTACGGCAATAAGGCCGACAGGGGTGCTTTTCTTTATTTCCTGCGGTTTTGAAAACACCTTGTTCTCTTCAGTCATTGCGTTGATATTAAAAATGTTATCGGTGTGCAAAAATAATAATATATCGGAACATATTAAAGTATTGATCCAATGATTAAATTTACAAAGGGACGTTAATTTGTTAATATATTAATAATCAACAACATGAGTGGTTTCTTCGGGGTGATATCAAAACAGGATTGCGTTAATGAAGTATTCTATGGAACAGATTACCACTCCCATCTTGGCACGAAACGGGCAGGCATGGTATTTATTGTTCCTGAAAAAGGATTCAGGCGTTCCATTCACACTATTGAAAACTCCTATTTCAGGACCAAATTTGAAGACGAACTTAAAGATTTTTCCGGTAAATCGGGAATGGGCGTCATAAGCGATACCGACCCGCAGCCGATAATGTTCAACTCTCACCTGGGGCCTTTTGCAATTGTCACTGTGAGCAGGCTTGTAAATATCGCAGAGCTGGAAAAAAAATTCCTCGATCAGAAAAACCATTTTACAGAGAATTTTGAAGGGAATGTGAACCCCACCGAGGTTGTTGCAAACCTTATTTGTGAAAAAGAGAGCTTTGTGTCGGGGATTGAAAATGTGTATGAGAACATAAAAGGCTCCTGCTCCCTGATGATACTGACCGGCGATGGGATCATTGCAGCAAGGGATAAGCTGGGAAGAACCCCCGTGGTAATAGGAAAAAAGCCGGGAGCCTGTGCCGTGGCATCAGAAACGTGCTCATTTCCCAACACGGGTTTTGAGCCCGATTACTACCTGGGGCCCGGCGAGATAGTCCATATCACTGCTGACAGCATCGAACAGCTGCGCAAACCGGGTGAAAAAATGCAGGTATGCGCATTTTTATGGGTTTATTACGGATATCCTCCGTCATATTATGAGGGGATTAATGTTGATGAATGCCGCTACAGGTGCGGGGCATTCCTTGCAAGAAGGGACGATGCCGAGGCTGATTTTGTATGCGGGATACCCGATTCCGGGGTGGGTCATGCAATCGGCTATGGAAACGAAAAAGGCATCCCCAATATGCGGGCTTATTCAAAATATACTGCAACCTGGCCGCGGAGCTTTCTCCCTTCTTTCCAGGAACAGAGAGACCTTGTTGCCCGCATGAAGCTTATAACCAACAAGGCTGTTATAGAAGGCAAAAGGATGATTTTTATTGATGACAGCATTGTGCGCGGCACCCAGCTCAAAGACAATACAGCCGACATGCGCAGGGCGGGAGCTGCGGAGCTTCACATGAGAATAGCCTGTCCGCCGCTCCTTTATTCATGCGAATTCCTGAACTTCACCCAGTCGCGAACCCCTCTTGAGCTGGCGGCAAGAAGAGCAATGAAAGAGCTGAACGGAACAGATGAAGAGCTTAGTGAATATTCAGATCCGGATACAGAAAAATATAAAAAAATGGTTGCGAAAGTAGCAGAAAAACTGGATCTCGATTCACTGTTATACCAGCGGCTTGATGACCTTGTCGCGGCAATAGGGCTTCCGAAAGAGAAACTTTGCACCCATTGCTGGGACGGAAGCTCATATTTTTAAAGAGAATATGAAATACATAGGTGCTCATATCAGTGCGGAAGGAGGGGTGCAGAATGCACCCTTGAACGCAAATGCAATAGGGGCAGGGGCTTTTGCCTTTTTTACAAAGAACCAGAGACAGTGGTTCTCCGCACCCCTGTCACAGAAGTCAATAACCGAATTCAGGGCAAACTGCGAAAAATTCGGCTATAAGCCATGCCAGATACTGCCTCATGACAGCTATCTTATAAACCTCGGCCATCCCGAAAAGGAGGCGCTTGCTAAATCCAGGACCTCTTTTCTTGATGAGATGAAACGCTGCGAACAACTGGGGCTTGACAGGCTCAATTTTCATCCCGGAAGCCACCTCAACCTGACCGGCATAGAAGAGTGCCTGAAAACAATAGCAGAATCAATAAACATCACTCTTGATAAAACAAAGGGGGTGACTGCTGTAATTGAAAATACGGCAGGACAGGGCACCAATCTCGGGCATAAATTTGAACAGATCGGGTTTATTATTGACCATGTTGAAGACAAATCGAGGGTTGGTGTATGTATTGATACATGTCATTCTTATTCAGCAGGATACGATATAAAGACACTTCCCGGATTCAGGGAAACATTTGATAAATTCGATAGAATAATCGGTTTTAAGTATCTGAAAGGGATGCACCTTAATGATACCAAGAAGGAATTCGGTTCACGGGTCGACAGGCATGAAACCCTGGGCAACGGACTGCTTGGCGAAGACCCCTTTCATCATATAATGAATGATCCTCGTTTTGATGATATGCCGCTTATTCTTGAAACCCCGGAAGAATCACTCTGGGAAACAGAAATAAAGAAACTCTATTCTTTAATAAACAGTAAACAGGCATAACTATTCTTCATCATTCTCTTCAGGAGCCCTGAGGATCTTTTTTGCTTCGGCAAGGGCAAGAAGGGTTCTCGTTGAGCTGTAGCCGATATTATAGATCTCCACGGCTTTTTCAGGATCAAGAATGCTGTAATTGCTCAACTCGTCAGGTGCGATATACAGGTCAAATTTATTTGCCTTGGCCACGGCTTCTTTGTACAGGTTCAGAATGAAAGTACGTTCAGCTATACTGACAAGACTGTTAAAATTCTCTGAATATCCTGCCGTGGTTCAGGTCTGTTGCAGCCACATATAAAGGTATTTTAAGCTCTTCAAACGTTCTTGCCCGGAGATGGGATTCAAGTTTTTAATAATCCCGGTAATCTCTAAAAGGCCATAACGCGGGAATGTTGGTCTTATGTAATTCAGGAGGCCGCCGCCACTTAGTACAAGCCCGGTCCTGTATTTCCTCTCTTCCACCAGTCAATCATTAATGTTATTGTAAATTTAAAAAATGGCTTTAAGATTCACCATGAGAATTAACATCTAATTCTTTTATTTTATTGTTAAATTTGAGCAGCCATACTATTTCTAACCAGCCAAAAATGCAGTTTCTGTTAATAGCGCATGACGGGACCGATGCCGGAGCATTGGACCGCAGAATGAAAAGCCGCCCGGAACACCTTGAAAAGATAGCAAAAGTGAAAAAAGCAGGCGAGTTCCTGTGCGGCGGGGCAATCCTTGATGATGCCGGCAAAATGATCGGCTCAATGATTCTTTATGAAATGCCCGACAGGGCAACCCTTGATGAAAGGCTTAAGGAGGAACCTTATATATACAATAAAGTCTGGGAAAAGGTTGAAATACGGCCGTTCAGGCTGGCTCAAATAGAACAGGTCTGACAATTCAGAAACCAAAACAACCTTAATTGCCGGAAACATATTGATAACTAAATCGATAAAACAATGAAAAAACCATTAATTTTCTTATTTGCAGCGGTTTTCAGCATACTGGCTGCTGCCCAGACAGCAAATACGGATCTGCCTTTCAAAATGGAGGAGCTTACCTCCCCGCAGTTTGTAAAAGCTGTTGAAAAGGCCGGCGGTGTTTGTGTTATCCCTCTTGGAATAATTGAAAAACACGGAGCCCATCTGCCTCTTGGCACAGACCTCTTTGAGATAAGAGCGGTTGCAACAACTGCAGCACAAAAAGAATATGCAATTGTTTTTCCGGCTTATTATTTCGGGCAGATATTTGAAGCCCGGCACCAGCCAGGAACGATGTCATACAGCAACGAACTGATGTGGAAAATGCTTGATGAAACATGTATGGAACTCTCCAGGAACGGAGTTAAAAAAATAATCCTGGCAAACGGACATGGCGGAAACACAAGTTTTTTACAGTATTATTGCCAGTCACAACTCGCCATCCGCAAGGATTATATCGTTGTATTGTTCCAGCCGGGATCAGCATCAGAGCCTGATAAGGAAATTGAGTCACTGAAAAAGGCAAAACTTGATGGTCATGCAGGGGAGGAAGAGACGTCAATGATGTATTATATCCGTCCTGATCTTGTTGATCAGAAGGCAATTACCGCTGAGTCGGGTCTTGATCAGGCAAGGCTTAAGGGTTTGAGGAACGGATATACCGGCATATGGTGGTATGCACGATACCCCAACCATTATGCAAGCGATGTTGCAGAACCCAATAAAAAGCTTGGAGAATTGCTGATTGAAAGAGATGCACTGCAGCTTGCAGGACTGATAAAGTACTTAAAGACAAATAACACGATAGAGGAATTACATAAAGAATTCAATAAACGGGCAGAGAATCCCCTGGGAATTCAGGTCAAATGAGAGTGTATTAATTGTTATAATTTTACAAATACAATTCAAATCCTATGGCATTTACATTACAACCCGGAGAAAAGGCAATTGACTTCAGGCTTCCGTCGACTGAGGGAAGAGAGTACAGCCTTGCAGATTTCAATGAAAATAAATACCTGGTGGTCTTTTTTACATGTAATCACTGCCCGTATGTTATTGGTTCCGATGAGGTTACGAGAGCCACGGCTGACAAGTTCAGGGGAAGCGGGGTTGAATTTGTAGGAATAAACTCCAACAGTGAAAATACTTATGAAGAGGATAGCTTTCCGAACATGGTTGCCAGGATGGAGAAATACAAATTCCCCTGGGTTTATCTTTACGATGAAGATCAGAGTGTTGCAAGGGCCTATGGGGCTTTAAGAACCCCTCATTTCTATGTTTTCGATGAGGCAAGGAAACTTGTTTACACGGGGCGGGGTGTTGATTCTCCTCGTGATACCTCAAGAATGACAGTCAATGACCTTGACAGGGCGCTTGAGGAACTTACTTCGGGACGGCCCGTATCCGTTCCGGTAACCAACCCTATTGGCTGCAACGTCAAGTGGGAGGGCAGGGATGCTCACTGGATGCCTCCGGAAGCCTGCGACCTGGTGTGAAATGAAAAGTCAGCCGACAAAGTATTTCCTTGTCGGGGATAGTACCGGCGATATAAACCGTGTTCCTGTGCTTCTTGTTCCTGTGATGACATTCATGACTGAATATTACCTGTTCCTGCAGGACAAATTGTTTATCCAATTGTAAAGGATTATGGTTCCATATTCAGACAAATAAGATTCAGGATGGAACTGAACACCCCTGATATCATATCTGGTATGTGAAACCGCCATAATAATACCGTCATTACTCATCGCCGTAACACGCAAATCCGAAACAGATTCTGACGATTTGCAATCAGCGCAGACCGCCCATGAATGATATAATCCTGCAGTAAACTCCGACGGCACTCCCTTAAAGATATAATCGGACGGATCCAAAATCTTGATCATTGTTTTCAAACCATGCCGTACATCGTTAAGCCTTATCAGTTTCATTCCGAAGGTCTCAGCTATTGCCTGGTGACCGAGACAAATACCGAGAAAGCTTTTCTTACCCTGATATGCCCCAAGCAATTGTCTCATTATTGGAGAATCGCCCGGGATGCCCGGCCCCGGAGAGAAAAGAAAACCATCATAACCTGCAGCGCCGGCAATTTCCACACTATTATGCTTCATCACATCGAACCCGCATCCCCCATGCTCCCGGATTATCTGAACAAGGTTATAAGTAAATGAATCATAATTATCTACAATCAGAACACCGGGAATCTTAATATTCATAACTTTACCCTTCCAACAAAGAAAATGTCCTGTAAAAGTAGCATAAAAGAACAAATGAACAGGTGGGCTGAAGCAGGCATGCCTTTTCTTTTTATCATTGATTTCGAACTAAAAAAGCCATTGATTTTCAGACTGGAGGAAATTGATCCTGAAAGACTGCTTTTCAACATCAATGGCATAACAAACTGCCCCAATAATTTTAGTTGCCAGAAGCAAATTCAACTTGTTAAGCACCCGGAGAAATACGAGGAATACCTGGCTAAATTCAATAAAATAAAAGAGGAAATTGCTTTCGGAAACAGCTATTTGCTGAATCTTACCTGTTCATCCCCGGTAGATATTAACCTGACGCTCCTGGATATTTATATGATGAGCAGATCCAGGTACAAAATATGGTTTGAAGATGAATTTGTCTGCTTCTCACCGGAGATTTTTGTTACCATTAATGATGGAATTATAAGATCATTCCCCATGAAAGGCACTATTGACGCAGAGATACCGGATGCTGAAAGAGTGATCCTGAATGATAAAAAAGAGACTGCTGAACATTACACCATTGTGGACCTGATAAGAAATGATCTTAACTCAGTATCAAAACGGGTGAGGGTAGAACGTTTCAGGTATACTGACACAATTGTGACCAACGAAAAAAAACTGCTGCAGGTGAGCTCTGAGATTTGCGGTGATCTTGAAGACAATTATTTATCTCACATAGGAGATATTATATATGCACTTCTACCGGCAGGTTCCGTAAGCGGGGCGCCCAAGAGAAAAACACTGGAGATAATAGCGGCAACCGAAGGCCGTGAGCGCGGTTACTATACGGGAATCATTGGAATATTTGATGGTCACAACCTCGATAGCGGCGTGATGATACGATATATCGAAAGAAATGATGCCGGTTATACTTACTTCAGCGGAGGCGGAATAACATCATTCAGCGACCCGTTGTCGGAATATAAGGAGATGACAGATAAGATTTATGTGCCGGTTGGCTGAAACAATAAAGATACACCGACAACTGTAAGAGAATGCATTTTAACGATTGGTTTCCCGGGTATGGTTTTCCGGCAGACTGAAGGATTAAACCGGTAAATGCAATTCTGCTTTATACACGGCTCTCTTAAAGAATCTTCCCCCTTTTTGCAGCGTTTAAGTCCTCATTTACGTATTAATAAAAGGTGAAGACTGTTAAACAACAGGCTTATTAATATAAATTAAAACGTAAAAACAATGAAAAGACTAATTCTGATAACGATATGTACTGCACTACCGCTGATACATAATTCATGTGAAAAGCAGCCCGGAGAGCCCGACCTGACCCCAAAAAACCTTACCCTGACGGAAGCAGCCCCGGTTGCCATACAAAGCAGCAATGATTTCGGTATAGAACTGTTCACCAAAGTCGCTGAAACCGGCGATCAGAACCTTATGCTCTCACCGTTGAGTGCAAGCACCGCCCTCACCATGCTTCTTAACGGATGCGGCGGAAACACCTACACACAATTGCAGGGAACACTTAAGTATCCGCAGGGAATGGCAATCAGTAAAATCAATGAAGCTTACAAAAGCCTTGTTGATCAATTGCTGAAAGCCGATACGAAGGTAAAATTATCACTTGCCAATGCAATATTCTACCGTAACGGTTTCATGGTTAAGCAGCCATTCCTTGACACAATGAGTGATGACTACAAAGCCACGGTTGAAGGACTTGATTTTTCAGCTCCCTCAGCTCTCACCACAATCAACAAATGGGCAAGCGATAATACTGCCGGCAAGATCCCCAAAGTGCTTGAGGATATTTCCGCCGATGCTGTTATGTTCATTATGAATGCTCTTTACTTTAAGGGCGACTGGAGCTATCAGTTCGACAAAACAGCTACCGGCAACCGTCCCTTTAACCCCGATGGCGCTCCGCAGGTCAGCGTAAGCACCATGAACGGCGAAGTTGGATCAAAAATATTTTACGGAAGCAACTACAAAGCCGTGGAGATGCCCTACGGACGAACCAATTTCACAATGATAGTAATTGTACCAACAGAAACACTCGGGGCATTTTATCCGGAACTGACTCCACAGCTATGGAACACAATAACTTCAGGATTTGACGCAGCTGCTGATTTCGGTAAGCTTATCGTCTATATGCCGAAGTTTAAATTCTCATATGAGAAGTACCTGAACGACCAGCTCAAGGCTATGGGCATGGTTGATGCTTTTATTCCCGGTCAGGCAAATCTGTCGGGAATCTCCGATCAGTCAATCTTTGTAAGCTTTGTGAAACAGAACACGTTTGTGGAAGTCGATGAAAAGGGCACCGAAGCTGCCGCTGTTACCACCATCGGGATTGAATTAACCAGCATGCCTTCGCAGCCCCCTCAGTTCATTATCGATAAATCGTTCGTGTTCGCAATTCGGGAACGCACCACCAATACACTTCTGTTTATAGGACAGGTGGTTAGACCGTAATACAATCGAAGACCAAAGATAAAAGACCAAAGACCAAAGACAAAAGGCACAAGGTACAAGGTACAAGGTGCAAGGTGCAAGGTGCAAGGTGCAAGACAAAAGATAAAAGTTACAGGGTAATAATAAATTGAAATACCAATAAATCAAAGAAAATGAAAAATATGATTAGAATATCAATGTATCTGTTTGTTCTGGCAGTCATGGCAGGAGGCTGTATGGACAGGACAGTGGAA
>Ga0209835_1001344_pt1 | contig 13896 bp, 6 predicted proteins | sample LakKivwa52mmetaG_FD_184138 | JGI IMG/M metagenome (GOLD analysis project Ga0209835, IMG submission 184138) | Anoxic lake water microbial communities from Lake Kivu, Rwanda to study Microbial Dark Matter (Phase II) - Lake Kivu water 52m metaG... | ecosystem: Environmental > Aquatic > Freshwater >...
TATCATATACACAATTCTTGTTATTTTAAAATTAAAAAAGGCGGGGCTCAATGCCCCGAAAAACGATGAAAAAAATTAGTGTTTTTTTGTTCGTGGCGCTTTTCGCGCTTCAGAGTGTCGCCTTTTCGGCGACAAACTGGATTGCTCCCCTGGGGAGCAATCCTGCCTATAAAAAGGCGTGGGGGGATTGTAAGACCGGGTCGGAACAGACCGACTTTGCCACATACGTGGCAAAGTCGGTTACCTCCTTCGTACATCAGAGGTACGAGGAGGCAGTTCCGGATTATGAGAATCTCGTCCCCGAGATTCTTACCCAGCTCAAGGAGGGGAAACCCTATACCCTTGAGCTTGGGGGGCGTTTTTTGGGGATGAACGCCGGTTCTGCCGAAAACTGGAGCATTGGCGATTTCGTCAATCGCTCCGAGCCATTCATCGGCATCGGCATTGCCGTGCCGGTCAATGGACGGCTCGTGTACGGCATGGTCGTTACTGCTCCCGGTCAGAAGACCGGAGTAGTGTGTTCCAACGTCCTCATCGACAAGATAGAGGACATGCCGGCGGAACCTGCTGAGGTGCAGGTCGGCAACGACAGGATTGTCGTTGAACGGGGTACCTCAGTGGGTGCGGATGCAGTCCGCGCCGTGCTCATCGGGTTAAATGTCGGGGTCGGGTCGCAGACACAGGTTTGCGACACACGATATGTAGACCGTCGCGATTATCGTCGCGACTACCGTCGTGATTACCGTGACAACCGTCGAAGACCCGAGAGGTTCATCCGTCATAACAATGACAACCGTCGCGATGACGGAAGGGACGGAAGGTCCATCCGTCACAACAATGACGACCGTCGCCCCACAGGAACGGTGCGTGTGCGGGGTCGCGTGCAGGAGTGGTCGCACACGCAGACCACAGTATCTGGCACCAGCGGATACATGGTCAATCGTGTCACTGGCGAGCGCGTGCTCGTTAGTGACCGCGGGACGACAACGACTCGCACAGAGACGGTAAACCGCCGTCAGGAGCAGAGGACATTTATTCCGTCCTTAAACTCCAACGGCGGTCGGACCAGCGGGTTCATCCCGGGGAACGACCGTGGAAGCCGTCGTGAAAGCGGATTCCGCCCGAGCGGCGGTAATCGTAATCGCGATAACGGCGAACGTTACGACCGCAATAGTGGTCGTGACCGTGGCGACCGTGGCGGTCGTTTCGGTAGGTGGTAATTGTTCTTTTTTCAGGCGCAACATCTTTTGAAAGGTGTTGCGCCCTTTTGTTTTCATAAAAAACCGCAGAAAAGCCGTTTCAGTAGGGGTGGGTAAGAGAAAAGAGGAAAAGACAAGACTATTTACAAAATAAGCGATATATGGTAGCTATAGGGTATAGATTGTATTGTAGTAAAAAGAATACGAGGTGCCGGGGAAATATCCTTTTTAAAAAAGGTTTCCGCATGCCGTGCGTATGTATTGCAAAGTATTGACATTTTAAATCAAAGGGTGTATAATTATATTGTTATTACCAACTTATAAGATTATTCTTTTATACGTTTATACGTTCTTGTGGGTATATTACTCGCAGAACGGTATTCTTATGTGCGGGGCGTCGCGTCGCATACACATCTCATTATGACGAATACTATAGTTTCATTCTCATCACGTATACAAGCGGTTATTACCGCCGTTTTCGCCATGTTTGCGCTCGTTACATCTCTTCTCGCACCTATTGCTGAGGTGTACGCGACAACGTCCCCGTATGATTGGGGACCAGATTGGTACTATGTGGAGGAGCCGTATTCCTATACGACTGACACATATACCTATACGGATACCTATTATGATTACTCCTACCCGTATAGTGGTGGATATAGCTCGTATTATTACGATGATTATGGGTATAATTCATATTATGACAGTACGACATATAGTTATACGGAGACAAGTTATGATTATAACTACCAATACAATACCTGTGCGCAAACGACGTGTGGTTGTGGAGGATGTTCTTCAACATCAGCCCCTGAAGTAACCACCAAGTCCGCGACAAACATCACTGAAACATCAGCAACGCTCCGTTGCTCACTTGACGATACCGGCGACCTTGCCACTGACGTATGGTTTGAATACGGCACGAGTCAGTACAATCTCTCTCGTTCTACATCACATGACACATACTCGTCGTCTCGTACGATTGAGAAAGGAGTAACTGGGCTTTCTGACGATACAACCTATTACTATCGTTGTATGGGTCAAAACAGTAAAGGTACGGATACAGGTTCTGTCATGAGTTTCCGTACGAAAGATGCATATGAACCAGAACCACAACAAAAGCCAACACTTACCACACAGGCAGCGGTAAATATCTCTGAAACATCCGCAACGCTCAAATGTTCGGTTAATCCAAATGGCGATACGACAACAGCACGTTTTGAATGGGGGACATCTGCCTCATCTCTTTCTCGTACCACATCATCACGTACGTATTCATCCACGACGACGATGGAGCAGTACCTCTCTGGGCTTTCCGCGAATACGACATATTACTATCGTTGTACGGGAGAAAACGGTGGCGGATCAGCAACTGGTTCCACACTTTCATTCCGTACAGGAGAAGCATACGATCCAACATCCACCCCTGAAGTAACCACCAAGTCCGCGACAAACATCACTGAAACATCAGCAACGCTCCGTTGCTCACTTGACGATACCGGCGACCTTGCCACTGACGTATGGTTTGAGTACGGCACGAGTCAGTACAATCTCTCTCGTTCTACATCACATGACACCTACTCGTCGTCTCGTACGATTGAGAAAGGAGTAACTGGGCTTTCTGACGATACAACCTATTACTATCGTTGTATGGGTCAAAACAGTAAAGGTACGGATACAGGTTCTGTCATGAGTTTCCGTACGGGAGAAGGTGAGGAAGATGGTGAGGAACCTGAAGTTGAAACGAAATCCGCAACAAACATTGACGAAGATTCAGCGACACTTCGTTGTTACGTCAATCCAAATGACAGTGATACGGATGTGTGGTTTGAGTATGGTGAGACGACATCTATGAATGATGATACGTCTAAACAAAAATATGACGATGTTCGGACGGTTGAACGTTCTGTTACAGGACTTGCCCCTGATACGAAATATTATTTCCGCTGTGTTGCGAAAAACGATGAGGGAAAAGTATATGGTGATCGTCTGTATTTTACCACTAAAGAGGGAGAAGAAGATGAATTGCCGTTTGTCTCAACAAATCAGCCGACGAATGTAAGCGCATCTTCCGCGACATTTAACGGATATGTGAATCCACGTGGTGATAGTAATACGGAACGATGGTTTGAATACGGACCGACACTTTCTCTCGGATATTCTACTTCACGATATCGTCAAGGGTCTTCCGCGGGGAACTTCAGTGACTACGTATCAAGTTTGAACGATAATACGACGTATTATTATCGCGCTGTCGCGCGCAATAATACGGGGACAAACTATGGGAATATTGTTTCCTTCCGTACAGGAACAGGAGGATGGACAAATCAAGCTCCCGTAGCGACTACGGGGAATGCGACTAATATCGGTCGTTCCAGCGCACGCTTTACGGGAAATGTGTCAGTACCAACATCAGCGTATACCACGGCATGGTTTGAATGGGGAACAACACAATCATTGGGACGTTCTACATCTGCGCAAGCGGTATCAGGAAGTTCAATGTTTGTTGAACATTCTCAATTTAGTCTTGACTATGCGACAACGTATTACTATCGCTTGGTTGTTCAAAATACATACGGTGTCTCGCGTGGACATATTGTGTCATTCACGACACTCAGTGCTCCGAATGGTGGCACCACCACATATGTGCCCTACGTGGCACCTGTGACGAAAGAATATGGGGCACGTGTAACAAAAACAGTTGAAAACCTTGATGCCCCCAATGGGTCAAGCACAGAAGTGTTTGCGGAACGGGGACAAGCACTTCGCTTTGCTATCCGTGTTGAAAATACAGGTGACTATACACTTGAAGATGTAACGATTCGTGATCTTATTCCGTACTATCTTGAATTCGCAAATGCGGAAGAGAGCCTTCGTTATGATGGCACACGTCGTGAGGTTGTGTGGTATGTGGGAGAACTTCGTAAGGGTGAATCTCGTGAAGTAACACTTGATATGGTAGTAACAGATGACGCACGCCTTGGGTCAACGATTGAAAATATTGCTCGTCTTGAAAGCGACAAACACGAAGAAGTATCCAATAGCATTTTCATTCGTGTTACGGACGATGTGTTGGCTGATGCGAAGGCAAACCGCAATGCGGGTGCTGCCGCAGCATTTCTTGGGTGGGACGGTATTTTCCCCGACACGCTTCTTGGATGGCTTATCTTTACGATCTTACTCTTGATTATCATTGTGCTTATTCGCCAGCTCGTGCTCTTTTATAATGAGCATAAAGCAAAACGGGCGATGCAGTATGTTCCACAAGTCCCTGTTGCCCCAGTTGCGTATCAGAGTGCGCAGGGACCGTATGCTCCTACTCCAGCAACACTTCCTGTCGCACCAGTGGCATATCCAACCGCGCCGAACGCTCCACAAGGAACTCAAACGGTATTTCCCATGGGTCCAGCAGGGCAACAATAAAAGAACGGAAAACGGTAAACTATAAAAAAACGGTAAACTATAAACGAAACAACCTCGCACGTTCAGTGTGGGGTTGTTTTGTTCGTGAAGTTCTGTGTTCTTTCTGCATAGGTTTCACGTAGATGTAGGCTTGCGTGTGTGTAGAGAGACGTATATTCTGGGTGTATGGAATATATTGTGCGTGGTATACAAGAGATGAGTGCTGTTGCACGGGAAGTGGTCGCGGCGTTTTCGCTTCGCGAAAACGCCGCGACTATCCTTACCCTCTCAGGCAACCTTGGTGCGGGAAAGACTGCATTTGTCAAAGCACTTGCCTGTGAACTTGGTATCAAGGAAACAGTAACGAGTCCCACGTTTGCACTCATGCGAACATATATAATTCCTGAACGTGCAGGAACTTTGTTTCGTCGCCTCGTACACATTGATGCCTATCGTCTTGATGAGGGAGATGACATGCTGTCACTTGGGTGGCAGGATATTGTTGCTGATCCACGCAATCTTGTGTGTATTGAATGGCCGGAGCGAGTGGAGCATGTACTGCCAAAAGATATGATACGTATGGTGTTTACGCATGTGGATGAGGAAACGCGAAAAGTGTGCATTGAAATTCCAAATCTCAAGCACTAAAATACAAACAATATTCAAACTTCAATACCAAAAACGCAAACGATGTTTTGATGATTGAGATTTATTTGCGATTTGGTACGCGTATAGTAAGAAATCTTACATGACATACGTTGAAATTAAAAATATGATACACTGGATTTATGAAGAATGAAATGAAGCCATATGATTTGGAAGAGAGAACATTTCTTTTTGCAAAACGAGTAAGATGTTTTGTCGCAGGTCTCTCAAAAACATTAGCAAATAATGAAGACGGGAAACAACTTATTCGTTCATCGGGTTCCGTAGCGGCAAATTATATTGAAGCAAATGAATCGTTAAGTAAAAAGGATTTTGCTATGCGTATAAAAATATCTCGAAAGGAAGCAAAAGAGAGTACATTATGGTTGAGGCTTATAAAGTATGATGGAATAAAAGATAGAGATAAAGAAAAGGATATCTTGATACAAGAGGCAAATGAATTGACAAAGATATTTTCAGCGATTGTAGAGAAAACAAAGTGATTGAATCATTGAGATGTTGATATTGTTTGAGATTTAGTGCTTGTTATTTGTGATTTTTTTTGTGGTATAGTGTGAAATAACCTATATGGCCGATATGCATGATGTCATACACAAACGAAAAATGCTCGTCCTCCTTGACGCACACGCGATTATTCATCGTGCGTATCATGCCTTGCCGGATTTTTCTACATCGGCGGGTGAACCGTCAGGAGGGCTCTATGGAGTGTCAGCAATGCTCATGAATATTGTGAAAGAACTTCACCCTGATTATATTGTGGCGTGTTATGACCTTCCTGAACCGACATTTCGGCATGATGCCTATGATGGATATAAAGCTGGTCGGGCGAAGACAGACGACGCGCTTGTGTCCCAAATCATACGTTCGCGTGATATCTTTGCGGTGTTTGGTATTCCTGTATATGAAGCGGTTGGTTTTGAAGCGGATGATGTGCTCGGAACCCTTACCACACAAGTAAGAAAGGCATATCCCGACATTGATGTGGTGATTGCGTCCGGCGACATGGACACACTACAGCTTGTGGAGGATGACCATGTGCGTGTATATACACTGAAAAAAGGGCTGAATGATACAATCATGTATAACGAAGATGCTGTGCATGCGCGCTTTGGTTTTGGTCCGAGTCTCTTGCCAGACTACAAAGGACTTCGTGGTGACCCATCTGATAATATTATCGGTATTGCGGGTATTGGCGAGAAAACAGCGACGACACTGATAGCCACGTTTGGTTCTATTGAAGATATCTATACATGTCTCAAAAAAGAAGGAGAGGAACCATTGAGAAAAGCGGGGCTGTCTCCCCGTGTTGTGAAGTTGCTTACTGACGGTGAAGACGAAGCATTATTTTCAAAAACACTTGCGACGATTCGGCGCGATGCCCCTGTGTCTTTTGTGTTGCCTGAGAGTACGTGGCGCGAGGCACTTGATACTTCTCGTGTAGAAGAGCTGTTTCATATGCTTGAATTTCGCTCTCTTATCCCGCGTTTTCGGGCACTTCTTGGTACGGAAGGGGATGTGACGAATGATGATAAGTCAGGCGGGGCGCCTTCCGATGAAGGCGCCCCGCCTGACCCTGCGCATATTCGTGAGACTGCCATTGCACTCTGGCTTCTTGCATCTGATACAACCAATCCAACACTTGATGATATCTATGCGTATGTGGGGACGCGCGATTTCTCGCGTGCGCGTGCGCGCATTATGGACGACCTTGAAGCGGATGGATTACTGTCCGTGTGGCGCGATATTGAAATGCCCATTGTTCCTATTATTGCTGAAGCGGAACACCGCGGTATCCGCATTGATAAACCGTTTCTTGAAGAACTGTCTGTTGTCTATCACGCGCGTCTTGACGATATGGCAAAGGATATCTATGCGCTCGCGGGACAAGAGTTTAATATCAATTCACCAAAACAACTTGGTGAGATATTATTTGATGTCTTGGGGCTTACGGTAAAAGGATTGAAAAAGACCGCGGGTGGCGCGCGAAGTACGCGTGAATCAGAACTTGAAAAATTAAAAGACGCGCATCCGATTATTGAGAACATGCTTGCGTATCGTGAACTTCAGAAACTTGTTTCCACGTATATTGACACACTTCCCGCGCTCGCCGATGTCGATAGTCGTGTGCATACGCACCTTGATCAAACAGGCACCACAACGGGACGCTTTTCTTCGTCGGGACCCAATTTGCAAAATATCCCAACGCAAGGAGAGGGAATTATCATCCGTGACGCCTTTGTCGCGCCGGAAGGGACACTCTTGTGTGCGTTTGATTATTCACAAATTGAGATGCGTGTACTTGCCGCACTTTCGGGCGACGAAACGCTTGTGTCTGCCTTCAATGAAGGGTATGACATTCATACAGCAGTTGCCGAACATGTCTTTGGTGTAGCTCCGCATGAAGTAACGAAGGATATGCGACGTAAGGCAAAGGTCATAAACTTTGGTATTGTATATGGCATGGGTGTGCAAGCCCTCCGCGCCACAATGGGAGGGACGCTTGCGGAAGCGCGGATGTTTTATGACCATTATTTTGAACGATTTCCACGTGTAGGTGAGTATTTTGACACCGTGAAGCAGGGCGCGGCACGGGATGGCTTTACTACGACGATGTTTGGTCGTAAGCGACGTCTTGTCGATATACGCTCACACATTCCTTATATTCGCGCGGCGGCAGAGCGACAAGCGATGAATGCGCCGATTCAAGGAACCGCTGCGGATATTATTAAAATCGCAATGAAAAAGGTAGACGATGCCATACACGAGGCAGGATATGAGACGCGTGCGCGGCTCCTTCTTCAGGTGCATGACGAACTGCTTTTTGAAGTGGATATGGATAGTGTGAATGAAGTCATTCCCCTTATCAAACAGGCGATGGAACATGCGGTAGAACTTCCCGTGCCACTCGTGGTGAATGCATCAAAAGGAACACGGTGGGGGAAGATGGAGGTGGTAGCAAATGACTAAACTCCAAATCTCAAGTACCAAAATCCAAATAACACTCAACCCCCAATTCCTCATACCCAAACAATGTTTTGGTGACTGATGATTGATATTTGTTTGTAATTTGGTAATTGCGTTTTGATGCTTTATGTAATAGCGTGCAAAAGAAAATTTGACAAGTTCTATATCCACCCGTTCACTAGTAACTAGTAACTAGTAACTAGTAACTAGTAACTAGTAACTAGTAACTAGTAACTAGTAACTCATATGCTTTACATCATTCTCGGCACCAACACTACAATAAGTCGCGCGAAGTTTATGACCCTCCACGATACGCTGATACAGAAACGTCCCGATGCTTCCGTGTCGGTTTTTGACGCGGATACGTTTGACATAGCGACACTTGCGACGCTTGCGCGAAGCGCGGGTCTTTTTGGTGGTAAGTCACTTGTCATACTTGACGGTGTTTTTAGCGATGAGGATACACGCGAAGCACGTGGTGCAATGCTTCCCGACATGGCAACATCTGAAAATATTTTTCTTGTGTATGAAACAAAAGTCGATGCCAAAACAAAAAAGATGTTTGAAAAGCATGCCGAGTGTGTTGATATCTATGATACGGAAAAGTCCACATACCGACACGCTGCACCTGCGCAACATACCGCGCAAATGTCTCCACTTGGCACCATGTGCGCGGGGTTTTCAGTATTTGATATTTCCGATGCATTTGCCGCGCGGGACAAAAAGCGTGCGTGGGCGCTTCTCTGTCGCGCCCGCATGTGTGATATCGCCGCAGAAGAAATCCACGGCATGCTCTTTTGGCAAGTAAAAGCGTTGTATGTATCTAAACTATGTAAGAGTGCGGAAGAGGCAGGGATCAAACAATTTGTCTTTAATAAAAGCAAACGTGCAGCAGAACATTTTTCTATACAAGAATTGCAGGATTTTTCCAGAGGTTTGGTACGCGTGTATCACGAATCACATCGAGGAGGTGTACCACTGTATGATGCAATGGAGACCATCGCTCTCACGTTATGAGAATGAGACTGGCATGTTGTTGAGAAATAAAACGGGCGCTATGAGTTACACAAGGAGAGCTCTTGTGTATGAAGTGTGTGTGGTGTATGTTCTTTGTAACACACCCCACATGTCTCGTCCCAGATAGGTAAAGGAACATGTCTCAAGAGCGGTGGCTGAGTAAAAGGTAACAGCCTATTTTTTTCTACGACATCCACTTCTTACTGTGTCAAATATCCATTGGAGCGGATATACAAATCTTTTCTGGAAGGTGTGCGGAACGTTTTTTTCAGGAAACAACCCCACACAAACGTGGAGTATAAGACAACAAGAAGGAGGACATGAATGATACAAGAAAGAGCGAACATCTTATATGTTGTGGCACAAAGATATTTCGCGCATATTTCGTCAGGATTTCGTCTTATTTTTTATCCACAGTTTTGACAAAATATAAAGAGCATATAACGAGATAATGGTGTAAAATAATAGAAATGGCACGAGACTTTTTTATTGAGAGAGGAACACGTTATGTTTCATCAAAAAAGGCAGCTGAGTTGACCGGATTTACATCTGACTATTTGAGCATGCTTGCACGAAACGGACGTCTCAAGGGGGAGATAAAAGATAGGACACGTTTTATTGATATTGATTCTCTTTGTGCCTATATGGATGCTTATGGAGGAAAGAGACGAGAGCGTTTTTTTGAGCGTATTGCGGAGTCTCCTTTTCAACGCAACAAAGACTACAACGTAGTTTTGGGGTGGATTGAAGGAATGCGTTCAGGTCATGAACACAAAAGACCTTTTCGTACGGACGTAATGGTTAGGTCTCTACTTACCGTTACTGCAGGGCTCGTAATTATTTTTGGTGGGCATGTATTTCTTTCCGCGTACGAAGAGGGAAGTTTCTCGCGTATTGTTTCTGGTGCGACGACACCTCTTCGTCATGCTGTCGCATCTCTCTCTGGGGAAACACAACAGGGGCGTTCTGAACATCCGACGACAACGAAAGAACCATCCGCTCTATCCTCGTCTCCTTCTCCGCTTATCTCCACATTAATTCATGGCACGCATGATATGTTTGTTGATGCGGTGTCCGCACTTGGATCATTGGGCGCGCATACACTCTCCTCTGTTTCTTACACAGCGCATGCATACGGAGGAACTGTCGCCAATGCCGTGTCCTCATTCTCGCGCGAGTATTTCACTTTTTTCACAACAGCGCGTGACACACTTGTCGCGGGAGAAACATATGTCGGTGACAGACTTGCGTCCATCGCGTATCGTGCGGGGGATGACATACGACATGATTGGAACGAAACACATGTAACATTCTCAACGACCAAAGAATCTCTCTGGGGTCATATTAAGTTTGCGCATGGGTTGGTTGCATCAGTGGGAGAAATCACCACCACCTCTTTTGTGAACACTGTTCAAAAAGTTGCATATATGACGACGCAATTATCAGAACATGTTTCTTCTCGCTTTGCGTCTGTTCTTTCGTTTTCAACAAAGCACATAGGAGAAGTATTGACGGTGTCTCATGGTTCCAATACACAAATGGTGATATCTCCTCAAGGAGAAACCCTCATGCCTGCAGACAGAGGAGTGGATACACATATTGCAGAGCATGTTTCTATGGAACGTACACCTCACCGTGCACAGTTTGCGGATGTGTTTTCTTCGGCTGTTGAGAGTGCTACGTATTTCATTTCGTTTGTTGGACGTGGTACGGCTGATGCCATGACAACAATGACGAACATAACATCTCTGGTCGCGACGAATATCGCAACAATGTCTCGGGCGACGACAACAACTTTCACTTCTGTGAGTACGTCCGTAGGTAAATTGCCCACGACGATGGTTGCAAACGCGCATGCATTCCTTACACACACGTTTTCTTATACTTCTCCTGCAGAACATGCAAACAAACAAGCGCATGCATACGGAGGAACTGTCGCCAATGCCGTGTCCTCATTCTCGCGCGGATATTTCACTTTTTTCACAACAGCGCGTGACACACTTGTCGCGGGAGAAACATATGTCGGTGACAGACTTGCGTCCATCGCGTATCGTGCGGGGGAGACTGTCGCGACCGCAGTAAATGAGAGACATTTTTCTCATTATGACATACGTACCTCTTTGCGAAGGAACACAGCGAGCGTCTTTGGTGTGGGAGAGAAGGTAACAACATATATTGACACTATTGCTCTCCGCTTCTATCGCTTTATCGCGGGAACGAAAACCCCTCCTCATGTTCAGAGTGTGGCAACATCTACCGGAGAGGATTTTTCTCAGACAACTGAACTTCTTTCAGATAAATCATTTGCCGCGGACACACCCACCACTTCCCAAGAAACACCGAAAAAAGAATCGCCAGTTGTGGTTGAACGGGTTATTGAGCGTGTTGTTTCAACACCATCACCTATTGTTGTTTCTCATACGGGCATAACGCGTGAGGAAATGGAATTATTTGTCTCACAAAGTGAGAATGAACTTCGTAAGGAAATTGCAAAAGTCTCCAATACAACAGGAGATAATTTTCGCACGATCGCACTTACACAACGCATTGATAAACTCTCTGGTGTTTCTATCACACAAGCAACGATAACAAATTCCACTTTTGAGGGATTGGTTGTAGGGACTACAGGTTCATTTTCAAACGGTTTGTCTGTCTCTGGGGGGGTATCGTCAGATGGGCAACTTTCTCTGAATGGGCTTTTGCATATGTCTCGTATATCTGTTCCATTAGATACATTAGACAATCTATATAATATAGGAGGTACGCTGTACTGGGCGGGCAATCCAGTGGGTGGATCTGCTGTGGGTACATGGGAAACGGACGGCACAAATGTTTGGCGTGTATCTGGTGATGTGGGTATCGGCACAGTAACACCAAGCGCACGCCTTCATATTAATGGAGGAGATGTTCGTTTTAATGATGCACTAGACAACACCGCCTTCTTTTTTGAGGAAAGTACGGGACGTGTTGGATTGGGAATGGATACTCCCGCATACGCGCTTGACGTAGTTGGGCAAATCCGTGCGTCGCTCGGTTTTATTGGTGATGTAACGGGGAACATTACAGGAAATGTGACTGGCACCGTTTCATCTCTTCTCAATCACACAACAGATGCCCTTCTTGAAGGTACGACAAATCAATACTACACCGATACCCGTGCGCGGGCTTCGCTTTCTTCAACAGCGACAGGTCTCTCGTATGATTCTGGAACGGGAGTCTTCTCACTTACTTCTGGGTATGCGATTCCTTCAGTATCTTCAATTACCAACTGGGACACCGCCTACGGCTGGGGCAATCACGCGAGTGCGGGCTACCTCGCCTCCGCCTCGTATACCGCCTCAGACGTCCTTGCCAAACTTCTCACCGTGGACGGTTCCGGTTCAACAATCGACGCCGATACGCTCGATGGACATGACGCATCGTACTTTTATCCCGCATCCAATCCGTCCTTCTATATCACGGACGGCAACACGAATTGGGACAATACGTATGGATTCATTACCGACGGCAATTCCGGATGGGACAATACCTACGGTTTCATCACCTCTGTCGATGACACTGTTTCTGGCACCGAACTCGACGGCGTCTTCTCCACGACCGGCATTCTCCGCCGTACTGCCGCGGGAACCTATTCTACCGTCTTGGACAATTCCACCGACTGGAATACCGCCTACGGCTGGGGCAATCATGCGAGTGCGGGGTATTTGACATCTCTGGGTATCGGTACAACCTTGACCTCCGCGACCCAAGGCTCCATTCTCTTCGCAGGCGCATCAGGCGTACTCGCGCAGGACAATACGAAGCTCTTCTGGGACAACGACCGTCTCGGCATCGGTACGACCACCCCGACCGAGGCGCTCTCCGTTGCGGGTAATATGGAAATCGCGGGCAATATCGTCCCTGCGACCACCGACACATATGCGCTTGGTTCACCGACCCGCGTGTGGAAGGATCTGTATGTCGGTCCCGGTTCCATCTATGTCAATGGACAGAAGGTGCTCCAGACCGACCTTTCGGACAGTGTCATCGTGAGTGCGGACCCGGCGCAGAATCTGATATTCAAGACCACTGGCGGGGGGAACGTGGAAGTCAATCCCGTCGTCGGGGGAGGACAGTTCCTTATCAAGAGTAATATCACATTAACGGGAGGAAAAACGTTTCGGACTTCTGATAATAGTGCGGTCATCTTTACCGACGGCCTCTCCGCCAACACCCTCGCCGGCACCGACGCCCTCACCATCTCCTCCGGTGGCACAGACGAAGACATCACCCTCACACCAAGTGGCACGGGTCGTGTCATCGCGCACGGCATACTCGGTCTCGACGCTTCCTCCCATATCAATTTCGGTACCACGTACGGCGCATCTGGCTACGGCTTCCGTGACAATGCTGGGACGATGGAGTACAAGAACGCTTCCGGGTCCTGGGCATCCCTTTCTGGATCGTCGCTTGCAATCGGCAACACGGTCGCGTCTGCCACTCAAGGTTCGCTCCTCTTCGCAGGCGCACTCGGTGTCCTCGCACAGGACAATGCGAACTTCTTTTACGATGAAGCAAACCATCGCCTCTCTCTTGGGGCGGGGGCTTCTCCTTTGGCACGCTTGCACATAAACGGAGGCATCGGCTCTCTCTCCACCGGGCTTGTGTT
>Ga0209835_1001346_pt1 | contig 13884 bp, 11 predicted proteins | sample LakKivwa52mmetaG_FD_184138 | JGI IMG/M metagenome (GOLD analysis project Ga0209835, IMG submission 184138) | Anoxic lake water microbial communities from Lake Kivu, Rwanda to study Microbial Dark Matter (Phase II) - Lake Kivu water 52m metaG... | ecosystem: Environmental > Aquatic > Freshwater >...
TGACGATCTCTCCAGGCCCCGGCTTTCCCTCGACAGCCGCCAGCGCCCCGGAGAAGAGCCAGGGGTGGCCGCGGCGGAGCGCTGCGTCCCGCCCCTTTTTGAGTATGATCCGCGGGTGATTCATCCCCACCATCCTGTTTGAAAATGCGCTTCTCGCTCACCTTGGACAACGGAATATTATCTATCAGAGAACCGGAGGGAGGGCAACCGCATTCTGGCAGCGACAAAATCTCCTTGACATCGCAGGCCGCTTTTCTTACCCTCACCTCACGTAAAAAAGCGATTTCTTACGGGATCACGCCCCGCAAATTTCTTGAGATCGTGGGGGATTTAAAGCCGTCATTCGGGAGCGGGGGCTGGGGAGGAATGCCGAGAGATGAACTCTTTTGCGGAATACATCCGGGAGATCAGGAAGAGCCTTGAGAAAGGCGATTCCACGGAACACACGCACCGCACCGCCTTGGAAGCCCTCTTGGAGGCTTGCGACAAAGAGATCGACGCCACGAACGAACCCCGCCGGATTGCCTGCGGCGCGCCGGATTTCAACATCACCCGGAAGGGAGTTCCGGTAGGCCACGTCGAGACGAAGGACATCGGCGTCAATCTCGATGAAATGGAGCGCGGCAAAGGACCGAATGGAGAGCAGTTCAAACGCTACTCCACATTGCCGAACTGGATTCTCACCGACTATCTGGAGTTCCGCTGGTATGCCGCGGGCGAGAAACGTTTGACTGTCCGGGTGGCCGACCTTGACGGCAAGGGCCGGCTCAAGATCACGCCGGACGGCGAAGAGAAACTCGAGCAACTCCTCACCGCCTTCTACCACGAACCCGCGTTGACGGTCGGCACCGCCAAGGAACTCGCTCAGCGCATGGCGGGCATAACGCGGATCATCCGCGGTTTGATCATTGCGTCGTTCAAACACGAGACCGAGGAGACGGAACGTAAACTTCTGCAAGAGGCGCGGAAACCCTATGGCGGGTCCATGCCATCGCGCGGCCCGTGGTTGCACAACTGGCTGACGGCTTTCCGGGAAACGCTGATTCCCGACCTCACGGAAACCGAGTTTGCCGATATGTTTGCGCAGACGCTGGCCTATGGCCTCTTTGCCGCCCGCATCCACGCCCCCGCGAACCGGGAGTTCTCCCGCGAAATGTCGGCCTTCAAACTTCCCAAGACGAATCCGTTTCTCCGGAAACTCTTTGCCGAAATCGCCGGCGTGGACATGCCGGACACCGTTGCCTGGGCCGTCGAAGACCTCGTGAATCTGCTCCGTCATGCGGACATGGCAGAGATCATGCAAGACTTCGGCAAAAGCAAGGGCAAGGAAGACCCGGTTGTCCACTTCTACGAAACCTTCCTTGCCGCCTACGACCCCAAGGTCCGCGACCAGCGCGGCGTGCGCTACACGCCGGAACCGGTCGTGCAGTATATTGTGCGCTCCGTGGACTGGCTCCTGCAAACCCGGTTCAACCGCCCCCAGGGGTTGGCCGACGATAACACGTTCATCCTCGACCCCGCGGTCGGAACCGCCACCTTCCTCTACTTCGTGCTGACCCTGATCTTCTCCAAGTTCGCCCGGCAGCGCGGCCAGTGGGACGGCTACGTGGAGAAGCACCTGCTCAACCGGCTGTTCGGCTTCGAAATCCTCATGGCGCCCTATGCCATCGCCCACCTCAAGCTCGGCATGCAATTGGAGGAGACCGGCTACAGCTTCGGCTCCGACCAGCGGCTCGGCATCTTCCTCACCAACACCCTGGAGGAGTCCGCCCGGCGCAGTGACCGGCTGTTCGCGGACTGGATTTCCGAGGAAGCCAACGCCGCTGCCAACGTCAAGGCCCAGTTGCCGATCATGGTCGTCCTGGGCAATCCGCCTTACGCCAACTTCGGACGCATGAACCGCAACCCGTGGATTCTCGGCCTGCTGAACGACTACAAGCGCGGCCTGAACGAGAAGAAACTGAACCTCGACGATGACTTTATCAAGTTCATCCGGTTCGCCCAGTGGCGCATCGAGAAGACCGGCCACGGCATTGTCGGCTTCATCACCAGCAACACCTACATCGACGGCATCACCCACCGCCGCATGCGCGAATCCTTGATGCAGGCATTCGACGAGATTTACATCCTCGACCTGCACGGCAGTTCCAAGAAAAAGGAAAGAACGCCGGACGGCGGCAAAGACGAGAACGTCTTCGACATCACGGTGGGCGTGTCCATCCTGCTTGCCGTGAGACTCGCGGAGACAGAAACGCCGTCAGACGGACGGGCGCCCGCCCGCGTCTTCCATGCCGAATTATGGGGCGAGAGAAAGGGCAAGTATGACTGGCTCTGGCAGAACGACGCCGGCCAGACCTCTTGGACCGAACTCGCGCCGACTGAACCGCACTTCTTTTTTGTGCCAAAAGACTTCTCATTAGAACGAGAGTACGATCGTTGCGCACGCCTTATAGACGCATTTCTGGAAAATAATACAGGAATTCAGACGAAGCGCGATTGCCTGACAATTCATTTCTCTGAGGATGGAATTAGACTTGCTGTACAAGATACATGCGACATGCCCGCGGATGCATTGAGGCAGAAATACAATCTGCCCGAGGATGGGCGAGACTGGACAGTGGCATGGGCGAAGGCCGACATCGAAAGTGCGGGTGTGGGACCATCGCGCTTTCGAAGAATCTTGTATCGGCCCTTCGACTGGCGGTACACGTATTTCACAGGAAAGACGAAAGGCTTTCTTGCCTATCCCCGTCGTGAAACTATGCGTCATATGTTGGCTGGCCCGAACCTCGGTCTAATCACCTTGCGGATTAACGGGGCGGGGGACGAATTCGTTGTGCTCTGCACTTCGAATATCATAGAAAAAGGCTCACTTCCTCGTGGCAACTACTCGATTTTTCCTCTCTATCTCTACTCTTCCGACAACGAACTGGACGCCTTCTCTGGCCGCCGCCCGAACATCAACCCCGAGTTCCTGAAGGCGCTGGCGGAAAAGTTGGGACTTTCGCAGGCCGCTCCGCAGGGGTTGCCGCATGGTGTGACGCCTGAAGACATCTTCCATTACGCCTACGCCGTTTTCCACTCGCCGACCTATCGCGCCCGGTACGCCGAGTTCCTGAAGATTGACTTTCCGCGTCTTCCGCTCACGAGCAACCGGGACTTGTTCTTCCGTCTGGCCGCCCTGGGCGGGGAGCTTGTCGCCCTTCACTTGTTGGAATCGCCGAAACTGAATGACCTGATCACCGAGTTTCCGGTGAAGGGAACGGATACCGTTGAGAAGGTTCAGTACAACGACAAGGACGGGCGCGTCTGGATCAATCCGACGCAGTACTTCGGAGGCGTGCCGGCGGCAATCTGGAACTTCCACATCGGCGGCTATCAGGTCTGCGAGAAATGGCTGAAGGACCGCAAGGGCCGAAAACTGACCTACGAAGAGACTTGCCACTACCAGAGAATCGTTGTGGCCCTGAACGAGACCATCCGCGACATGACGGAGATAGACGAAGTCATCAGGCAACACGGCGATTGGCCATCCGCTTTTTCCGGAAACAACACAAAGGAATAACCAGTATTCGCATGGTTGAGTACTGTGATTCACTGGGCTGCCATGCGATCACCTGACCTGATGGAGTTGAAGTGCGATGCGCGAGGAATCGCGAAAAATTGAAATGATATGAAATTTAGACTTGATTTCTGCATATATTGTGCAATAATTGGCTTAAAATAAATTGCACGGAGGATCAAGCCATGCTTCTTGAATTCAGCGTGACCAATTATCGTTCTATCCGCAACACCCAAACGCTTCGTATGGCCGCCAGCAATTACGATAAAGGGCTGCAGGAGACGAACTGCTTCAATGCCGGTGTAAACGGGCTGCTGAAGCTGCTCCGCACGGCGGTCGTCTATGGACCCAATGCTGCCGGCAAAAGCAATCTATTCCGAGCCTTGCATTTCATGCAGAGTTTTGTTCTTTTGTCGCATTCCCATCAGGAGGGACAAATCATCAATGCGGCTCCCTTTGCGCTGGACAGCCGTACGAGAAAAGAACCGAGTGAGTTCGAAATTTTCTTTATACAAGATGACGTTCGCTATCAATATGGTTTTACGGTCAACAGGGAGCGCGTCACCAAAGAGTGGCTGCTGGCTTTTCCGGAGGGAAAGGCACAGCGCTGGTATGAGCGGGAATATGACGCTAAAGCTGATGCGGACCGGTGGTATTTCGGAAGCAAGTTTACCGGCCGCCGCCAGATTTGGCAGGAGGCCACGAGGAAAAATGCGCTTTTCCTCTCGACGGCCATTCAGCTCAACAACGAGCAGCTCAAACCGGTTTTCGGCTGGTTTCAGGACCGGCTCGCCACAATCTTGCCGGGCGCCCAGATCAATATGCAGTTGTCGATCGATCACTGTGCGTCCGAAGAGGGTACTCAGCACATCATGGCATTCATGAATTCAGCGGATATCAGTATCTCGGGAATTATGGTCAAGAAGATTCCTATCCATCCGATGAAACCGGAAATGCTTCCTCCTGATATGCCGCAGCCCTTAAAGGAACAAGTAATGCGTGGCATGCAGGGGAAGGAAGTTCCGGACATTCGATTCCTCCACAAGACAAATTCCGGTGAATCCGTGTATTTTCATTTCGGAGACGAATCCGACGGGACCCAAAAGCTCTTTGCCTTTGCCGGTCCCTGGCTGGATGTGCTGGCCAAGGGGCGCATTCTATTCATCGATGAGTTGGACACGAGTCTGCATCCGTTGATGGTTCGTTTTCTGATCGGGCTTGTCCAGAATCCGGAGATCAACAAGCATAATGCCCAATTAATCTTCACGACCCATGACACCTCGATTCTCGATACAGAACTCTTCCGCCGCGATCAGATCTGGTTCGTAGAAAAGGACCACGAACAGGCAAGCCGTCTTTATCCTCTGAGCGACTTCAAACCTAGAAAAGGAGAGGCGCTGGAGAAAGGCTATCTGAATGGACGTTATGGCGCATTGCCGTTTATTGGGGAATTGAGGTTCTGATGGGAACGGACGATCTTTTTCATAAGAGAAAGGCCCGGCGGCTCGAAACGCACCGCCGGGAAAAGGCAAAACGCGCTCCGTATGAGAGGATATTGATCGTTTGCGAAGGAAAGAAAACGGAACCCCATTACTTCCAAGGATTGCGCCTGGCATTGAGACTGTATCCGGCAAATGTCGTCATCGAAGACAGGGAAAGCGGGCTCGATCCTAAAAGCATAGTGGCGTTCGCAATCGAGACCTTCAAGAAAGACAAAGATTTCGATCACATTTTTTGCGTGTTCGACAAAGACAAACACATTTCCTACAACGCTGCCCTGGATAAAATTCGGGCGAAGCGATTAGCGGGCGGCGCAACCTTGCATGCCATCACCTCGGTGCCTTGTTTCGAAATCTGGCTTCTACTGCACTTTACCTTCACGACCCACCCGTTCAGTGCGGCAGGTAGCGATTCCAACTGCGCACTGGTCATTGACGCACTGGACAGGAAGGGCCGAACTCTGGGGTACGAAAAGGGATCAAAAGATATTTTCAACGTCTTGAGCGATAAACTCGAAACGGCAATCAGCAATGCTGAGAAGCTGGAGAATTTCCACAAGACCAGCGGAACGGATAATCCGTCGACCAAGGTTCATGAACTGGTTCAATATCTGCAAAGCCTGAAGCGATAAGTATTCAAGAGTGTTTTGAGTATTAGCGAGCGCAGAGAAGCAAGGTTTGTGTTCATCTCTTTCCTACCCCAATCCCTCTCTTCTGGTGCACGCCACAAAATCTCCTTGACATCGCAGGCTGCTTTTCTTACCCTCACCTCACATAAAAACGATTCCTTATGAGAAGAGCCCATTCCCTTCGGGGCGTAAAGGAGAAAAGCAATGAGCGTATTGGATGCCATCGGGAACACCCCTTTAGTGGAGATCATCAATCTCTGGGACTCCGCAAAGACCGGAGTCCGGATCATGGCCAAATTAGAGGGTTCCAATCCGGGCGGTTCGGTCAAGGATCGACCAGCGTATTACATGATCAGGGAGGCCGTGGCTTCGGGCAAACTGGTTCCGGGTAAAAAAATCCTGGAGCCCACTTCCGGCAACACCGGCATCGGGATGGCCATCGTCGCGGCGGCGATGGGTTACAAAATAAAGCTCACCATGCCTACCTGCGTCAGCCCGGAGCGAAGAACCATTTTGCAGGCGCTCGGGGCGGAACTGGAGCTGACTCCGGGAAGCGACCGCACCGACGGCGCCATCAGACGCGCACACCATATCATGGAGCACGAAGGCGAAGGATACTTCATGCCCAATCAGTTCGACAATCCCCACAACTATATGGCGCATTACCATTCGACCGGACCGGAGATCCTGCAACAGACAAACGGCGAGGTCGATGCCTTTGTCGCCGGGATGGGTACGACGGGCACCCTGATGGGTTGCTCCCTGTTTCTCAAGGAGAAAAAACCGTCGGTCAAGATTATCGGCATTGAGCCCACTTTAAACCACCGCATCCAGGGTCTGAAGAATATGCAGGAGGCGATTGTCCCGAAGATTTATGATTCCGGGCGATTGGACGGTATTCTCACCTGCTCCGATGACGACGCCTTTATGACCACGCGCGATCTTTCCATCCGCGAAGGGCTGTTCTGCGGCATCAGCTCGGGGGCGGCCATGTGCGGCGCCCTCCAGACAGCCAAAGACCTGCCGCGCGGCTCGACGGTCGTGGTCCTCTTTCCCGATCGAGGCGACCGCTACCTTTCGACGGAGGTCTTTCGTTCCTTCTGCGCCGAGTGCCCCCCGTGATGCATCGATCGTACTGCCATCGGCTCACAGCGCCCCGGCAATCGATCATTTAAGAAGGGGAGCAAGACCCTTCAAAGCAGAGTCCGAAAAAGGTGCACGCCATGTTTGCAAAAAGAGCCGCGGAGATTCCCCCCTTCATCGCCATGGATGTCCTGGAAGCCGCCCAGCAGATGGAGCGCGACGGCAAGGATATCATCCACCTCGAAGTGGGGGAGCCCGATTTCGACACGCCGCAATGCATCAAGGATGCCTGTATTTCCGCCCTGCAGGGCGGAAATACCCATTACACCCACAGCCTCGGCCTGCTCGAACTGAGGGAAGCGATCTGCGGCCATTACCTGGATCGGTACGGCGTCGTCATTTCACCCGATCAAGTCCTCGTCACCTCCGGGACCTCGCCGGCCATGATGATCCTCTTCTCCACCCTTCTCGAGAAAGGCGCCGAGGTGATCATCTCGGATCCCCACTACGCCTGCTATCCCAACTTCATCCGTTTTTTCGAGGGGTCGCCCGTCTGCGTCCCGGTCCGAGAGTGCGACGGTTTTCAATACACCCCCGAGGCGATCCGCGAAAAAATCTCCCCCAAGACCCGTGCGATCCTGATCAATTCCCCCTCCAACCCGACCGGAAATCTCCTGAGCAGGGAAAGAATGGCCCAGATCGCCTCGCTCGGGATCCCCGTCATCTCCGACGAGATCTATCACGGCCTCGTGTACGAAGACGAGGAACACAGCATCCTGGAATTTACCGACAACGCCTTTGTCCTGAACGGCTTTTCCAAGGCCTATGCCATGACGGGCTGGCGGCTGGGATACCTGATCGCCCCGCGCGCATTTATCAGGCCGATGCAAAAAATCCAGCAGAATTTTTTCATCTCCCCGAACGCCTTCGTCCAGTGGGCGGGGGTGGCGGCCCTGCGCAAAGCGGGACCGGATGTGCTTCGCATGAGATCGATCTATAATGAGAGGCGAAAATTCATGATCGGCCGGCTCCGGGAGCTGGGGCTCGGAATTTGCGTGGAACCCACCGGCGCTTTCTATATCCTCGGAAATATCAGCGCCTTCTCACAGAACTCCTATCAGACGGCGTTTGACATCCTGAAGAGGGCGCATGTCGGCGTCGCTCCCGGTATCGATTTCGGAGCAAACTGTGAAGGTTATCTGCGCTTCTGCTATGCCAATTCCCTGGAAAACATCCGGGAGGGGATGAACCGCATATCACGTTACCTGAAGGGGGACCTTTGAAAAGCTGCGCATAGATATCAAAAACATCAGGAGGTAAATGCCATGGATGAACCTACGATTTTGGACAAGGCGTTTCATGTGATCATGAAGCGCATGGTGGAAACGGGCCAGGCGCCGTTTTATACGGAACTGGCATCCTCTCTCGGTGTTGCCGTCGAAGAGGGAAGAAAGACCCTTCACGACCTTTTCAGCTCGGGCATCGCCGGATGGCTGTATCCGAGAACCGACCACATCGTCTCCTTTGCACCCTTCAACAACCTCCCCACCCATTACCGCATCACCATCGACGGCCGGCAGAAATGGTTCGGCCAGTGAGGATTCGAATCGCTGGCGGTCTGCTGGCTCTTCCCTGGCAAGACGGTAACGGTGGATTTCCCCTGTCTGGACTGCGGTGAACCTCTTCGAGTCGTACTCCGGGACGGCCGGCTCCTGAATGAAGAAGCCTCCGGATACACGGCCTATGTGGCCGTTCCGTTCTGGAAATGGTTCGAAGACGTCGGATATGCCTGAGCGACCATGAACCTCTTCCGGTCGGAAGGGCATGTTCGCAATTGGGCCTCCTTCGCCGAAGGCAGCGACGAAGGCATTACGCCGCTCCCCGATATGATGCGGCTTTTCTCAGGACCCTACTTCAAACGGCGGCTGGATCAGGATTATGTCTCGCACATGATCGAGTACGCCCGTGAGATGGGCCAAACCATGAAGGAGATCGGCAAGACCGGTCCGTTCTGGAGACGGCAGAAAAAGTGACCGGATGGTCTTGTGAGAAGAGGTCTTTATGTATGCCCTGAAATGGAAAGATACGGCCTGCGCCACCTGTTCCTCCGCCAATTGTCTGCTGAAGTGCCAGTATATGTCTTTTGCTCGCCATGACGAGGCCCATGGAGAAATGATGAAGGTTGTCCGCGGCGAGGATTCCCGCGTGCTTCACGAATGCGCCACCTGTTATGCCTGCGAAGAGTACTGTAAAAGGGGCAACCATCCCTTCTATCTCATCAGCGAGCGCCGGGAAGAAAGAGGCATGTTCACCGCCCCCCGCCCCATCACCAATCAGTGGAAAAACATGACCCAGATGCAGGGCAAGTACCTGGTTGGCCAGGTGAAGGACAAGGCCCTGTCGTGCTGCTTCATTCCCGACCTCGGGATCCTGGGGACAGGGGAGATCTTCAAGGACGTGGCCTCGGCCGCCGCCTTCGGTGCGGAATTCATGTGTCCCGCCGTCCACACCCATTTCGCCCGGATGTCCGTCATCAAGGAGCGCCTGCCCATCGTCATTGAGAATTTCGTTAAACTGGGCGTGAAGGAGGTCATCTGTCTCCATGACGAATGCTACGGCACCTTCACCGCCATCGCCTCCGCCTATGGGATCGATGTGCCCTTTAAACCTCTCTACTACATGGATTTCCTTCTGGAGCGGATGAAGGAAATGAAAGACCGGATCGCGCCCCTCGGCATCAAGGCCGCCTATCAGCGGCCCTGCTCCAACCGCCTCATCCCCGACAAGCATCCCCTGGTCAAGGAAATTCTGAACCTTATCGGCGTGGAACTTCCCGACCGGGAATACCAGGGCGAGAACTGCCTGTGCTGCGGCGAGATCCTTCGCTCCGTTTCTGGTTACAGGCTGGCGGATGATGTTCAGCAGCGGAACCTGAACGACATGGCGCAGACCGGCGCCGAATATTGCATCTTCAACTGCCCGGCGTGCCAGACCAGCCTGTCGGAGAAGGTCGCCAAGAAAGGGCTGACGCCGGTTCATATCATCGACCTCTGCAAAATGGCCGTTGGAGAAAAGGAAAGGGCGGTGCGGTAAGATGAGCGATATCCTGAAAGCCCTCATCGAGATCGTCGGAGAGCGGGGTGTTTCCAATACACCCGAAGAGCTTTGGTTCTATTCGCGGGACCCGGGCGTCCTGACGCCTCACCTGCCGGACTATGTCGCGGCGCCCCGGACGACGGAGGAGGTCCGGAAGATCGTTCTTTTGGCGAACCGGGAAAAGATACCCGTTGTGCCCATGGGAAACGGCATGTCCCTGACGGGTCTCGTGATCCCGCTGAAGGGCGGCATCGTCCTGGACATGAAACGGATGGACAAGATTCTGGAAGTGAATGCCATGGCCCGCTACGCCGTCGTGGAAGGGGGAACCTCCCAGGGGGTTCTGAAGGCCCACCTGCAGGAGCATTACCCTCAGTTGCGCCACAGCATCCCCGACGCGCCCCCGACAACGACCATCGCCGCCAACGCCGCCCTCCACGGCCAGGGCCGCCTGACCCAGCAGTACGGCTTCAATTCCGAGATGGTGACCGGCCTGGAGGTCGTCCTGCCGACCGGCGAGATCTGCCTGATCGGCTCCCCCTCTCTCGGGCCATACTGGTTCTCCCGGGGGCCCACCATGCCCGACCTGTCGGCCCTCTTTCTGGGCTGGCTGGGAACGACGGGCATCATCACCAAGATCGGCCTGCGCCTTTACCCCAACAAAAAGATCCGGGATGTCGAATTGTTTGTGACCGACCGGGTCGACTTGATTCCCGATATCCTCTACAAGCTCACCCACCTGGAGATCCTGGAAGATGTCAATGTCTGGTTCCAGCCCAAGCCGCTTATGTTTCAGGGTAATTTCCACATCACCCTCTACTTCACGGGCGACACGGAAGAGGAAGTGACCTTCAAGCGGCGAATGGTCTGGGACGCCCTCCAGGAATACATGGATTCCAAGGACGGTGGCTTCATGAGCGTCCAGTACATGAAGGAAATGCTCATGGAGATGCCCCAGCGCGGCATTGCCGACTTTGCCGACGTGCCCAAGGGGGGCGGCTTCGAGTATTCGGGGCCGATCACCATCATCGAGCATTTCCCCCGGTATGCTGCCAAGGTCGTCGAACTGGCCGCGAAATATAATGTCCTGTATGCCAGCTCGGCGCGCCTCATCTCGGGAGGCCATTGCATGATGTTCAGCATCTCCTTTGCCTTCAACCGGAACGATCCGGCCATGATGACACGGGTGAAGCATGCCCTCGATGAGGCGACAGCCTTTGCCCTGGAGATGGGCGGCATTCCCTGGAAACCCAATTTCATGGAACAGAAGATGACCATGGAGAAGATGGACAAAAACGCCCTCAAGCTCCTCCAGATGATCAAGAAAAACCTGGATCCCCAGGGTATCATGAATCCGGGAAACTGGGAGGTGAACTGATGGCTTACGCTCATACGATAGAACATGCCGAGATCGTCCACCGGTGTTTCCGGTGCGGATATTGTAAATTCCCGAGCGACTATGTCGATTTCAACTGCCCCTCCTACAAGGCCTTCGGATGGGACACCTATTCGCCGGGTGGGCGGATGTGGCTCATCCGGGCCTGGCTGAACGACGAGATCAAGACCAGCCCCCATTTCGCCGAGATCCTCTATTCCTGCGTCGCCTGCGACAACTGCAAAAACCAGTGCGTCTTCCCGAAGTTCCGGGATTTCCTCCCGGACATCTTCCAGGAGGCCAGGGCGGAGTTGGTCAACGAAGGCCGGATTCCTCCCGAAGTCAGGGATTATTTCAAGGCGATCGCCGTAAGCGGCAACCCTTACAAGCTGCCGCAGTCGGAAAGAGGCAAATGGGCCGAAGGCGCTGGGCTGCAACCCTACACCAACCAGGAATACCTCTTCTACGCGGGCTGTGTCGGTTCCTATGACGAGGTCGGACAGAAAATGGCACGTTCCGTGGGGAAGCTCCTCGCCGATGCGGGAGTCTCCGCAGGCATCCTGGGAAGCGAAGAGGCCTGCGACGGGAGCGAGGTCAAAGTTCTGGGCGAGATGGGCCTCTTCACCAAGCTGGCGGAGGAAAACATCGGGCAGTTCAAGGCAAAGGGCGTCAAAAAAATTATCACCCTTGACCCCCACGCCCTCGATGTCTTCAAGAAGGAGTATCCCAAACTGGGGGGGGAATTTAAGGTTTTTCATTATACGGAGATCCTGGCCGGGCTGATCAAGGAGAAAAAGCTCGCCCTTTCCGATTACCCGGTAAAAGTGACCTACCATGACCCCTGTTACCTGGGCCGGCACAATCAGATCTATGGCCCCCCGCGGGAGATCCTGAAGGCCATCCCCGGCGTCGAACTGGTGGAGATGCGCCGGAACGCTCTTAACGCCTTCTGCTGCGGCGGGGGCGGCGGGAACTTCTTCACGGATATCCTGGGCGCCGGCGAGGACAGCGCCGGACGGGTCCGCGTCAGGGAAGCGCGTGACACGAGGGCTCGCATCGTCGCTGTGGCGTGTCCGAGCTGCGCCAAGATGCTCTCCGACGGCGTCAAGACGGAGGGGCTGGAAGAGACCATGGAAGTCCTGGGCATCGCCGAAATCATCGAGAGGGCCAGGGCCAAGAAATAAGCAATATGCCCTGACAACGATAATTTCAAAATCGTACTGTGAAGCTACCCGCCCACAGGGCGGGGCTTCCCGGTAAGGAAGTGCTCTTTTTTCGATGCGCCCCGCAAGCCCCGCCTACAAGGCGGGGCTTGCGGGATGCGCTCCCGGCCAAACCATATCCTGCAGGAGGAGACCAATGAATTCCCCTAAAAAAGTCGCCATTGTCACCGGCGCGGGCAGCGGCATCGGCAGGGCGGTTGCGCTGGCATTGCTGAAGGAGGGCTATTGCGTGGCGCTCGCCGGGCGGCGGAAGGAACGCCTGGAAGAGGCGGTCGCCGAATCGGGAGCGGGTTCGCGCGCCCTGGCGATTCCCACCGATGTGAGCGACCCGGAAGCGGTCCGCGCGCTGTTCTCCAAAACCCAGGAGGCATTCGGCCGCCTCGATCTGCTGTTCAACAACGCCGGCGCCTTGACCCCGGCCACGCCGACCGAGGACCTCGATTACGAAACGTGGAAGGCGGCGGTGGACACGAATCTTACCGGCGCGTTCCTGTGCACGCAGCAGGCGATCAAGCTGATGAAGACCCAGTATCCGCGGGGCGGCAGGATCATCAACAACGGTTCGATCTCGGCGTATGCGCCGCGCCCAAACTCCGCGCCCTACACGGCGACCAAGCACGCCATCCTGGGGTTGACCAAATCCACCTCGCTCGACGGCCGCAAATACGACATCGCCTGCGGCCAGATCGACATCGGCAACGCCGCGACCTCGCTCACCGAAAAAATTGGAAGCGGCGTGCAGCAGGCCAGCGGCGACATCGTCCCCGAGCAGCGGATGGATGTTCGGCACGTCTCCGATGCGGTGGTTTACATGGCAAGCCTGCCGCTGGAGGCAAACGTCCAGTTCCTGACGGTGATGGCAACCAAGATGCCGTTCCTGGGCAGGGGCTGACCCGGGAGCGCAAGCCGCCAGTTGCGCTTTGAAGGGCGACAACGGAGGGGATCGGGAACTTCAATGAAGACTTGGACCTGCCTTCTTGTGACGGTCTTGATGTTGACGGGGGCTGCGATGGCGGCGGAGAAAGCGAGAGGTAAAATGGATCCGGCGATCTCCCTGCCTTCGGAAGCCGCAGGCTGGAAGTGGGATGGAAAAGAAGAGCGCCATAATTCCAAGACCCTCTTTGCCTACATGGACGGCGCCGCGGAGCTCTATCTGGCCTACGGTTTTCAGAATCTCACGGTCCGCCGTTACGGGAAGCCGGGCGGGCCGGCGCTCACCGTCGAACTCTACGAAATGGCCTCTCCAGCAGATGCCTATGGCGTCTTTACCTTTGAGAGGCAGGACGAACCCGCCGGGATCGGCCAGGGGTCGGAGTTCGGGGGAGGAATGCTTCGGTTCTGGAAGGGCAGGTATTTTGCCGCCGTCTATACGGAGGGAGAAGGGGCCGGGGTTGAATCCGCCCTGCTTGCGATGGGC
>Ga0209835_1001347_pt1 | contig 13875 bp, 14 predicted proteins | sample LakKivwa52mmetaG_FD_184138 | JGI IMG/M metagenome (GOLD analysis project Ga0209835, IMG submission 184138) | Anoxic lake water microbial communities from Lake Kivu, Rwanda to study Microbial Dark Matter (Phase II) - Lake Kivu water 52m metaG... | ecosystem: Environmental > Aquatic > Freshwater >...
CCCATACGACGACCTGCATGCCATCCTCTGGACAAGATCATTTACACCGGAGCCTGAAAAAATTGGCAATAAAATAGTAATCCACGGCCATGTTCCTGTAAGTCTTGATTTTTTGCAAAACCTGCTCGCCGATCCTACTAAAAAATATATTCCCCTCGACACAGGATGTTATTATCCCGGTAAACCCGGAATGGGAAACCTGGTTGCCCTAGAGGTCAATACTTTGCAATTACTTATCCAGCCCAACGTAGAACGTTAAATGCCGGGTTTCAGCATCAGGAAATACTCAAGTGTTAGGCCTGAACAGGCTTCTGAGTATTAGTGTAAAATCTTGTAAATCATCTCTTTCATCAGCTCGCCATCTTCCACGGCGGCGCTGTCCACACCTTTGGCCTTTTGGTCGTATTCACGCAGGATGGAAATAATCTCACGCAATTTGCGCATGTCGTAGTTACGTGCCGCAAGTTTTATGTCCTTGACAAAGAACGGATTGAGTCCGAAAGCTGAAGCCACATTTTTATCCGATTTGTCCTGTAGTGAATGGTAAACAAACAACCTTTTAAAATAGGTGAAGAGCATGACGATCACAAAGACGATGGAGTTTTCTTTAGGATTGGCGCCAAAATAATTGATAATCTGGTTGGATTTGAAGATGTTGCGCTCACCCAGAGCCTTCTGCAGCTCGAAAATGTTGTAGTCCTTGCTGATACCGATATTTTTCTCCACGATGTCGGGGGTGATCTCGGCATTTTTGTCAATGTTGATCACCAGCTTTTTTATCTCATTCTCGATTTTGGTGAGATCATTCCCGAGGTTCTCGGCCAGTAGCATAACGGTTTGCGAAGAGATACGGAAGCCAAGTCCGCGGATCATGTCCTCTATCCACCTGGGAATGTGGTTGTCGTAAAGTTTTTTTGACTCAAAATAGACCCCGTTCTTCTTAATCAACTGGGCAACGGTGGTTCGTCCGTCAATTTTCTTGTATTTGTAATCAAAAACGAGCAGCGTGGTAGGAACCGGTTTGGCAAGGTATTTTGGCAGCAACTCCTCCTTTTCCAACTGCTTGATATCCTGCGCTTCGCGAATGATAATGACCCGGTAATTGCCAAAAACCGGGTACTCTTTTGCCATCGAAATGATCTGATTGATGTTGATATCCCGGCCATAAACAATCATCTGGTTGAACTCTTTTTCGTCATCCGACAACACCGATGATTCGATCAGTTTTGAGATCTTATCAATAAAATAAGGTTCTTCGCCCGTCAGGAAATAGACAGGATAAAAGATTTTGTTTCGGATGTCGCCGGTAATCTGCTCGTAACTCATTGAAAGGGAGTTTAAAACCGCAGGTGCTTCACGGTCAGACGATTTTCGATCAATTGTTTGAGGGAATCAATTCCGATGTTAAGATGGGCTTCGAGGAACTTTTCGGTAACCATATGGTCGCTCGATTCGGTTTTTACACCGGCCGAAATCATCGGTTGATCCGACACCAGCAGCAGTGCTCCGGTTGGGATCTGGTTGGCAAAACCGGCGATAAAAATGGTGGCCGTTTCCATATCAATAGCCATCGAGCGTGTGGAGCGAAGGTATTTTTTGAACTTATCATCATGTTCCCAGACCCTTCGGTTGGTGGTGAACACAGTACCCGTCCAGTAGTCTTTGCCGTACTCACGGATGGTGGTGGAAATGGCTTTCTGCAGGCTGAAGGCAGGCAGAGCGGGCACCTCCGGCGGCATGTAGTCGTTGGAGGTTCCATCGCCGCGGATGGCTGCTATGGGTAGAATGAGATCACCCAGTTGATTTTTCTTCTTCAATCCTCCACATTTGCCCAGGAAAAGGGTTGCCTTTGGCTCGATGGCGCTGAGCAAATCCATGATGATGGCGGCATTTGGGCTTCCCATTCCGAATTTGATCAGGGTAATGTCGCCGGAAGTAGCGCTTGGCATCGGGCGATCGCGGCCAACTACCTCCACGCCGTTCCACTCGGCAAACAGATCGAGGTACTTGCTGAAATTGACCAGCAGGATGTATTTGCCGAATTGCTCCAGCGAAAGGCCTGTGTAGCGCGGCAGCCAGTTGTTTACGATTTCCCTTTTTGTCTTCATCACTTCTAAGATTTCCGGCAAAAATAGTCGAAAATGGCCGATTAGCTACCTTTGACCCCTGATTTGGAAAAAATGGACCAGCTCAATCTACCGGCTTTCGATTACCGCACCCGTTTTAATCAAGGGAAAGAAGAAATTTTCGATCCTGTCCGCAGGAAATTCGTTGCCCTAACCCCCGAAGAGTGGGTCAGGCAGCACTTTGTCAATTACCTGGTTTCGTGTAAGTTGGTTCCGCCGGCGTTGATTTCAGTAGAGCAAACGCTGACCTACAACACGATGAAAAAGCGTGCGGACATAGTGGTTTATTCACGAAAAGGCAACCCGCTGATGATGATCGAATGCAAAGCGGCGTCGGTGGAAATTACTCAGAAAACTTTCGACCAGGTAGCCCGCTACAATCTGACCATGAAAGTGCCTTACCTTGTGGTAACCAACGGCCTGGTGCACATTTGCAGCAAAGTTGACTTCGAAAATTCAACCTACGCTTTCCTGGCAGAAATTCCCGGATTTGAAGATATGGGATCGTAAAAAAAGAGTGCGATCCAAAAATGACGAATTGCACTCTTTTAAATAGAAAATTGAATGGTTGTGTACGCAGTAATTCAGAAACCCCGAATTCGTTCTACTCCTCCACAGCAGCCACTCCCGGCAGTATTTTTCCTTCGATGAACTCGAGCATGGCGCCGCCACCGGTCGAAACGTAGCTGACTTTTTCAGCTAAATGGTATTTGTTGATTGCAGCCACCGAATCTCCGCCCCCTATCAGCGAGAAGGCCCCTTTTGAGGTTGCGCCTGCAATAGCAAGTGCAACCTGCTCGGTTCCGTGAGCGAAGTTTGGCATTTCGAAAACGCCCATCGGACCGTTCCACAAAATGGTTTTGGAGCTGTTGATGGTTTCGATAACTGCGGCCAATGACTTTTCGCCAATGTCCAAACCCATCCAGCCGTCCGGAATTTCGCCGGCGCTGCAGCTCTTGCGATTGGCTTCATTATCAAATTTGTCTGCAATGATGGCATCCGTGGGAATCAGCAGGTTTACTCCTTTGGTTTTGGCGTCAGCAATAGCTTTGGTGGCAGTTTCGAGCAGTTCGTTCTCGATGAGCGAATTTCCCACCTGGCCACCCATTGCTTTGATAAAAGTAAACATCATTCCCCCACCGATAATCAGGTTGTCCACTTTGTCGAGCAGGTTGTTGATGATTTCGATTTTCCCCGAAACTTTTGCGCCGCCGAGGATAGCAGTAAATGGACGGCTTGGCTCTTTCATCACTTTGTTGATGCTGGCTAGTTCGTTGGCCATCACATAGCCGAAATATTTATCTTTTGGGAAAAACTTTGCTATAATTGCTGTCGAAGCGTGGGCACGGTGGGCAGTTCCAAAAGCGTCGTTCACATAAACATCGGCCAGACGGGCAAGTTTCTGGGCAAAAGCCTCATCGCCTTTTTCTTCTTCCTTGTAAAAGCGGAGGTTTTCGAGCAAAAGAACATCACCATTTTTCATTCCGGCAGCCATGGTAACGGCTTCATCACCAATGCAGTCGGGTGCAAATTTTATCTCTTTTCCCAACCTTTGATTGAGGACAGGCAAAAGATGATGCAACGAGAATTTCATCTCCGGACCTGTCTTCGGGCGGCCAAGATGCGACATAAGAATCACCATACCGCCATCGGCAACAATTTTTTGAATAGTAGGAATGGCTGCGTCAATACGGTTGGTGTCGGTCACTTCAAATTTATCGTTCAGGGGGACATTAAAATCTACCCTGATGATGGCTTTCAAGCCATTAAAATTCAGATTATCAATTGTTTTCATGAATTATTGGATTAAAAAATGATTGCGCAAAGATAACCATTCGCCTTCATGGTGATCCAAAAATCAAGCTCTCAGAAAAATCGGTTGATGGGAGATTACTATTTTTGCCAAAAAAGAGATCAAAATGAATTACCAGGGCAACCTTAAAAGCAAACTCCCCAACACCGAGCAGTCCATTTTCGCCATCATGTCGAGGATGGCCAATGAAAACGGCGCCATCAACCTTTCGCAGGGATTTCCGGATTTTCAGATTTCCAACGAGCTGATTGACCGGGTGCATCACTACATGAAGAGCGGAAACAACCAATACGCCCCGATGCCAGGGATACCAGGTTTGCGTGAAGCCATTTCGAAGAAGGTGGAGCGTGACCATGGAATTTTGTACAATCCTGAGACCGAAATCAACATCACAGCCGGCGCCACACAGGCGCTTTACACCGCCATCTCGGCTTTTGTCAGGGACGATGATGAAGTGATCATTTTCGAACCTGCCTACGACTCCTACCCTCCGGCCGTCAGGGTGAACGGTGGCCATGTAAAATTTGCTCAGATGGAAATGCCGGACTACACCATCAACTGGAAACACCTGGCAAAAATGATCACCAACCGGACTAAAATGATCATTATCAACACGCCCCACAACCCGACCGGTTCGGTGCTTAGTGAAAATGACCTGCTGCAACTGCAACATATTACCAGTAAATCTGACATCATTGTGCTGAGCGACGAAGTGTACGAGCATCTGATCTTCGATGGGTTGCAACACCACAGCGTTTGCCGGTTTCCCGATCTTGCACAGCGAAGCCTCGCAGTCGGATCATTCGGGAAGACCTTTCATGCCACCGGGTGGAAAGTGGGTTATGTGCTGGCGCCTGAAAACCTGATGCGCGAGTTTCGCAAAGTGCATCAGTGGGTGGTTTTTGCCGTGAATACACCTATACAGCTGGCGATTGCCGATTTTTTGCAGGACGATGGAAACTACCGGAATTTGCCGGAATTCTTTCAGCAAAAAAGAAACAAGTTTCTCGATCTGATAAAAACTTCGCGGTTCAAGCCGATCCCCTGCAGCGGAACCTATTTCCAGTGCCTTGATTACAGCGCCATCACCGATGAGAGCGACCTTGAATTTTCGAAACGCCTTACCATTGATCATAAACTTGCCTCCATTCCGCTGTCACCATTTTTCATGAATGGCCGTGATGATAAGATTTTACGCTTCTGTTTTGCCAAAAAAGATGAAACCCTTCAACAAGCCGCAGAAATTTTATGCAAGATCTGAAAATAGCTCTCGTTCAGTCGTCGCTCGTTTGGGAGGATGCTGAAGCCAATCTCAAAAATTTTGACCAAAAGCTAAAAGCCTTACCACCAGGAACCGACCTGGTTTTACTACCGGAAATGTTCAACACCGGGTTTTCCATCAATCCTTTGAAAATTGCTGAAAAATCTGACGGGAAGTCTGTTAACTGGCTGAGAAACAAAGCAAAAGAAATGGGTTGTGTGATTACCGGAAGCATTCTTACCGATGTGGATGGAAAGTTCTTCAACCGGCTTTACTGGATGCAGCCCGATGGTTCATTTCAAAACTACGACAAGCGTCACCTTTTCAGGATGGGCGAGGAGGTTCATGTGTTCACGCCTGGCGCTGAGAGGCCGGTTTTTGAACTGAAAGGCTGGAAAATCCTGCCGCTGATTTGTTACGACCTGCGTTTCCCGGTCTGGATAAAAAACCATTTCGACAATGGTAAATACGAATACGACCTGATCGTGTGTGTGGCCAACTGGCCTGCTGTGCGACAATATGCCTGGAAAAACCTTCTCATTGCCAGGGCGATTGAAAACCAGGCTTATATGGCCGCCGTAAACCGCGTAGGAGACGATGGAAACGGAAAAGCTCACACCGGCGACTCAGTCGTTGCCGACGCACAGGGCGCCATTGTTGCCGCAGCAAATCCCGGCGAAGAACAAATTATCACGGCAACATTGCGTTACAGTGAACTTCAGCAATTCCGCAAACAGTTCACCGTGGGATTGGATTGGGATGAATTTGATTTGAACCTGAACCATTAGCAGTCGTTTAAAATTATCTACTTTCGCACCCGATTTTATCTATACCAATGAAAATTATAATCGCGGGAGACGGAGAGGTTGGTTTTCACCTGGCCAAACTGCTGACCGATGAACATCATGATATCACTGTGGTTGACCCACACAGCGAATTGCTCAAAATGGTCGAATCGAACACCGACCTGATGACCATTGCAGGCGATTCTACCTGCATTTCGGTGCTCGAAAGAGCAAGCGTGAAACGTGCAGATTTGCTGATTTCGGTTGTACACGACGAAAACGTGAACCTGATGACCTGCATCATCGGCAAGAAACTCGGCGCACGTAAAACCATTGCCCGTATCAACAACACCGAATTTCTGGATCACGGCAACCAGGACTTGTTCAAAACGCTTGGCGTTGACCACCTGGTTTGCCCCGAAAGGCTTGCTGCCGAAGAGATTGTGGACCTGCTCGAGAGATCGGCCGCCACCGAAACCTTCGCCTTTTCGGAGGGTAAGCTGCTGCTTTTCATGATCAAACTGGACGAAAACGCCCTGGTAATCGGGAAAACGCTCGATCAGATCGCCAGCGAGTTTCCCTATCTCGATTTCAGAGCCGTTGCTATTCACCGCAACTCCAGAACCATTATTCCAAGGGGCAGCGATCAATTCATGGTCAACGACCTGACCTACGTGGTTACCAAGCCCGATGGAATTAAAACCCTGCTCGAACTGGGTGGTAAAGAAGAGTTTGAAATCAATAATGTAATGGTGGTTGGCGGCGGCCGCATCGGATTAAAAACCTGCCGCAGATTGCAGAATTCACATAAAATCAAAATGATCGAACTTGACAAGGACAGAACAATAAGTTTGAGTGAAGAGCTGGACAATGTGTTGATTATCAACGGAGACGCCCGCGATATCAACCTGCTGCAAAACGAAGATATTGCCAGCATGGACGCCTTTATTGCTGTTACCGACAGCTCCGAAACCAACATCCTCACCTGCCTGCATGCCCGCAAATTCGGTGTGAAAAAGACCATCGCCCTGGTGGAGAACATTGATTACATTGATATTTCGCAAAACATTGGAATTGATACGGTTATCAACAAAAAACTAATAACTGCCAGCTATATTGCCCGGTTCACCATGCGCTCTGAAATCGCCTCCAACAAGGTGCTTCACGGTATTGATGCCGAGGTTTTTGAGTTTGTGGTAAAAGAGGATTCTCCGATTACCAAAAAATCCATACGTAAACTCAATTTCCCCTCCGAAGCAATTATCGGTGGGATCACCCGCGGCGACGACAGTTACATCGCTGTCGGTAATTTTAAGATCAGAGAGGGCGACAGAGTGATCGTTTTCTCGCTACCAACAGCAATACACAAGGTTGACCGTTTTTTCCGCTAACCAATGGCCACCAAAAAACATATCAACAGCAGGCCCATCCTGCAGATTTTGGGAATTTTGCTGGTAATCGAAGCATTTTTCATGGTATTGTGTATCCCGTTTTCGTGGTACTATGGAAGTACCAATTTTTTCGACTGGAATATTGAGGATGCGGTTCATGATTTCTGGCCACTGGTTATTTCAGCGGGGGTAACTTTTTTTTCAGGTCTTATCCTGTATCTTGCCAATGGAAAGGCTATGAGGGAATCCATCGGCAAGCGCGAAGGCTACGTGATTGTTTCGGTGGCCTGGGTAGTAATCTCCTTTTTTGGGTCTTTGCCTTTCATTCTAAGCGGTACAATTCCCAACTTTACAGATGCATTTTTCGAAACCATTTCGGGATTTACCACTACCGGCGCCACCGTTCTTACGGATATTGAAGCAGTTCCTAAAGGTATTCTGTTTTGGCGCGCTACAACCCATTGGATCGGTGGTATGGGGATTATCGTTCTTTCTCTTGCCATTCTTCCCTTCCATGGAATTGGCGGCATGCAGATGTTTATTGCAGAAGTGCCAGGCCCAACACCCGACAAGCTCCACCCTCGTATTACACAGACAGCCAAAAGGTTATGGGGAATCTATGTGCTTCTTACCCTGGTTCAGACGGGTTTGCTTATGCTTGGCGGCCTTGATCTCTTTGATGGACTTACACACTCATTTGCCACTATGGCTACCGGCGGATTTTCCACCAAAAACAATAGCATCACTGGTTTTTCGCCTTACATACAATATGTGATTACACTCTTCATGTTTTTTGCCGGGGTGAACTTTACCCTGCATTACATGGCGCTTCACGGGCGAATCAGGGATGTGATCCGCAATGAGGAGTTCAGGTATTATTTTCTTACCATCGCCTTCACTACTGTTCTTATCTCCACTGTTCTGACAGTCACTAGTTCTGCGGGCGCCGAGGAGTCGTTCCGGAATGCCATATTTACAGTGGTTTCCATAATGACGACCACTGGTTTTGTAACGGATAATTACCTATTGTGGCCGGGCGCCCTCTGGTTCATCGTATTTCTGCTGATGTTTGTCGGTGGAAGTGCTGGCTCAACGGGTGGCGGGATTAAAGTAGTCAGGCACATGCTGCTGCTTAAAAACAGCCTTCTTGAGCTAAAACGTCTGATGCATCCACAGGCAGTAATACCGGTGAGAATGAGTGGCAAGCCGGTATCGCAGGATATCATTTTCAGGGTATTGGCCTTTTTCCTTATCTACATGCTGATTTTTGCAGCGGGCACTTTTGCCATGACTATGTTCGGCCTTGATTTCGAAACTTCAGTTGGTGCAAGCATTGCCTCGCTCGGAAATATCGGTCCTGGCATCGGAAAGGTAGGACCAGTGGACAACTTCAATGTGATTCCTGCAGGTGGGAAATGGGTTCTTTCGCTCCTGATGCTTTTGGGACGGTTGGAGTTTTTCACCATTCTGATTCTTTTTTCCCCTTCATTCTGGAGAAAGTAATGCCATCTGTTAGTGCTGATTCCCTCGTCAAACCATCCGATTGACTATTTTTGCCACCAAAACTTATCTGTTTGGAATCTGTACCATCATACCGTAACATCTGGAACATCTCCTATCCCATCATTCTCAGTCTTGTAGCCCAGAATCTGATCACGGTTATTGATACGGCTTTTCTGGGTCGGGTAGGAGAAGTTGAGCTTGGGGCATCTGCCATCGGAGGGTTGTTTTACTTTTCACTGTTCATGCTTGGATTCGGATTTGCAACCGGCGCACAGATTCTCATGGCCCGGCGCAACGGTGAACAAAGGTATAGCCAGGTAGGAAAAATTTTCGACCACACGGTATATATTTTTGCAGCGATGAGTGTGGCGCTGATCATATTGAATTACCTTTTCTCAAACATTTTCCTCAAATATTTTATATCCTCTGAGGCCATTTACGAAAATTCGGTTATCTACCTTAACATCAGGATGTGGGGGGTGCTGTTTGCGCTGACCAACGTTGCTTTCAGGGCTTATTTTGTTGGAATTACCAAAACCTTCCTTCTTGGCTACGGAGCAGCTATTATGGCCGTTGTAAATATCATCCTCGACTATCTGCTGATCTTCGGCCATTACGGTTTTCCTGAAATGGGAATTGCCGGCGCTTCCATTGCCTCGGTTATTTCCGAGGGTGTAGCTACCTTGTTTTTCTTTCTGGCCACAATCCTTAACCCTGCCAACAAAAAGTACCATATTTTCCGCCTTCCGAAATTTGACTGGAACCTTATTATCAGCACCTGGAACATTTCGGTTTTCATTATGCTTCAAAACTTTGTTTCGGTGGCCGGCTGGTTCCTGTTTTTCCTGGTTATCGAACAGACCGGCGAGCGACCACTTGCCATCTCCAACATCATCCGCAGCCTTTACATGATCCTGATGATCCACATCTGGGCATTCAGCTCATCGGTCAACACGCTGGTGAGCAACACCATCGGCGCTGGTGGATCGCATCTCGTCATAGCCATTGTAAAGAAAGTGAACAAGCTCAGCGCTTTGATAACCCTCTCTGTTATCCTCATCTCTGTGGCTTTCCCTGAAATGCTGATCCGCATCTACACCGATGACCCCGACCTCATTGCCGGCGCTCTGCCGGTACTGTATGTGGTCACCGGAGCTGTAATGCCGCTTGCATTATCGCAAAACTGGTTCAGCGGCGTGTCGGGCACAGCCAGAACCAGCAAGGCGCTGCTTATCGAGGTGATCTGCATCCTGATATATCTGGCCTATGTTTTCCTGGTTACTTTCCACTTTAAGCTTTCGCTCCCCGTAATCTGGACTTCTGAATATGTATATATCCTCACTTTGGGAGTTACTTCGTATTTATATCTCCAATATGGAAAATGGCAAAATAAAATAATCTAAATAAATCATTGATTATGAAACAAATAACACTTTTTCTTGGATTGACTTTTCTGCTGGTCACCGCATCATGCACCAGGCAGGTTGAAAAACAGGTAGTTGAAAATTATCAGCAACAACTGTTGATTGCGACTTTATTTCAGCAGTACGCTGCCGAGATGAAAGCGCTTTCGTACCAGGCTTACAATCTTGCTGAATTTCAATTGAATGAAGCCCTGAAAAAATCCAGCAACCCGAACAAACTCGCCATTGTGCTTGATCTTGACGAAACCGTCCTCGACAACAGCCCGAACACCGGGCAGAGCATTATTGGCAAATTCAGCTATCCCACCGGCTGGAACGAGTGGTGCGAACTGGCAGAAGCGCCGGCGCTCCCGGGTGCAGTTGATTTTTTAAATAAGGCCGTTACTGCCGGAGTGCAGGTGTTTTACATTTCCAACCGTGATGACAAACTCCGTGAAGCTACCAAAAAGAACTTCGGGTTACTGGGCATTCCGCTGCAAAGCGAAGAGCATTTGATGTTGAAAACGACCACCAGCGGCAAGGAAGAACGCCGTTTGAATGTGAGTAATAATTATGAAATATTTCTGCTGATCGGCGATAATCTTTCTGACTTCAGTGCGCTATACGATAAAGCGTCGGTTGAGCGCAGAGCACAGGTTACCGACAGCCTGAAACTGGCCTTTGGCAGCCGTTATATTATCCTCCCCAATGCCATGTATGGCGATTGGCTGTCAGCGCTATACAATTATGATTATTCAAAATCTGAAGCGCAAAAGACCGAAATCTATAATGCACTGGTCAAAGGTTTTAATTTCGTTAAAAATGAATAGCCTGTGGCTGCTTCTGGCTTTTGTGGTTGGCTTCGGGCAATGTAATGGCCAAAGCACCCAGGATACGGGCAGGAAACAAGAGCGGGAGGAGCTGGTTAAGGTTTATATCGAAGGTCAGGGTGTTAAAGATCCAAAGGTGTTGTCAGCTATGTATAAGGTTGAGCGTCATCGCTTTGTGCCCTCCAACATGCAGCCTTATGCTTACCGCGACCAGCCGCTGCCTATCGGCGAGGGGCAAACAATTTCGCAGCCGTCGTTAGTGGCTTTTATGACCGAATTGCTTGAGCTGAAAAGAACCGACAAAGTGCTCGAAATAGGAACCGGTTCCGGTTACCAGGCTGCCATCCTCGGCGAACTGATTGATAGTGTTTTCACCATCGAAATCATCGAGCCGCTGGGGCAGAGATCCAAAAAATTGCTGGCAGAACTTGGCTATATAAACGTTTTGGTGAAAATTGGCGACGGATACCTGGGTTGGCCGGAACATGCGCCGTTCGACGCCATCATCGTAACCTGCGCACCATCGGATATACCACAGCCCTTGCAGGATCAACTGGCCGAAGGAGGAAGGATGGTTATACCGGTGGGAAAGGAAAACACCGTTCAGGAACTGGTTCTGCTGCGCAAACAGAATGGCAAAATCATCCGCGAGTCGGTTTTGCCGGTGCGGTTTGTGCCCATGCTCAGGGAAGATGGCGGCAAGTACTAAGCGGTTTGCGATATCCGATGTTCGATATTCATTTGTCCGGAGAGATACCGGGTGAATATTCCCAAACTCACACCAAACATGAAACTGCAGCGTGCTTTGCAGATGATTCCCCGGATGACTTTCTCATTCAAATATTCGATATTCAATATTCCTTGTTCTCCGCATAAGTCCTTTGGACGATATTCTCCAAAGGAGTCCTTCGGACAATATTCCAATTCACCCGGTGAATATTCCCAAACACCCTCCAAACATGAAACTGCAGCGTGCTTTGCAGATGATTCCCCGGATGACTTTCTCATTCAATATTTGATATTGTCCATGACTCCAAACAGAAGACACTCCGTGAATTTGTGAGAATTTCGTCTAAGTTTTCGGATTTTCCCCCGGTTTTAAGATGCCTTTTTCGGTAATTATTCCTGTGATCAAACTTGCCGGAGTTACATCAAAAGCCGGGTTTATGGCGGTTGATCCGGGTGAGGTCAAGCAGTTTCTTTGATGTTACATTATTCGATATTCTTTGTTCTCCGTTGAAGTTCATCAGAATAAAAATGACGGGAATTCAAAAATTTCTATTTTTGCTTTTTAAACACGATGCCATGCAGGAAATGATGCTGATACCGCTCACCACACCTAATGCTCCGGCAACCGGCAGTTCGGCTATGTTATCAACCCAGGCGCCCGGCTTGCAAAACAGCCGCGACATTGCACCCATAGTTGCCGCCAAAAACGGCAACGCCTTTCCGTTGCATAGCGCGACGGAACATAATCCGTCGGTGGCGGATGAAAAAGTTGAAACATTAGTTGAAAACCTGTTTGCCCTACAAAACGGCGAAGGATATAAAATGGCAAAAAGTGACAAGTTTGGGTGGGTATTTTCAAGTTGGCACCAATGTTACATCCACCTGAATCACTCAAATACAATATAATATGAAAAAACTATCTTCAATTCTTACCATTCTGATTTTGATTTCGTGTACAAACGAGAAATCATTCTTCGTTGATGGTGAATGGTTATATAAAACAACCATTTACTTAAATAATGAGAAAACGGATTCACTAGTGTCAGTTACCCGATTAAAATTCCTTGATAATGGAGATATCATGCAGAATAAATATTCAGTATGGAGTCACTATAAAATCGAAGGCAAAAAATTCCTTTTTATTAAATCCGATACGATAACTGCAACCTACGATATTACAGAAGCCTCAGAATCAAAGATTGTACTTGAGGCTAATTTAAAATTTAATATTGAAAATCGAGATACAGTTGTTTATAACAAACTAGTATTTACGAAAACAAATTCATTGCCTGATAAGGCATATGATGCTTTTATGTACGAAATAGCTAAGCTGTATGATGTTGGAGAGGCAGATACATTAGGTGATGGAACGATTTTATTCAATTTTGATGCAAAAAGATATAATGATAAATTTGATGTAGAATATGATAATCCCTCAAAATCAGACATAAAAATTAAGGGAATTTTAGACAAGACTTTAGGTATTCTGCCAAAAGAAGAAAATGAAAAATATTCTGAATGGTGTAACTGTATTAAAAAAATATATGTTTGGGAAACTCTTGATTTGAAAGTTAGAATAGAAAATGATTTTAAAAATTCAACGGATAAAGATTTATATTTAAATACTAGAATTTGGATTACGGAAAAGTAACACAGGTGCCAACACACAATATAAAACAGTTGGTTTTCAGTGGTTTGCGAGAGTTTGGTTCACGCTTCAACTTTTTCCAACGGTGGATAGGAACGCACTCCGAAAACCCAACCGTTTCATATTGTCAACCGTTATGCCTAATTGTAAAACCGTCCAAAAAACCAAATAATGTTAGATAATTTACAAAAACAAAATGAGCATATAGAGTTTTATGGAGCAACAAATGTTCCCTTAAACAAGGATAGCTTTTTATTAACTAAAGTTTCCCACATCCAAAACCCTCATCAAATGAGGAATTTGCCTTTGCAATAACGGAACCAAATTCGCTCATAAGCTTTGTCGCTGTTGAGTTGTAGGGCTAAGCAGCAGAATTGTGCTTATAT
>Ga0209835_1001354_pt1 | contig 13833 bp, 16 predicted proteins | sample LakKivwa52mmetaG_FD_184138 | JGI IMG/M metagenome (GOLD analysis project Ga0209835, IMG submission 184138) | Anoxic lake water microbial communities from Lake Kivu, Rwanda to study Microbial Dark Matter (Phase II) - Lake Kivu water 52m metaG... | ecosystem: Environmental > Aquatic > Freshwater >...
TGGTTACTTCAGTCCGATCAAAAACTCCTCAAACCGCAAAAACGTTTTGTTAAAAAGCCTTTCTTACCTACTGCCTTCGGTCAGAATAAAACCTTAAAACTCTCTCAAAACAACGTTGTAATCAACAGTCCCCTTTAAGGATCAACACCTGCCTCTCTTCCTCCTGATCCATTCCGGAGATGGAAAACAAGTTCCCTAAATTGATCATCCTCACCTCAAGCCCTTTTAGTCGGACATTCCCCGATTGAATCATTTTTTTAGTAAGTGGACTGGAAACTTTGAATAGTTTAAAGACCTTATCGCTCTCAACTCCGAACAATTTCTCCCCTGTTTTGAAGACGGTTACTCTCGTCTTCAAAGGACTCCCATCCCCGATTCGTGGTCCAGGGCTTTCTGCCGGCCTTTCGTGAGCGGATAAATGCTGATTCATTGTATTGATCATTTCGTTCAGTCTTTCTGAGAAGGACTCCATTATCTGGATGATCTTTTCCCCCAATTCTGGTTTCATCAGAGAAGGCTCTGCCTTCGTCTCAGGCGCTTCCACTTTAACAGAAGGGGGTATGGATTTGACCTCCTGGAGCTCTTCCAGGCATGAAAATCTTGCCTCGATGCCGGCATGGGCCAACTTCTTATAAATGTTGAGGTTGTCTTCTGCCTCCAATCTCATTAAAAGCTTAAGCGTTTCCTTTGAATCGAGCAAAAACCGAATGAGGTGGGGTTGAATTCCTTCTTCATTCTGGATCATATAATTTAATACCCTGACCATTCGATTTAATACGCTGGAGATGTCCGGTGACTCCTTAAAGCCCTTCCACAGGGCGAGGACTTCCTCCACTGTCCTTCCGAGATTCTCTTTGGTGATCTCCCATTCCAGTGAAAGGAGCTGTGTCTCCAATTTTTCAAGAGGGCTGGAAGCTGAAGGAGTCAAGGGAGCAGGCGGAACTATTTCCCATTCGACCTCTCTCCTCTCCTGAAAGACCTCGGGAGGCGGAGGGCTGACTGGCGCGCTCTTCATTGGCTCTCTTCCCTTCTCTATAAAAAGCCTGTCAACAGCGGCATCGATCTCCTTTTCTAATCCTTTCAGATCCTCTTCTGCGATGGTTTTTTCTGTCATCGATCTCCCCTTTAGGCTCAACGTAATTGTTGATCAACGAGCATAATCTTTCGGCTTACATCTTTCACGACCAACTTGCTGATTTCCCTTAAGGTCTCAAACACTCCCGCCCCTTTCAATGCGCTGGCAGAAAAGGATGGGACTTTTAACATGGAATTGAGATCTTTATCCAATGTCTCAACCGGAAGGAGCTCAGAATCCGTCCCATCCAGGTCCCGTTTATTATACTGGATGACCAATGGAACCGTTCGGATGCTGATGCCCTTCTCCGCCAGGTTTTTTGCAAGATTGATAAGGCTTTCGATGTTTTTCTTCCTCTGAACCTTTAACGAATCAGCGACAAAAACAACGCCATCGACCCCTTTTAGGACCAATTTTCTGGTGGCGTCGTAATGAACCTGTCCTGGAACAGTATAAAGCTGAACTCTGACATCAAACCCTCTAATCTTTCCTAAATTCAGGGATAGGAAATCGAAAAAGAGGGTCCGATCTCCCCGTGTATCGATGGAAACCATCTTCCCCTTGCTGTTTTCGCCCATCTGCGCAAAAATATACTGAAGATTCGTAGTCTTTCCGCAGAATCCGGCGCCGTAATAGACGATTTTGCATTGGATCTCGTCTTTACTGAAGTTAATAAAAGGCATGAAACCGTTTCTCCTTCTTCTATAAAAGCCGCTGCGGCTCCAAAATAGGGATTTCCTTTTTCTCCTTAAAGATCGAGACGAGGGCATTTGAAAGCTCGTCGGCAATCTGATTAATTCGCAGCCTGATCAGGCCCAGAGAGGTCTTATCGTCGAAAAGGGTGACCATAATGACATGTTCGCCAACGGCGGTGAAGTAGACATTTTCGCTCTTCCCTTTATGGAAAAGAAGGGTGAATTCCTCTTCGCCAAGAATCTTGGCGATCTCAGCCGTAGCTCCGAAGTTTGCTGCGGTCAGCGCGGAAAGAGACAGAACATCAATCTCCAGATTGTCTCCGTATTGGGCAATCAGCTGTCCGGATCGATCGATCAACAGGACCGAATGGGCAAGAGAAGAAGTAACCACCTTGTCCAAAAAAAAGTTGATCTTTTTCAAATCTTCCCTTGTGATGATGATGTTCATCGATTTCCTTTAGAAGAGATCTCTGAAAAACAACCTTCCGCTCTTCTGTGTAATCCTTACCTGATCCGTGTAATCAGAGATTTGTGGACTTTTTTAGAAATCTCTTTATATCTTTTCATCATTCCTTCGCATGCCTTCCATGAGCAGATGCTCCCAGTTCTGATAGATGGTCTGCATCGGAGGCGCTACTCCCATGTTAAAAGTAAATTCCCCCTCCTGCCAGCTTAGAATATGGTAAAAAGCATCCGTCCCTTTCTGACTCCCACATTCCGCATGAATGACTTCTCCCTCATTTAAATAGATCGTTCCCTTCTCTCCATCTTTGGTCACGGTCAATGCAGTCGTCAAGCGGCTAAGGCAATTCATCTGAATCACATCGGTCAATTGAAGACCCACCACCGTGCCCCGAAACCCCTTCTTTTTCCCGATATGATCGATGATGATCTTCCGGATGTCGTTTATTTCAAAGGGTTTCTCAATATAAACAATTGCTCCCCGGCGATTCGCCTCTTTCTGAACATCCGAGGACCCATAAGCGGTCATGATAATGAACTTGATCTTCGGATATTCTTTCTTCACTTTCACCAGCAGATCCAGCCCATTGACATCGGGCATTCGAATGTCAGAAATAACCAGATCGATATCATTCTTCTTAAATTGATTCAGGGCTTCTTTTCCATTATTGGCAATGAGCACTTCGTATTTATCCCTGTCTTTGGAAAGGCTTTTCGACATGCTCCATGTCAATGTCTCTTCATCATCAACAATCAAAACCTTTTTTAAATTCTTGACCATGATTAATCTTTCCGATGATTATTTTTTAACCTCCCGTTTGAAATCACATCCCCTCCCCTTTTGGGAATTTCTAACGGGATAAACCTATCGGAAAGTTAATAAGCAAAATAAGTGCCAAAAGTATTAAATATCTTAATCACTTAATCTATTAGAATGTCTCATGAATTTCACGAAATGCGATTGCCTCTATTATAATGAATGGTTGAAAATTGGTCAATATTTATCCACCTGGAAAGAAATTTCTACGAAGACTTACGAAAATGAATCATTTACCCCGTTAGAAAGCCCCGCAGCAGAGCTGCGGGGATGGTGACTGTTTCCTTTTCAGCGAACACGGAGTTTACTGAAAAAATGGGCCTCATTGCCCTTACCATTACCCCATAGCCTTCTATGGAATTTTCTAAAAAACTTGACTTTTTTTGGTTCTTTGATTAAGTTTTGATTATTTAAAGAGAGCGTGGTATTATTTGATTCTAAGGGAGGACGTTGCATCCCGCCAGTGGCGGGACTGAAACTTTGCGCTACAAAATGCGAATTGTTTCATACTCTGGATAATAAATGCTTTAAAGAAGAGGGACCCTTTTGGCATTCGATAAAGAGAAGACTTTAGACCTTGCTCAGAAATTAATCATGAAGGGCCAGGGCAAGAAGGCGATCGTGGAATATATTAAACTGATCGAGGCCGACCCCAAAGATACGCGCCTCTATTTAAAACTGGGCGATCTCTATTATAGGAATGGGGAAAATGAGAAAGCGATCGCAGAATATTTGAAATTGGCAGAGCTTTATGAAGAAGAAGATCTTAATTCGCGAGCAATCTCCATCTATAAAAAAGTTCTCGCCATCAATCCAAAACACATTGATGCTCTTCATAAAATTGCAGGGTTATATCTCAAGGAAGGGTTATCGGGAGATGCCAAAAACTATTACCTGAGCGTCCTGGAGTTAAAACCCGATGACCCGGAGGCGAAAAAAGCACTGAGGGGCTCCGATGCACCGCCGCAATCCGGAGATATCCTCAGAAATATCTCCAAGGATATCCCTAAAACAATGCCGGCGGTTGAGTTTCCTTCTCCTGCGGCTTTTCCATCACCTGAAGAGATAAAACCTTTCGATGACAAATCCGATCTTTTTCCCTCTTCAGTCGTCGAACCTCAGAATTTACCCAACTATAGCGGGGCTGAAGTTCCCTCCCCTGACAAGGATTCGGAAATGCACTATCATCTGGGGATCGCTTATAAGGAGATGGAGCTCTTTGACTATGCCATTTCAGAGTTTGAATTAGCCGCCTCGAATCCTGCGATCAAATTTGACTGCTACCTCATGCTTGGAAGTTGTTTTCTTGAGAAGGGGGACAGCGCCCAGGCGATACAATGCTTTAAAGAAGCCTCTCAGATTCAAGGGTTGACCCAAGAAAAACTGGTGAGGCTTCACTTCAACTTAGGGCTCGCCTATGAAGCCAGCGGAATGTTTTCTCAGGCCATCGAAACCTTTAATCAAGCCTTAAAGCTGGACCAATCTTTTTCGGAGGCTCAGGAGAGAATCAGAAGGCTTCAGCAACTCCAGAAGTAAACCCCGTTAGAAAGCCCCGCAGCAGAGCTGCGGGGCTTTCTAACGGGGTAAAAGTCTTGTAAAAGTTTAACGTTGACGATGCTCGTACCTGCCCGCCATTGCCACTCTTCGCTGTTGCTGTAATTACTGGTAGAGGCGCCAGTTCTCAGGCCGGGATCGGCCGCTAATCCAGTTGCGTTGGCAGGCGGATCGAGGCAGGGAACTCGATGCCCGAAGCTCGATAAAATTCCGAGCCTCCAGTTTCGAGAAACGTGCATTCCTGCTTACCGGCGGGCAGAGGGATACCAGCTTCGACAACGACAAACGTTAGACTCCCTACCATGGGGTTGTAAACGATGTTTTGAGGGAGTTTTTCGTTCTGCCATTGAACAGCCCTGACTATTATGCCCCGAAGAGTCACAGAGGGAGGTCAAGGGATGTCTGAAGGACATGCTTGCGCTGGGTTTGCCAGGCTGCTCGAACCCTATCGGGGCCTACGCGGAGGCTGTAGTCCATGATCTGAATCATCGACCCCGGCCCCGTCTCAATGGCAGGACTTCCTGCCAGGTGTTCTTTGAATCTGGCCATAAACCGGCCTTTACCAAAAGGGAAAGGGGGGAGATCTACGATTGTGTGACGGAAAAGGCAGAAAAGATCTTACCAAAAGTCCAAGAGGTGAAAATCCTTTATTCGTCAATTCGGTCAATTCGTATTCTCCCCGTGGCAGAAAAAACACGTATTATTCTTTGTCCTATGACTTGGCCTCCCCTTAGAATGGTTAAAGTTATATTGCCGCCTGAGGCTGTAGAATTTGGATTAAATTCGAAGTTAGGCGTTGAAACAGCGATCCCTACTCCGGCCGGTAGTGTTTGTTCCGCTCCCTCATTAATCCAACCTCCGGAGTTTCTTATCAGGATGTAACTACTTGGGTTGCCAATAGTAAACGAAACCCGGTGGTCCATATTGGTTGAAATAGCCCGCATCTGAGCTGTTCTCATTGTGGAAACGATATCCCGTGTTGCGCTCCGTAAGCGGAAATTCGGGATCCAGGCGCCAATGGCAGGGACAAGCAATGTAGCCCCGATGGCGATGATGACCATAACGATAATCAATTCGATCAATGTCACTCCTTTTTGGTTCTTCATATTTAGCTCCTTCTCTTAAAGCAAAAACCGGATTACCTTTCCAGCCACGGTAACCCGGTTTCCTGAGTTTCGACTTCGGCAACCCGGCCATCCAAGGAATTTGCATTTGCAAATTCACTTAGGATTACCCTTAGCTAATAGCTAAGGATAAGAAACCCCTTTGGGGTTTCTTTTTAGATCCGTGGCTTTCCCCGCCTGCATCATCTCTGAAGCAGTGGGCCCCCCACCTATTACGGCGGGCAGGCGCCCCACAATCGCTCGTGGTTTGGCTTTTTCGGTCTATATTCAGTTGGACTATTTATATAAAGCAAATACTATGCCATTCGGATAAAATTCTTTAATATTTTGATTTTAATGACTATTTTCAATATCACCCCCCTTATGAGATGGCTTATTCCCAAACATTGTGTCTACAATGCATGAAAATTTTTCTATGTTTAATAGCCAGATTCACAAAACCACTTCTCCTGCTTCGATAATCTCAGCAAGAAAGGAAAAAGTTAATGATTTCAATGTAAAAACCGTTCACCTCGGTTGCGAGTCGAAGCGACCTGAGCCTGTCGAAGGGTGTTTTTGTTATTTCATCATCCTCTTAACAACTCAAAATACCTCTCTCCAGGACCTTGTTCTAGCCACAGGCCATCCGAGAAATCTAATCCGGATGACATTTTTTGCATCCATATTGGATGAGACATAGATATTTCCATTCGTTACAACAGGCGAGGTGGGAATCCCTGGGCCTATGGTTATATATTCTTTTACTGGTTCAGGACGTCCGTGAATATCAAGTGTAACCAGTCCTGCAACCCCTCCGTCAAAACCTACATTTGAAATTCTCAAACCGTAAAGCCTCCCCGACCCTGCGCCACAATATTCACTGCTCGCTGTGTAGAGCCATGAGGTGAAATAGACAACATAATTGGCGATGACCGGTGATGAGAGCACCTTCTGCCCGGTTAAGATCTTTGGCCAGTTCGAACCGATGATTCTTCCTGTTCCATTATCGTCCCAGACTTCCCAGAAATAGTTATCTGTGACGGTCAGGAGGTTCAGTTCCTCTCCGGTGCCGAAGAACACCAGAATCTTTCCTTCGTTATTTTTAACCACCGTGGGGGAATAAAATATTGGTTTTCTCTGGGCTTCGACAGAAGGTGTAAATAATGGTACGCAACTCCAATCATTTTTATTTTGACTTGTCACATTGACCTTCCAGAGCGTTCCCTTGGTATCCCCAAAATAGATAGAATCAGCCACACCATCACTGTTCACATCAAAAGCGGTCGGACCGGAAGGAATCTTGTTATCGTTTGCTCCCAAATTCACCCAGCTTTTTAATGTGGCTCCTGTTTCAATATCAACGATGTAGAAACTGTTGCCTTCGTTGCTCTGTGTTGAATAGCCGCCAGTAATAAAGGCTACATACTTGATCGTGCCCCCGTCATTGATCTTCCCCACATCGGGTTTGGCCCAGGAGTTACCCATCTTCGAATCAGTCCATTCCCAGAGAATCCTTGGAAATTCAGGTCCATAGGCATACCCATCCGGATTGGTGACATCAACGGCAAAGTAGTAGGGGCCACCCTCTCTTAATCCTGTGATAAGAACCGTCCTCCATTTCTGCCATATTTCCGGAGAGGCAAGGTTATTGAAGAAAACATCGTGGGCTTTGGGGGTTGTATCCACATAATAATCGTGATCTGATCTCAGTTTTTTCACCTTTCCGAGTGGTGTCCTTTTTGGAATGATGGCAATATGTTCCCTTCCGTCGGCTGGATCTGATGGGTTTTTCTTTATATTCTTAATCCCGTGGAGCATCCCGTCATTGGCACCCACATAGACCATCTGAGTTCTGTTTTTATATTTCTGATAGAAAGTGCTGTAATTATTTTCTGAAAACCCGAAGGGAGGGGCTGCCACAAATACAGGTGTGGAATGGTAAATGTCACCGAGTTTCCAGCCCTTGTTGCTGATAACAGGTCTCTGTCCTTTATGATATCCGGGAAGATGGGTTCCCCCTGTGGGTCTATCATCGAAATTGGGATCCAGTGTGTAACCGATGATCGTTTTTGCGTCATCGTCGTCTATACTCCCATCTCCATCAATATCCTCGCTTCGGGGATTCGGGTAAACCTGGTCATAGAGAGAGGAAGTGTTTATATCAAACAACTGCCTTGACGGGTTTAACTGGTCGTCTTTCCAGGTCCAGACGGTTCCCCTTCCACTATTTGTTAACTTCTCGCCTGCATCCCAGACTTGAGGAACGATGATGCTACCTGTTGCTTTATCCACATCGTATGCATAGAGTCCGCCTTTCCACGAATTATCGGTGGAAAATTCGAAGAAACCCTTAAAAATACGGTCTCCGGATTTGGTGATGACGGGGTTCGACCTTCCATAGGAGGTTTCGAGAATGGCCTGAAAGATGGCCTCAAGGGCGAGTTTTAAGGTAGGCAGGTCTCCTGCAAAATAAGCATTATTCGTTCCGCCGGAAGAAGCGATACTATTGAGTGTGACATTCCCCTGGAGATCTGTTCCGAATCCAATGACAAAAGTCTTCACATTGATGGTTCTGAGGTTAGCCGCCTCTGATGCCGCAGCTGCATAGTCCGGAAGTGAGCCTGAAAAACGGGCGCTCTCTAATCCATCAGTGAGAAGGATAATGAAATTTCCACGGCAAAGTTTACCAGGATTATTGGGATCTGCGATTTGGCGACTTGGTGGATCTCCTCCATTAAAGTTTTGGATGTAATCATTAAAATATTTGAAGGCATATTTGAGGGAATCGGCAAGGGGGGTAAAAAAGGATTCGGTCGTATTCGATGTCAACCCTGCCCTTCCTCCAAATGTATGGACAGGCAATTTAGTCCAGTATCTAAGGGACTCAGGGCTCTGAACAGGTGTCAAGTCGAGGAAGGACATGATCTGATTCCTGTTCGCTGCTCTGATTGCAGGCGTAAACCCAGCGTCTTTGTCATCAGGAAAGTTGATGAAGAAATAACGGTTATCAAAGGTCCCGGGGTTGTTGTTGAAATTCCCTCCACCGTCCTTTGAAGGATAATAATTGGGAAGCTGTTGGTTTTCAGGCCAGTTTAACCCGCTCATTTTAAAATAGCTCCAGATATGGGGTTTATTATTTCCCCCATCTGCTGGATAATAATAGGTGGACCAGTCATAACATTTGGCCGGAACCACCTGAGTCCATCTTGTCCACTGGTTCGCATTCGGAGGAAAATTATCCGCCCCTGATTCGGCAGGACAGCTCGTCTCGTTGAATTCTAACCAGGCATATTCTGTCCACATAGGCCCCAATCCACCGACAACTTCAGGGACGTGAATAGGACCATAGCATTGCCATTTTGCAGAATTGGCAACCTGGTCGGGGTCTGATGTGTCAAAGGTCTGGTAGGTCCCCCAATTCTTCGAAAAATGGGCATCACATGAGATGGGGTTATTATTGGGACGGTTCACATACCTCCATGCCTCTTCATAGTGGTCGTGAAAATCGGAATGATAGGTGTAGGTATACCGGTTATATTCGGCATTGTAGGTGATACTGGTTACCGTATATCTTAAGTTTGCGACATATATCCCGGGGGTTTGCCCCAAAGGGTTCATTGGGGGCACTGTGGAACCATTGTTAGCGGGCGAATTATCAAAGGTATGGGATTTGTTAAACGAATATCCACCAGCAACTCCAGTATGTTCCACGGGTGGAGAAAAACCGTCTACAAAACTGTTTGGACTGTAGGATATCACAGAGCCCGAATGCCTGTAATGATTAAATTTCCAGTATAGTTTACGCCAGTACCAATATTCAGAGGCGGGAGCGGTGTAATTCCAGCGGTCTCTCTTGTAGTAGCCTCTCATTTTATCTGTTTTGAATTGGGCATAAGTCGAAAAACCCAGATTGACCCTGTCTTTAACCACCTCTTCAATCACTTCTTTTAACGCCAACTTGGCCTGGTAGAGTTTGCTGGAGGGATGATTTGCACCCCCCTCAAAGTTGTACAGGGTATAAGGAGAGACGCAAGGTGGGTTACCATCATCATTTGGTGATGGTGTATTGGGTTGAAGTTTTCCAAGGGTATCGACACAGACATTTCCGGAAGTTGCATCAGCTTGATTTGGCTTCTTTTCCATTGAACTGGAGGTGTCGAAGATGATCATCACATTGGGGGTTTTGACCTGGAAAATGTCCTCCTGACCAAAGGCCAGAACAGGGAATAAAAGCAGAAATGATAAAATAGATGGGATAAGTCTGATCATCACTTTCCCCTTTTCATCTCATCAGTTATATTTTCTAACCTCGGCTATATTTCCTCCGCCACTTGGATCGCTCTCCTCGATCGTTTCAACCGAAACCCTGCCTGCGAATGGAAAATTTGGAGCCACACCTTCTGAATTGACTCGAAATACTTGATAAGCCACCCCTCCACGGTTCACTTCTCCGAGATGGGTGGCGGTTATGTTATAGGAGATGTTGCTTCCCTGAATCGTTTCTGAATAAGAAGTTTTGGTCCCATCCATGATTTGAGGATCTCTCCGTGACCTTGCCCTGAAATCATCGATCCCACCATCTGCGCCATAAAAAGCGGTATTGTATAAACGCTGATTTCCGGAGATACTGGTTTCAAAAACAGTGGTATTAATGGCATTGATGCCGATGATGGTCAGAATTAAAAGCATTATCAAAGCGAGCACCAGAGCCATTCCATCCTGTTTTTTAAAAACGTTCTTCTTATTCATCTCAATCTCCTTTGGCATCAAAGGCCTTCCATTCCCCTTCCCATATTTCTCAATTGAATGGTCGAAACAATCTGCCTCCGACGAAATCCGCCATCACTGCCGTAAGTGGGATCGGGATCCTTCGTCCTTGCTGTAATGGTAACCTGAATGGATGCAACACTATTCGCACTATTTTGAGTTAATATTTGGCCCCCATCTGCATTAAAATACTGAAACTGAAGACCATCTATATTATCCGCCAATCGCTGAGGGGGACCAACATTGATATCTCTACGGAGCTGCAATCCATTTAAGCGATATGTGACTGCCCGAATCTTAAAGATAAAGTGGCCCACTGGATTATTGGGAACCCTGTCAAGTGTTAGAGTACGAACGCTTCGGCTCACAACAACGAAACTTTCCTCGCCTCCGATGGAAAGAAATTGATTATTAGCTCCATCAAACTTATCTGTTGCAAAATTTAAAGTGATCTGGTTTCCAGATGCCGATTCAATGACAATAGGGTCGCCATTGTCTCGCCTGATTTGTTCAAACCCTCCGATAACGGTAATGTCGTTGGGGTTCGTCGTTAATACATCAGGGAACACCTGTCCACCAATATTCATCGGTAATATGTTACTGACAAAAGTCCCACCATTTAAAGAAACAATCCGTCCGAAGTTGACCATCCTGATCTCCCTCATCATTTTGTTGATGGCGGCCCGGACATTTTGCTGCATTTCCACTACTTGATCCTGAACGGTATAGGAGCGTTGTGTGGAAATGAAAATCCGGTAGATTCCAGCTACAAGAATGGCGCTGATGACAAGGGCGATTAATAATTCGATTAAAGTAACACCTCTTTTATTCATCCATTTCCTCTTAAGGCGATCGAACCGTTGAGAATGATACCTCGTGATCAGAGGTATCTCTCCATCTCACAGTAACCCGGATGACCCGACTGTCGGGTAAATTAGGATGGGTTTCAACGACATGAGTCATTGAAAAATGGGTTCCTCTTATCGTAATGATCTTATCGGGAGAAGTTTCTATACCCGGGGGAGTAGAAAGGGTTTTCAATTGTTCCAGGCGATCCTGACCCAGGATCGACGCCTGCATCATATTGTCCGAGAAGAAGTTTCCTCTGATTGAGGTCATCTGCATCCCGGCGATGGCTAAAATGCCGATGGCTAAAATGACCAAACCAATAAGAATTTCAAGCAGTGAGAATCCCCTCCGGTTCAATTGAGACTCCTCTTTCCTCAAAATGGATAGATCACGTCAGTTCCTTACAAGGGTGGGTTAACCACTATCCTACCCGTGGATGTAGTCAACGTGATCGTCCTTGTACTTCCCTTGGTATTTTTTATCGTCAATGCTCCTGATATCCAGGCGGTGGAATTAGGGTTAAATCGAAAAATCCTTGGGAAAGTAGTAAATTCAATACCTGTGGGGAGTGTTTGCTGTGATCCTTCAGCGACAAAGACACCAAGTGTATTCCTATATTCAAGCACATAAGTCGTCGCAGTCGAGAAATTTACCTGATAATCCGTATTGATTGAAATTGACTTCATCTGGGCGGTTCTTAAGGTTGAAACAATATCACGGGTTGCCCCTTTTAAGCGATAAATCGGAATCCAAGTACCGATGCCCGGGGCAAGCAATCCCGCTCCAATGGCGATAATCACCATAACGATGATCAGCTCAAGTAAGGTTACACCCCTTCTATTCATTTTAGCTCTATTTTCCAGCAAATAGTATGCCATTTTAAAAATACAAATAACCCTGTTAAATCAATGAGTTATTTTTAGTCTCTTCTTTAAAACCTAAAAAAATCCTGAAAATTGTCTCATGGGGTATAAATTTATTTCATAGTAAGACTTTCACGATGGGTTTGTCACTCTCCAAGTATGAAAATTTACAGGTATTATGCACATGGATGGTAACTTAATTGTTCTAATGCCCCAGGGGGGCCTGCATGACAATAGCCCAGCGATTCATCGCTGGGAAGAAAATAAAGTAAAATAGTCCCATCGGGACGATTGAATCTGATGTAAGCATTGGCTATTTTCAGTCCCCATTTTCATTCGTCCCTACCGGACTCCTTTCTCATTCAAATCTCCCGATTTTGGGCCTGATTTTAAAAGAGCGTATGTGAAGAATAATTCTCATTTAATCATATAATAAGAACAAAAGTCAAACATTGTGAAAGAATTTGTGGGAAGGGTAAGGAAAAAATAAGGCAAAACCATCAAATATCGGAGGCGTTCTATTTACCAAAAGGATACCATGTTTTTGAAGACCTATTCAGAAGTGCAGGTTTACTATTATGGTCTGAATTCCACATTCAAAAGGTATCGTTGAGCGCTTCTTGCTCCTTCGCTATCAAAGGCTTCAATCTCTATCTGGTGGGTTCCTTTGTCTTCCTTCCGAATCTCCCAGCGGATGAGTCCAGTATTTTTGTCAATCTCCATTCCCTTTGGCCCTGATTTTAAAACGAAGGTCACGGGATCATGGTCAGGGTCATTTGCTTTGACCTGATAGAGATAGGTTGATTTCTCTACAGAAGTTGGTGGGGATGAAACAATGATGGGAGGGCTGTTGGATATGATGACTGCATCCGATTTTTTGGGAGCGCCAGCCATTTCCCGATCATCCGAAGTCACCATGACAGTAATGGAGTCTCCTTTTTTGAATCGATTTCGTTCCAATATCTCCTTACCTTCTTCCGGTATGAGCATCCCGCTCTTTTCCCATTTGTAGGCGTAATAGATAAAATCCCCATCCTGATCAAACCCTTTGACGACCGCCTTTAAATCCTCGTTTGCAGAAGCAACTTTCGGTTCGATTCTCACTTCCTGAACAATCGGTGGAGAATTAAGGACTTTTACCGGATTTGACAAAAAAGGCTTTCCTTCCACCTTGCCATCGGAGGGCACCACCTTAACTTGTAGGATATCCCCTTTTTTAAAAGTTCCGCTTCTGAGGAGATACATCTTCTCTCCTACCATCTCTTCATCGTTTTTAACCCATTGGTAGAAGTAGGTGATGGGGTCCTGGTCCGGGTCCTCCCCCTGAACAGTCACGGCAAGGTCTTTTTCCCGCGTGGGATTCTCCGGGAAAATCGTAGCCGACCTGATTACAGGCGGCGAATTGGTTTTTGATTTAGGCTCTAGTGTAGTGTTACAGTAACGGCTTTACAACGAGCGACCTTGTCTAAGATGGCGTCGACCTTTTTCGTCCAAACGAATGGTTTTGGATTTGAGTTATTCACTCGGATATAGTCTTCAATGGCATGGATCAGGTCCGATACGCTTTTGAACACACCACGACGAATCCGCTTGCGGGTGATCTCCCCAAACCACCGCTCAACGAGATTCACCCACGAGGAGGAGGTCG
>Ga0209835_1001355_pt1 | contig 13829 bp, 13 predicted proteins | sample LakKivwa52mmetaG_FD_184138 | JGI IMG/M metagenome (GOLD analysis project Ga0209835, IMG submission 184138) | Anoxic lake water microbial communities from Lake Kivu, Rwanda to study Microbial Dark Matter (Phase II) - Lake Kivu water 52m metaG... | ecosystem: Environmental > Aquatic > Freshwater >...
GGTGGGATCCTTCCAGATCAACAAAACCGAAAATCCGACGATGACGATGATCAGGAGCGTGATCAGAAACTTGGTGAACTTGGAAGCCCCATGGCCGGAAAGTCCGATCATCGTCAGGCCCCATGCCAAACCCGGCAGGACGAACACATAAAGGATAGCGACCGTTTGAACCGGAATGGGGACATAAGGCAGGATGGTCTGCACGGCTTGACCCGCAACGATCGCGGCCGAAATCGTCGCGAACGACGAAACGTACCATAACAAGAGATACGTTCCGATGCCGAAAGCCGCAAGAAACAGGAAGAACGAGAAGGCCCGCTTGTTCTTGGCGAGCATGCCGAGAAGCGCGGCGCCGATCATCCCGATTCCCAGATAATGACGGATTCCCATCGCCCCGCTCTGAAGCGCGGCGAGCATTTCGGTCAGCTCTCGCGACAGCACAAAAAAAACAACCACCGAAACGAAGGCCATGAAGACCCATCCGAACCGGTAATACGTGTCTTGCTTGACCTTGATGGCCATGGTGTCTCCTCTGTTTGAATAGGAACTCATGTTCCGATAGAAAAAGTGTTCGCTCATGATGTCGTTTCAAAAGAGTTCTTTGCGTTCATTATATCAAGTCGGTCCCACGATGTAAACAAGTCCCGGCGAAACGATTAAAAAACCGCGCCCGAAAGCGCGATTTGGATTATTCGTTGGCGGTCGCTTCGTCGTCTTTCAAACGCCTTTGCGGCAAGGGAACGATCATCGAGACCCGCTCCTGGTAGTCCGCGTATTCCGGCCTGGTCCGCAGAATCTTGTTCTCCATCATCGGGATGCTGATGAACAGGAACAGCAAGGTCATCAGAATCGGCGGCAGGATGATGAGATCCAGTCGGCCGGTGACGCCGACGTACATCACGTAGACGCCCCACCAGACGGTGACTTCGCCGAAGTAATTGGGATGCCGCGACCACTTCCACAACCCTTCCTCGATGCATTTCTTGCTGCCTTTGTGGGTTTCCTTGAAACGGCGCATCTGTCCGTCGGCGACGTACTGGATCAAGGCGGCGCCGATGATCATCGCGAATCCGATCCAGGACCAGACGTTGGCTTCCGCCTGCAAGGCGATCAGTTCGTACGAACCGATCAGTTGGATGAACACGATCGTCGTCGGCATGAGCATGATGCCGAAAAAGTTGGACAGCGGCCACAACCTCGGATGTTTCTCCCGGATCATCGTGTAGCGCCAGTCCTGATCCGAAAAGTCGGTCCATCCCAGCGCCCAGTTGGACGTCAGGCGAACGGCCCAAAACGCGACGCCCAGAAACAGAAGCACGGTCGGAGTCGTCCAGATCGCGACCGAATCCACCATCCAGCCAAGCAGGATGAGCGGCGGAACGACGCTCCAGTACGGATCGTAGACGCTTGAATTGCGGCGGATCAGACCAAAGACCCAGATCAGGACGGTCATCGCGACGTCCGCCAAAAGCATCCGGATCACGGCATTGGCGATCCATGGTTTCAAGACGAGATAGAGGACGGCCCCCAACGCGAAAGAGAAGACGTAGATGGTGCCAAGTTCGATCATCGTCGCTGTTTTTCTGCTCATGTCAATCTCCTAGAATGGTGTCGACGGCGAATTGGATCGCCGCTTCGGCCGCTTGCCGGCGGATTTCGTTGCGATTGCCTTCCAAGTGTTTGGTGATGGTGACGAACCTTTCCTTATGACCGCACGCGATGCAAACCGTCCCGACCGGGATGGCCTTGGTTCCGCCGGTAGGTCCGGCGACGCCCGTCGTCGCGATCACGACCTCGGCCATCGTGCGCTTCCGCAGTCCCTTCGCCATCTCCAGCGCGATCTTCTCGCTGACGATGTCGTTCGATAGGAAATAGGCGGGGTTGATGGACAGGGTTTTCGTTTTCGCTTCGTTCGAATAGGTGACGTAGGATTCGGAAAAGACCGCCGAGGAGCCGGGAATGTCCACGATCGCCGAAGCGATCATGCCTCCGGTCACGGATTCGGCGCAGCTGATCGTCAGATGGCGCTCCTTGCACAAGGAAACCAGACGTTCCGCATTCATACGCTGCCTAGATGTTGAAGCGGAAGTGCAGGACGTCGCCGTCTTTGACGACGTACTCCTTGCCTTCCAGACGGTACTTGCCCTGACGCTTGGCGTTTTCTTCGCTTCCCGCCGCGAGAAGGTCGTCGATGTAGATGGTTTCGGCCTTGATGAAGCCCTTCTCGATGTCGGAATGGATGACGCCGGCGCATTCGGGCGCTTTGGCTCCTTTGCGGTACGTCCAGGCCCGGACTTCCTTTTCCCCGGCCGTCAAAAACGTCGCCAAACCAAGCATCTCATACGCCTTGGCGATGATGTCGTTGATTCCGGGATCCTTGACGCCGAGTTCTTCCAGAAACTGGAGCCGCTCTTCTTTCGAAAGACTCGCGAGTTCCATCTCGATCTTGGCGCAGACGACGGAAACCTTCGTGTTTTCCTTCTTCGCCCATTCGAGCGCCTTTTGGACATGGGGATTCTGACGGTAGTCGACCAGATCCTCTTCGCCGATGTTGAGGACGTAAAGCATCGGCAGGGCGGTGATGAAGTTGAAATTCTTGATGATCTTGCGTTCTTCCGCATCCAACGCGACGGCGCGGATCGGCAGGCCGCTTTCCAGCACGTCCTTCAGCCGCGTCAGGAGTTCGTACTCGGTGACGGCTTCCTTGTCGGTCTTGAGATCGGAGCGCTTCTTGATCCGGGGCAGCCGTTTCTCGATCGATTCGATGTCGGCGAAGATCAGTTCGAGACCGATCGTCTCGATGTCGCGCACCGGGTCGATCGATCCGTCGACGTGCAGGACGTTTTCGTCTTCGAAACAGCGGACGACTTGGACAATCGCGTCGACGTTGCGGATGTGCGACAAAAACTGGTTCCCCAGGCCTTCGCCTTTCGAAGAACCTTTGACCAGACCGGCGACGTCGATGAATTCGAACGAGGTGTACACGGTCTTCTTCGGCTTATACATCCGGGTCAGGGCATCGATGCGTTCGTCGGGCACCTCGACGGCACCGATGTTCGGATCGGCGGATTTGAACGGAAAATTGCCCGACATGACGGCGGACTTGGTTAAGGCGTTGAACAACGTGGACTTGCCGACCAGCGGCATCCCCACGATACCAGCGGTGACTCCCATGGGATCCTCTCCTTCTTTGCTCCTCTATTGTACTTGAAGACGGCCAACTTCGCAACGTTTCGTTGAAAACGAACGCCGGAGAAACAAAACAGCCCGTGCGACCGGGCTGTTTCTCAGGCCTTCTCGATGACGCGCTTCAGGAATTCCTGCGTGCGCTTCTCCTTGGGCTGGTTGAAGATGACCTCGGGTGTTCCGTCTTCCAGAATTCTGCCTTGGTCCATGACGACGATGCGGTCGCCGAACTCTTTGGCGAACCCCATCTCGTGGGTGACGACGACCATCGTCATGCCTTGTTTGGCCAAACTGCGCATGGCGTTCAACACCTCGCCGACCATCTCGGGATCGAGCGCCGACGTCGGTTCGTCGAAGAGCATCACGTCGGGTTCCATGCAGAGCGCCCGCGCGATCGCGATGCGTTGTTTCTGGCCGCCCGACAATTGGCTCGGATATTGGTTCGCCTTGTCGAAGAGCCCGACCTGGCGCAGAAACGAATGCGCGCGGACGAGGGCTTGTTCGAGCGGTTCCTTCTTGGCCGTCGTCGGCGCGACGGTCAGGTTCTCGAGGACCGTCAGATGCGGAAACAGGTTGAAACTCTGAAAGACCATGCCCATCTTCTGGCGATGACGGTCGATGTCGACGTCCTTGGAGGTGATGTCGACGCCTTCGAACAGAACGTTTCCATCGGTGGGGGTTTCTAGGAGGTTCATCGTCCGCAACAGCGTCGATTTGCCGGAGCCGGACGGTCCGATGATGACGGTGACCTGTTTCTCCTGGATGGCCAGATTCACGCCGCACAGCGCCTTGGTTCCGTCTTTGAACGTCTTCGAGACCTTATTCAGTTCGATGATCGGTTTATTTTCCATCGGCCTTTTTCAGCCTCCTTTCGAACTTAGCCATCAGTTTGGACGTCGGGAACGTCAAGAGGAAATAGAACACCGCGATGACCAGGTACACTTCAAGGATGCTGTAGGTCGCGGATTGGATCATCTTCCCCTGATACGTCAATTCGGCGACGCCGAGAAAACTGAGCACCGACGTTTCCTTGATCAAAGTGACGAATTCGTTGCCCAGGGCCGGGAGGATGTTCTTGACGGCCTGCGGGAGGACGATCTTGCGGAAGGTTTCGGCGCCGGAGAGTCCCAGGCTCCGTCCCGCTTCGGTCTGACCCTTGTCGACGGCTTCCACGCCAGCCCGGACCACTTCCGAAACGTACGCGCTCGAGTTGATGAACAAGGTGATGATGCCGGGGATGAATAGGCTGACGTCCTGGTTGCCGACCAGGATCACCGGCAGGTTGAAGACCGCATAGACGATGATCAACTGCACGACGATCGGCGTGCCGCGGATGATCTCGACGTAGGCGGTCGCGAGGAATATGAAGAAGCGATTCTTCGACATCCGGACAATCGCCAGAAACAGCGCCAATACGCTTCCCAGCAAGACCGCCGCGAACGCCAAACCCAGGGTCGTGAAGAGACCCTGGACAAGGAGGTTCAAAAAGAACGGATCGGTGAGGAAATCGAAATTCATCGGTTATTCTTCGGTTGTCGGGGTGTTGAGCAGGATCGCGTTGTTGACGATCTCGTCGAGTTCGCCGGATTCGATCAGCTGCGCCAGAACCTGGTTGATGACGGTCAGCAGCTCGGCGTTCCCGCTTTGGACCGCGACAGCGGATCCGCCGTCGGGTTCGCCGATCGAGAAGGACGCGATCGCCAGTCCCGACACGTTTTGGAGATAGCCTTCCGCGACCGGTCCTTCGACGATGACCGCATCGACCTGCCCCTGCTGTAGACGGAGGATCAGATCGGGAATCGCGGCCAGAATCGTCGGCTGCGCATTCGGGAAATTGTCCGCGAGCAGATCGGCCTGGATGCTGCCGAGCTGTGCGCCCACGCGGAGCGTCGGCTGATTGAGGCTTTCGATCGAGGTGTAGGTCGCTACGTCTTCGGCCTGGACAAGCACTTGCTGAACGGCTTCGTAGTAGACGATCGAGAAGTCAACGACTTCCTCGCGTTCTGCCGTCGGCGTCATGCCGGCGATGACGAAGTCGACTTTCCCGGCCTGGAGGTCTTCAAGAAGATAATCGAAGGATTTGTTGACAACGCGGAGGTTTTTGCCCAAGGCGTCGGCGATGTGTTTGGCAATCTCGATGTCGATGCCGACGAGAGTTTGTTTGCCTTCCACGTTCATCGGCCATTCGTAGGGCGGATAGTCGGCGGAGGTGCCCATCGTGACGTATTCGGTGTAGGAAGCGTCGATGACGTAAGTGAAGATGTTGGAGGAGTTGCACGCGGCGAGGGACACCGTGATCAGGGCGACCGCCGTCAGGGCGATCAGGTTGAGCCATTTTTTCATATCGAATTCTCCTTTGTGTGGTTGTTTTTGTTCTGTATATAAAAAGTCCCAAAGCGAAAAAATACGCTTCAGGACGGGATTCCCGCGGTGCCACCTTGATTCCGGATTGCTCCGGCACTTGAAGCCGTTAACGTCGGCGACGATCAACTCTGACTGAAGAGGGACGTCGAGAGAGGAAAAAAGAAAAATCCTTGGCAAAATGCCAAGGACGGATTTCCAGCGGTACCACCTTGATTCCGGCCATGCCGGCTCTCGACGTCGTTAACGCAGACCATGCGTTCAAACCTCAAACAAGTTTCGATTTGACAGTTCCCAAGCACGTTCGCGTACCATTGCCGAAACTCGCACCAACCGTTTCGTCTCTGAAGAAAGCGGGTCCGCTACTACTCTAGTTCGTTGCTTTGAGCACGATTATACCAAGTTATGAGCCGCATGCAAGATTCTTTTCGATGAAAGTGTTTTCAAGCCTCAGTTGCGGATTTGGAATAGACCGCACGTGTTTTCATAGGTGATTCTCGACAGTTCCTCATAGGACAGATGGCGGATCGACGCGATTTCGGACACGATGTGATGCAGGAGCATCGGTTCGTTCTCCTTGCCTCGGTAGGGCGTCGGCGCGAGCCACGGGCTGTCGGTCTCGACGAGCAATCGGTCCAGCGGAACGATCGCCGCGACCTCCTTGGGAACGCGCGCGTTCTTGAAGGTGACCGGTCCGGCGAGCGAGATGAACATGCCGAGTTTCAGAAACTCGCCGACCATCTCCGCGGATCCGGAATAGCAGTGCATGATGCCGCGCGTCGTCTTCTTCTTGTGTTCCCGAAGCAGTTCCAGGGTCTCGAGGGACGCGTCGCGCATATGGATGACGATGGGCTTTCCGATCTTGTCCGCAAGGTCGATCTGCCGGATGAAGACCTCCCTCTGCAAGGACGCGTTGGTCTTGTCCCAATAGTAGTCGAGCCCGCATTCGCCGACGGCGACGACCTTCGGATGCAAAACCTGGTTTTGAAGCGTCGACCAGTCGGATTCCCGAATCGAAGCGACCGCCGACGGATGGAACCCGATCGTCGCGTAGACGTTGTCGAACCGTTCGGCGAGTACGATCGCCCGGCGGTTCATCTCGGGATCGTATCCGACGACGTTGAATTTCACGACGCCCTTCTCCATGGCGCGGCGGATCAGATCCGCGGCGCGTTCGTAGAGCGGGTCGTCGTTCAAATGGACATGGGAATCGAAGATCATGCAAACCACCTCCTCTTTATTGTACCATGAAGAACGCGAAAACCGACGAATCGGGACCGAAGTCAAAAAAGGGACTTGCCGGGGCAAATCCCTTTTTGGTTGTGGACGATGCTTACTTCAGGATGTTGACGACGGAGCCGGCGCCGACGGTGTGGCCGCCTTCGCGGATCGAGAACTTCGTGCCTTGTTCAAGGGCGATCGGGTGGATCAGTTCAACGAGCATTTCGGTGTTGTCGCCGGGCATGACCATTTCGATTCCCTTCGGGAGTTCGATGACGCCGGTGACGTCGGTCGTGCGGAAGTAGAACTGCGGGCGGTAGTTCGAGAAGAAGGGGGTATGACGTCCGCCTTCTTCATGGGACAGGACGTAGACCTGCGCCGTGAAGTTCGTGTGCGGAGTGACCGACTTCGGCTTCGCGATGACTTGTCCGCGTTGGACTTCTTCGCGGGCGATGCCGCGCAGAAGGAGACCGACGTTGTCGCCGGCTTGCGCGAAGTCGAGCAACTTGCGGAACATTTCGACGCCGGTGACGACCGAGGCCTTCGTGTCGCGGATGCCGATGATTTCAACGGCTTCGCCGACTTTGACGGTGCCGCGGTCAACACGGCCGGTAACGACGGTGCCGCGGCCGGTGATCGTGAAGACGTCTTCGACGGGCATCATGAAGGGCTTGTCGACGGGACGTTCCGGGAGCGGAATGTAGGAGTCGACGGCATCCATGAGTTCCATGATCTTGGCTTCCCACTTGGGATCGCCTTCCATGGCGCGCAGGGCGGAGCCGACGATGATGGGGGTTTCGTCGCCGGGGAATCCGTATTCGCTCAGGAGTTCGCGGACTTCCATTTCGACGAGTTCGATCAGTTCGGGGTCATCGACCATGTCGGCCTTGTTCAGGAAGACGACGATCTTGGGAACGCCGACCTGACGGGACAGGAGGATGTGTTCGCGGGTTTGGGGCATGGGGCCGTCCGCAGCGGAGACGACGAGGATCGCTCCGTCCATCTGCGCGGCGCCGGTGATCATGTTCTTGACATAGTCGGCGTGTCCCGGGCAGTCCACGTGGGCATAGTGGCGGATGGCGGTCGAGTATTCGATGTGGGCGGTGTTGATCGTGATTCCGCGCGCCTTTTCTTCCGGCGCGGAGTCGATGGACGCGTAGTCGCGAACTTCGGAGAGGCCTTTCTTCGCCAGAACCATGGTGATGGTGGCGGTCAAGGTCGTTTTGCCATGGTCGACGTGGCCGATGGTGCCAACGTTCACGTGCGGCTTCGTACGTTCGAATTTAGCTTTTGCCATTTGGGTGTTCTCCTTATCTTTTTTATGTTTTGTTGTATTGTCGATATCATCATTATTTTATAACAGTTCGGCGGAGATTGCAACAGAATTGTGCGGGGGGTTCCGGCTCTATCCGTTGCGTTTCTTGACGATTTCTTCGGTGATCGATTTGGGGATCTCTTCGTAATGCGAGAATTGCATCGTGAAGTTGGCGCGTCCCTGGGAGTTCGAACGCAGCGAAGTCGCGTATCCGAACATCTGGGAAAGCGGAACCTTCGCGCCGATTTTCTGCGCATGGCCGTGGGAATCCTGGCCTTCGATGCGTCCGCGACGGCTGGTCAAATCGCCGATGACGTTGCCCATGTATTCGTCCGGAGTGACGACGTCGACCGACATGATCGGTTCGAGGAGGGCGGGTTTGCATTTCTCCTTGGCGGCTTTGAGCGCCATGGAAGCGGCGATTTTGAACGCCATTTCGGAGGAGTCGACTTCGTGGTAGGATCCGTCGAACAACGTCGCTTTGATGTCGAGGACGGGGTATCCGGCCATGATGCCGCCCAGAAGGGCTTCCTGGATGCCTTTGTCGATCGTCGAGATGTATTCTCTCGGAACGACGCCGCCGACGATGGCGTCGACGAACTCATAGCCTTTGCCGGGGTTGGGTTCGAAACGGACCCAGACGTGGCCGTATTGGCCGCGACCGCCGGACTGACGGATGAATCGGCCTTCGCACTCGGCGCTGGTCTTGATCGTTTCGCGGTAGGAGACCTGCGGGTTGCCGACGATCGCCTCGACCTTGAACTCGCGGCGCATCCGGTCGACGATGATGTCCAGATGGAGCTCGCCCATGCCGGAGATGATCGTTTGGCCGGTTTCGCCGTCCGTGTAGGTGCGGAACGTGGGATCTTCTTCCGCGAGTTTGGAGAGGGCGACGCCCATCTTCTCCTGGTCGTTCTTCGTCTTGGGTTCGATCGCGACGGAGATGACCGGTTCGGGGAAGTTCATCTTTTCGAGAATCACATGGGTGCCTTCCGAGCACAGCGTGTCGCCGGTGATCGTGTCTTTCAGACCGATCGCGGCGGCGATGTCGCCGGAGTACACCTTGTCGATTTCATTGCGGTGATTGGCGTGCATTTGGATGAGGCGTCCGAAACGTTCCTTCTTGCCTTTGGACGCGTTTGTGACGTAGGTTCCCTTTTCGGCGGTACCGGAGTAGACGCGGAAGAAGGTGAGTCGTCCGACGAACGGGTCGGTCATGACCTTGAAGGCGAGGGCGACGAACGGAGCGCTGTCGTCATGCTCGACCACGACTTCTTCCTCGTATTTGTTGAAGCCCTTGATGGCGGGGACTTCGACGGGGGAGGGAAGATAGTCGATGACGGCGTTGAGCATCGGCTTGACGCCTTTGTTCTTGAACGACGAGCCGCACAGGACGGGGAAAAACTTGACGGTGAGGGTGGCCGCGCGGATCGCGCGTTTGAGCACGTCGACCGGAATCTCTTCGCCTTCCAGATACAGGTTCATCAGTTCTTCGTCGTATTCCGCGACCGCTTCGAGCAGATCGGTGCGCTTGGTGGCGACCAGATCCTTCAGATTGGCGGGAACGGCGACGGTTTGGTAGTTTTCTTCGGGTTGACCGTCGAAGAGATAGGCGACCTGTTCGACGATGTCGACGACGCCGCTGAATTGATCCTCTGCGCCGATCGGCCATTGGATCGGGGCCGCGACGGCACCGAGGCGTTTTCTAAGGGTGCCGAACGCATACTTGAAGTCGGCGCCCGTCTTGTCCATCTTGTTGACGAAGACGATGCGCGGAACATGGTATTCGTTGGCTTGGCGCCAGACGGTTTCGGTTTGCGGTTCGACGCCATGGGAGGCGTCAAGGACCGTTACGGCACCGTCGAGAACACGCAGGGAGCGGGAAACTTCGACGGTGAAATCGACGTGGCCGGGCGTATCGATGATGTTGACGCGATGGTTTCTCCAAAGCGCGGTCGTCGCGGCGGCCGTGATCGTAATGCCGCGTTCCTGTTCCTGTTCCATCCAGTCCATGGTCGCCGCGCCGTCGTGGACCTCGCCGATTTTGTGGATCTTTCCGGTATGGTAAAGAATCCGCTCCGTCGTCGTGGTTTTTCCGGCGTCGATGTGCGCCATGATGCCGATGTTCCGTGTCTTTTCGAGACTGAAATCACGTGCCATAACTGATTCCTTCCTAACTTAGAAGCGGTAGTGTGCGAACGCTCTGTTCGCTTCGGCCATCTTCTGCATGTCTTCTTTCTTCTTGACAGCGGAGCCGCTGCCGTTTGATGCGTCGACGATTTCCTTGGCGAGACGCTCTTCCATCGTCTTTTCATTGCGCAGGCGCGCATATTGGACGAGCCAACGCAGTCCGAGCGTCAACCGGCGGTCGGCGCGAACTTCGCTGGGGACTTGATAGTTTTGTCCGCCGATACGGCGGCTTCTGGTTTCCAAAACCGGCATGATGTTGTTGAGCGCGGTGTTGAAGACTTCGATCGGTTCTTTCCCCGTCGTCGCTTGGATCCGGGTGAAAGCACCGTAGAGGATGTTCTGCGCGACGGCCTTCTTGCCTTCCAGCATGATGCCGTTGATGAGTTTGGTCACTAGCTTCGAGTTGTAAATCGGGTCCGGCAATACGTCCCGTTTGACAACGTTACCCTTACGAGGCATGATTCAATTCCTCCTTTCGATGATAATGGAATGTCGTAATCAGATTGGTAAGGTTTTTTTTACTTCTTGACGGGCTTCGCGCCGGGTTTCGCGGGAGCGGCTTTCTTGGCGCCGTATTTGGAGCGTCCTTGGACGCGACCGGCCACGGCAGTGGTGTCGAGCGTTCCGCGGATGATGTGATAGCGGACGCCAGGGAGGTCCTTGACACGGCCGCCGCGGATTAGGACGACGCTGTGCTCTTGAAGCTTGTGTCCGACTCCGGGAATGTAGGCGTTGACTTCGCCGCCGTTGGAAAGGCGAACGCGGGCGTACTTACGCAGCGCGGAGTTCGGCTTCTTCGGGGTCATCGTCGCCACACGCACGCACACACCGCGTTTTTGCGGGCTGTCGAGATCGGTATACTCCTTCTTCAGGGTATTGAAACCGACATTGAGCTGCGGTGCCTTCGATTTGCTGATCTTGTCTTGACGTCCATTCTTGATGAGTTGGTTGATCGTGGGCATTCTGTTTCCTCCTTTCATACCTACGCACCCAGGTGGTGCGCTTGTGTCGTTTTTATAAGGCTGACGGGCAGCCCAAGGGTGATTCTTTGCAGCGTCATTATTATACAACAGGACTTTTTTCATGTCAAGCAAAAACCGTCTCGAAACGTGACAAATCGGCCGATATCACCGCATCGATCGCCAATGAAATCGATCTCGATTGGGGAAGCGGAGCACAGGAACCGTCGACGTCTTGGAAACGCGGACTGACCGTTCCCATACCCTTGTGAGTCTTCGCGCCATCATTACTGCTCCAGGTATGTCGTAGTTGACGATGCATCAAAAAAGCGGGCGTCTTTCAACGAACCCGCTTGTTGGCCGATGCCGCTTTGGCTTGATACATCAGATCATCGATGCGCCGCATGAACCGCACGATCGATTCGTCTTCTTCGGGTCGGTACACCGACGCGCCGATCGACAGCTCCAGATCGAAATCGAAAAGGCGCGATTTGTTGAAGAGGGCGACGGCATCTTTCAGTTTTTCCACGGGATACACGGCCTGGGATTCCTTCTCGACGAAGTACAAGACGGCGAACTCGTCGCCGCCGATGCGGGCGATGAAGTCGCCCGGCGCGAAGGCTTCGCGGATCGTGTCGGCCATCTGCTGAAGCGCCAGATCGCCCATCTCGTGTCCGAACAGGTCGTTGATCGACTTGAATCGGTCCAAATCGAGGATGACGCCGGCCAGGATGCCGATCTTCTTCTTCCGCCGTTCCAAGCCGCGCAGATAGCTTTCGTACTCGCGGCGGTTGTAAAGACCTGTCAGGTAGTCCGTATTCGCACGCTCGAACTGGACGAAGACGAACACCATCAGCACCGAGATCGTCACCATCGGCCACACCAGAAGCAATCCGTAGAACAGAATCTGGATGGCGCCGCCGACGGCCGGGGGCACGATGAAGAGGAGGGTCGGCCAGAAGTTCGCCTTGCGGAGGCCGTCTTTGTTCCTTATGATGGCGATCGTCGCCGCGAACAGATAGCCGTATTGGATGGCGGCGTTGACGAGGAAGAGGGTTCCTCGCGAATAGACGTTGGAAGCGTCGATGGCGAACAGCCACCCGAACCATGGGCTGAGGACGGCGAGCAGGGAGTTCGCCGCAAACGGCACAAGGAGCCAGATTTTGAACTTGTCGATGTGCGCGCGGTCCTTGTGGATCGCATAATCCACGTAGCGGTACCAAAGCAAGGGAATGAGGGTCCCGAGGATGTAGATCAACACGCTGAACGCGTGATTGAGGACGAGCATAAGCGGTCGGTCGATGCCGTTGACGGACACTTGGACGAAGTCCACGGCCAGGACGGCCATGTTCGCGGCGATGATCGCGCGAAACAGCCGCGCGCTGTAGTTTTCCCGTTCGCGGTGGACGAACATCGATCCGTAGAGGATGGCCAGGACCATCAGCGCATACAGATAGAGCGGAATCGTTTCAAACATGCAAGGCCCCCCTTTCCTGTTCGATTCATTGTATCAAATTTCGCAAAAAACCTCAATCCTGCGAATGCAAAACTGCCGGAATAATGCCCAAAATCCGGATGTCGAAAGCGTTTTGCGCCGTTTGAACGGCTTGGCGGATCGACGCTTCGTCCGCTTCCTTCCCGATCATTTCCAAATAGAACCGGTACACGCCCATGGCGGATTTCGCCGGCCTCGACAAGATCGCGGACAAATTCACGCCGTACTTCTTGAAAATCCCCAACAGATCGTAGAGCAGACCGGGCCGATCCTCTCTGGGCGTGACGGCGACAGCCACCCGGATCGTGCCGCCGGCCATTGAGCACGGGGCTTTTTGCACAAGCACGAAGCGCGTCGCATTGAGGATTGAATCGGCGACGCCGCTTTGAACAAAGCCTTCGAATCCGTTGGCCTGATCGATGGGCACAATGGCTCCGTCCCCTGGAACTTTGGCAAGCAGAAGGCGATGCGACTCCATGTTGGAGGACGTCATGACCTTCGCGACATCGTGCGGCAACGTTGCCAGAAAGCGTTGGCATTGGCCCATCGCCGCGAATTGAACGAACAGTCTGCGGCATTCGCTTGGCGACGTGCCGTTCAACAGAAACGCGTATTGGACGTCAAGCGAGCATTCACGGACCAGATGGAGGTTTCGCTCGATCAGTTCGTCGATGGTTTGAGACACGAACCCGTCCAGCGTGTTTTCGATCGGCACGACGGCGCCGTCGGTTTCCTTCAACCGCTCGAACACCGAGGCAATCGTCGGTTCAAACACGATTTCGCTCTCGTTTTGGCCGCATAGTTTGTAATAGGCCGTTTCGCTGAACGTTCCGGACGGACCCAACACCGCGATTTTCTTCATGGACGCACTTCCTTGTTTTCGCCATTGTACCACAAGGACGGCGTTTCAGGAAGGAGATCAAGCGATTTGGCGCGGTTTTCGAAGAAAACAAAAACCCCGAAGGATCTCTCCATCGGGGTTTTCTCGAAAGAAGCCTGGCAACGTCCTACTCTCGCACAAATGTACTACCCTCGGCGCTGAAGTGCTTAACTTCTGTGTTCGGGATGGGAACAGGTGTGTCCACTTCGCCATCGTCACCAG
>Ga0209835_1001356_pt1 | contig 13825 bp, 2 predicted proteins | sample LakKivwa52mmetaG_FD_184138 | JGI IMG/M metagenome (GOLD analysis project Ga0209835, IMG submission 184138) | Anoxic lake water microbial communities from Lake Kivu, Rwanda to study Microbial Dark Matter (Phase II) - Lake Kivu water 52m metaG... | ecosystem: Environmental > Aquatic > Freshwater >...
GGCGTAAGCTGGTACTATGATGATTTCGTTGTTGCTGCAGCTTTTCAGGACGGATATTATGATGATAATTTGAAAATGAGTTTTCCGCCCGATAGTGTTGAAGACCGAAGATTCGCCAAAACATCTGAGGATGTGCTCAATTACCTTGACAATCATGGATATGTTGGTAACCGGATCTATGCAACGTTAAACGATTGCCCAAACAATACTGATGAGGTATTCCCAAAATATTGGTCAAATGCGGAAAAATATAAATTTGAAAATGATACAGGATCCAGGGAAATACCGCTCTCACTTCAAAAGCCCCGGTTTGCCTGGAATGGAAATTCAAACCAGATAAAGGCAAAAATAAATAGTGGTATTTTCATGATTTTGCACAGGGATCATGGAAACAGATCCGGTTGGGGAACTCCACGATTTGATGAAGATGATGTAAATACACTGAACAATGGAGAAAACAGACCTGTAGTTTGGTCAATAAATTGTCAGACCGGCTGGTTTGATAACGAAACCGATGATCCTTGCTGTGATACAGAGGATGATAATGAATGTTTTGCAGATAGCTGGTTAAGGCATAGCACCGGAGGCAGTAGTATTGTAATTGCATCCACAAGGACAAGTTATTCCGGTTACAACGACCGCCTGGTATGGGGCTGGATGAATGCTATATGGCCATATTTCACAAGGTGGCATGGCGATACAATTGTTCCCAATGATACCCCATTTTTCAGAATGGGTGAAGTACTTCAGACCGGAAAAAACTATATGATGACAAAAAAACATGGAAAATCTTATTATCGGCGCATTGCCCTTGATGAATTCCATCTGTTCAGTGACCCGACAATTGAAATCTGGACCGATGTACCATCAGATATTACTTCAATAGAGCCAACAGATTTTGTTGTGGCAGGGGTAGAGAAGATTGATGTGAAAGTAAACGTCAATCACCCGGAGCCTGAGGGTTTTACAGTTGCGGTTTACTCCGATCAGTTGCAGAAACTACTTGGGTTTAATACCACAGATCAGGATGGGCTTGCCGTGATTACGCTCAACACCAAACTGATAAAAGGCGACCAGATACGTGTGCTGGCCACCAAACACAACTATCTGCCAAAAGAAAAACTGATCATCGTCGGAGAGGGTGAATCGGGGTATATCACCGAAAACAGAACATGGGATGCTGACACAATAAAGGTGTTTGGTAATGTTACGGTGGAGAAGGATGTAACACTGACAATCAAAAAAGGTGTGTATGTGCAGTTCATGGGTCATTACCATATCAATGTTTTCGGGCAGTTGCTGGCAGTGGGAACCGAAACAGATTCGATTACTTTCAGGCCAAAAGATATATTGACGGGCTGGCATGGAATCCGGTTTTTCGATACCGACCTGAACAATCAGAGTGGTTCCAAACTACATTATTGTGATTTCCGCTATGGAAAAGCCGAAGCGCTGATTTACACCTATAATGGATGTGGCGGGGCGGTTTGCTGTGTTAATTCTTCCGGTTTGTCGGTTGAAAACTGCGATATTCAATCCAGCATAGCCAGTGTTGGGGGTGGTGTGTATTGCAATAACTCGGATATCTCAATCAAGAACTCTTTTATCCATGCAAATTACGCTGATTATGGCGGAGGAATTGCGCTCAGCAATTCAAGTCCGACCATCCGTAATGTATTGGTAAACAGTAACCATGCAACAGAAAAAGGCGGAGGAGTCCATTGCTATGAAAAGTCGGATCCGGTTGTCTCCAAATCAGGTATCAACGACAACGATGCCAAATTTGGTGGTGCTATACATCTTGAAGGATATATAGATAACTACCCTCAGCCGGTTTTTGACAGCGTGAGAATTGAGAACAATGACGCCTCTGAAAAAGGAGGAGGAATTTTTATCATTAATCGGAGTAAACCTGAATTAAAAAGATGTCTTGTCGCAAAAAATCAGTCGGGGAAATACGGAGGAGCTGTTTTTGCCCAATATGCCAGTATTAAAATGACCAACACAACGGTCACCTGGAATCAGGCTGATTCTTCCGGCAGTGGATTTTATGGAGATTACCAAGCCAGTGTTGATTTGAATGACTGTATTTTTTACAATTCCAATAACGGTGAGATTGTCAGCGTAAACTATCCGGGCTATTCCAATGTTACCTACTCCAATATCAGAGGTGGTTATGCCGGAACCGGTAACATCAACAGCGATCCACTATTTTATTCACTCACAGGAGATTCGGCGTACTATCTCACCCTTTTGTCACCCTGCCTGGACACCGGAGATCCATACTCACCCCACGATCCTGATGGGTCGAGAGCGGATATGGGTGCATTTTACTTTGATCATGTTCCGCCAACTTTTTATCCGCCAACAGCCAACTTTAAAGCGGACACAACGTATGGATATTACCCCAAAACAATTGCATTTACCGATTTGTCGCAAAATGGAACAGGTACAATCAATAAATGGTACTGGGATTTTGGCGACAATACCTCCGATACTATTCAGCACCCTGATCACTTGTATAGCAGTGGCGGAACTTACACTGTTTCGCTTATAGTTCAGGACAGCAATAATATCAAAGACACCATCATCAAGCAAAATTACATTACCCTGGTGGCTGCACCGCCGGTTGCCGATTTCACTGCCGATACCACCGAATGGTATAAACCACTGACGGTGGATTTCACAGACCTTTCATCCGGCAGCGCCAGCATTATTACAGACTGGGACTGGGATTTCGGTGATGGAGGTACCAGTGCTCTTCAGCACCCTTCACACACCTATCCTTTTGCCGGTCAATATACAGTACAACTCACGGTAACGGATTACAACGACTCGATCAACTCGAAAACCAGGACAAACTATATCAATGTATTGCCTGGAACTTATGTGCGGGGAGGAAATGTAAGCGGAACATGGGCCAAATCTGAAGCTCCCTACGTAATTGGTGGTGATATTACTGTTCCCGGCGGTAATTCGCTTACGATTGAGGCTGGCACCGAGGTATTGTTCCTGGGTCACTACAAATTTGTTGTCCTTGGTCAGTTGCTTGCCCAGGGTAGTTCAGCTGATTCCATCGTCTTTACAGCAAAGAACAAAGCCAATGGCTGGCATGGTTTGAGGTTTATTAATTCCGCGAATTCCTCATTATCCTTTTGCCGGATTGAATACGGCAAAGCGGATGGCCCTACTGTACAGGATTCATGCGGGGGCGGGATTTACTGCCTTAATTCGCCGGTTCAACTGCACAATTGCGGGATTGACAATAACGTTGCCGGAAAAAATGGTGGAGGGATTTATGCTGACAATTCAAATTTAACGCTCAATAATTGCGCAATAAACCACAATCAGGCTGGCCAGAAAGGTGGAGGCCTCTGTTCCACTAATTCGCTGATTTCGGCTGCAGTATTGAGCATAAAACAAAATGAAGCCGAAGACGGAGGAGGATTTTACACAGAAGGAGATTTGTGCCCAACTGTTACCGAAGGAAGTATTGAATTGAATATGGCCTTAAATGCCGGCGGAGGAATCTATTGCGATTCTCCGGGCGGAATCATCATGCATCAGGGCTCGGTTAAAGAAAACCGGTCTGTTGCCATGGGTGGGGGGTTATACCTGGAGCCATTTTGCAGTGTTACGCTGAATGATGTTCCTGTTGAAGGCAACAAAGGAGGATCAAAAGGTGGAGGACTTTATTTCAACGGCACCTCTTTTCCCCAGCTCAACAATATTTTGATTGCAAATAACAGCGCTGGAAGCGGAGGCGGAATCTATCTCAACAACTTTAATAATCCCGGCTTTGCCTTTAACAATATCCTTGTTACGAATAACAATGCCATGAATGGAGGTGGCATTTATTATAATGCCTCCTTTGGGCCTGCTTTGACCGGAATAGAAGTCACTGATAACAGCGCAATTGGCGAAACAGCTTATGGTGGAGCTATTTATTTCAATCAATCAGCCACCAATCTGAATGGAGTTGATTTACGGTTTAACAAAGCATTCAGTTATGAAGTTGCCAGTGGAGGGGCTGTTTATTGCAGGAGTTCATCGAATCCATCATTTAGCAACTGTATAATCAATAATAACACGGCCGTTGGCAGAGCATATTCGGGTGGCGGTGCTGTAACCTGCGATATTGGAAGTAATCCTTCGTTTTATAAAACGCTGATCTGCGGTAATACTGCATCATGCGAGCAATCTGCACCACTTGGAGGTGGTGTGTATTGTCTTGGCGGCTCATCACCCTCTTTCGTAAATGTAACATTGTCAGATAATTCTGCAGTCAATGGCGCCGGAGGTGGAATTTACAGCCAGAACAATGCTACCAATCCTACAGCCAGCAACACCATTTTGTGGGGTAACCTACCTCAGGCTATTGCCTTGGCCCCTCCCGGGTCATTTATTGCGACATATTCAGACATTGAAGGCGGATGGGCTGGGGCTGGAAACATAAATGCTGATCCGCTATTTGAAAACAACCTCATTTGGAATTACCATCTTTCATGGCCAAACTACCCGGTTCCTTCAGCAAAATCTCCCTGCATTGATTCTGGGAATCCGGCTTCACCAGCTGATCCCGACGGGACATCTGCCGATATGGGAGTATTCTTTTATGACCAGGCTGTCCTGCCGGAGAGCTATGATTTTGGTGATAGTCCTGATCCACGCTACCCAACTCTGCTACTGAATGATGGTGCCCGACACCTGATAGTAAACAACATATTCCTGGGCAGCATGATAGACGAAGATCCTGACGGACAGCCACATTCTACTTCGCTTGGTGATGATAATGACGGTATTAACGATGATGATGGTGTTGTTTTCAATAATTCATGGAAAAGGGGAAAAACTGCGCAAATTGCAGTTATTGCTTCGGTTGGAGGCTACCTGAATGCCTGGTGCGACTGGAATGCTGATGGCGACTGGGACGATGCCGGCGAGAAAATTTTTTCTGATGTTATGTTGGTAGCCGGAGGCCAATCCTTCAATATCAACGTTCCGGCTAATGCCGCCCTTGACACAACTTTCTGCCGTTTCCGGTTTTGTACCTTTTCCGGGCTGGGTTACGATGGCCTGGCTTTGAATGGCGAAGTAGAGGATTATAGTGTTGTGATTTCAGATGAAACTTATGCTACATACACCACCTGGCCTTTCGACGAAAACCAGGGGGCAACGGCTTTCGACATCAGTGGTAACAATAATCACGGAACCATTACTAATCCCTCCTGGACATCTGGATTTTATGGTTATGCAATCAATTACAATGGCAGTAATTATATCACTGTGCCCAACTCTTCAAGTCTTAACATAACGGCACCATTTTCGATACAGGCCTGGATCAAAGCCACGGGTGCAGCCAATTACAACGCCATAGTTGATAAATATACTTACAACCCTGCCGGTAGCAGTGGATTTTCGCTGTACCTGAACAGTGGGAAACTGAGACTTTCAATTTACTCCGGGGCAAATGGTAACGGAGATGCAATAGGAACTACGGATTTAAGGGATAATCTCTTTCATCATATTTATGCTTCATGGGATGGGAGCTACATAAGACTGATGGTTGACGGCCAACCACAGACAGCCGTTCCATGGAATTATGCACCCGCTCCCACAACGGCAAACCTGGGTATTGGCCGCAGATTGAGTGGCTGGGGAGGATACATGAATTACACAGGAGTGATTGATGAAGTAAAAATCAGTGCTGATCCGATTCTTCGTTTTGACTTTGGGGATGCTCCCGACCCACCTTATCAAACGCTGAAATCAGGCAACGGAGCAAGTCATATGATTAATCCTGCGATTTTTCTTGGAAACAGGGTGGATCCGGAAATGAATGGTATTTCTGACTTTCAGGCAACCGGTGATGATTATGCAGGTTTTGATGATGAAGATGGTGTTGCCTTCTGTTCGATGATGATTCCGGGCAGATCAGCTTGTCTGCAGGTTATCGCATCTTACCCCGGTAAGTTGTCAGCCTGGATGGATTTCAATATTGATGGCGATTGGAATGATTCCGGAGAACAGATATTTATCAACCAAAATCTTGAACCCGGTTCAAACCTGCTCTTGTTCAATGTTCCGCCCGTTGCTGTTCCAGGTCACACCTATGCCCGATTCCGCTACAGTACTTTGTATATCAACAGCATAGAAGGTATAGCAAGGGATGGTGAGGTGGAAGATTACAGGGTCGAAATACACAGCAATTGTAATGAATGGTATGATGGTTTTGAGGATTACATTGTAAATTCCGATTTGGTTGGACAGGGAAATTGGGAGATGTGGGGCGGATTGGCTTCATCACCCACGGCAAGGGTAGCCGGTGATAACAGCCTTTATGGCAATCAATCAATAAAAATTCTTGGAAACGAGAACTCAACCGGAGATGATATTTTACATCAATTTGCAGGCTGTGAAACCGGAATTTGGGAGCTTTCGGCCTGGCAGTACATTCCCGGGAATGCCGCTGGCGGATCAACGTATTTCATATTGTTAAACCAGTATAATTGTGCGGGCATTGACTGTAACTGGTCGGCACAAATCCAGTTTGATCCTGATCAAAACCTGGTGATCAGTCAGTATGATGGTAATAGTCTTCCATTGAAGAAAAACATCTGGGTAAAGATCATGGTGCTGATTGACCTCGAAAACAACAGTCAGTCAATTTATTACGATGATCAGCACCTTGTTACAAAGAGCTGGACGAATGGAGTAAGCGGCGGAGGTTCACTGAATATAGCCGCCGTCAACCTGTTTTCCGGAGATCTTGAATCAACCTTTGTTTATTACGATGACTTCAGACTATTGCCACTCACCACACATTCGCTGGAGCTGGCGGCCGGCTGGAGCGGTGTTTCGTCGTGTCTTGAGCCAGTGAACAGCGATATTCAATCTCTGATGAGCACTGTTGCTGATGAAATGGAGATCCTATACAATTTCTCTGGTTTGTACTGGCCGGGTCAGAATCTGAACACTCTCAGAACCTGGAACATATTCTCAGGATATGTGATTAAAATGAATCAGGACGCTGGTTTGATTCTTTATGGCAGAGAGTTACAGCAAAACGCAATCAATTTAGAGTCAGGCTGGAACCTTATCCCGGTATGGTGTGAGATGGATGCAGCTGCTGCTCTGGGAAATATTCCGGGTTTTGTCGTTGCCAAAGGTGTGGCAAACACCGAAATTCTGTGGCCTGAATTTAACATCAATACATTAGGCGAATTGAAACTGGGCAAAGCGTATTTTGTTTTCACAAACCAGCCCGGCACCCTTATGTTTGCAAAAAGCGGAAATGCCAGTTCAGCAGTAATACCGGTGATAATATCATCAACCCCCTGGAATGATCTGATCCCAACCCCAAACACCCACCTGTTAGCCCTCACCACCGAAAGCCTCAAAGCACTCCAAAGCGGTGATATGATCGCTGCTTTGAATTCATCAGGGCTCTGTGCTGGCGCCACCATCATTTCAGCTTCAGGTGAAGGAGAGCTGCTGACTCTCTTCGGTGACGACCCAACCACTGAAACAGTGGAAGGTTTCACCGATGGCGAACCGCTTATTCTTAAGTGTTATCGTCAATCCACCGGCGAAGTATTTGATATTGAGGTTAAATGGGAGGAAAGCCTCAACCATTCAGGGATGTTCGAAAACCATGGATTGTCGGCAATCAATAGTCTTAAACTCGAAGCGTTTGGTATAAATCCGCAACCGAACAGCAGGTTGAGCGTTTATCCTAATCCCGCTCAGGGTATTTTTACCATCTCAGGAATGGATGGAAGTGTTGATCTTAGAATTTTCAATGCGATTGGCGATGAAATTGTGAACCAAAGAATCAATTTGCCAGCGGAGATTGATATGACCACTCAGCCAAAAGGAATCTATCTGATTAGCATTAAATTGAATGATCAGGTATTGTTAAAGAAATTGATCTTGAATTAATTTTCTAAAAGCTATCCAAACAAAAGCCGGGCTCAGAAAATCATTCTGCGTCCGGCTTTTCAAAAAACTATCCTGAACATCTTGACAAAAAATGTTCTCTGTATTATTTTTGACCTCAGATTATGAAAACAAGTCATTAACCAGCAAAACAAACAGTTATGAAAAGATTAAAACTTACTCTGCTCTTCTCCCTTTTTGCCATTGTCTCATGCTTTGCGCAAACCACCCGCTACTGGGTAGAGGGCGGTACGGCTTACGGAAATGATGGAACAAAGTGGTCATTAACTTCAGGTGGTTCGCCAATTGGCGGAACAATAACCTGGCAAACAAACGATATTGCCATTTTTGATGCGAATTCGGGATCAGGAATTGTAGTAATCATTAATGCAATAGGCACTATTGGGAAATTACAGATTTACGGTAACCGAACAGTAACCATCAGACCCGATGAGGCAGACAATCGTGTCTTAGATTTAAACACTTCCGGATCGAACACATTTTATCTGGAAAGCGGCAGTACCTTCATTATTTCCGGCCTGGATGCAGCAACAGACAGGTATCTGAGGTTGAATTTGAACAGTGGAACTAATGCCGAAATTTATGGCTATTTGAAGGTTACAGATGGCGGAGGAGATCAATATGGTGAATTAACCAAATCATCTAATGTCACCATCAACTTTTACAATGGCAGCACCTATGAGCACAATAGCAAACACACTTCCTCGGATTTACCTGTAGCTACCTGGAATACAGGATCAACATGCAAAATCACAGGAATAACGGGTTCATTGCCTGGTAACTACGCTCAAAACTTCCATCACTTAACCTGGGATTGCGGTTCACAAAGCAAAGACCTTGATTTTAACGGAAATATTACAACCATCAATGGAAATTTTACTGTTGCCAACACAAATAATTATGTTCTCGGTTTATCAGGCAGCGTTGTAGTTAACACCACCATCAAAGGAGACTATATCCAGTCAGGAGGAAAGTTTGCATTGGCTCGTTATGCGCCTGACAACATATTGCACATTGATGGGAATTTCACACTTTCGGGGGGATTTTTTTATATGAGCATTGAGGATGGAGCGCACACCATTGTGAACCTTAAAGGGAATATGAGCCTCTCTTCAGGCGCGGAATTGCGCACGGCCATCGGCACATCAGCCTACACCAACTTCAATTTTAAAGGAAGCGGCATCCAAACTTTTACCAATGGAGGAGCGATATTGTACTACAAAACACATTTAACAGTCGTAAGCCCTGCAATTCTTGATTTGGGAGGAAATGTCCTGGGGCATTATCAATACAGTACAGGTGATTTTACGCTCCAAAGCGGTGCCGGCATCAGAACATCTCATGCGAGCGGAATGACTGCCACAGGAAATGCATCTGGTTGCATCCAAACCATGGGGACCCGTACTTATGATAATGGTGGGCATTATACTTTTTATACCAATGGTTCACAATCTACTGGCAGTGGCCTGCAATCTGCCATTTCAGGTTCAGTTACCATCGGCTCAACCGCCAACACTACAAACCTGAGCTTTTCAAATTCAACCACAATGAGTGGTTCACTTATCATTGTCAAAGGAAGCGTGGCAACATCAAACATAAGTTATGCTTCCGGCGCCACACTTGAGTATGCAGGAAATACAGCACAAACAATGGGTAGCAATGAATGGCCTTCGTCAACAGTTCCAAATCTGAAGATAAACAACAGCGCCGGTGTTGTAATGAATGCAGGCAAAACAGTGACTAACAATCTAAACCTCTACTCCGGCGCTTTAAGCATTGGCTCAAACAATACGTTAACCCTTCACAATAGCTCAATAACGGTAACTTCAGGCTCACTTACAGGTGGCGGGCTTTCTGGTATAACCTTCAGCGGAAGCGGAAGCGCCACTCTGCCTGGTGTTTCGGGTGGACTTAAAGACCTTGCAATAAACCGTTCTGGAGCAACCATTACTATTGGTGGCGCAGTAAATGTTACCGGCACACTGACAATGACGGTAGGATCGTGTGCGCTGGGCGCCGGCAGCATAACCTATGGCCCGACCGCTATCCTTCTTTATAACGGCTCAGTCACTCAAACCAGCGGAAGTGCTGAATTTCCAACGAGCAATCAACCCGCGCAGATCATATTTCAGAATTCCGTACAGGTCAACCTACATCAAAACCGAAGCTTTGCCGGAACTATTCAGCTCAATTCGGGAAGTTTTAATCTGGGAAACTACCAGCTGAATTTCGCGGGTGATATTCAGCAAACCAACGGGACTATTATCTCTGGAACCAGCGGTCACCTGGTTCTCGACGAAAATGCCAGTCAAACCATGATCCCAGGAAGCGCCAGCGTTTATCTCCTCACCCTGAATCGCTCAGGAGGTGTTTATCTTAATGGCGATGCCACCGTTCACACCACTTTAACACTCACCTCTGGCGAACTGAGTATTGGCAATTATCAGCTAACTTTAAACGGTAACATCAGTAAGACGTCAGGAACGCTAACCGGTGGAAATAACTCATCCATGGTTTTTGGAGGCAGCGGGGCAGCCACAACCCTACCCGCCATCACCCTTAAAGATCTTGGAATTAACCGCAGCAACGGCATAAACCTCGGTGGTAATGTTACAGTGAAAAACAAACTCACCCTTTCAGCCGGTACTCTGAACATAGGCGCAAACACTCTTTATCTCGATGGAATAATCAATGCCTCAGGAGGCTCGATCGGTGGGTCATCCTCAACGCTTCAGATCAACGAAAATTCGCTGAAAACTTCTACTGTTCTTCCTCCCTGCGAACTGGCAAATTTATACATCACAAGGTCGGACGGAGTGAGCATGACCGGAAATGTAACCGTTCATAATGCGCTCGAAATTTATTCAGGCAATTTGATGATCGGGAGTTTTAACACCCTGACCCTCAATGGAACTTTAACTGAGAACACTGGTCAACTGATTGCTGGTAACGAATCCAGCCTTAGCATAGGTGGGAGCGGCGCAATACTTGACCTTGGATTAACCGATCTGTACAACCTTAGCCTGACCAGGCCCAACGGGAACAGGCTTAACAATCCGTTGAAGATATGGGGGACCTTTACATTGGCCAATAGTGAAATTGACCTCAACGGTAATGCGATATCCTATGGCCCGGGCGGGACATTGCTCTACCGCGGAATTTCCGTTCAGACTACCTCCGACAAAGAGTGGCCAGAAGTTGATGGGCCAAGGAATGTTTTTATTCAGAATATGAATAACGTCCTGTTGCACAACGACAGATCTGTTCCGGGTGACCTGCAAATCGCATTGGGAAATTTTGGCATACGAACAAATACCCTGACTATTGGGAATAACCTGACGGTTCTGGGCAGTGGAAGCCTGGTTGGCGGGAAAGATTCCAATTTGAATATTAGCGGACTTTTTGTGCTCAATCCAATAAATCTCCCACAAATCACATTGAATAATCTCACCATCAACCGAACCGGCAGCGGTGTGAATTTGCAGGGAAAACTGACACTGATGGGTACGCTCACACTCACAAATGGTTTGTTACAAATTGGTAATCAGGTTTTATCTTTAAGAAAGCCGATTGCCGGCGAATTAAACAACCTCCAGTCAAATCCCTCTTCATCCCTTGAAATTGAAGGCGATGAACCCGGATTAAATATCGGCCCTTCAGAGAATATCAGGCTCTCTCAATTGCTTATGCTCACTGTTTCCAATACAAATGCTAATGGTTGTACTCTCAATGGTGATCTTACTGTTTTCGGAAGCCTGATTGTGAACGGTGGTGCAAAATTTTCTGTTAAACCTGGCAAATTCCTCTCAATTAATGGAACATTGATTTGTGGTGATGATGACAGCTTTACCCTCGAATCAAACCAGGATGCAACTGCATCCTTGATCGTGAATGGGCCATCAATGCCAGCTAAAAAAATTCGCTCCCAGCGTTACATTAAAGGATACACATCCAATACCAACGGCTGGCACATGATGGGAACTCCGGTAGATAAATTAAAGATTGATGAAAGTCCTTTTTATCCTGAGTCTGACGATGACCTTTACACCTACAACGAAAATGAAAATCTTTGGATAAACTATAAAGTTCCGGGAAATTTTACTCATTTTGAGAAAGGCGAAGGCTACCTTATCGCCAGCCATGTGGATGAAAACAAATGGTTTTTGGGAGAAATTTTCAATTTCGATTTAACATTCCAAAACTTGTCGCTAACCGATGATCGCGGATGGCATTTGCTTGGCAATCCCTATACCAGCGGGCTTCGCTGGAACGACGGGCTCTGGAATCTTACCGGAGTCAACGCCATTGCAAAAATCTGGAAGGAGAGTATTCATAATTACATTGATCTGGATCCACTCGGATTCATCCCACCGCACAATGGATTTTTTGTCAGGGTTTTCGATTTTAATAACTCATTAACCATTCCTCAGCTTTCGAGAGTGCACACCCCGCAAAACTGGTACAAGGAGAGTCAAAGACCAACGCTTACGTTAACTGCACAAAGCCTCGAAAACAATACAGCCACTGTCTGCAGGGTGAGATTTGATGAAAATGCCTCCGATGCCTTCGATCATGACATGGATTGTTCATACTTGTCGTGTTTTCAGCAACCGTCAGTATTTTATTCCACAAATCTTTTTGGCGACCGGTTATCAACCAACACATTGCCTTTTGATGAAGAAACTATAGTCCCTCTTTATTTTAAAAAAGGACTTTCAACATCCTACAGATTTGATGCTGAGGGTTTTGAAAATTTTGCCGAAGGAGTTAAAATCATATTGAAGGATGAAAAATTAAATATCTCCACCGACTTGATGATCCAGTCGCAATACAATTTTACGTCTGCCATGGATGATGATCCTAACCGGTTTAAGCTGATTTTTACAGGCAATACCGGCATTGAAGAGAGTAACTCTCCATCCCCATTCAGGATTTTAGCTGAGGGTAATTTGTTGCACTTCCACCTGCCCGCTGAGTGTATTGGAAGATCACTATCGTGTCAGGTATTCGATCTTACCGGCCGGAAAGTTTTTCAAACAAGTATTGAACCGGGTGCTGGCATGATTGCTCATCCTATTACTGTAAAAGGAATTTACATTGTCAGAATTTTAATCCCGGATTCTAACCGGCAATTTACAGCAAAAACCAGTATTTTCTGATTTATATCCCAAGGCTTTGTAAATTTGATTTTATGCCACAGGTAGAATGCTGCATAATCTAATATTGATCTTCTCACCGCTGTAAACCGAGTATTCGCGGGCGTTGTTCTCATCTTTGATCCCGAGTATCACGTGCTGACCGGCAACGAAATCAATCCCGTTTCGGTCAAATCGCAAAACGTATGCTGAATCAGTCAATTGTCTGGTTTGCTGAACTTTTATAGTATGATCTGTTGTAGTTATTAAAGGCTTGGTCATTAATTTTGTTTTCTTTTAAATCAATGGCCAACTAACGTTAGAAGGTGGTGGTTGTTCAATGATAACAAACAACTGTAGAGTTGAAAATTTTACATTCAACTTTTTAATTTCTGTAAAACGTAGATTAATTCTGCACAGAATTATTTTATTTGATGATTGAAAAATAAGAAGTTAAATAAAGTAGTACAGGAAATTTGAAGATGAATTTTAAGCAATGTACAGAAGAATTCAAGGCATATTCTTTTGGCAAATGAGGTATTGCTTTGTATTATTGCTGAAAATTTTTGAATTTGTAGAATGAAAAAGACCAAACATCAGCACAAGCTTTCTGACCCCATCGCGCAACCAGAGGATATCGAAATCGAAAAGGCTAAATTTATTAAAGAATTGGAGGAGATTATCCAAACTACTGAAAGAAGATGTGATGGCATGCAAAAACTACTTTTAGT
>Ga0209835_1001357_pt1 | contig 13821 bp, 13 predicted proteins | sample LakKivwa52mmetaG_FD_184138 | JGI IMG/M metagenome (GOLD analysis project Ga0209835, IMG submission 184138) | Anoxic lake water microbial communities from Lake Kivu, Rwanda to study Microbial Dark Matter (Phase II) - Lake Kivu water 52m metaG... | ecosystem: Environmental > Aquatic > Freshwater >...
TCCGATCCAAACCCCGATTGAAATTTACGAGCACATTTCCGATGATGTCAAGATAATTGCCATAGATGAAGCGCAATTCTTTGATGAATCAATAGTGGGTATCTGCAATGACTTGGCAGATCGAGGTATCCGGGTCATTGTTGCAGGTCTGGATCAAGACTACAAGGGTAATCCCTTTGCCTCCATGCCCCAGCTCTTGGCTATTGCAGAATATGTTACCAAGAATCTAGCGATCTGTTTAAGCTGTGGGAATCCCGCCAATAGAACTCAGAGGACTATCCATCGGGACGAGCAAATCTTGGTAGGATCGGTAGAAGCTTATGAAGCGAGATGCAGAAATTGCCATGAGGTCTTGGACTAATGTATTCACCAGGCAATTTTCTCATCATGCTCATAGTCCGGTGTTTGGAAGTGTATAGCTATGTGATCCTTGCCAGAGTTCTGCTCTCTTGGATCATCCGCAATCCATTTAACAAGTATTACATTTTTTTAGTGAGAATTACTGAACCCCTTTTGGGTCCCATCCGGTCCTTGCTGCCAAATATTGGACTCGATCTATCTCCAATTGTTGCGTTCATTTTGATAGACATCATCAGCAAAGTCCTTAGCGGACTTTAACATCCTTAGGAGGTGACGTGCCACTTCATCCCATTGATATCAGACACCAAGAATTCTCCAGCCAGATGTTTGGCTATAGCAAAAAGGAAGTCAAAGCCTTTTTAGAGCAAATCGCTGAAGAAATCGAAGACAATAACAAACGCATAGAGAAAGAACTCCAAAAACAACAGCAGATTCAGTATGAAGTAAAGAGTGAGGCGATGTCTGCCAGCCAAGCCGTTGAAGACCTAAAACGGAGGGAAGAGCTGATTAGCCGTACTCTGGTTTTTGCCGAAAAGACCAAAGCTGATATTATTGCCAATGCCCGTAAAGAAGGCGAAAACATTATTCACGAAGCAGAGCTCAAAGCCAAACGTGCCATCCAAGAGGCAAAGCAATATTTGGGTGTTTTAGAGCACCAATACGTACACCTCAAAGAACAAAAACGCCAGTTCCTGCTCCAGTTCAAGGCTGAGCTACAAACCTTTATGGATAGGGTGGGTAAAGACCCGCTTTTAACAAAGGAATCCGAAGTCCTGCTCGATAGAGAATTTCACCAAATCAAAGAAGAGATAAATCCCAAGCTAGAGCGTAAAGCAATAGAAACGGAGAACAAATGATAAGAACCTATTTTGATACAGCTACTTGGCTTAGAGATAAGCTTCCTTATCTGCCAAAGGTAGGTATTATCCTTGGTACAGGACTTTCCGATATGGCGGATGCCTATCATCCCGATTGCGTAATACCATATTATGAGATTCCGGGATTCATGCACAGCACTGCACCATCACACAAGGGCAATCTCATCCTTTGTACGATTGGAAATGTACCCGTTCTTTTTATGCAGGGACGCTTTCATTACTATGAAGGCTATTCTATGCAAGACCTAATCTTTCCGGTACGTGTAATGCACCTACTTGGGATAGATAAATTGATTGTGACCAATGCATCTGGATCCCTGCGAGAGGATTTTGCACCAGGAAACATCATCAACATCGTAGATCATATCAACTTTATGGGCACCAATCCCCTCATTGGGATTAATGATGACGGCTTGGGAGAACGCTTTCCTTCCATGAACGACCTATATGATCAGGGAATGAGAGCCAAGATCAAAGAACATGCATCCCAATTGAATATCACTGTCCACGAAGGAGTGTATCTTGCCGTAAGCGGTCCCAGTCTTGAGACTCGTGCCGAATGCGCCTTTATGGCAAAAATTGGAGCTGACCTAGTTGGCATGTCCACAGTGCCGGAAGTAATCGCTGCCAGACATTGTGGGATTAAAGTACTCGCTTTTTCGATCGTCACAAACTATAGCAACCTATTTCATGATCTGGCTCATAGCCAAGAAGAGATAAGGCATCATGCCTCAATTGCCGGAGAAAGGCTAAGGATTCTCATTGCGAAATTCATCGCTGAAGATGGCTTAAAATGAGGTTAAGTACTTTTTTGTTGACATCAAGTAGCCTTTTTTTCGGATTGACGTTCCGTTTTGATTTTAAGATAAGGAGTTGATTATGGCAGGTACGCCGTTGTCTTTGGAAAAGCTAAAATACTATGAAGATAAGATACAGAAAGAGTTGAAAGAAAGCCTTTCCTATGTGGAAAATGTGAACAAAGATCAGAGCATTGGAGCCAAGGAAAGCTCTGGTGATCTGTCTTCCTATTCATTTCATCAAGCCGACCAAGGTTCAGATACCAATCTTATGGAACAGACAGTCATGTTAATGGAGCAAGAGCGAGATAAAATTCGGCTTCTTAGCGATGCCATGCATCGAATCACAGATGGAACCTATGGGTTGTGTGAAATCTGCGGTTGCAACATCCCCGAAGCAAGACTCGAAATCATACCTTATGCCAAGTATTGCATTGCCTGCAAAGAAAAAGATGAAGTAAAAGGCAAAAGAAGAAGAAGATAGAGCTGGTAATGAAAGTAAACAAGTTGATTGCCATTTGGATCATGGCTATAGTAATTGTTTTTGACCAAGCCACCAAGTGTTTGGTTAGGATCAATATGCAGCTCCATGATTCTATCCCCATTTTGGGAGACCTGCTCCGGCTAACCTATGTGGAAAACGATGGTGCTGCCTTTAGTATTTCCTTGCCCAATCCAATATACAATCGGTTTTTCTTCGTTTCTACTGCCATTATCGCGATAGTCATGATCGTATACCTCTTGACCAAAGCAGTAAACCGCGTTCAAGTCTGGGCTTTTGGTTTGGTGTTGGGAGGTGCGATCGGAAACAATCTAATCGATAGGCTCTTTTTTGGGAAAGTTACGGACTTTTTGGATGCGGATTTTCCGGATTTTATAATGCAACGCTGGCCCATCTTTAACGTGGCTGATTCTGCCATTGTGATCGCCATGGGTCTGATTTTGTTTGATATGTTTTTCCTAAGCAAGGGCAATGCTATTGGGGAACAAGATAGTGAAAAAAGTATAGAACTTCCCGTCGAGACGGGTAAGGAGTAATAGGATGAAGAAGATTTTGGTCTTTTTGGGATTGCTTAGCCTTGTAATAGGGCTAGCTGCACAGATTAGAACCTGTTATGACGTGCAATACACTACCGCTGCTAATGGCAGTTCGCCATTCACCGGTCAAAGCGTTACCGTCCAAGGAATTGTCACCGCTGCGCGATACTATACTGGATCGAGCACGTCAAACTATGGATTTTTTATCTCCGATGTCGGTGGAGGACCTTGGAGCGGTCTATTCATTTTTACCAACCAACACTCGCCTTTGGTGGGAGACATGGTCGAAGTGACCGGAACTATCGTAGAATACTTTGATTTAACGGAAATGTCTCCTGTTTCTTCTTTCCAAGTAATCAGCCAAGGCAATCCCCTTCCACCAATCAGCACAATCACGACAAGCCAATTAGCCAGCGCTGCCACTGGCGAACAATGGGAGTCCGTTTTTGTAAAAGTGCTCAATTCGACGGTCATCTCTGCCCCCAATAGTTATCAGGAATTCACTATCAATGATGGTTCGGGTGTAGCTCAAGTGGACAACCAATGCTTTGCTCCCGGTCATACATGGAGCGGGATCAGTGCAGGGCAAGTTTGGGCAGAAATCAAGGGTTTGGTGGATTATGCTTTCGGCTCATACGGGATCAATCCCCGTAACGATGGAGACATGGTTCGCGAATATACTCTGGCTAGTTCATCAATCAAGATCAATAGCGTGCCCAATGCCAAGCTAGGTCAGATCGAAAAAGTAAATGTTCTCACCAGTAGGCTTAGACCAAATTATGGCGTCCAGACCTATGAGATGACCCTATCCTTTGATGCCAGCAGCGTCAAGTTTGAGGGTATCGAATTTGACTCCACTCTTACCCTTAGCATGCCTGAATATACAATCTCTGCTGATGAGCGTAGCATAACGATTTCATACGATGCATTTGCAACTGGAGATTATCAGGGAGGACCTATGACTTCTCCTGCTGATGATATGCGCTTGATTTCTTTGCTCTTCCAACCTCTAAAGTATGGTGATACTCTACTGAGGATTGATGAATTTAAGTACAACGAGATACCCATCCAAAACCTGACCCATGGCACGATCACTGTCAAGATAGCAAAGAAGATGGCATTTTTGGATATCTTCTCCACCAATAGCAGCAAAAATATCTTTAACCCACAGCTTAATGAGAAAATCAATATCCGATATGGCTACCAAGTGCTAAATTCCGGTATCAATGCCAAAGCAATTGTTCGTATTTACGATGCCCAAGGACGCCTTGTAAGTACCCCTGTAAATAAAAACATGACATCTGCAAACGGTATCGAAACCTTTGAATGGAATGGAAGGGATGCTAATCTCAACATTTTACCCATCGGACTCTATTACTGCCATTTAGAGATCATGGAACGAAATACCGGACACGTGGAAAGAACAATCCAACCCATCGTGATTCGCTCCATCTTAAAGTGAGGAAATAACATGAAAAAGAATATATTGATCCTTGTCCTCTGCCTACCAGCACTAATGCTGCTTGCCGTGTTTGACGATTATCAACCATCTGCCAGAGCGCGAGCGATGGGAAATGCCTACACCGGTATTGCCGACGACGCTCATGCGATGTTTTACAATCCTGCTGGGTTGAGCTATTCAGACCATGAAATAAAGCTAGGTATCTCCAATCTTTACAATCAGAAATTTAGTGAATACAAGACATCTGCCTTTAGTATCAAACTTCCTTCTGGATTGGGAACAATGGGCATCGGTGCTAGGCTCTTTGATGTTGATTTTGAAGATGCCAGCCTTATGTCTGAAAAGGTCTTTACGTTGGCACATGGCTTTGATATCGTAAGCGATATTCACAGCCGCATCAGTGTGGGATACAATGCCAATGTCTATCACCTTGCTTTTGAGGGTGAGGATGGACAGCTTGCCTATGGAATAGACCTAGGCGGTATGGCTACCCTGCATGGGCGTACCAGATTTGGTTTTTCGGTCACTAACCTAAACAATCCCAAGCTGGGCGATACCAATCAAAACAAACTACCATCCAAACTCTCTTTGGGCATTTCCTACCTTCCTTATGACAGGGTAACCACCAGCATCGAAATGAAAAAAGACTTTGCTGAAGAAACAGAATTTATGGCAGGTGTTGAAACTTTTCTCTTCGAAAACTTCTGCTTGCGTGCCGGAGTCCATCAAAACCCAGCAACCCTTAGTGCTGGCGCTGGTTTTTATCTCAGCGGCATAGCTCTAGATTATTCCTATACCCATCATACCGTTTTGGATGGCACTCACTATCTAAACTTGGGATATAGCCTCAAAGGAAAGTAAAATGGCAGTTAATAAGTTTCTTCCCTCGTTTATCCCCTTGGCTCTGGAACTATGGCACCAATTCAGTAGAAACAAAAGCCACGATCAAAACATCAAGAAACTGGATAAAACACAAGAAAAACTCGCCACTGTGGAACACATGCTGGTACGCTTGGAAAAGAAAATTCACAACAATCGTGATGAGATAAAAAAGCTCGCCTTCCGCGTTCAGCTATATCTGGTGATAAACTTTGCCGTGTTGTTAGCGGTTTTGCTCAAGGTCTTTGAAGTTCTCTAAGGTATAAGCCATCTTCATTAAATGGGGTACTGCGGTACCCCATTTTTTTACGAATCCGAAAATCAAAATCATGAGCATTTCCTCAATGCCGTGGATTTTGTTGTCATGCTCCTTGACAGAGCTTTGAAGTAGGGATTTGAGATAACAGGTATCACTCTGCTTTCTTACACCAGTGTGATACCTGTCATCTATGATCAATCTTACTGAACAGATAGGGGAGGGTTGTTGCGTGTGGTTATGCGCACATCAAAGCAACATCGATTCACCTCATCATATCAGATACTGCTTTTCTCGCACTCTCTCTATACAAAGCTGAGTGCAGTCTCCAAGTCTTCGATCAAGTCTTCCACATCTTCTATGCCCACAGAATACCGTACCAGATCGTCTGTTATGCCTGCTTTTTCTTTATCTGCTTTGCTCATTTTGGCATGGGTCATGGATGCTGGATGTTGGATCAAGGTTTCTATGCCACCCAGTGATACTGCCAGAGCAGCTAGCTTAACATTGTTCATCATTGTCTTGCCAGCTTCCAAGCCACCCACAACACCAAAGGAAATCATTGCCCCAGGTCCCTTTTGTTGTCTTTGTGCAAGCTCATATTGGGGATGAGACTTCAAGCCAGGATAACGAACCCAACTAATCTTTGGGTGGTTTTCCAAATATTCCGCAATCTGCATAGCATTTTGCTGGGCTCTATCGATACGAATTGCCAAGGTTTTTAGTCCTCTGGTGACCAGATATGCCTGATGAGGATCCATATTGGGACCCATATTGGTCATTACTCCATAGAGGTGCTTGTAATCCGCTTCGGTCTTGGCAACGATCACCCCACCAACCACATCAGCATGCCCATTGATAAACTTTGTGATAGAATGCAATACGATGTCTGCTCCCAATTCAAATGGCTTTTGCTGGTAGGGCGAACAAAAAGTATTATCAACCACCAAGCGAAGCTGATGTTTCTTTGCCAATTCAGCACAGGCAAAGATATCAGTAATAGCAATAGTGGGATTGGCGGGAGTTTCTATGTATAATACTTTGGTATTTGGTTTTATGGCTGCCTCAATTTTGCTGATGTCGGATGTATCGACAAAATCAGCCTCAACTCCAAACCGAGAGAAATGCCTTTCCAAGACTCCCCGGGAGGGTCCATAAACTGCTTCAGATGATACAATGTGTGATCCTGCTCCCAAGTATGCCATATAAATAGTGCTTACCGCAGCCATGCCGCTGGCAACAGCTATTCCACCAAAACCACCCTCCAATGCTGCTACGGCATTTTCCAAACCACGAATGGTGGGATTTCCCAATCTGGTATAGATATAGCCATTTGCAGTACCGGCAAAGCACTCAGCTCCATGATCTGCATCTTTGAAAGAAAATGTGGAAGTTTGGTAGATGGGTGGTGTGACAGCAAGATACTCATCTTCCATATGAGCACCGTGTACCATTTTTGTAAAGAAACCATGCTTATCTTTCATACCATATCCTCGATGACCTTCTGTGTCATCTATTTTTTTTGCCATGATCAGGAAAGTGCTATCAATGTCAAGCTCAATCAGCAGCATAGCGATAAATGCATCTTATAGATAAGCATCAACAGTCTGCAACTATAAACAAACAGATTTGATCAGAAAGTACTTGACGGATTGCCTGTAAAGCTACATCGTGGGAATAGTAAGATATTAAACGATATAGAGGTAAAACGATGAGAAAGATGCTAGCCTTGGTACTAATCTTGATGATTGCCAGTCAAGCATTTGCGGTAATAGTTGAGACAGCGTCTCTAAAGAACTTTCTTTTTGGTGCAGAGCCCAATTGTAGTTATGATAATTGGACTTCTCACATTGCAGAGGGGATAGCCTCAACCAATTACAATTTGTATGCACCTTACGACAGACAGACAAATGGTTTTGGCAATTTCCAGATACCCTCAGCAACTGATATGACAAATTGGGGTTATGTAACCGATGCCTTCTTGGCTCATGATTGGGATTTGGCACAAGACTTGATAAATAGCTATGGTTATCCTTTCCAAGTAGTTCAGTTCAATGATACGGACTCTGGAAGGACATACTATATGATCAGAGAAATACCTGACCCTCAATATTATGATAACAATGGTACGACTTTGGATACCTACGACGATGAAGATGGTGCTTTTCATTATGGATGGGGTTTGTTTATCTACAATCCCGCTGGAAATAGACCCTTGATCATTACCGTTCCCCACCCCTGTGATGACTATCCTACACCCAATGTAGGATATGAAACCTTCCAGCTTTGGAATGCAAAGTTTCTGATGATCAACGGTGCAGGAAGAGAGGTGCGCTGGACAAATGTCCCTCCCTATACCAATGCTAAATCCTTGAGTGACCCTACTCGCGTGGCAAATCATCCCTTTAATAAATCATACCAAAAGTTTTGTGACCTGATCCGCACTGAATTCGGTAAGCGAGAACTTTCGGTTCAACATCATACCTACGATTGGAACAGACATCAAGGATATGCAAGTGTTCAAGTTTCTGCTGGAAATGCTCGAAGCTGCCCAAATCTGCCCATCCGAGATCTTTCGGGCAATGGCTTGGACCTGATCTCCCAAGGAAATCATCTGATGATTCCCCAAAACACACATGGCACTCATGCCAACGTATATCTCAACGATTATTATACTGTTTACTATAATGTCCATGACTTTATCTTTGAAGAAGATGGGATTAGCTATCCTGTGAATAATTATATCAGTCTTCCCGGAGCAGAGGGCAACCAACAGATGGTTTATACACTTTCCGGATGGTCTGATTACGACGTTATTGATCCATTCTTTCATATCGAGATGGACGAACTTCCCAATAGTTATGAGGAAACCAATAACTATTTGAAGTGGTTTTATGGTTATAATGAAACGACTCAACGCTGGGATTATGACAATCTCTATACCAATTTCAACAATTACTACTCAAGGTGGTGGACAGATTTGGAGAGTGTATTGGATCCGCTCTTTAACATGAATGATGGAGTAAATCCTACCAATCCTACAAACTTAACTGTCCATAGCCAGTCGTTAAATCACGTAACACTACGTTGGGATCGTAGTTATTCCTACGATTTTGACACTTACGAAATCCTCTATGCCACAGAGCCAATCGGGCTTAGTAATTACCAGATATTTTCCCGAGCTCAAAACCAGTTTCTCGCTTCTCAAGCATACCAGCAGATTAATGTCACAGGGTTAACAAATAGCAATACCTATTACTTCCGCATACGTGCCAAAGACAAAAATGGTAATTATTCGGCTATGTCAAACGAAGTGATGACTTCTCTTGCCCCAGCTAATGTAACGGGGCTTAATGCTTATGGCATGGATAGCATCAATAGGCTGTTTTGGACAGTGAGTGGTCAAACAGCCAATCAAGGCTTTACTATTTATAAAAAGATTGGCGAAGCTGATTATGTACTTTTGGATTCTTGGCAAACCAATCCTGCTCTATCAAATCCTACTGCTACCTCATTTGAGTATTTCGATAACTTCGTAAGCAACGGTGAGACCTATACATACAAGATTAGCAGTACCAATAACGCCAATATGGAATTTTTCTATAACTTCCCTGCTACTTGCTCTCCCAGGCTTATACATACTTTGACGATCAAAAATAGTAGCGAAACTCTGACGGAATTCGTTTCCTTCTCATCCAATCCCTATGCCTCCGATGGTCAGGATACTCATTACGATGTTTCCCGCAGTACACCCTCTGGCTCAAATTATGTGTGGAATGCTTTTTGGCAGCAGTATTGGGGCAATCAGGGAACCCACTTATCCAGAGAAATTAAAGGATTTTTTGATGCTGATTCACAGCTAAAAAGCTGGGTAATGAGAACCAGATCGGATTTGACAAATCAGACCCTTACCATCCAGGCTTCTGATACTTTTGGGAGAGCCGAAAAACTATGGCTCTACGATTCTGGTAATGCAACCTGGCACAATCTGCTTTCTGGTCCATACAATTTCAACAATACCAATTCCAATGTCCGTACAATGACCCTCTATTGGGGAAATATGCAACCTGTGGTATCACACAATTTCCAATCCAACCGTATTTATCAGGGTGGAACCCAAGCCATCTTCAGTTGGTCAACCCAATATCCCTTCCTTGTTGACCATCTCAGGTTGTCCATTACCAATGGCACCGATAGTCTTTGGGTGGCATCGGATGTGCCTGTTTCAACCAATAGCTTTACCTTGAACCTACCAAATGATTTGAATATGCCAAACGCCAAATTCCATGTCGATGCTGTAGCGGTCGATGGTGTAATCACGCGCTTCAGTTCAAGCTATACATTTGGCATCGTTCCATCGCTCAATCTAATGATGACAGCCTCCGGATGGAATCCCAGAGCCAGTATCTGGAATAGTAGCAATTTTACTGTTTCACAAGTTTTTGGTGATGGCTCGAGTGCGCTGGCGATGGATGAATTTGGAAATTGGAATCCATCCACTTACTTTGATTTTGGTAAATCATACTGGGTAAATGTACCAGATTTTAGTTTCTTTAGCAGTGCCAATCCCATCCAAAGAGATAGCCTTTCCTTTGTGATTCGCGGAGGTTGGAATCTGGTGCCAAATCCTCACCTATGCGTTTATGAGATAAAAGACCTCATGTTTTGGATCAACAACATTCGCTATCGCTATTCCGAGGCAATTTCTCAACAGATCATTTCACCTGCGGTTTATGTATATCGAGAGGGTAGATATGTGCTTACCGATAGCATTGAACCCTATGAATCCTTCCTTGTTAAGTATTATGGCGGAGTAAACAATCCTGCCCAAATAACGATGCTACCATTCAATGGAGCTGTAGAGATCAATACCCATACTCCCCAGTGGCAATTGGATGTTTTCGCTGCCCAAGCAAGCACTGATAGTGATTTTATCCGTTTGGGCGCAAATTCGCTAAGTAGCGACGGCTATGAGTTTAGATTTGACCTACCGGATCCAATGGCAAAACCCTTTGAAAGTATCCAGCTCTATATTGCCAGAGACGAGGCAGTTGATAATGGTTTCATTGATCAGAGCCTCAAACAGGAATTTAGGTCTGCTTTCCCTTCGGCAACCGATAGTACTAAAGTGTGGGATATCAGATTAGCAGTTCCCAATACAGATCCAGTTCATTTCACCTTTGATCAGAGCCTTCTTCCTGAAACATACACTGCCACATTGTGGATCGATGGAGTGGGACACCATCTTTACAACGGAAATTTATTCGTATTCAATCCCCCTTCAGCAGGAGTTTTCAATGGTCAAATCATCGTTCATAACTATCCTGTGGGGAATAACGAACATGTTCAAAGCCCCATATCCAGACTCAAAGTATATCCCAACCCCTTCAATCCAACTACCAACATCGCCTTTAGCTTGGCAAAACAAGAGCAGGTGGCAGTGGAGATATTCAACCTTAGGGGGCAAAGAGTTGCCATACTGCATGATGCTATCCTCAAATCCGGAAGTCATCAACTAATATGGCAAGGCAAAGACGATAGAGGTAGCAGGGTCGGTTCAGGACTCTATTTCGTAAGAATCAAGACACCTTCCAAGACCCAAACCATGAAGATGATGATGCTCAAATAAAGTCTTGGATATCATTGTTCACAAAGCCCGGGTTTGATGCCCGGGCTTTTTATTTTATTCGCATTGTTCATTGTAGCCAAAGCTCGCAATCTTGGGATAACAGTATTGCTCGGACACAGATCACACAAAGGGCGAACTGTCTGGGAGGAATTAGTGTCATTGATGCATCGACGTAAGTTGTAAAACTACTTAATTTCAATCCGCAAACATGGGGAGGTTAGATTGTTGAGCTAGGGCTACCATTTCCGAAATGGCATTTTGTATTTGGTATCTTTGATAATGACAAATGCTGCTCCGCTGCCAGAATTTTACTTGTTGTCCACTGATATGTGCAGGAGATACGGTGGGGATAGAGCCGAAAACCCGCACTGAGAGCGCCGGAAACTATGCGCTTATTATTATGGGACATGATTCGAAACATTTTGAAAACGATTAGGAGTTCAAATCGCAAACGTTGATTATAAGGATCCTCAAGACCAGAGGTGATTTGGACTACAGCATCGTTTTTCATTTTCGTAAGCGAATATCCTTTCGGTCAAGTTCAGTATCGCTTTTCATGTTTGTTAGATATAGATTCTTTCAGTCATTCCAATGTAGTCCAGAATTTTTTCTTGCATATTGCTCTTATTTGTTTTGGATTACCATGCATTATCTACACGATCTAATTGTATAAAAATCAGTTTGATAGCTACTCAAGATAGTCTGTAAACCGAGAATTATGACAGGTAAAGAGCACTTTTCTCTTGACAAAAAAGGGGGCATTTACATAGTGGCGATAACTATTACGCAAGACTACAGCCTGGGGGCGTAGTTCAGTTGGTTAGAACGTCTGCCTGTCACGCAGAAGGCCGCGAGTTCGAGTCTCGTCGCTCCCGCCATAGATTGAGACGCTGGAAACAGCGTCTCTTTTTTATTGTAGTGATATTTTAAGGTTTGAAGAATGACGCTGCTGCTGATGACTCTCTTTTGTCTTTACAATATTGTTTTGAGCTTATTGTACATATTGCTCTACATCCCCTTATACCTATTTTTAAGATACAAGAAATACAGCTCGACCATGCATACTTATCAATCTAGCGTACAAAACGGCATTTTGGTACATGCTGCTTCGGTGGGGGAGATTAACGCAGTTAAACCACTTCTGATAAAGCTACTCAACAACGATAGGTCTTTGCGAATAGTTCTTACAACAAACACATTGGCAGGATATCAATTAGGCTCACAAATCCATCCCAAGATTGAATGCCATCTAGCTCCCCTTGATTTCTTGCACCTGAGATTGAAACAACTATCTCGTCAAGCTCCAAAACTTATCATTATTGTGGAAACGGAGATATGGCTCAATCTGCTCTTTGCAGCAAAGCTAAACGGAATCAAGGTTGTCTTTGTCAATGCCAGAATGTCTGAAAAGACGCTGACAAAGCTCAATCTCATCAAACCTTTGATTCAGTATGTAACCAAAAGTTTGGTGATGGTTTGCTGTCAATCTGAAGAGCATCGGGCAAGATTTGACATATTGCTAGGTTGCAAGGCAAAGACTTGTGGCAATCTCAAGTATGCAGTTGATTTACCTGCTTTTGATGAAGCAAATCTTAGAAGCGGCTTTGGTTATCAACAAAACGACGACATCATTTGTTTTGGTTCTTCTCGTCCGGGAGAAGAAAAGCTCATTCTCAAGTGCTTTGACGAAATCAAAGAAAAATATCCCGAGATTAAATTGATATTGGCTCCCCGGCATTTAAATCGCATGGATGAAATACTCATGCTCCTTAGAGGATATCGGTTTAGCAGACATAGTAAGAGTGAAAAGGCAGATCAAATCCACATCTTTGATACAATCGGGGACTTATGCAAAGCCTATGCCATCTGTGATATTGCAATTGTTGGTGGTTCTTTTTATGATTTTGGTGGTCATAACCCCCTAGAGCCTGCTTTTTATGCAAAACCGATAATTATTGGCACCTTCCATCAATCTTGTAGGGACTCTGTGCGTAAATTGCAATCAAAACAAGGAGTTTTGGTATCTGATCCCTTAAAATTAATCAGCGACATTGAAATGCTCTTGGCAAACAAAGATCTGCGGCACGAAACTGGATTGAGAGCAAAAGCAGTATTGGATGCTAATGCCAATGCGCTGAATGTTCATTTTGAGTATGTTGCGGAGCATTTGGAATATAAATGAAGACAGCTCTTTACTATCGCAGCTTGCCAGATAAGGTTGTGCAGTGTTTACTGTGTCCTCATTTTTGTCTTATCCCGATGGGGAAGAGGGGCTTGTGTAGAGGAAGAAGCAATAGAAATGGTTTTCTTTATGCTGATAACTATGCTAAGGCAGTTGCACTAAATCTCGATCCGATCGAAAAAAAACCTCTCTATCATTATCATCCAGGCTCACAGATACTCTCAACCGGTGCAAATTCATGCAACATGAACTGCATCTTTTGCCAAAACAGCGAGATTTCGCAGTGCGATCAGGACACAATGGAATTAGAAACTCAAGGTCTGATTGATTTACTTGAAAC
>Ga0209835_1001360_pt1 | contig 13802 bp, 14 predicted proteins | sample LakKivwa52mmetaG_FD_184138 | JGI IMG/M metagenome (GOLD analysis project Ga0209835, IMG submission 184138) | Anoxic lake water microbial communities from Lake Kivu, Rwanda to study Microbial Dark Matter (Phase II) - Lake Kivu water 52m metaG... | ecosystem: Environmental > Aquatic > Freshwater >...
CGGCGAGGATCTGCTGGGTGTGACGCACGGTCTGGAGCGTGCGCGAGAGCACGACATGATCGAAGGCATCGTCTTCGAAGCCCGCCAAGCCGGCTTCGAGGTCGCTCTGGATCACATTCACGCCGTTTTCGACGGCCGCCAGCACATGGCCGGGATCGCGTTCGATGCCCCAGCCGCGCAAGCCGCGCGTCGCCAGCAGGCGCAGCAGTTCGCCTTCGCCGCAGCCGAGGTCGAGCACGCTTTCGCCGGCCTTCATCCAGCCGGCGATCACCGCGAAATCGGGACGTTTCAGGGCATGGATCATGTCTCGATATTCCGCATGTAGGCCGCCACGACGGCGTGGTAATAACCGTCGTCCATCAGGAAGCCATCATGACCATGCGGGCTGGTGATCTCGGCATAGGTGACGGCATGCTTGTTCTTCACCAGCGCATTGACGATCTCGCGGCTGCGCGCCGGCGAAAAACGCCAGTCGGTACTGAAGGCGACGACGAGGAATTTTGCGCGCGCCCCCGCCAGCGCGGCGGCCAGGTCGCCATCGAAGGATTCGGCCGGGTCGAAGTAATCGAGCGCCTTGGTCATCAGCAGGTAGGTATTGGCATCGAACCAGCCGGCGAACTTGTCGCCCTGATAGCGCAGGTAGGACTCGATCTCGAATTCGACTCCGAAGCCGTAGCTGCCCGCATCCGGCCGGCGCTTGCGGCCGAATTTCTCGGCCATCTGGTCGTCGGAAAGATAGGTGATGTGACCGAGCATGCGTGCCAGGCGCAGGCCGCGCGTGGGACGTGTGTTGTGGCGGTAGAAGTGTCCACCGTGGAATTCCGGGTCGGTCAGGATCGCTTGGCGGGCGACGTCGTTGAAGGCGATGTTCTCGGCGGTGAGCTTCGGCGCCGCCGCGATCACCAGCGCGTGGCGCACGCGCGCCGGCAGGTCGATCGTCCATTGCAGCGCCTGCATGCCGCCGAGCGAGCCACCCATGACGGCGGCCCATTGTTCGATGCCCAGGGCATCGGCCAGCTTCGCCTGCGCCTTCACCCAGTCATTGACCGTGACGACGGGGAAATCCGCCCCCCAAGGCTGGCCGGTGGCCGGATTGAGGGATGAGGGACCGGTCGAGCCATGGCAGCCGCCGAGGTTGTTGACGCCGACGACGAAGAAGCGGTCGGTGTCGATCGGCTTGCCGGGGCCGATCATGTTGTCCCACCAGCCGACGTTCTTCGGGTTGTCGGCGTAATGGCCGGCGATGTGATGGTGGCCGGAGAGCGCGTGGCAGACGAGGATGGCGTTCGAGCGCGTCGCGTTCAGCGTGCCATAGGTCTCGTAGACGAGTTCCCATTGCGACAGGGATGCGCCGGCCGCCAATGCGATGGGTTCATCGAAGGCCTGTCGCCGCGCTTCGACCGGGCCGATGTTGCCGCGCTCGGACATGCGAAGAAACTAGCCTCTCGCCGGGCCGCCCCAAGAGAGGCGACGCCCCCCCGTGGGGGGCAGCGAAATGAATTTATGAGCGTGGGGGGGCCACATTGTTACGGCTGGATGCGGCGCGCGCCGTTGAAGCGGCGGCTCCAGTAACGGTCGGTCATGTCCTCGATGCGCACGCGGGCGCCGGTGCGCGGGGCATGGATGAACTGGTTGTCGCCGAGATAGATCCCCACGTGGGAGAACGCGCGGCGCATGGTGTTGAAAAACACCAGATCGCCGGGCTGCAACTCGGTTTTTTCGACCTTCTCGCCCTGCTGGGCGATGGCCTTGGCGCTGTGAGGCAATACCAGCCCCAGCGTTTCGTTATAGAGATATTTCACGAAACCGGAGCAGTCGAAGCCGGTTTCCGGCGAACTGCCGCCACGCTTGTAACGGATGCCGATGAATTCGAATGCGCGATCGATCGTCTCTTCAACGCCGCTGACCGCGCGCGTGATGAACGAGTCGGGCAACTGCGCGGCCGTTTCGTCGGCATGCGCAGGAGCCACGGCAGCGCACAGCGCAACCAGAATGACGGACAGGGTTTTTCGCATAAGCGGCGCACTGTAGCAGAAAATGCCCGCAAAAGTCGGCGCTGGCGGGACGGCACCTGTGGATAACTCAGAGCTTCTCGACCTGTTCGCGGATGCGCTCGGGTTCGTCGCTACGCAGCAGCTTTGCCACTTTCACCACCAGCTGCTCGGTGTCCGCCATCACGATCTGCTGCTTGACCTCGAGCAATTGGGTCGGGTGCATCGAGAACTGGCGCAGGCCCATGCCGAGCAACAGGCGGGTCATCCGTGGGTCGCCGGCGAGTTCGCCGCAGATGGCGACGGGCATGGCCGCCTTGCGTGCCGTCTGGATCACCTGAGCCAGCAGCCGCAGGACGGCCGGGTGCAAGGGTTCATAAAGATGGGCGACGGCCTCGTCGGTGCGGTCGATGGCCAGCAGGTACTGGATCAGGTCGTTGGTGCCGATCGACAGGAACTGCAGTCGCTTGATGAAGGGGCCGAGGGCCAGCGCCGCGGCGGGAATCTCGATCATGCCGCCGATGGCGATGCTTTCGTCGAACTTGCAGCGTCGCTCGCGCAACTGCTGCTTGGCCTGCTCGATCATTGCCAGCGTCTGGGTAATCTCGGTGACGTGCGCGAGCATCGGCACGAGGATCTGCACCTTGCCGAAGTTGGAGGCGCGCAGGATGGCGCGCAGCTGGGCGAGGAAGATCTGCGGTTCGGCGAGGCAGTAGCGGATGGCGCGCAGCCCCAGTGCCGGATTGGGCGTCTGGCGCTCCGAGCCGACCAGCGCGCGCGCCGTCTTGTCGGCGCCGATGTCGAGGGTGCGGATCGTTACCGGCTTGCCGGCCAGCGCTTTCGCCACCAGCCGGTAGGCCTCGAACTGCTCGTCCTCGCTGGGCAGCGAATCGCGGTTCATGAACAGGAATTCGGTGCGGAACAGGCCGATGCCGTCGGCGCCCGCCTCGCGGACCTGCTCGACGTCCTGCGGCAGTTCGATGTTCGCCTGCAGGCTGATATCGACATCGTCGAGCGTGCTGGCGCGCGCGGTCTTCAGGCGCTTGAGCTTGGAGCGCTCGATCTCCACCTCGCGCTTGCGCAGCCGGTATTCCTCCAGCACGCGTTCGTCCGGGTCGACAATCAATACGCCACGCGTGCCATCGACGATGATCAGGTCGTTTTCGCGCACCAGCGGACGGGCGTGGTGCAGGCCGACCACCGCCGGAATCGCGAGGCTGCGCGCGACGATCGCGGTGTGCGAGGTGGAGCCGCCGAGGTCGGTGACGAAGCCGGCGATCTTGAGGTTCTTGAACTGGATCGTATCGGCCGGCGACAGGTCGTGCGCGACGATGACGATCTCGCTGTCGACGCCCTTCTTCGTCAGGCGACGCGGCTTGCCGAGCAGGGCGCGCAGCACCCGTTCGACCACCTGCACGATGTCGTGCTTGCGCTCGCGCAGGTAGCTGTCGTCGATTTCCTCGAACTGGGCAACCAGCAGTTCCATTTGTTGCACCAGCGCCCATTCGGCGTTGCACAGGCGCGTGCGGATCAGTTCCTTGGGCACCGCGGCGATCAGCGGATCGTCGAGGAACATCGCATGCACGCCGACGAGGGCCGAGAGTTCGCTCGGCGTGCCCGGCGCGGAGGCCTCGGTGTTCAGCACCCCGAGTTCGTCGCGGACCGTCTTCAGCGCCTCCTCGAAGCGGGCGACTTCGCGCGGCACGTCGCGTTCGCGGATTGCATAGTGGGCGACTTCGAGGGTGGCATGGGAGATCAGATGGGCACGGCCGATGGCGATGCCCTGGGAGACGGCGAGGCCGTGCAGGGAAAAACTCATTCCTCTTCCCCGAAGCGATCGGCGATCAGTGCGAGGAGGGCGTCCAGCGCTTCATCGGCCTGTTCTCCCGTGGTATCGACGACCACGCTGCTGCCCTTGCCGGCCGCCAGCATCATTACGCCCATGATGCTCTTGGCGTTGATGCGCCGGCCGTTGCGTTCCATCCAGACCTCGCAGGGAAAGCTGCCGGCCAGCTGCGTCAGCTTGGCCGAGGCGCGCGCATGCAGGCCGAGCTTGTTGACAATGGTGGCTTCGGATTTCGGCATATGGCACTCAATGTTTCTGCAGATTGAGCACGCCATCGCGGCCACCATCGGTCGCCCGGCGCAGCAGGGTATCCATGCCCTTGTCGCGGTAGGTGAGCGCGCGCAGCAGCATCGGCAGATTGACGCCAGCCAGTGCCTCGATCTTGCCCGGCTGCAACAGCTTGCTGGCCAGGTTGGACGGCGAGGCGCCATAGATGTCGGTCAGCACCAGCACGCCTTCGCCGGTATCGACCAGCTTGAGCATCTGCTTCGCGAGCGGCAACAGGTCGTTAGGGTCGTCGCCTGCCGCCACGCCGAGTTGGAGAAACTGTTCGGGCCGCTTGTTGAGCACATGGCAGGCGCATTGCAGCAGCGCTTCGCCAAGCGTGTCATGGGTGATGAGGAGGATGCCGATCATTGGAGCGGATTATGGCATGGGCCTTACTGCACCAGCTTGACGTTCAGGCCGTCCTGCTCGAAATGGAGCCGGCCTTGCATCGCGGCGGTGACGTAAATCCGTCCCTGCGCATCGACATGCAGGACCTGCGTGACTTCGAGGCGGCGGGCGAGTTCACGCCAGCGGTCGCTGGCGATGAACAAAGGCTTGGTCAGTACGTCCGAATGCATGCCGGCATCCGGCGCGGGCGGGATCAACACGGTCAGCGCTTGCGTGCCCTGCGCCGGTTCGCCGCTGCGCGGGTCGATCAGATGGTTGTAACGACGGCCGCCCAGTTCGAAGAAACGCTGGTAATCGCCCGAGGTGCCAATGGCTTCGCCGTCGCGCAATTCCAGCGTGGCCAGCACACCCTCGCCGGCCAGTTCGATGCGCGGATGGCGGATGCCGATGCGCCACGGGGTTTCGCCCTTGCTGTCCTTGGTGCCGAGGGCCAGCACATTGCCGCCAATGTTGATGAGGGCGTTTTTAATGCCGCGCGCCTTGAGCAGCGCGGCGGCGCGGTCGAGTGCAATCCCTTTCAGGTAGCCGCCGAAATCGAGCGCCACGGCCGGATTCTTGGATCTGACGGTATTGCCTTCGATGACGAGGTCGGCGCTCGATGGCTTGGCCGCGACCAGTGCTTTCAGGGCGTCCGCATCGGGCAGCGCCGGTTTGAATTCATCGGTATGGAAGCCCCACAGGGCGACCAGCTTGCCGAGCGCGGGGTCGAAAAGATATTCGCTGCGTCGCGCCAGATCCTGCGCGGCCCGGATGAAGCCCGCCAGTTCGTCGGAAACCGTGTGCGACTTGCCAGCGGCCAGCGCTTCGTTGAGCGCCGTCAGTTCGGACGGCTGCCAGGCGTGATAGCTGCGATGCAGACGGTCGAATTCGCGCAGCACCTCGCCCAGCGCGGCATGCGCTTCGGCTTCACGCGCCCCGGCGACCTGCACCTCGACGCGGGTACCGAAAACGAAGGCTTCCTGCGCAACCGGCACGGGGCGACCGCAGCCCGCCAGCAGCAGAAAAACCAGACCGGCGAACCACAGCTTCATGTGTCTGCGTTCTGCTCCAGTTCGATGGCTGCAGCCAGCAAGGCAAGCCGTGCAACCACGCCATAGGCATAGAAGCGATTGGGTGGCGCGTCCGGCCCCTGTGCCATGTCCGGCAGGGTGCAACCGGTCTCGAACGCCAGCGGCTTGAAATGCATGCCCGGCGCGTTGAGGTTCTCGTCGATGCCGCGCTGCGTATGGACGCGGTAGAAACCGCCGACGACATAGCGGTCGATCATGTAGACCACCGGCTCGGCGACGCCTTCATCCACCGTCTCGAAGGTCGGTACGCCTTCCTGGATGATCACCTCGCTGACCTGGAGACCTTCCTTGACCACGGCCATCTTGTTGCGCTGGCGGCGATTGAGGTCCTTGACTTCGCTGGCGTCCTTGACGGTCATGATGCCCATGCCGTAGGTGCCGGCGTCGGCCTTGACGACGACGAAGGGCGTCGAGTCGATGCCGTATTCCTGGTACTTGGCGCGGATGTGGTACAGCAGCTTGTCCACGTTGGCGGCGAGGCATTCCGTACCGGCCCGCTCCTGGAAATTGATTTCGCCGCAGACCGCGAATTCCGGATCGAGCAGCCAGGGGTCGAGATCGATCAGCGTGGCGAACTCGCGCACCACGCGCCGGTAGGCGGCGAAGTGCTGCGACTTGCGGCGCACGTGCCAGCCGGCATGCGGCGGCGGGATGACGAATTGTTCGTGCAGGTTTTGCAGGATCGCCGGCACGCCGGCGGTGAGGTCGTTGTTGAGCAGCACCGCGCAGGGGTCGAACCCGGCGTCGTTCGCCAGCCCGAGCCGGCGGCCGAGGCCATCCGGGCCGGTCGAACCGAAACGCCGCAGCGGTTCGAGCGTCAACGTCTGGCCATCGGGCAGGTCGAGCGTGGTCGGCCGGTCGATCTCGGGCAGCAGCGAGCCGATGCGCACGTTGAGGCCGGTGTGGCGCAGGATCGCCGCCAGCCGCGCGACGTTGGTCAGGTAGAACTGGTTGCGGGTGTGGTTTTCGGGCACCAGCAGCAGATTCTTCGCCTCGGGGCAGATTTTCTCGACCGCGGTGGTCGCCGCCTGTACGCACAATGGCAGGAAGGCGGGGTTGAGGTTGTTGAAGCCGCCGGGAAACAGGTTGGTATCGACCGGCGCGAGCTTGAAGCCGCTGTTGCGCAGATCGACCGAGCAATAGAACGGCGGCGTATGTTCGAGCCACTGGCCACGCAGCCAGCGTTCGATGGTCGTTTCGGCGTCGAGGAAGCGCTTTTCGAGGGCCAGCAGGGGGCCGGTCAGTGCGGTGGCGAGATGGGGAACCATGGCGAACGATGTTACACCAGCACCCCCCGACAGCTTCGGAGCGAGGACGTAGAATCGGCCAAAGACAGGAGCTGCCAGATGGATGCACTGAACCCCCAGACCTTTGAACTCGCGGTTGCGGCGGATGGCGTGGCCGGCCCCGGCGCCGGCATCGTGGCGTCCTTCGTGCCGGCGACGGGCGGCGAGCCGCCCGTGGTGGCGCTGGCCTGCGACCCGCGCCACGATCCCGGCCGCACGATCCAGGAACTCGCGCCGCATGCCATCGACTGGATTCGCGCGGAACTCGACGAAGCCGTGGATAACGCGGTGTGGGTGACGATCGACAACTTCGGCCGCTTCAACCGCGCGGTGCCTCATTTCCCGGAAGAAGTCGGCGCTGGCGGGACGGCACCCCAGGTCGAGTTCGAGCGCTTCACGAATGGTCTCAGCATCGACGCCTTCTACGCCGATGTCGGCGCGGCCGGCGAAGCCTCGATCGAACTGCTTTCCGCGCTCGTCGAGCGGCCCAGCCAGAATCCGATGACGCCGCCGATGGCCGAGTTCCTCGATGCGGTCGAATCGCATGGCAGCCTGCCGGCGCCCGGCCTGATTTTCCGCAAGGTCGCGATGGCCGCGGAAGAGGGCGATGCGCGCATGGTCGCGAACGTGATCCAGCCCGATCCGGTGATTTCCGCCTCGCTGATCAACTATGCCAACGCGGCACGCTTCGCTGCCGGCGGCAAGACCGCTTCGGTGCCGCAGGCCGTCACGCGGCTGGGCACCAGCTTCGTCAAGCGCGTGGTCTTCGTCGCCGAGATGATGGTGCGCTACCAGAAGGGCGCCTGCCCGAGTTTCGACTATCGCGCCTTCTGGCTCAATGCCGTCGCCACCGGCGCGGCCATGCGCGCCTTGCTGCCCGAGTACGAGATTCCTGCATCGCGCGCCGATGATGCCTTCACCACCGGGCTCGTGTCCGGCATCGGCTGGCTGGCGGTGGCGGAAACCTATCCCGCGCTGATGGCACGCTATCTCGAGCGCTGCAAGGATGGCGATCCGATTACCAAGGCGCGGGCGCAGCGCGAAATCTTCCCTTGCGAGATCGGCAAGGTGTCGGAGCGCTACCTGCAGCGCTTCGCGTTTCCCGAATCCGTTTCGGCCGCCGCAGCGGGCCGCAGCGATGTCGATCGCCAGTGGTACGACGTGCTGGCCCGCGCCGTGCGCGTGGCGCAGGCGATCTCTTCATTCGAATGCCTGGCGATTCCCGCGACCTTGCCGGTGCCCGATGTTTGCCGGGCCGAGTGGGCGAACTGGCAGAGTTTCGTTACTTCAATAAAGTAGAAGGCGGAATCATTCCGGCCGCGCTTTCTGCCGGCGTCTTTCTTCATCGGCAATGCGCTTGTCGTTCTTCTGCTGGCGCCGCTCGTCGTCCTGGCGAATTGCTTCGGCGCGTTCGGCGGCCTTGATTTCGCGTTCGCGATCCTTCTCCGCGCGTCGTTCGAGCTTGAGTTCGTACTCATGGAGACGGACGCGCCGGTCGATCGCGACGGCTTCCAACTCGACGCGCTGGATTGCCCGTTCGGCCTCCTGCCGCGCCTTCTTTGCATCCACGATGCAGCCGGCGACGAGCAGTTTCCCCTGGCAATATTTTTCGGCATCGGCCTGCGTCTTGTCGGCCTGTGTGCGCATCAGCTTCGCCCGGCTGCGCAACTCGGTGGCCTGGGCGCGCAGATGCTCCCAATCCACGGCGGGTTGCGCGGCCTCCTGAGCCATTGCCGGCAATGCCAGGATGCCAAGTATTGCGATGAGCTGTTTCATGCCTGCCTCTAGAATGCGCTAGCTTTCACTCGATCCATTCTAATGATTCTTCTGCGCAAACTTGCCTTTGCCCGCGCCGGCAAGCCACTGGTTACCGATGCGTCGCTGCAACTTCATCCGGGCTGGAAGATCGGCCTGACCGGCGCCAATGGCTGCGGCAAGTCTTCCTTCTTCGCCCTGCTGCGCGGCGAGTTGCATGCCGAAGCCGGCGATCTGGAAATCCCGCCCGGCTGGCGCATCGGCCATGTGGCGCAGGACACTCCGGCCTTGCCGACGCCGGCACTCGATTTCGTGCTCGATGGCGATATCGAGCTGCGCGAGGTCGAAGCAGCTTTGCTGGATGCCGAAGATGCCCACGACGGACATTTGATCGCGGAGTTGCATACCCGCCTGCAGGACATCGACGGCTACGCGGCGCGCGCCCGCGCGGCCGAGATTCTCGATGGCCTGGGCTTTGCGCAGGCCGACCACGGCCGACCGGTCGCCGACTTCTCGGGCGGCTGGCGCGTGCGCCTCAACCTGGCCCGGGCGCTGGTCGCGCGTGCCGACCTGCTGCTGCTCGACGAGCCGACCAACCACCTCGACCTCGACGCGGTCCTCTGGCTCGAAAGCTGGCTCAAGTCCTTTCCCGGCACGCTGGTCATGATCTCGCATGACCGCGACTTCCTCGATGCGGTGGTGGAGCAGATCCTGCACATCGAAGCCGGCGGCATGAAGCTCTACGGCGGCAACTATTCGACCTTCGAGCGCACGCGGGCCGAACGCCTCGCCCTGCAACAGGCCATGCACGACAAGCAGCAGCGCGAAGTCGCGCACCTGCACGCCTATGTCGAACGCTTCCGCGCCAAGGCCAGCAAGGCGCGGCAGGCGCAGAGCCGCCTCAAGGCGCTGGCGCGCATGGAGATGATCAGCGCCGCGCATGTCGATGCGCCCTTCCATTTCAGCTTCCGCGAACCCGAAGCGCTGTCCGACCCGCTGTTGCAACTTGAGGACGCGAAAGTCGGCTATGGCGGTACGGCACTCCTGGCCGAAATCAAGTTCACCCTGCGGCCCGGCAGTCGCATCGGCCTGCTCGGCCGCAATGGCGCGGGCAAGTCGACACTGGTGAAGCTCCTGGCAGCTGAAATCGCGCCCATTGCCGGCAAGCGGCTTGAAGGCCGGCATCTCAAGATCGGTTACTTCGCCCAGCACCAGATGGAATTGCTGCGCCCCGACGAAAGTCCCCTGCAGCACCTCGCGCGGCAGGAACCGCAGACGCGTGAGCAGGAACTGCGCGACTACCTCGGCGGCTTCGACTTTCGTGGCGCGATGGCCGAAGCACCCTGCGGCAACTTCTCCGGCGGCGAGAGAGCACGACTCGCGCTGGCCCTGATGATTCGCACCCGCCCCAACCTGTTGCTGCTCGACGAGCCGACCAACCACCTCGACCTCGAAATGCGCGAGGCGCTGACGCTGGCGCTGCAGGAAACCGAGGCCGCCGTGGTGCTCGTCTCGCACGATCGCCACTTGTTGCGCACCACTGTCGATGAACTCTGGCTGGTCGCGGACGGCAAGGCGCAGCCCTTCGACGGCGATCTCGACGACTACGCGAGCTGGCTGGCGCAACGGCGCGCCGTTGCCAAGCCGGTCGCCGCCGGACAGAACGCGCAGCGCGAACAGCGCATCGAAGACCGCGCCGCGAAAAAGTCGGCGCTGGCGGAACGGCGCAAACTGGAAAAGGAAGCGGAGAAGCTCGACCGGGAACTCGCCGCGCTGCAGGCCGAAAAGTCGGCGCTGGCGGGGCGGCTCACCGATCCGGCGCTATACAACAATGGTGCCGACCATGCGGCGGCGGCGGGGCTGGCGCGGGAGGATGCCGCGCTGGCCGGACGCATTGAAACTGCGGAGGCGCGCTGGCTGGAAATCCACGAACAGCTCGACCGCGCCGGGTAGAATCGCGCCTTTCATTTTCGGGAGTCCGCCGTGCAACTCGTCTGTCTCGACCTCGAAGGGGTGCTCGTCCCCGAGATCTGGATCGAATTCGCCGAGCGGACCGGCATTCCCGAACTGCGCCGCACCACGCGCGACGAGCCCGACTACGACGTGCTGATGAAGTACCGGCTGGCGCTGCTCAAGCAGCACAAGCTGGGATTGCCGGACATTCAGAAAGTCATTGCCAGCATGGGCCCGATGGCCGGCGCGAAGGACTTCCTCGACGCGCTGCGCCGCGACTACCAGGTGGTGATCCTCTCCGATACTTTCTACGAGTTCGCGATGCCGCTGATGGCGCAGCTGGGCTTCCCGACGCTGTTCTGCCACAAGATGGAAGCGGATGCGGACGGCTGGGTGGTCAATTACCATCTGCGCATGCCAAACCAGAAGATGGAATCGGTCAGGCGCTTCAAGGAAATCAACTTCAAGGTCATCGCCGCCGGCGATTCCTACAACGACACGGCGATGCTGGCCGAAGCGCATGCGGGCATCCTGTTCCATCCGCCGCAGAACGTCATCGACGAATTCCCGCAGTTCCCGGTGACCATGAATTACGCCGAACTGCGCGCCGCGATTAACAAGGCGTCGGCGAGGATCTGATGCATCGCGACCGTTTCTACACGCTGGCTGCTTCCTGTCCGGACCGCACCGGCATCATCGCGCGCGTCACCGGCTTCATCGCCGAGCACCGGGGCTGGATCCTCGAATCGAGCTTCCATTCGGACGAAGATGCCGGTCGCTACTTCATGCGCATCGAGGTCAAGGCCGACTCGCTGCCCTTCATGCTCAGCGAGTTCCGTCAGCGCTTCGCGCCGATCGCCGCCGAACTCGGGATGGACTGGAAGATCACCGACAGCGCGGTGAAGAAGCGCGTGGTCGTGCTGGTCAGCAAGCAGGAGCACTGCCTCTACGACCTGCTGGCGCGCTGGCAGTCGAAGGAACTCGACATCGAGATCCCTTGCGTGATTTCGAACCACGATACCTTCAAGGGCTTCGTCGAGTGGCACGGCATCCCCTTCCATCATGTGCCGGTGACGCCCGACAACAAGCCGCAGGCTTATGCCGAGGTGCAGCGCCTGTTCGAGGAGTCGCGTGGCGACACCATGGTGCTGGCGCGCTACATGCAAATTTTGTCACCCGAACTGTGCGCCGCGCATCCGGGCAAAATCCTCAATATCCACCACAGCTTCCTGCCCAGTTTTGTCGGTGCCAAGCCCTACCACCAGGCCTACCAGCGCGGCGTCAAGTTGATCGGCGCGACCTGCCACTACGTGACCAGCGAACTGGATCAGGGCCCGATCATCGAGCAGGACGTGATCCGCATCGATCACTCCGACTCGCCCGACGACATGGTGCGCTACGGCAAGGATATCGAGAAGACCGTCCTCGCGCGCGGCCTGCGCTATCACCTCGAGGATCGTGTCCTCGTGCACGGCAACAAGACGGTGGTTTTCCGCTGATAAAAAACGGGCGCTCCCGAGGGAACGCCCGAATCCACTTTGGGGTGGCAGGGAGGATCAGTAGTGGTAGGCCGATTCGCCGTGGGACGCGATATCGAGGCCTTCGCGTTCCTCGTCCTCGGGGACGCGCAGTCCGACCACCACATCGACGATCTTGTAGGCGATGAAGGCGACCACGGCCGACCAGACGATGGTGATCAGCACGCCCTCGGCCTGAATGATCACCTGGCTGGCGATCGAGAACTCGTCCGGCTTGGCGCCACCCGTGCCGCCGAGGCTCGGGGCGGTGAACACGCCGGTCAGGATCGCGCCGAGAATGCCGCCGACGCCATGCACCCCGAACACGTCGAGCGAGTCGTCCGCGCCGAGCATCTTCTTCAGGCCATTCACGCCCCAGAGGCAGACGAAGCCGGAGAGGAAGCCGATCGCGATCGCGCCCATCGGGCCGACCGAACCGCAGGCCGGGGTGATGGCGACGAGGCCGGCGACGGCGCCCGACGCGGCACCCAGCATCGATGGCTTGCCCTTGAAGAGCGCTTCGCCGAGTGACCAGGCCAGCACCGCCGCCGCCGTGGCGAACAGGGTGTTGACGAAGGCCAGGGCCGCGCCGGAGGTCGCTTCGAGGTTGGAGCCGGCGTTGAAGCCGAACCAGCCCACCCACAGCATCGAGGCGCCCACCATCGTCAGCGTCAGGCTGTGCGGGGTCATCGCTTCGCGACCGAGGCCGATGCGCTTGCCGAGCAGGTAGGCGCCCACCAGACCGGCCACGCCGGCGTTGATGTGCACCACGGTGCCACCTGCGAAGTCGAGCGCGCCCTTGTCGAGCAGGTAGCCGCCGGCGCCCCAGACCATGTGAGCGATCGGCAGGTAGCAGAGCGTGAACCAGAGCACCGAGAACAGCAGCACGGCACTGAACTTCATCCGCTCGGCGAAGGAGCCGACGATGAGGGCGCAGGTGATGCCCGCGAAGGTGGCCTGGAAGGCGATGAACACGTACTCGGGCAGCTTCACCGTCTCGGTGAAGGTATCGGCAAGGCTGTCCATCGTCACGCCGGAAAGGAACAGCTTGTCGAAGCCGGCGATGATCAGCCCCTCGCCGCCGAAGGCGAGGCTGTAGCCGTAGACGGCCCACAGCACACTGATCAGCGAGAACACCACCATCACCTGCATCAGTACCGAGAGCATGTTCTTGGCGCGCACCAGGCCGCCATAGAACAGCGCGAGACCGGGCACGGCCATGAAGATGACCAGCAGGGTCGCGGTCATCATCCAGGCAACGTCGCCCTTATGCACGGCAGCGACGACTGCCGCCGCCACGGGTGCCGCTGCTTCTGCGACTGCAATTGCTTCACTCATGATGATTCTCCTTAAAGGGCGTCCGAACCGGTTTCGCCGGTGCGGATGCGGACGACCTGTTCGAGGTCGAAGACGAAGATCTTGCCGTCGCCGATCTTCCCGGTGCTGGCGGCCTTTTCGATCGCTTCGATGGTCTGGTCGAGCAGTTCGGACTTGATGGCGGCTTCGATCTTCACCTTGGGCAGGAAATCGACGACGTATTCGGCGCCGCGATACAGTTCCGTGTGCCCCTTCTGCCGGCCGAAGCCCTTGACTTCGGTGACCGTGATGCCCTGCACGCCGACGGCGGCGAGGGCCTCACGCACTTCGTCAAGCTTGAACGGCTTGATGATGGCGGTAACGAGTTTCATGATTTCTCCTTGAAAAGAGGC
>Ga0209835_1001361_pt1 | contig 13793 bp, 10 predicted proteins | sample LakKivwa52mmetaG_FD_184138 | JGI IMG/M metagenome (GOLD analysis project Ga0209835, IMG submission 184138) | Anoxic lake water microbial communities from Lake Kivu, Rwanda to study Microbial Dark Matter (Phase II) - Lake Kivu water 52m metaG... | ecosystem: Environmental > Aquatic > Freshwater >...
CTTTCAGGGTTTTGCGCTGCTCCTCTGTCATAGACAATTTTTCGGCTGGGTTCCACATGAACCCAATCATAACACAAGACCGGATGATTGTAAAGATATTACTGTAACATTACACTAGAAAGAATGTAGTCTCATCTACTATTTCCTGCTATTGAAGATGTAATAGGGTTCCAGTTCAACCGTTTTATACCAGTCCTTGTAATAATCACGCAAGTGTATTCTGAGTTTTTCGGTGGCCTCTCGAAATGCCTTTTCTTGAAGGGTCCATTCACGGCTGGCCTCTTCTCTGATTCTTCGGGACAGGTTCTTCTTATCCACCTTCAACAACTCCTTTCCCCTCATTACGAGTTCTCCATTGATCAGGACAGTGTTGACATCTGATCCCTTTGCTCGATACAGGAAGACGTCAAAAAGATCCTGTGTAGAATCAATATAAGGCTCAAAGATACGGTCCAAATCGAGGATGACGATGTCTGCCAGTCGCCCCTTCTCTAGTCTTCCAGCTTCATCTCCGAACCCAAGGATCTCTGCTCCGTTGACCGTTGCCATTTTAAAAATATCTCGCGAAGATAGATAGGAGGAATCCAACTCATGGGCGGATAGCCGATGAAGGAGATAAACCATTCTCATCTCCTGGATGAAATCATCATCATCGTTAATTCCCTTTCCATCCAGACCGATGCCAACCCGTACTCCCCCTTTGATCATCTGGTAGACAGGAGATATGCCATTTCGTTCCCGAAGGTTACAGGAAGGGTGGTGGGACACGGAGGTGCCTGATTCGGCAAGGAGATCAATTTCTTTAAGGGTGGGAAAGACGCAATGCCCTATGGAAAGGTTTTTTCCAAGCATCCCGATCTCCTTCATATGCTCGATGAGTGATTTTCCATAGGTCTTGAGACTGTATATCTTTTGTAACAAAGTTTGAAGGGCATGGATATGAATCTCGATGCCCCGCTCATCCGCCTCTCTCTTCATCCTCTTCAAGAGATCATCGGTACACCATTGAGGGGCGAGAGGGCCGAAAGAGATTCTCACCTTCGCTGAGGCGTATTGATCTATAAGATCTGATAGGCTGTTGAAATATTTTTCTTCTGAAAATGCGCGGAGATCCGAAGGGGGGAGAACCATTTTTCCAATTTCTTCAGGGAGGGTTTTAAGGAAACTTTCGTTATCTCCATACACAAAAGGATTTTGGTTTCTAATGGCTGGACAGAAGCTTACCCTCATCCCAATATCCTGGTAAGCGCGAAGGGCTTTCGAAAATTCTTCCTTATAATGGATCGGGGCTTTTAGAATATGGTTATGCATCGTAGAGGTAACACCCGACTCGACCAATCGAATCGCTGAAAACTGGATATCGTCATATGCTGAAATGGGGATGTAGGTTCGGGTCGACCAGAGCCAGGTTTCGAGAGTGTTATCGATGGCTCCCCGTTGAAAATCTGAAAGGCCCCGGCCATGGCTGTGGGTGTTGACGAGTCCAGGGATAACCAACTGGGAACCATCTCCAAGTTCTTCCACTCCCTGAAACCTTACCTTTAATTCACCATATTTTCCAACTTCGACGACTCTGTTTCCCTCAACCACCACACAGCCGTTTTCGATCGGGCTTCGATCATATGCAGGAATAACATATTTTCCCTTAACCAGCTGCATCTTTTTCATATGGGTCTCTTTTTCATCATGCCATGGGGTTGGAAATTTATTTGTCGAATTCTTTGACCAGATCAGAGAAGCTCTGTCAACCGATCCAAGGCAAAGTCCTCCAAATTCATGATCGTATTTTCCAGTGTTTTGACATCCCCCTCTGGAAGGACCAGTGATGCATTCGTAAAAAATTTCTGATAGACTTCATTCCAGGCCGCTGGGTTCTCCGGCTCCCCCTTGGCCAAGTCCACTTCGGCAGACCACTCTCTGTTGATCTTGTCAATAATACGAACCGTTGCCCCCCTTTGATTCGGATATATTTCCTCCCACTTCTTGTTAGGGGAAAGCTTTACTTTCTTCGATAGGTTCTGTATCCTTTCATCCCGGATATTCTCTTCAGAATACTTATCCGCTCCAGCGTCTTTCTTGATCAGTGCCAACGCCACTGAAAAGGGGATGCTGAAACGTGCGGCGGAAGGGGTCGTTATGTCAGTAATACCAGCAAGCCGAATAGCTGCTGGATACGTTTCCACAGCTATGCTGTTGATCTCTTCCACGCCGATTTGACTCCGATGGAAAGCTTGCAAAGCAGCGTCAATGCAAGCATGGGCATGACGGCAGGCCGCATATCGCTTCAGATAGATATTACAGATTTCATAATCAACGCCCAATTTTTGGGTTAGGGCATTGACGTTCACTTGGTCCGCGAATGCTTTCAAATACCCATCTTCACCTTCGAATATTTGGAGAGGGCCAATGGCTCCTTTTTTGGCCAGAATACATGAAAGAAGTCCTGACACAGCAGCCCTGGCTGGGGTGATGGGTTTGACCATAGAGCCTTCCTCCTCATGATTGGTCCGGATGAGTCCGGCGGATTGAAGGCCTGCCATTCCCAGAGCCGCGATGATCTTCTCACGGCTGAGTCCCATGATGTTTGCTGCCGCTGCCGCGGCACCGAAGGTTCCTGTGATCCCGGTGATATGGAAACCTCGATTCAGGCTCGAGGGATTAATCGCTTTCCCTACCCGAATCATGACATCATACCCTGCCACAACGCCTGCGATGAGGGACTTTGTGTCGGCTCCCGTCAGTTCAGCAGCAGCGATGGCCGTGGGAACGATGACTGCTCCCGGGTGTGAAGCGGCAAAGCGGTGGCCGTCGTCCATATCAAGGGCATGGGCACAGGATGCATTGGCAAAAACGGCGTGAACAGCCGGAATTTTATTTTTACCTTGAATCACGGTTGCTTCCGGTTTGCCACCGAGCTCGAGTACGTAATCCAGGACTAACTTCGGAAAGGCCATCATCTTATAACCAGCCAGTGAAACACCGATCAAATCTAAAATTACCTTCTTGGCCTGTTGAATAACCTCGGCGCTCAGGTCATCAAAACGTGTGCGGACTAGAAAATCGGCATAGATTGAAGAAATCGTCTCCACCTCATTCCTCTCCTGCTTCCCTATTTAGACCTCTTTTGTCTTCTTCCTTTCCGCGATCGCCCTAGAAAGGGCAAGAAGGGATTCTGCTCTTTTAAAGGAGCCGTAGTCGATCATCTTGCCGCCGATGGTCGTTGCACCCAGTCCTTTTACCCTTGCTTCCTCATAGGCGGCCACTACCCGCTCTGCAAAAACCACATCGCCCAAAGCGGGAGCAAAAACCTGATTCACCACATCCACATGTCTGGGATGGGTTAATTGTTTTCCCGAAAAGCCTAACAGTTTCGATTTCTCCGATTCTTTTGCGAGCCCTTCCAGATCAATGATTAACCCAAAAAATGGGGTGTCTATCGCATGGATGCCTGCAGCCCTTGCTGCAACAGCCATCGCTGATCGGGCATAGAGCACCATAGGAAAATATTCTTCAGGAGAGAGTTTACTCACACCCATTCCCGCTCCCATCTCCCGGGAAAAGTCACCTGCTCCAAATCCTATGGCCACCATTCGTCGACTTGCCTCAATAATCTCCCGGATATTCTGGATGCCTTTCGGCGTCTCGATCAGGGCCATGAGGGCGACACTTTCGATGGCGAGCCCTTTTTTCTCTTCCTCTTCGCGAAGGAGTCTATCGATTTGTTGGACGTCTTCTTTCGAATCGGTCTTCGCAAGCATGATGCCATCAAGACCTTTGACGACAACATACTCAACGTCCGTGGCAGTCAGTCCTGTTTCTATGGAATTGACCCGCACAAAGACATCCAGGCCGTGTTGTTTGAGCATAGAGATGGAATCTCTTGCAAAAACCCGACCTGTCTCTTTTTCAGCGATAGGGCAACCGTCTTCCAAGTCCAGAATGATTGCATCCGCACCTTCAGTGGTCGCATTTTGAATCATTCTCCAACTGTTTGAAGGTACATAAAGCATTGACCTCAGTATCCTTGTCATCCATCGTCTCCCTTACGATTTTCCAAAAACTTTCTTGATGGCCGGACCCAGTTCATCGGGCCGATCCACCGCGGTGGCTCCCACTTCCTTGAGCGCCTTGATCTTTCCTTCTGCAGTCCCTTTACCCCCCTCCACAATGGCGCTTGCATGAGAAAAACGCAAACCGGCAGGAAGCCCCTTACCGGCAATATAGGCCACCAGCGGTTTGGTGTAGCGCCTCTCTCGGATCACCTCGCACGCTTCTTCTTCCATGACGGTTCCAATCTCTCCGAAGTAGACCACTCCGTCCGTTTCCTTGTCCTCTTGGAAGAGGGGAAGAACCTCTGCCAAAGTCATTCCTAACACAGGTTCAGAACCGAGATGAATGGCGGTGCTGATTCCGAACCCAGCGCTGCAAACCACCCAACTTATTGTAGAGGTTTGTCCTCCACTGCGTGATACAACACCAATCCGGCCGGGCTTGAAAGCGATCTTGGGGAGGTCCGAAGACCCGATAAACCCTCCCAGGCCTCCGAAAGAAGCTTTGCCAGGGCTGACCACACCCGCAGAACCTGGACCAATGAGCTGGATTCCATGGCTACGCGCATGGGCGATGATTTCCAGTGAGTCATGCAGAGGGACTCGCTCGACGCGCATGAGTACGGTCTTTATGCCGGCTTCGAACGCCTCGATCACCGCCCCCTTGGCTTCAGGACCCGGTACTACGGCGACAGCGGCATCAACGGGCCCTACCGCCTCTAACGCTTCTTTGATCGTGTCGAAAACAGGGACCCCCCAAACGGACTGGCCCCCACGCCCGGGAGTCACGCCAACGACCACCTTGGTGCCAACCTCGATCATGCGTCTGGCGACTCCCTGACCGAAACGACCGGTGATCCCTTGTATCAACATTCTCGTATGCTCATCAATCAATATCGCCATAAATGTCTCCAGTGTTTTAAAAGAACCTTTTTCAATCCAGAGAGATGTCGATTTTGATGCACCCCGGCCCGTGGCGGCCACAGTGGTATTCACAGCTGATGCACTCGTTGTCGAGCCTCTTGATCTCCTCGGGGTCTGTGATCGCCAGCACTGGTCTGTTCCCTTCAATCCTGAGGATGTTTCTGCCGTATAGCCGGCAGGCCTTGACACAGGCGAATCCACATGAGGGAGAGGCGTTGTTTTCTCTGGCAAGGATGCATTGATGATAATCAATCATAATGTTCATTTTCCTCGTTTGAAAGCTCAGCGTGTCATTCATCACATCATTACCCCTTTTTTTCTTTCTGGTATTCCTTCACCAACGCCTCAACTCGGTCAGCAATGAAATCGGTGTTGTAGATATGCTCCCTTCCGTAAAGCTCCCAGCGGAGAGGTAGGTTCTTGAATCCATCGCGGATGATCTCATGGGTCTCTTTTTCTTTGTTCCCCCCGATCAACATGATCACGGGAAAGCCGGGCCGTTTCTTGGCCTCTTCCTTAAACACCTTCACCAGTGCATGGGCATGGTGCCATTGTTCCTGGTTGGCCAGGCAGGCCCCCATTAGAACGTATCCATCCACAGGTTGCTCCAAAATGCATCGAATGACGCTGTAAATCTTGCTTGCCGGTGGATCCCCGCTTGTGTCCGCATAGTTGGCGATTTTAAATCCTCTTGCCACAAACGCACTGGCTCCGAGCATGGCGCCCCCGCCCCCAATACCGTGAAAGCCCAGCCAACCACTTCCTTCGATCCTCGGAACCATCTGAGAGAAATACCCTGTGCCCCGATAGTCCCCCTCCTCGATCTTCCAGGCCTGCTTTTCAAGCTCGGTCGGCGGTCGTTCCATGTCACGGGGGACCTTGATCTCAAATTCAGGATGCCGAAAGACCGAGTTGTCATCGATGGTAAATCGACAATCGGCAGCAAATAACTTTTTGTCCTTGGTGAGGACCAAGGGATTGATTTCTGCGGCCCTCGCATCATACTCTTTGAAGGCTCGGTAGAGGCTGCAAATAATTCCAGAGAGCTCAGTGCTTATCTTAGGGGATAGACCTCCATTGAAAGAGAGTTTTGATAGCAGTTGGTTTACCTCCTCGGGACCAACTCCTTTTAGGTAATCAATATTAGAGGTACCGACCTTCTCGGGGTTTCTTGCAGCCACCTCTTCCACCCCAACACCGCCCTCGGTACTGAAGACGAGGACAGGACCTTTTACCTTGTAGGAATTGCTAATAATTACCCCCGTATAGAACTCTCTCTCGATATCGAGTTGTTCTTCCACGAGGACATTCTCCACAGGCAACCCTTTTACGGTGCTCCCTATCAGTTCCTGGGAAACCTTCTCTGCTTCCTTTGGGGTTTTGGCAAACTTAATGCCCCCTGCTTTGAACCGCCCCGTTGCCCATATCTGAGCCTTGATCACTACCGGTTTTCCTATTTCCTGGGTTATCTTCTTAGCTTCCTCGGGAGTTGCGGCTTGCTTGCCTTCTGGAACAGGAATTCCTACCTTCCTTAAAATCTCCTTCCCTTGATATTCATAAATCCTTGCCATCACTTTCCTCCACTCCCCTCCCCTCAAAGACAGTGAGAGCAGGGGGAATCCGATCATTTATTACGGATAAAAACCATTAACCGATTTAATTTCCCAATATCACCGAGTTTATCTAATTCAAAGACGGTATCGATGATTTGATTTGTCTGTTTATCACTCATGTATTTCGATGCCATGCTCTTGAATTTTCCCACTATTTCCTCGTCTGTCATTGGATTACGTGCATGCCCCCGAGGGTAGTCCACTCGGCACTGATACTTTTTCCCCTGTTTACTAACAATTTCTGATATACCTGCAGGCCGGGCTTTGTCCAGATCAGGGTCCCCCTTCAGGACTACCTTATCGATCAGTTCTCGCACTTTAGGATTCTGAAACTTTTCTGGAGTGAACTGTTCAGGCCCTATCTGCCGGTCAATTATGGCGATTGCAGTAAGGTAATAGGAACTGTGGTCGGCTGTCTCCTTGTTCTTAGGGTACTTCTTCACAGGATCTCCCGTATGTTCAGCGCACCTCTTGCTTGTCGTGATCCTGATTTCCACAATGTCTTCGGGTTTGATGTCATGCTCCCTCACAAGGGTTAACGTTGCCGTCAGATGGCCATGGGAAGAAAAATCCGCAATGATGGATTTAATGCAGGTATCCCGAATCGCGAATTTCCCTTTCTCAGGCACAACTTTTGACAGGTCATAATCACCCTGCATGATGGATGTCGCAAAACCATCATGGCCTTCAATGACCGTCGTCGGCCCGGTGAATCCCTTCCGTGCAAGCATGGCGGCAAGTATCCCTGCATAGGACATGGTCGGGAACCGGATGTTCTTGGTCATTGTATACTCTTCGGCGGGAGTATCCAGGATGCCCAGGACCGCATGGCAGCTGCCTGAAATTCCAATAGCGTTTTCCATCTGCTCTTCCGTGAGCCCCAGAATCTTTCCCGCAATCACGGGCATGATGTAAGCCCCCCGGGTATCCCCGTTCCATCCCTTTTTCTCCATTCCCGGTCCAGTGACCGCTTCCAGGAAAGAGAGCGAGAGATCATAGCCCGCTACAATCGCCGCGATTACCTCTTTTCCTGAAAGCTGCTGTCGCTCGCCAAGGGCGAGAACAGCTGGAATGATTTCACTTGGATGATACCCCGTTCGGTAGGTTTCACCCTGGAGGATGAAGGCGGTATCATTATAATCAAGGTACCGGACCATGGCCCCGTTTGCCAGGGCGGCGTTCAGGCAGGATGTCCTGAGACCGCTGCCAAAAACCGTCGCCTCCCCGGGATGGCCCGACTCCTTAATGTATTCGTCAATGGCCTGCCTCCCCTCGCTGTCATAACCTCCGATGGCGCATCCGAGCGTGTCCAGGAGAATACGCTTCGTTTGCTGGATCACATCGGATGGAACATCCTGGAATGTTAGGTTTTTAGCATATTTCGCCAGTTCCCGGGCAAGTCCCATCACTTTTCTCCTTCTTGCATCAATCCTTTTTAATAATGTATTATTATTATAACAAAATAATTTTGTCAAGAAAAAAAATGTTGAAATAATATTTAAATCATTTTATATACTTATTAGATTAGGAGTTCAAATCAAAATCATCAGGTTTAAATATCATGAAAGGTTTTAAAGATAGGTCCATCCCGCTCTATTACCAATTAGAGAATATTTTGAGAGAGAAGCTTAAATCGGGGGAATACCGACCCGGAGATCACTTTCCAACAGAAGATCAACTTGTTCAATCATATCAGGTGAGTCGCATTACAGTGAGACAGGCCTTAGCCTCTTTGGAAAAAGATGGGCTCATTAATCGTAAACGAGGAAGGGGAACTTTGGTAGCTGAGAATCACACTAAGCTGGAACCTATGAAACTGACAGGAACGATCGGAGACATCATCGCCATGGGAATTAAAACAAAGACGAAAATCATCAATTTCGGCTTTGTTCATTCTCCTAAAAAGGTGGCCGAGAGCTTAAAGGTTGGCGAGGAGGATCAAGTCCTTCGAATCGAGCGAATCAGATTGATCAAAGGGTTGCCTGTGTCATATACGATCAGCTACATCCCCTCTGATTTGGGAAAGAAAATTAGCATTAAAGACCTTACCATTCAACCAATTCTCAATATATTAGAAAAGAAATGCAAGGTAAAAATTGCACGAGGGTTTCAAATCATTGAAGCTACATTAGCAGATAGTCGAATAGCCTCTTTTCTCGACGTCATGACAGGTGCACCATTACTCAAGATGGAGAGGACAGTCTTCGATATAAATAACAGGCCTGTCGAATATATTTTAATCTTTTATAGATCAGACCGCTATCATTATACCGTAGACCTCGTCAGGAAAAGATCAGAATCGGAGGCCAGATGGGATTACATCCAAGTGTCGAAAAGAAGCAAACCAGGGGAGGAATAAAAGATAGAAGAGAAACAGGATGAATCCAAAATCATTGCTTAGATGAAGGAGCCTTCTGGAAAGGTCTCAGGGGGGTTTCGAGGAGGCGTTTGAAAATGCCCAACAAACCTTCTCCGGCCGTTTTAAATGGAACGGCTTCGATCTTGGGATCGTCAAGATCTCCTTTCACTTCGTAGACATAAGAGAGGAAAGCCTTCTCTTTTCCCGTGAGGATATATCCCGCGATGGGAATGTTGCTCAGCACCATATCGACCGTGACCAATGGGTGGACTCCTATCTTTGTGTCGATCAGGTTCTTGCCAAGGTCGACTTTTCCAACAATGGTGATCCGCATGGCATCGCTATCAACCAGGAAGTCCTCTGTGGAAGCAACCCCCTCCTGGACCTGAACGTTTGCCGAAATCCGCTGATAGGGAAGTCCTTTGGTCTTGAGATCAGGGAGCCTTCCTTTAAATAACTGTGAAACATTGAGGATCGAAAAGATCTTGGCCAGGATGCTCCCTCTTTCGATCACTCCATTCTCTAATTCGAGCCTTAACCCTCCCTGGAGAGACTCCTTCATTTTCTGGAAGTTCTCTCCTTCTCCTCTGAGTTGCACCTGATCGATATAAACTCTCCCTGTCGCCAGCATTTTCTCCTCATCCTCTTTCTTGAGAAGAGCCCTGAGAAGGGGTGCGGCCTCCATATGGGAGAGACGGGGCTTCATCTCAAACCAAATGGTTTTTTCTGAAGGCTTTAGCCAGGCTTCGCCCCAGAGATCCCCTCCATTGGCTTTCAATTGAAAGGGATGGATGATTAACTTTCCCTCCGCCGTCTTCATCTCGAACTTTAAGTCCTTGAAATCGAGATCTCGATATCTTCCTTTTTCGACATCGACCTTACCTTCGATTGCCCAGAGGGAAAGCCATTGTCTGATCTTCTCAAAAGAGACAGGAGTTCTTTTTTCTCGCTGGGGGAAGAAGGCATCAAGGTCAAGGTACGCAGAAGAGAGATGAAGCGAGAGCCGCCTGACGGTCCCTGCCTTTGTTTCCCTGGATCCTGTTTGAGAACGGGGGTAGAGCCCGGAGAGGGTCAGCGAGGAATCTCCCAGCCTTCCTTTCAATCCATCCCATCGCATCTGTTGGGGAGAAAAGAGAATCCTGCCTTCGATCTGGGAGAGAGGAACAGGTATCTTTCCGTGCCGCAGAGAGACCCCCTTCAACAGGATCTCCCCATCTTTGATGACGTTGATTCCCTGTTCCATTCTTCCGGACCAGTTCAAACGAAGCTCCGCCCCTCCGGCGAGGTCATGAACCTCGTCCACCTGAGTTCGCATTGAATCCGGAAAGAGGGGCAATTGGAGCAGGGCATGAATATTTTTCAGGTCGATCGAACCGGATGTGGAGAGATTCAACTCACCCTGTTTCACGGTTCCGTCAAGGACGAGTGAGGAGTTGAGCGACTGAACCTTCAACTTTGAAAAAGCGGCCCCGAGGTTTGAAACGGAGAGAGATCCGTCCCGAAAGAGGAGCGGGTGGGAAACCCCTTTGAGAAGGAGGGACGCATCCCTGGGAATGAATTCCACCTCATAGGAGAGGGGTTGGAGGGGCGTTGCCTTTCTCCCTTTGAACGAAAGCTGGCCTGCTCCCGATAAGCTTCTAATGTCTTCCGTCTTCAAACGCGTCTCTTTCGGAAAAAGAGTAGATTGGGAGAGGGCAAGAAGGTTTTTCAGATCGACCTTTCCTTTGGCTGTGAATTCAGAAGCTCCTTCTCTCTTTAATGAACCGCTCATCAGAAGAGAAGAATAACCGAATTCCACTTTAGCTCCGGACCACTGAAAGTCTTCGTTGGAGAGGTCCAGCTTTCCTTCTCCGATCGAGACCGGAAAGGGAATCTGAGAATGGGTCAGATGAACTTTTGACAGAAGATAGCTTCCCTGGTGCTGAAAACGGAGGGGGGATTTCAATTTTCCTTTGACCGATATCTGATAGGGCGCCTTGCCAGACAGGGAGGTGATGGGTCCTAAAATACTGTTTGTCTCCGCATCATCGGCAAAAACTTCGGTCTTGAGCAAGGAGGAGAGATCTGCCATATCGAATCGGCCCTGGCCCTTAATCTCGAGGGTGGGGATTTGAAGAAGCTCGTAAAAGATGCCGCTGGCCCGATCGATGCTCGACTGGAAGACCTTTGCCTCCACTTCTTTCAGGTGAAGATGGCCCTGCTTGAAAAGGAGGTGCCCTTTCAGTTCTTCCAGGGCGGGAAGGTTCCAGGGGAGTTTCAACCGGGCGTTGTTGACCTTCATCTCCACGGTCAGGACATGGGCATTGTAGAGCTCGTCACAGTGATCAATTTCCGGAATCTTTCCCGAGAGCCTGACAGAGAGGATCTGCACCGGACCGCTTCCCTCCGCACGGAAAAGGGGATCGGACACGCCCGGGGTGATGATCCGGAAGGGGATAAATCTTCTTCCATCCGCAAGGTCGAAGACACTGCTCGATGCCTCCGCATCCATGCCCATTTCTTTGGTCCCGATTCCATAGATCCTGCCTCTCCCCCTGACTTTTATCTCGGGCAGTTCGATCGAAAACTTGGGGACCTCAAACGTCTGTTGGTCATATGTGGCCTGCAGGTCGAGGTTGATCCATTTGGGGGTGAAGAGGTAGGCAAAAACTTTTGGGTGATCATAGGTCACCTCTTTCAACTGGATCTTGGCAGAGGCATGAAAAGGTCCGGAGAGGTCTCCCTGATACCTCCCTTTCAGATCGAGGATTCCTGCAACCTTATTCATGGGAACCAGGGGTTTGAGATAAGGCCAGAAATGAAAGACCTCGATCCCTTTAACCTCCACTTCGGCTTTCACCTTTCCTTTTGAAAGGTCCATCCTTTCGGGGATACCTTCGATCGTTCCGGAGATGGAGAATCTTCCTTCCCTTTTCGAATGGAGAATCTTGCCGCTCACATGAAATGGAAAGGGGTTGCCGAAAGAGATCTTTGAAAGACGTAGATCGAGGGTCTTGATCTCCGTCAGGAGAGGGTCGCCGCCAAAGGATTCGTCTGAAAAGAGGAACTCTCCGGATCGGATGGAGAGTGTGCCGCCGAAGAGGGTGGAGAGGGTTTCAATCATCTTTTCTTGGGAGGATTTTAAAGCCTCTCCGTTTAATGGGGTGTCGAAAAAATTAAATCTTCCGTTTCTGTCCCGTGAGAAACGGCCGACAGGCTTCTCAAGCGTGACCCGCTTCCATTTCACCTCCCTCCTGAACAGAGGAAGAGTCTTTGCCGTTAAAATCAATCTTTGGGAACGGAGAAGATCGAAGGATTGGGAAAGGTCCTTGATCCGGAAATCCTCAAAAGCAATTCCTATTCCTCCCCAGAACCCGATTTTTGCCTTTCCGAAAGTGACCTCCCTTCCGAGCTGGGAGGTGAGTGTTTTTTGAACGGCGCTACGGTAAAGGTTGGGATCAAAAAGATATGGGATGGTCCAGAACAGGAGGATTCCCACGACGACAACAGGAATCAGGAACCACAGGAGAAATTTTTTGCTGTGATGGCTCATTAGCTTTAAAGAAACCTTCCTAATATCGTTGTAAAATAAAATTCGAAACAAATTCCAATATCAAAATTCTAAACTTTTCTTTTTAGGTATCAATTTAGCTGTTTGAAATCGTCTTGTAAAATCCCTCCTAACCTCCCTTTTCCAAAGGGAGGCAAAATATTTCCCCCTTTTGACAAAGGGGGATTCAGGGGGATTAGATCGGTTTTTTCAAAGCACTAAACTGTTACCTTTTTAGGATATTTGGATTTTGAACATTTGTGCTTGTTTCGAATTGATCCCTGCTGGGATGCTTCGCACGGATTTCGTGCTTCGAATTTATAATTGCTTAATGGCATGTGCCAGGGTCAATACATCGACCCGCTCTGCGCCTGCTTTTAACAAGACCTTCGAACATTCGTTGACGGTTGCGCCGGTCGTGTAAACATCATCGACCAGAAGGATCGTTTTCCCTTTGAGCGCTTCATCTTTTTGAATATGGAACGAGCCTTTCACCCCCCTTTCCCTCTTTCGACCGCTCAGATGGACCTGTGGGGGGGTGGATATCCTCTTCTGAAGCAGTCTCTTTGAGTAGGGGATACGGGTTCTTTGGCTTAACTCCTTTGCGAGAAGGAGGGCCTGGTTAAACCCCCGCTCCCTTAACCGCTTTGAGTGAAGCGGAACAGGGACGAGGAGGTCGAAAGAGCCAGGACCCCAATAACGGCGGAATCCTTCGGCCAATTTCTCTCCGAAGAAGGAGGTGAGATAGCTCTTTTCTTCGTATTTCCATCGATGGATTGCTTCCCTGAGAGGCCCTTCGTAATATCCCACAGCCCTTGCCATTGTAAAATATTTTCTTCTGGTCAGACAAGCGCCGCAAGGATGGTTTTCGATCCTCCTGGAGAGAAAAGGCGTTCCGCAGAGGGTGCACAGCGGCGGCTCAATCCACCGGATCTTCGAGAGACAATCCGGGCAGATCCTTTTCTGGCCTTCTTCTAAAAATCTTTCACAGCAGTGGCACTGGGAAGGCAATAAAAATTGGAGGACTCTTTCAATCAGGCCGCGCATTCATTCTAATCTTTGAGGTCTTCTTCACCTCACGGTTGCGTAAACCCCGTTAGAAAGCCCCGCAGCAGAGCTGCGGGGCTTTCTAACGGGGAAAAAATTACATAAAAAGGGAGGTGGGTGTGCTGGAGAATCTTTACAGCGGCTCCTTTAAACGTTTGACCACTTTGTTTCCAAGCAAAATACAAAAGCCATCTCAGGTGACATCGACTGTTACCCATAAAAGATAAAATAATCCGCAATTGTAAAGGTTTGTAAGCACACTTACCTCCCTT
>Ga0209835_1001362_pt1 | contig 13790 bp, 13 predicted proteins | sample LakKivwa52mmetaG_FD_184138 | JGI IMG/M metagenome (GOLD analysis project Ga0209835, IMG submission 184138) | Anoxic lake water microbial communities from Lake Kivu, Rwanda to study Microbial Dark Matter (Phase II) - Lake Kivu water 52m metaG... | ecosystem: Environmental > Aquatic > Freshwater >...
TTTACCGGCAATGAATTCGCCCACCAAAGCTTCACTGCGTCCACCATGATAGGGTACTGCTGTATCATAATAGTTAACGCCGTTTTCAAAGGCATGATTTAGCAATTCCATTGCTTTGTCTTTGATGATGCTACCGTCTTCGAGAGTAGGAAAGCGCATACATCCAAAACCGAGGATGGATATGCTATCGGGATTGTCTGGCATTATTCGGTATTGCATTTTGTCTCCGGAACCTTTTTTTTGTCATTGCGCAGAGCAATGAGTTGTGCGGCGATACTTACGGCTATTTCATAGGGAGTTTGCGATGAAATGGGTAGTCCGATCGGAGCATGAACTTTGTCCAAATCCTCTTTGGCAATACCCTTGTCTATCATTTTATGAAATGTTTGTTTCACTTTACCCTTGCTGCCGATCATCCCGATATATTTATAAGTGCGTCCAATGCACTTTTCCAGGACATGAGCATCATGGAGATGAGCATGTGTCATGATCACGATATAAGCACTTTCATCAAAATCGATGATCTCGTCAAAATCACTGTAGGTACTGTGAAATACACGGTCTGCATAGAGTCCGCTTTCCTTGTTTAAAACTGTTTCCCTATTGTCTATCAAAACCACATAAAAACCACAGAGTTTGGCAAGATGACTGAGGGCTTTGCCACAGTGTCCAGCACCGATAATGTAGAGTTTGTCCTTTTTAAAAAGTGGTTCGATAAAGACTTCGACACTGCCACCACAGATCATATTGGTGCTGATATCTACATTTACATCGATCTCGATCTCGGTAAACTGACCCTTGTTATTAAGCTTGAATGCAAGCATCTGGGTAGATTCCGGTTGGCGAGTACGGATGTATTCTATGATACTGTGCTCCATCTCGCCACCTCCGAGATTGCCATATTCTTCATCCCCCATAGGAACCAACATCTTCATTCCGGGTTTGGCAGGCGTGCTACCATCAGTGGCGACTATGGTCACTTGCCAGAGCCGTTTTCCTTCGCTCATCAGTTTCTTTAGCCGATCGTAGTATTTGTCAAAATCCATATTTCACCTCTGGGTTCATATTGGCTGTGCATGAGCCTTTTGGCAAGAGAAAAATTCTCAGACGGGTTCTTGGGCAAAGAAAAGCTTGACGAATAGTCTATCGTCTTTGCTTTGGATATATCAAGAAAAGAGGTTTATTCATGAGAGATATAATCATAGCCGGAAATTGGAAAATGAACAAGGGACTGGATGAATGCAGAGCTTTTTGTTCTGCGCTCAAGGGTTACATGCTAAGTCATAAACACCCCAAAGTAAAGATCATGATCGCTCCCGCCTATCCCTTTTTGGGGCTTGCCCTCGATTTACTCAATGGAACTGGAGCATGGGTATCTGCCCAAGATGTAAGTACTCACAATGATGGTGCCTATACTGGAGAAGTCTCTGCTACGATGTTATCCTCGTTGGGGATGGCTTATTGCATCGTGGGACATTCAGAACGCAGACAATACCACGCAGAAAGCAATGCCATTGTCAACCAAAAGCTCAAGCAATTACTTGCCTGTGGGATTGTACCAGTTTTTTGCCTCGGTGAAACTTTGGAACAAAGGGAAGCCGGACAAACCGAGGAAGTAGTGCTCTCCCAGCTAAAGGAAGGCTTGGCAGAAATCGCTATCCCTGAACCCCAAGATATGATTATCGCCTACGAACCTGTATGGGCTATCGGTACTGGCAGAAATGCATCTGCCGAGCAAGCCCAAGAAGTTCACAAAGCCATCCGCAACTTTCTAAGAGTTACATATCCTCATGTGGCAGAAGAGCTTTGCATCCTCTATGGAGGAAGTATGAAGCCGGAAAACATCGCTTCTCTGATATCCATGCCAGATATTGATGGTGGATTGATAGGAGGAGCATCCCTCATCCCTGATAGTTTCTTTGCCATGGCAGATGCTGCCATCAACCAAGCACAACAAACGGAGTAAAAATGATAGACGCCAAATTTATACGCAACAACCCGGAGCTGATCCGGCAAACCATTGTTAACAAAAACGAAAAGGCTGATCTCGATGCCATCCTCAGTGTCGATGAAAAACGCCGTAAGCTTCAATATGACTTTGACACCAAGAAAGCAGAGCAAAATCAAGCTTCTGCCCAAATTGCCGCACTCAAAAAGAAAGGCGAAGATGCCCAAGCTGCACTGAACCAAGTAAGCAGCCTCGCCGAAGACATAAAACGCATCAATGCCGAACTCTCTGAATGCAACAACCTCTTTGAAGAGCTAATGTTAAGGGTTCCCAATATCCCTCATCCGCATGTCCCCATAGGCAAAGATGAAAGTGCCAATCGATTCATCCGCGAGTGGGGAAGTAAACCCAGCTTTGATTATGAACCCAAAGACCATATCGAGATAGCCTCGCAAAACTCCCTTTTGGATTTACAGCGCGGTGCCAAAATCAGCGGTAGTGGATTTCCGGTTTATACCGGTTTGGGCGCAAAGCTGGAACGCGCGCTGATAAACTTTATGCTTGAGTTTCACTTGCAAAAGCATGGCTATCAGGAATTGGGTGTTCCACATCTGGTAAACCGTAAGTCCATGACCGGTACGGGACAGCTCCCCAAGCTCGAAGAAGACATGTACCACGTGAGCGAGGATGACCTCTTTTTGATCCCCACTGCGGAAGTGCCGGTAACCAATTTCCACATGGAAGAGAGCCTCTCGGTAGCTGCTCTACCTATCAAGTATGTAGCATATACACCCTGTTTTAGAAGGGAAGCCGGCTCCTATGGTAAAGACACCAAAGGGCTACAGAGACTGCATCAGTTTAACAAAGTGGAGATGGTCCGTTTTACCGAGCCGGAAAAGTCTTATGATGCCTTGGAAGAAATGCTGTCTGATGCAGAGGAAATCTTGCAAGCCTTTGGTTTGCACTATCGCGTAATTGAGCTTTGTACCGGAGACCTTAGTTTTGCCTCTGCCAAGACCTATGATATCGAAGTGTGGGCAGCTGGAGCCCAAAAATATCTGGAAGTATCCTCCGTGAGCAATTTTGAAGATTTCCAAGCCCGCAGAGCCTCCATCCGGTATCGTGATACAGAAGGTAAATTGCGCTTTGTGCATACGCTCAATGGCTCCGGTGTGGCTACGCCCAGACTGATGATCGCCATTTTGGAAGCATCTCAACAAGCAGACGGCAGCATCAAAATACCCGAAGTACTAGCTCCCTGGATGGATATCAGGCTCTGAGATGGAAGCTAAGACCTTTTGGCGCAATATCTTTATTACATCGGTGGTGTCACTCCTAATCGCTACGATGATTGTGTTTATCATCTTTGCCATTAGAACTATCATCGATCCCATGTACCGCAATCCCCAGCTTATTCGCCAAACCAAGCAGGTCTTTTATGTGTTCATCATGCCTTTTTATGAGATTCAAAGCAGATTCGTAGGCTCAAACTATGACGGTAGCCACAAGTTACACCTCTTTTGGACTCCCCTGAGCGGCATCTTGTGCATCATTTATATCAGCATCTGTGGCAATTTCTTGAGAGCATTGTACTTGCTGACGCATAAAAAGAAGGTTGCAGATGAGGAGTGATCCCCGCATCCCAGCATTTTTAATGGATGTTTTAAACAGACATTTCCACTCCCAAGCCGAGTTTCAGCTCCCCTATACATACTCCACAAATGCTGCCATCCTCAATACCGACATCTGTTCGTTTACCAAGATCACCGAAAGGGTTAGCGCCCATGGTCATTATGGTGTCGAGATCATGATCGACATCCTCAATAGCTATTTTTCGCGGATGGTGGAATGTATCGAAAGTCATGGTGGGTCATTAATAAAATATGGAGGGGATTCCATCTTTGCCCTATTTGAAGGTGAGCCACAGATCAGTCTCCCTCGATGCTATAAATGTAGCAAAGATATGTATTTGGCACTTTCGGAACTGAACGCTAGCTTTGAAAGTAAATATGACATAAAAATCAATTTTGATGGTGCCATAGGCTATGGCAGAATAAGCTTGAACGTTGTAGGGGACTTAGAATACCACTATGACTATTATGTGGATTCACATGCAGTAAGAGAGCTCTTTATCTTGGGAGGTGAATCACCTGCCGGAAGCATAGCCATTTCACCACATGCCCAACCCTTTATAAATTTGCCGGTATTGCCGTTAAGCGAAACCGAAAGCAAACCCCATCCCTTGATCTCTGGTGAAGACTTTTTGCCCGCCCAAGTCCAAAAGAAAATGATGGAAAAGGGCTTTACCGCGGAATTACGCAATACCTCTGTTATCTTTGTTCACCTCTGCCCCACCGGCGATAACGAAATCTTGACCATCGACGCATATCACGATTACTTTGTCAAGCTCCAGCGCCATGTTTACAATCTGGACGGTACCATCAATAAAATTGACTATACGGACAAGGGTTATCTGGTTCTCATTACCTTTGGCACTCCCTACAATCATATTGATGACATAGAACGTGCTTTGACCTGTGCCTACCGCCTCCAAAAAATCTCCTCTGCCCAAATCAATATCAAGATCGGTATCACCTACAGCAATATCTTTGCCGGCATCCTGGGTTCTCCCTCCCGGCACGAGTATGGAATCATCGGCAATGCTGTAAACGTTGCTGCCCGCTTAATGGCAAATTCTGAAGTGGGCGAGATATCCTTTTCGGAAGAAATCCTCAGTACCGTAACTGCCAGATTTGGCACTACTTTTGTAGAGGAAACGCTGGTAAAAGGCATTACCGAACCTCTGCGCATCCACAAAATCACCGCAGAATTCCCAGATTCATGGATTGCCCTCCAGACCAAATTTGCCCCCAAATCATTAGTTGCATATCAAAACAGCGTTTCCGAGATCAAGAACCGGCTCAAACACGGCAAACAAAGTCTCATCCTTCTGAGTGGCTCATCCGGAACTGGCAAGTCTTTCATTGCCTATAAAATCCTCGAATATGCCAAAACCCTCACGCATGAAGTCGATCTCTTTATAATGGAAGAATTCAATTGCAACAACCAAGCGGATTGGATTTTGAGGACTCTTTCCCACAAACTGGGAATAGATGATCCAGCCCGGGATATAGACATTCTCCGTGAAACCTTTGGCAGAATCGAGGCAGGAATAGATTTTGAGCTGATCCAAAGATACTTTTATAGCCTCTCAGATACCAGTATCATCGCCAAAAACCAAGCCCCTGAGCTGATTCCTGAAGAGCTGGAGATCTGCTATTTGCATCTGGCAGAATTGATTTGCGCGCTGTTAGAAAAGGTTTCGCTGCTCCTTTTGGACGATATCCAATGGCTGGATAATGCCTCCCTTCAAGTGTGGAAAAAAGCCTTGCCCAAGCTCTTGCAAAGCCAAAAGACAATCATTCTCAGCACACGTGAAGATAGCTATTCATTTCTACCCAGTGGTTATGAAGATCTTACTTTCCGCATAGACCTCAAAAACCTAGCTCCCAGCGAAGCACAACACCTCCTCAAAAAAGAACTGCCCATTGCCTCTGTAGATGCCCAAAGCTCGATATATACGATGACCAAAGGCAACCCCCTCTTTATGGTGGAAATGGTAAATACTATACGCAAACATTTTGATTGGGAAAATAGCATCCTTGCCGAGTCTGATCTTAAGAGACTGGAAAAGGAAGGCGTCATCTCCGATACCATCGAAAACCTTCTGCTCAATGAGTACGAAAATCTGGATGAAGATTCACAAAAACTGCTCCGTGTGGCTTCCATTATCGGAAAAGCCTTTGCTATGGATGAAGTAAACATTCTCAGCGACACTGCCTTCAAAGAAGATTTTATTGATATTATCAGCCAACTCAGCAAAGAACACATCATCGGAAAAAAGACCTTCAATCCTGGGGTCGAATATGTCTTTTTCAATCAACTCATGCGCGATGCAATCTACCGAACCATTCTGCTGAGTGAAAAAAGCATCCTGCACGACCGCATCGCCATCTTTTATGAGCAAAAGTACCAGCACAATATCCAACCCTATGTAGAGCTCATCGCAAATCACTACATTTATGCCGGGAACAGTAGTAAAGCTCTGGAATTTAGCATTTTGGCAGGTGAAAAAACCTCGCGTTTGGCTGCATATCCAGAGAGTAACTATTACTTTGAAAAAGCCCTTAGTCTCGCCACTGATACCAAGACCCAATATCAGCTCCTCTTGGCTATCGTAAAAAACCAGGTCGCCATCGGCAATGCTCTGCAAGCTGAAGAAATGCTTACGCAAATTGCGGAAAAGTACCATGACCTATTGGGTGATGACTTCCATTTTCAAATGGTTCGGATGATCATGCTCAAAGCTTCCTACCAAGAGCTGTATGAATATTATCATCAACACAAAAACTCGCTCTGCAATCCGCTATTCCGGCTACGCATCAAGCTGCGTTATCTTGATGCCCTCCAGTTTATAAACTACTTGGATGAGTATGAAGAGGAAGTGGCAAAGCTCGAAACTGAAATTGTGGAAGTGGATGATCCCAAACTCCTCGGAGACTATCTCATCAACCGTGCTCTCTATTTTGTGCACCGTACAGATTATCGTAATGCCGCAGATTATTATTACGAGCTGAGCGTTCATGCCGAATTGCACAAAGACTTTATCCAGCTTAGGATTGCCCACAACGGCTTGGGCATCGTCGCTTCACGAACCGGTAACAAAGCAGAGGCAAGAGAGCATTTTGAAAAAGCTCTTGCCATTTGTGAAAAACTCGGAGACCGCAACGGCTATGGAAAACTAACTCTCGATCTGGCAACCTTACTGCGCAATGAAGGTAAGCTCGAAGAAGCTATCGAGATGTACAAAAAAGCCCTAGGCACTGCCAATATTCTCGGCAACAGACATCAACAGGCTACGGCGATTTACAACATTGGCGAAGCTTTGTACTATGAAGGGGAATTTGCCAGAGCTTTGGCATACTTTGAACAAGCCTTGGATATCTATCAAAAACTCGGAGACAGTAGTGGCATATCCTATTGCTATGATGCTATGGGAGATATCAATTTCAACCTCGAAAATTATGATGCAGCACTGGCAATCTACACCGAAAATCTATCCCGCCAGCAGTCCCTCAAAGATGAGGAAGGAATCGCTCACACCTATGGTAATTTGGGAAATATTGCCAAAGCGCATCAGGATTATCCCAAGGCAGAGACTTATTACCAGATGCAAATAGAAATCTTGGAGCGCGTAGGTGATGTTGACGGATTGGGCAGAGCTTGGTTCAACTATGCCATGATTGAGCTGGAGCAGGGAAACACAGAGCAAACCCGAGTTAACCTAAATAAATCTATCAGCCTTTTTGAATCCTGCGATGCCAAAATCTTTGCCGATATCGCCAAAGAGCAATTGGCGAATTTGGATAATCCTAATCCTGGGGAATGATAAATGAATAAAAAGAAACAGAGCTTTTTGGAGCGTGTCCCTCTTGGCACCAAGCAAAGCCTTGGTGAAGAAATCGCCAATAGTATCACCCATGGTACCGGAGTCGGTCTCAGCATCGCTGCTTTGGTAATTTTGGTGGTCTTTGCTGCCAAGCGCAGCGATGCTTGGAAAGTAGTATCCTACAGCATTTATGGTGCCACACTGATCATGCTCTATTTGGCATCGACATTGTATCATGCCTTTCCCCAACCCAAGGTCAAACGTTTTTTCCGCATCCTCGATCACTCATCAATTTTCTTGCTCATTGCCGGTACTTATACTCCGGTAACGATTGGGCACATGCGTGGTGGCTGGGGTTGGACGCTCTTTGGCATCATCTGGGGTCTCACCATCATTGGCATAAACCTCAAAATCTTTGCCATGAGCAAGCTCAAATATCTCTCCAGCCTCATCTATATCCTCATGGGATGGATGGTCTTAATCGCCATCAAACCTCTGATCTCAAACACTCCATATTCGTTTCTGATCTGGATTAGCATCGGTGGCGTTGCCTATACTTTGGGCGTAATCTTTTATGCATGGAAAAAACTCCCCTACCATCACAGTATCTGGCATCTCTTTGTTTTGGGCGGTAGTGTCTGCCATTTCTTTGCCATGCTCCAATTGATGAAACCTCTTTGATGCACAAATCCACAGCTCCATCGACTGCTTGTCCTGCCAGATAATATGCGCTGGAGATGTGGCGGGCTCCCTGCGGGAAAGCGGCATTATCGCCACCTCAAACCTTGCACCAATCAGTAAGCAAGATACTCTTGCGCTTTTTTGTTGACGTATTTTTATCTTGTTATTGTGATGTGCAGAGCAAGAAAATAAGGAAACATGAATGTATCTAAAGCTTTGTCTCATAATCTTATTGACAGTTTTTGCTGTCTATGCACATGCTCAACAGGGGCTCTTTGACCTCAGCTATGACTTGCCTCTACAGACCGCCAACGACATCCTTGAGGAGGGTGGATTCTTTTTGTATGATTCTCGAGGCAACGTAGGAGAGTATCGCAGTCAAGACAATATCTACGTAAGCAGTATTCTGCTAATGGCAGAGCCAGAAAAGAAAACCCTTGCCGGATGGCTGATCAAATACAGCAAAGAAAACAGCGCCGATAACGATGCCTATGTCCTCGATACGCTACAAAAAATGCACGGAGAAAAAAACCATTACGACAAAGATACAGAGCAGTTGATCTGGTTTTTGACCGATTCCCGCACCGTACATGTGATGTATGGTGAATCAAATGACCTAATTTTGCTATATTACGACTCCCGATATCCACAGCTCTTTGGGAGAAAGTAGGTATAAAGAGCCGATTATGCGGAAACTTCTCATAACGCTGTTGTTTGTCTTAATGCTTTCCAGCCTTTTGGCTCAAACCGGTCTCTATGAGATTTCCTATCAAGACGATTATCAGCCTCTGCACGATAGATTGATCCGCAAGGGCTTTATCCGTACCCAACTAACGCAAAACAAAGCTATTTACATCAATCACAACATCCCCCATTTACTTGCCTTGACGCTTGCCATCATCCCCGAAAGTAAAAAAGTGGGATTGTGGAGCATTATCTATCTCACTGGTCGAGACCCAGATTTGGTGCTTTCTATCGTCGATGAACTGGTGGCTATCCATCAAGAAGAACCTACCTACAATGAGCCCATAGACGAATACTATTGGCAGTTTAACGAAAATCGGAGCCTAATCCTATCCTTTGATTCCGAGAGCAAAATCCTCAACCTCATTTATTATGACACCGAACATGAAGAGCTAATTTTTTAGCAAAGGAGACATCATGAAAAAACACATCCTTATCCTGATCTGCCTCTCACTAGCGCTAGGTCTTCTATTTGCGCATCCCGCCGGAAAGGTCAGCGCGGCTTACGACGCCAAAACCCAAATCCTCAAAATCGATTATGATCACAAGGTGAGCTCCGCAAAAGATCACTTTATCTACAATATCACCGTCCAAGTAAATGGGAAAAAGACCATCGAACAGGTGATCTTTATTCAAGACAATGAAAATGGCGGCAGCTATTCCTACAAAATGCTGGGACTCAAGAAAGGCGATAAGATCAATGTAATCACAGATTGCAACAAAGGTGGCAAAAAGTCCTCCGCAATTACTGTTCCATAGGATAGCAATATGAAGATGCATGTTTTATGCCTCTTGTTGTGTTTGATGGCTCCACTTTTGTGGGGCTATCAAAACACCTTGCCGGCTCTGAAAACACCAACCGCTTTGGGTGAAGACGAGGCAGAATTCAATCTTGCCCATCGCTTTTATGGAGCTGTAGACAAAGACCCCCTCGAAACTTTTTTGGGGATGAATGCCGGTGCCAATGTGGGGCTCTCTTATCGCCAACATCTGATCTATAACATCGAATTGGGAATGGGCTATGAGCGCAAAAACAACAGGTATGAGTTTGGCTCTTCCTTCAAATTTACTCCCTTTGAGCTTCCCGTTCAAGCACAGATTGAGCTCGCTTATTTTTCCTTTAAGCAAAACGGTCAAGACGATCGGCGCAAGAACTTTTGCTATCTCCTATCCGCGCAAAACAAGCCTCTGTGGGATAGGCTCTCTTTTACCGTAAATGCCGGATTTGATGGCTATTACGAACGCTTGGTAAGCGGTATCGGAACGCACATAATACTTTCGGATAAGATTGCCCTGATAGGTGAATACTATCCAGTTTGGGATCGAGACAGTGCGCCAAAACGCATCAAGAACCTGCTAAGTGATAATGATGCCTATGTCTTTGGTATCAAGATGGATACCTATGGGCATCATTTTATCTTCCTCCTCTCCAATGCCGAGGGGACAAATCCCCAGAGCTTGAGTATGGGCACAAGTTCCCAAGACTTGCGCTTTGGTTTTAATATCCAACGCCGGATGCAGTTTTAGGAGGTATGATGAAGATTAGGATACTACTATTGTTGTTGGTCTCGCTGCTCTTGATGTCGTGCAACACTATCTGGGATGAGACTTATGTGACGCCCGATCCCGATACTGATGCCGAGGGATATTATCAAACTCTTTATGGCTCATTTACATTGAAGTATAAGGTGGAAAGCGGTACCCATCTGCGTTGTAAACTCTCAGCCAATGGAAGTGGCTGGATAGCTGTGGGTTTTGCCCCTGCGGCAATGATGAAAGATGCCAATGTAATCATCGGTTATGTGCATGCAGATCAGGGATTTATCCGTGATGATTTTGGTACCTCGCATACGGAACACGAGTCCGATCTCAGTTTAGGTGGCAGTAGCGATGTAGAGCTACTCACTGCCTATGAGGCAAATGGAAAGACTCATCTGGAGTTTCGCATTCCACTTGATTCTGGTGATAGCAAAGATCGTCCGCTGGTGATAGGTTCCGAATATCCGATTATTTTTGCCTCCGGTAATGAAGATGATTTTGACTCATATCATAGTGCCATTGGTACGGGAGTAATCCAGATCCGTTAGCAAGCCAAAAAAAACTGCTTTACAAAAGCATAGCTGATCCGAAAATGCCCTTAAATAGGAGGAGCGTATTTGTACTCCATTGTCTGTAGTGAAATTATAGACCAAGGTGAGAAAAGAGATGTAAGTATGCATAGTCCCATATTGATCAGTTTTCCAGATTTGCTGCCACCGGAGGATTTCTTTGCCAGAATTCGCTTCTATAGTGAATCTGGAAGTATTCCATTGGCTTTTTATCGGGACAATAGCATGCACTTAGTATGCATTATGACAGACTACATACACCTTGAAGCGCTTGCCTGTGACTGCTCGGGTCTTTTTACATATCCATCACTAGCGATAGACTATCCGGCATTTTCAGTTTTTGAACGCGAAGTCTATGAGGAAAGCGGTATTTTGCCAGCTGGACATCCCTGGCTCAAACCCATGCGTCAAGCAGGATTGAGGTCCAATGCTCCCAATCAATATCCCTTTATGGAATTCCAATCTTCTTCAATGCACGAAGTAGGAGTGGGGCCCGTTCACGCCGGAGTAATAGAACCGGGGCATTTTCGGTTCCTATGTATTGGTGAAGAGGTAAAACACTTGGAGATATGCTTGGGCTACCAACACCGGGGAGTGGCAAAGCTCTTCCGCAGTGGAGACATCAGGGAAAAAATCTACCTTGCCGAAAGTATTGCCGGTGATACCACGATCGGACATGCTTTGGCTTATGCAATGGCAGTAGAGGCAATCTGCCAAAGTAATCCCTCATCAATACCGGAAAGGATGATTGCCTTGGAACTGGAACGCATCGCCATGCACTTGGCAGACCTTTCTGCCCTCTCTGGAGACATTGCCTATATCATGGGTCAAAATATCTTTGCCGCACTTCGTACTACTGTGATCAATACCTCCCTATCAATCTGTGGAAGCCGTTTTGGCAAGAGATGGATCTGCCCCGGAGGAGTAAATTATCCCCTCACAGCAGACAAGGCAAAAGAAGTCTGCAAGACACTTGCCGGGGTTTGGAAGCAAACGCACTTGATGGTTGAGGGCATGCTGGGTACTGCTGGAGTGCTGTCACGTTTTGACGATACCGGTAAGGTTAGCAAAGAGGATTGCCTTGCTTTTGGCTTTACGGGAACTACTGCCAAAGCTACAGGGCTGGCTGTGGATGTTAGGCTCTCCTTTCCCATGATGCCCATCGAGGACTTTTACCCCATTACACATGACTCGGGAGATGTCTATGCCAGGTTTTGGGTGCGATGCCAAGAAATTGCCCAATCCATCTCAATGATTGAACAGCTTAGCGCACGGCTTGATGAAGCTAAACTCATGCCCATGGGCGATATAACATCTGATAGTATCGCCATTTCCCTTGTCGAGGGGTGGCGCGGTAGGATCGTACATATCTGCCAAAGTGCCAGTGCCGGCATCATAGATAGCTATCGGATTATTGACCCCTCTCTGCATAACTGGTTTGCACTTGCCCTCTGTATGAGAGGAGAGGGAATCTCGGATTTTCCGCTCTGCAACAAGAGCTTTGACCTTTCCTATTGCGGGAGTGATTTATAATGTTGGATACAATACTGGCGCGCTTCAAACATGGCTATCAGGCAATTCCTGATCCACTCCGGGCAACTATGGATACAGCCTTTCCGGGCTTGCCAAAAATCAGCCAAAGTGCCGATCTGGAGCTCCTTGCCAGTGCATGTCCGCTTTCGGCAATTGGTGCTTGGGGGCTCGATTTGGGACTATGCAATTTTTGTGGTGCCTGTGCCAGACGCTATCCAGAGATGATTCTCTTTACCAACGATTTTCGCATGGCAACGGATAACCGGCAAAAGCTCATCATCCCACGCGGTGAACACGACTTTTCAAAAACGGCAATTCTCTCAAGGCTTCCTCAAGCCTTTGCCAAATCCTTTTGCCTCAGAAGTGTCTCCGCGGGCGGATGCAATGCCTGTGAGCTGGAATTGGGAGCTTCTTCCAACGTCAATTTTGATATGGGCAGGTATGGTATTGAAATTGTGGCTTCTCCAAGACATGCCGATGCATTGATTTTGACTGGACCTGTGTCTGCAAACATGGCAGAGGCTCTGATTGCTACTTGGGAAGCCATGCCCAAACCAAAGTTTGTGCTCCTCTGTGGTACCTGTGCCATCAGCGGTGGAATTTTCAAAGATAGTGAAGCTCTGGATCGGACTTGGTTATCAACCATAGAACCATCACTTTACATACCGGGTTGTCCGGCTCACCCACTTAGCATCATTCACGGTATCCATAGTATTATGAGGGGTCTATGAGCATCGGTTTCAATATCCTATTTCTCTCCTTGGTGGCTGCTTTGGCTGCACAGAAAAGGGCTTTTGGCTTGATGTGGGTTTTGGGCTCGGTGCTGATTTGTTATGAATACTCACAGGCTCTGTTTATCGGCAATGGCTTGGCTTATCAGTTTTCTCTGCCTTTACCCCTTGGAGCTATTGAGATTGGACTTAGCAAGACGGCAGCATATTTTGGCATTGTGGTATCAGTGGGGCTTGCTTTGGGCATCACCTTTGGCATGGAATATCTAAAACTTCAAGCACTTCCGGGACAGAGGGCACACCTCTTTTGGCTCGGTATCCTGGGGCTTAGTATGCATGCCATGCTCTGGGTACAGCATACGCTCGCTTTTTTGATGATCTGGGAAGTAATGAGTATGGCTTCGGTCTTCTTGTGCTTTGGAGAAGGCAACAAGGCACTTCGGGATGGCATCTTCTATCTGGTAATGGTACATGTAGGAGCGGTGTTTCTAATTGCAGGATTTGCACTTTCTTATGTCCAAAGCGGGTCCTTTGGCTTTGCCAGCCTCAAGCATTTATCAAATCCCAGCCTGATCCTTTTGTTGATCGGCTTTGCT
>Ga0209835_1001366_pt1 | contig 13777 bp, 11 predicted proteins | sample LakKivwa52mmetaG_FD_184138 | JGI IMG/M metagenome (GOLD analysis project Ga0209835, IMG submission 184138) | Anoxic lake water microbial communities from Lake Kivu, Rwanda to study Microbial Dark Matter (Phase II) - Lake Kivu water 52m metaG... | ecosystem: Environmental > Aquatic > Freshwater >...
ATTAGACCAGCACATTAGTGCATTTCTTTTCAACCATTCAATATCGGGTTTGTAAATCAGATACACCTCATAAGTTTTACTTTCTCCTATAAATCCTGTTTCTTCATTAAGTACAGATTCGTTAAATTCTTCGCCTGTGGCGGTGTAGTAAAGGTATCGAGCAAATTCTGTGTATGACGGTAAATTTTTACCTCTCAACAAACTTTCCATTTCGATAGTGTCGCCCAATTCAAAGTAACTGAAAGAACCGCCTGTTCCTTTTTTGAGCAAATCAATTTTGGCAGTTTTTACGCCTTTAACAACCCTCCGAACCCTTTCAGCAGTTATAGAATTGGCATAATCTTCCATTTCTACTATAACAAACTTTCGATTTCCACCATCTTCTTTATTGAGTTCCAATGTGGCGTGTGCCGTTGTTCCTGAACCCGCAAAGCTGTCGAGAATAATAGAGTCTTTATCACTTGATAACTGTAATACTCTTTTTATTAGTGAAACTGGCTTGTGAGCTGGTCTAGAAAAACTGGACAGAATAATTAACTTTATTAATTTTATGTCCTATGAAACAACATCGAAGAAAATTTAGTTCAGCCTTCAAGGCTGAGGTTGCTATTGAGGCAATCAAAGGGATTAAGACGGTATCAGAAATCGCTCAGCATTATGAGCTTCATCCAGTGCAGGTTACACAATGGAAGAAAGATTTTTTGGCTCATTCAGCGGATGTATTTGAGGGAGATCAAAAACGAGTTGATGAATTGGAACGCCTTAAAAAAGAACGTGACGAGCTGTTTAGGCAGATCGGTGAATTGAAGTTTGAGAATGACTGGTATAAAAAAAAATTACACTAATGCCGGTCGAGAAGAAGCGAAGCATGGTTGACCAAGATGATAAAGTGAGTATATCGAAACAGTGTCATTTATTGGGCATTAATCGAAGCACTTACTATTATAACCCTCAGCCTGTCAATGACAAAGACCTTGAAATTATGATTGAGATGGATAAGCTTCACTTGGAAGATCCTACACGAGGCACGCGCAGAATGATGGATGAACTGCAAAAACAGGACATTAAAATCGGGCGGCAACATGTGCGAAAACTGATGCAAATAATGCGAATAAAGACTGTTTATTGCAGACCCAGAACCACAGTGGTGACACCAGGAGACTATAAATATCCATATTTGCTTAGAAACCTTACAATCAATCGTGTAAATCAAGTTTGGGCCATCGACATCAGTTATATTCCGATGCAACGCGGTTATATGTATTTATTTGTCATCATGGATGTTTACAGCCGATATATCATCGGCTGGAGTGTTTCCAACACCATGGAAACCAGCTGGATTACTCAAACACTACTGCAAGCTATCGAACAATATGGAATACCTGAGATTATCAACTCTGATCAGGGAAGCCAGTTTACCTCACAAGAGTATGTTTCTTGTATTAAAAGTCTGCAAACATGTCAAATATCAATGGACGGCAAAGGGCGTGCCATTGACAATGTCTTTGTAGAACGTTTCTTTCGAACCATAAAATACGAGAAACTGTATCTCATTCAGTTGAGTACCGGACAGGATGTGGTTAATGCATGCCAGACGTTCATTAGTTACTATAATTGTAGAAGAGATCATTCTTCATTACAAAAAAGAACCCCAGAAAATGTTTACAAATCAGCAGCATAAACAAAATTTGCCTGTAAGGCCGGAGTCAAAGTTATTTCCGAAATTTATCCTTGAGACCTCTAAAGGTGGGTCTCCGGAAAATTTCAGAATAACTTTGACTGTCGAACCCGGTCCAACTACAAACATTAACTTAGATTTGTCAAAATATTGTCCAGTCAAATTAGACCAGCACAAGTCATCCCAATCATAGCAGATATTAACGACGAACAACGTATGGACAGTGTTTTTAAATCGCATTGTCCTGAGGTTGTTTTTCATGCAGCAGCTTATAAGCATGTACCATTAATGGAGGATAACCCATATGAAGCCGTTCTGATTAATGTGCTTGGTACACAGATAATTGCTGACCTGGCAGTGAAATATGAGGCCAGAAAATTTGTAATGATAAGCACTGATAAAGCAGTGAATCCTACAAATGTGATGGGAGCGTCGAAAAGAATTGCAGAGATTTATACACAGTCCATATCAAATGAAAAAACCCAGTTTATTACTACCCGATTTGGAAATGTACTTGGTTCAAGTGGCTCGGTAATACCCATATTCAAAAAACAAATCGATAACGGTGGTCCAATTACTATCACCCATAAAGATATCATCAGGTACTTCATGACCATTCCCGAAGCCTGCAATTTAGTACTGGAGGCCGGTTCGATGGGAAAAGGAAGCGAAATTTTTATTTTTGACATGGGTCAGCCGGTAAAAATTCTTGACCTTGCCAATAAAATGATTCGATTGTCTGGACTAATTCCCGAAAAGGATATCAAAATAATTGAAACAGGATTAAGGCCAGGCGAAAAGCTGTTTGAGGAACTACTTTCAAATAAGGAAAATACAATCCCTACCTATCATCCAAAAATTTTAACTGCAAAAGTTGAACCTCTTTCGGCAAATCACATTAAAACACAAATTGAAGAGCTGAAAAATATATTAAGGCTTGGTGACAATTTCGATATCGTAAAAAAAATGAAAGATATTGTACCTGAGTTTGTGAGCAACAACTCTCCATTCAGTATTCTCGATTCACAAAAATTCTCAAACTAACAGCTTGTTTAGTAGTACATTTAGTTAATCAATCTTCCGACATCTCACTAAGTTTCTTGCGATAGGTGATGAATACATTAGCACGAGAAATGTACCCAATGTACTTGCCTTCCTGCAAAACAACTATGTTGTACTTGCCCGAATCCTGAAAACGGGCAGCAACGGTCTCCATCGGATCATCGGGGTGAATCACATTATCGGGATATACCAGAATGTTTTCAACCGGAGTTTCGTACAATTCAGTATCGAACATAATATTGCGGATATCGTCGAGCAAGATATGTCCTCGAAAAATTCCTTCCTTGTCAACTACAGGGAAAATATTTCGTTTAGATGCGCTGATGATCTTCACCAATCCACCAAGTGTTTCATTGGGTGAAACGATAAAGAAATCGCTTTCAATCAGCCTGTTAACCTTCATCATATTCAAAACACTTTTATCCTTATTGTGGGTAACCAATTCGCCACGCTGGGCCAATTGATATGTGTATATTGAATTGGGTACAAATATTTTGACTGTAGCAAAGGCTATGGTTGACACGATCATAAGCGGAACAAAAAGACTATATCCACCTGTAATTTCTGCAATGAGAAAAAAACCAGTCAGAGGTGCATGCAGAATTCCACTGATCATACCAGCCATTCCCACCACCGCAAACCTGCCTGGATTCAGTTGACCAAAACCCAGCTCATTCACCATTAATGCATAAAACAAGCCCAAAAAAGCACCTAAAAACAGAGCCGGAGCAAAAATTCCACCAACCCCGCCTGCCGCAAATGTTAGTGAAGTTGCAAATGCTTTTAACAACAATACAGCAAGAAAAAGCGCAAATACAATCCAGATGTTGTCCTTGAAATCGTAGAAAAGGCTGTTGTTGTATAAGGCGCTGTAATCACCTTTAAGACTTTGATTAATAGCTTCATAACCTTCACCATAAAGCGAGGGAAAAAAGAAAATCAGCAATCCGAGCAAGGCGCCTCCAATCAGAAATCGTTTCCACCAGGGATGTATGTGATGTACAAAATATTCCTCCACAGCTATTGAAACCCTGGTAAAGTATGTTGAAAGCAAACCGGCAGCAATCCCTAAACCCACATAAAACAAAGTGTTGGATGGATCAAAGCCGGCCTGCAAGGATATCGGGTACATAACAGCCTGTCCGAGAATAAAATACGATGTAAGAACAGCCGTAACGGTTGCTATCAGCAACGGTACCATTGAGGCTACTGCTAAATCAATCATTATCACCTCAATAGCAAAAATGATGGCCGCAATTGGTGACTGAAAAATAGCAGCCATTGCTGCAGCACTGGCAAGACTGATCATCAAAATGATTTGCCTGTGGTTAAGCCGCAGCCATTGCCCAATATTTGAACCCACAGCGGCACCGGTCGAAACAGTTGGCCCTTCGAGGCCCACCGAACCTCCGAAGCCTACGGTAAAAGCACTTGAAACGATGGCCGAAAACATATTATGAAAGCGGATAAGGCCGTTGCGGCGTGAAATGGCATGTAAAACACCCGGAATACCATGCCCCGGTTCCTGCCTGATAATGTAGCGCATGAACAAAACGGCCAGCAATATTCCAATTGAAGGATAAACGAAATACAGATAATTCTCGTACTGATTGGCCTTGCTGCTCGTGAGCAAATGATGAATAAGCCAGGCAGATTTCTTGATGATAATAGCAGCAACCGCACCCGCAACCCCAACAAATACACTAAGCATATAAATATACTGCCGGTCGGAAACATTTCGGACACGCCACTCAAGAAACAGTTGAAGTAGTTTGTTTGGCTTCGACATTCTTTCGCTTTGCTAAGGTTAGTGTGGCGAAGATACGGCATCAGCTACAAACCCGCAATAGTTGATTAATGCAGAAATCTGTATGTTGAAAACAAATTTTAACACAAAAAGCAATTGTTTACCTTCGCATAATTGATGTGCTAAAATCTACTTTGCAGCATTCCATCGTTTGATACTGTAATCAGAAATATTGCAACATTGCAGAAAGTGTGCTTAAATTATTCATTTACAAACAATTGAATCTTCATCACTTATGAAAATCATTTCTTATAATGTGAACGGCATCCGTGCAGCTATTAATAAAGGTTTTCTTGAATGGCTTGGTAATGTGAAGCCGGATATTATTTGTCTTCAGGAGATAAAAGCCACCCATGATCAGATACCGTTGATGGATTTCGAAGCTTTGGGCTATCATCATTACTGGTTTCCTGCACAAAAAAAAGGATATAGTGGCGTGGCGATTCTGTCGTTAAGTCAGCCTGACGCTATACATTTCGGGATGAATCTGCCACAATATGATCAGGAAGGACGGTTCTTACGAGCAGATTATGGAGACTTATCAGTAGTTTCTGTTTATCACCCATCAGGCAGCAGCGGCGATGAACGGCAATCTTTCAAGATGCAATGGTTGCATGATTTTGAGGCATACGTTCTGAAGTTGAAAGATAGCCGAAAAAAACTGATCATTTCCGGCGATTACAATATTTGTCACCAGGCTATTGATATTCACGACCCTGTACGCAATGCTACCGTATCGGGTTTTTTGCCGGAAGAAAGAGCATGGATGAGCCATTTTCTGGCAAGTGGATTTACCGATAGTTTCAGACACGAGGTTAAAGACCCGCATCATTACAGCTGGTGGAGTTACCGCGCCAACGCCCGCAACAACAACAAGGGGTGGCGCATTGATTATCATATGGTTACTGACAACTTAGTGCCGATGTTAAAATCCGCCTCCATCATGCCTGAAGTGATACATTCAGACCATTGTCCGGTGGTTGTGGAATTGAACCTCTAACGGATTATTGTTCAAGCACTACAAAAGCACAAGCCATTTCTTTAACATGAGAAAGAGATAAGTGAATGTGTTTAAGACCAATTTTTTCAACGTAGGTTTTCACATTTCCGTGAAGCACGATCGTAGGTTTTCCCAATTCGTCATTCACCACTTCAATTTCATGAAACGACATGCCAAACCGGTAACCAGTACCTAAAGCCTTAAAAAAAGCTTCTTTTGCAGCAAAACGGGCGGCATAATGCTGGTAGCGGGTGGTTTTTGGTTCAGCATATTCCTGTTCGGCAACAGTGAACAACTTGTTGCACAACGCCTGGTTGGCCGAAAGCTGCTTTTCCATTCGTGCAACCTCAATGATATCCGTTCCAACGCCGATGATCATACTTTTGGTAACTGGTTTTTTGGGTTTACTTATGAGGTGCTGGCAGCGTATTGCAGTTTATCGAATCACCCCAAGCGTTTTACCAACTTTGGTAAAAGCAGCAATGGCTTTATCGAGATGTTCCTGCTCGTGCGCTGCAGACAGCTGTACTCTAATTCTTGCCTGACCCTTTGGAACGACCGGATAATAGAACCCTATAACATAGATACCTTCTTCCAGTAACATAGCCGCCATTTTTTGAGACAATGGTGCATCGTACAACATTACCGCACAAATAGCTGACTGTGTTGGTTTAATATCAAATCCTGCAGCAAGCATCTGCTGCATAAAATAGGCTGTATTGGCATGAAGTTTATCTTGCAGCTCGTTGGTTTCGTTCATCATATCAAACATTCTGATTCCTGCATTAACAACCACCGGAGGCAAAGAATTAGAGAAAAGGTAAGGTCTGGAGCGCTGGCGCAACAATTCAATAATTTCCCGATGTCCTGTTGTAAAACCACCTATTGCACCGCCAAATGCTTTTCCAAGTGTTCCGGTAATGATATCAACCTTTCCGCGAATATCAAAAAGTTCGGTAACACCTCTTCCTGTAGCACCAACAACACCAGCAGAATGACACTCATCAACCATTATCAAAGCATCGTATTGGTCTGCAAGTTTCACAATCTTATCCATAGGGGCCACATTTCCATCCATTGAAAATACGCCATCAGTTACTATTATTCTGAATCGTTGATCCTGAGCAAGTTTTAACTGTGCTTCAAGATCCGTCATATCCGCATTGGCATAGCGATAGCGTTTTGCCTTGCTTAATCGAACACCGTCGATAATGGAAGCATGGTTGAGTGAATCGGAGATAATCGCATCCTCGTCCCCAAAAAGCGGCTCAAAAACCCCTCCATTGGCATCAAAAGCAGCGGCATAAAGTATGGTGTCTTCAGTGCCAAAAAACTCAGCAATTTTTCGCTCCAGGGTTTTGTGCAAATCCTGAGTGCCGCATATAAACCGAACCGAACTCATGCCAAAGCCATGACTATCAAGGGCTTGCTTTGCAGCTTCAATCAGTGCCGGATGATCCGACAATCCTAAATAGTTATTAGCACAGAAATTCAGCACTTTTTGTCCGGTACTTATTTCAATTTCAGCTTGTTGAGGACTTACAATAATGCGTTCATTCTTATAAAGGCCTGCCTCGTGAATGCCTTCAATCTCCTTTTTCAAAAAAGCTTGTAGTTTTCCGTACATAGAACAAGTTTTTAGGTTTTCTGTCAATTCTTTTTCAGTTTTTAATGCTTAGCTGCAATGGGCGTTCTAAAGAAATAAACCCTCAGATTAAAAATCATTTTTAGCTATAAATCAGCTATTTGCAGTTGAAACTGATTTTATATTTTAAGCACCAAAGGTAGCCAATTTTAGGCTACAATTGGTTACAATTTAAGTTTAAAAATCTATCAGACGGTTGTTTAAACAGCACGATGTAACTTTGATGAGTTTTGCGCTATTTCTAAAGGATATTAATTCAACCTCCCTCTGAACCGCTTTGTGTACCCATGGAAGTCTTGCGTCATAACCATAGGCCAGAGAGATCGGCATTGAAGCATAAAGTTTCACCGTGCTACATAGCTTGATTCAGGGATCAGCTATAGATTTACTGGCTAAAAAAACTTGTGATGCTCGATGAGATGGTTTAAACATGCTGATCACTAAATCTTTATGATCACTACATCACAGTCTCGTTTACAGTCTGGTTTCGGAAAATCGTTATTAAAAATGCCTGAAATGGGTTGTTATTTGAAGTAGGTCCTTCAAATTGAGATGTCGCTGTGCGAAACAGTTAAAGTTCTATGTCATCGAAAAAAACGACCTTTGCATTCTTATTGTAAGAAAAATGGAAATTGCTGCTCTGGTTTCGGGGGGTGTCGACAGCTCGGTTACCATTCCTTTGCTGAAAGAAGCCGGCTTTGATCCGGTAATATTTTACATCAAAATCGGCATGGAAGATGTTCCCGGATACATTGATTGTCCTTCGGAAGAAGATATTGAAATAACCAGCTATATTGCTGATAAATACGACTGCCATATGGTGGTGGTGGATTTGCAGCGGGAATACTGGGACAGGGTGGTTGCCTACACCATTGATGCTGTTAAAAAGGGTCTTACACCGAACCCTGATGTAATGTGCAACCGCATGATAAAGTTCGGTGCTTTTGAAGAACGCTTTGGAAATCAGTTCGATAAAATCAGCACCGGACACTATGCCACTGTAATTGAAAAGGACAATAGCTTTTATTTGGGAACAGCTGCTGATCCGGTGAAAGACCAAACATATTTTCTGGCACGTATTACCTATCACCAGCTATCGAAACTGATGTTCCCTATTGGCGGATTACAAAAGCCAGAGGTGCGTGCATTGGCCGAAAAAATGAAGCTACCCAGCGCTCACAGGCCCGATAGTCAGGGAATATGCTTTTTAGGAAAAGTTAATTACAATGATTTCATTCGTAGGTACGCAGGTGAAAAAACAGGCGATATTATTGAATTGGAAACCGGAAAAAAACTTGGTAAACACAAAGGCTTTTGGTTTCACACCATTGGTCAGCGCAAAGGTTTAGGCCTGAGCGGCGGCCCCTGGTTTGTTGTACAAAAAGACATTGATGCCAATATAATCTATGTTTCAAATGGTTACGATCCCATTGCTCAATACAAAACTGTGGTTAAACTTGCTGATTTTCAGGCATTGCATCCTGATTTTTCGTTTCAAAACAATATGGCTGTTCGTTTCAAAATCCGGCATCAACCAGACTTTAATCATGGAAGTATATTGATACATGACAATCAGCTATCCGTTCAAACTTCTGTACCAATTGCAGGTGTAGCTCCAGGTCAGTTCGGGGTGTTATACCATGCAGGTGATCCAATTTGCCTGGGAAGTGGCATTATTGAGTAATCCTGCAAACACAACTCAAACAGCGTTAGCACAACTTTTCCGTTGAAAGCATTGGCGAATGAAAGAAACTTTGCCATCATTCTGCGTTTTATTATGCTATATTTGTAGAGCAACAACTTCAGCATGGTAGCCGTCAGATTTCAAGTTATCGCCATCATATTTCTGAGCCTGATAAAACTACAAGCACAGGAACCCTTTTACAGGAATTATACCAGCAGCAGCGGGCTTCCTTCATCAGAGGTATACAACAGCATACAGGACGATAAAGGATATATCTGGTTCAGCACCGACCACGGCATTTCAAGATTTGACGGATACCAGTTCCGGAATTATGACATCATGGACGGACTACCGGAAAATGCCACCTTTTATTTCAGAGCCGACAAAAAAGGCCGAATCTGGTTTTCAACCTTTTCTGGTTTGTTGGGCTATATTGAGGATGGAAATGTTTATCCCTATACCCACAATAAGTCTTTAAAAAAATTCATTGCTGATAATTCTATCGTTTTTGCTCTACATGAGCATTTTAGGATTAATGAAGATAACAGCATCGATTTGATTTTTGATATGCTAGGGTCGTATACAATTGATCATCAGGGCAATATATCGAAGAACACCACTATTTCCGACAGCAGCACCATTCACATCGAAAACTATTGGGATGAATATTGTATGGTTTTGCTGCCTCCCGGTAAAAATCATACACATATAAAGATTCCATTTTTAAAAACTGCTGCAAATTTTCATATTGAGCCATACAAAACAGTCAAAGCCTCGCATGATTACCAATGGGCTGTTAGATCCTCTAACGGAATATACTACTATTCAAAAAAACACACCATTTTTGCTTTTCACAACGATAGTGTATATTTTGTGCACCAAACAGGTCATCCGATTTTAGATATCGGATTGGACAAAACAGGAAAACTCTGGGTGTGTACCGTTTCAGGTGGTGTTTTTATTTTTGATGAACAGCTAACCCTTCTCGAAAGAATTTTTTCCAATATTAGTATCACTTCATTTCTTCAGGATCATGAAGGAGGTATTTGGCTCACTACACTCAACAAAGGAGTGTTTTACATCCCTGATATCAATAGTAAAATATATAACCGAAACAGTGGGCTTAAAGACGATAATATCATTTCAATAACTACAGACAAGGATGGAAGGCTATGGTACGCCAATAATCATCTAAATATCGGCTACATTTTTGCAAACAAAGCAGTCAGTATTGAGTTATCAATTGATGAAACACTGGCCATTCAAAGTATTCACGGCGATTTACACCGGCCGTATATCTGGATTGCCACCAACAGAGGTTTATTTTATTATAACTATGAAAATGAACTGTTGCAAAGCTATGAGTACTATCACAACAACAGCCCATATTTCGTTCAGTTTGGCGTAAAAACGATCGATCAGGATCCAATTACCAAAGTAATCTGGCTTGGCACCTTTAACGGTATTCGCTGTATTGATTCCAATTTCAAAATGCAGGCAGATCTGATGCATTTCAAAAGTTTTTCCAATCGGGTAGAAAGCCTTACCATCAGTGAAAATGGCAGTGTTTGGATTGGTTCATCAAAGGGTCTCTATCAATTTGACGGGAACGAATACATTAACTACGGAAAAAAGCATCCGCTTTTAAGCGAGAGAATTACAGCCCTGTGCGAGGTGGATGGCGTTCTTTGGGCCGGAACCAGAGGCAAAGGACTTCTCAGATTTACGGGCGATACATTGTTTCAGTACACTATACAGGACGGTATGCCTTCAAACTCTGTAAGTTCCATAACATTGCATGGAGGGCATATAGTAGCTGGCACAAATATGGGTATCGCATTGGTGTATCCCCGCAACAATAACCAGGGCTATGTGATTCATCCGGTTACAGCAGGTTCGGGATTGGCGGTTAATGAGGTACAGGACATCATTTCACACGGTACAAAACTGGTAATTGCCACAACAGCAGGTTTAAGCATGCTAAAACGCGGAAGCCGTGATCAACAGTTTGAAATGCCCATCCACATTACAGCCGTTAAATCAGATGGTGAGTTAATTGATTTCACACAGCCATTTACGCTTCCATTTCGCAGCAATAATTTAAGCATTGATTTTTTTGCAATTTCATTTGTGAAAATCGGCAAGCACACCTATCGTCACCGTTTGATCGGACTGGAAGAGAACTGGGTTGTTGATCAGAAAACCACTGCCCAATACCCTTATTTGTTGCCCGGGAAGTATAGCTTTATTGTTGAAGTACAACATCAAAACGGAAGCTGGAGTTCGCACAATGCAAGTTTTGATTTCCAGATTTTGACGCCTTTCTGGCTGAGATGGTGGTTCATTTTGCTCATTGTATTAGTGGGTCTTTCATTGCTGTTTTTTGTTTTTTCACTTGTTTACCGTGTTGTAAACCAAAGGAAAAAACTAGTTCAAGAACTCAACCAGTATCATCAGGAAGCACTTGCAAATCAGATGAATCCACATTTCCTTTTCAACGCACTTAACACTGTGAACCGATACATTCTGGAAAACGACAAGGTATCATCCAGTAAATACCTTACAAAATTTGCTGGATTAATGCGAACAATGCTCGCAAATGCGCAGCTTCGTGAAATAACTTTGAGCAATGAAATTGCCTCTATATCGCTATATCTTGATCTGGAAGCAGCACGCTTCAAAAATCGTTTTGAATATAGTATCAGAGTTGATGCCTCTGTTGATACCGATCAGATTTCAATACCTGTTTATCTGCTTCAGCCACTGGCAGAAAACGCTATATGGCATGGCTTGATTCACAGTTCGCGTGAAGGCTATCTTGAAATTTCTATAGGCAGGAACCAGCAAGACCTTTTATGTAAAGTAACTGATAATGGTATTGGACGAAAAGCATCGGCAGTATTAAGTCAGGATTCGCAAAAAAAATCGCTGGGGATTTCGATCATCAGGAAAAGACTATCTTTGATCAACGCAAATGACAAAACCAATATAAGGCTCGAATACGAGGATCTTACAGACGAACACGGTGAAGCTGCAGGCACTGTTGCAACACTCATTTTTCCAAACTGGTTATAAAACACTGAATTTATGGAAAAAAAACTAAGCGTTATTATTCTTGACGATGAACCAGATGCAGTGGCATCAATTGAATTGATTGTGAAAGAATTTTGCAAACAAGTGGAAATTGTGGCCACTGCCAATCTGATCGATCATGGATGGGAACTTATTCGCGAACATGATCCGGATTTAATCTTGCTCGATGTTGACATGCCGAGGGGAAGTGGTTTTGATTTGCTGGAGCGATTTCCATTACGTCGTTTTGGTGTAATTTTTATAACTGCATATTCAAAATACGTGCAAAGAGCACAGCAATACGGTGCTTTTGACTATTTGCACAAACCAATAGATATTGAACATTTCAATAAAGTGATTGATCGTTATATCCAACATCGCAAAGCAAACCCCACAGAAGTGTTTCGATTGTTGCTATAAAAAAACGCAGCCACTCCCTTTGAGATAGCTGCGTTTGTATTGGTAACAAAAAGCGCTTTATTCTTCGTCCTTTTGTTTTTCTTCGTATTCTTTAAGCAGCTTGGTTTGAACATCGCTGGGTACTTGTGCGTATTCGGCAAATTTCATAGTGTATGTTCCTCTACCTGAAGTAATTGCACTCAATGAAGTGCTGTAGCGATCCATCTCAGAAAGTGGAACTTTTGCATTAATGATCTGATACTTTCCATCAGAATCCATACCCATGATAATGGCACGGCGCCCTTGAAGGTCCGTCATTACCGATCCCATCATATCCTCGGGCATGCGCACGGCTACATCGTAGATTGGCTCCATAATTTTCGGGCCAGCATTTTTGAAGGCAATACTAAAGGCATTTCGTCCGGCCAATTTAAACGAGATTTCGTTGGAATCAACAGGGTGCATTTTACCATCATACACATAAACAACGATATCGCGGGCGTAGGATCCGGTGAGCGGGCCTTCTTCAAGACGTTCCATGAGACCCTTCAAAATGGCAGGCATAAAGCGGGCATCAATCGAACCCCCGACAATACAGTTGTTGAATATCAATTTTCCACCCCAGCTGAGGTTGTGTTCTTCCTTGCCTCTTACCGGAAAATCAGTTGGGTCTTTATAGCCTTCAAAATAGGGCTGAATCATCATGTGCACTTCACCAAACTGACCTGATCCGCCTGATTGTTTCTTATGGCGATAATCAGCTTTTGCGGCTTTGGTAATGGTTTCACGATAGGGTATTTTCGGGCTGTAAAATTCAGCCTCAATCTTATACACATTGTCGAGGAACCACTTAACTGTATTCATGTGGTATTCCCCTTGACATTGAAGGATAAGTTGGCGTAATTCGCGCGATAACCCGGCAATAATTGTAGGATCAACACGGTGCATGTCCTGCAGAATACTACCTAATTTTTCGTCATCAGTTGAGTTAACTGCTTTAACAGCTACCGAGAAAATTGGTGCAGGATAATCGATTGGCTCAAGCGCTGCATCGGCTATTTTCGGGTCAAACAGACTATCATTCGCACGTGCATCCTTCAGCTTAATGGTAACAGCTATATCGCCGGCGACAAGCTTATCAATCTTTTCACGGTTTTTGCCATTTACAACAAACAACTGTGAAATCCTTTCCTTGTTACCAGAGCGTGCATTTACAAGATCCTGACCTTCAAAGATTTCGCCACCATATACTTTTATGAGTGAAATTTCGCCAAGGTGTTGTTCGTTCGAAAGCTTGAAAATAAATAAAGCAGCGGGATCGCTTGACTTGCAGTTGAACTCTTTGCCTGCAGTTGTTTTTCTGCCCTTGAGTTCATTAGGTGCAGGGCAGGTTTTGCTGATGAAATCCATCAATCTGTGAACGCCTATGC
>Ga0209835_1001367_pt1 | contig 13772 bp, 16 predicted proteins | sample LakKivwa52mmetaG_FD_184138 | JGI IMG/M metagenome (GOLD analysis project Ga0209835, IMG submission 184138) | Anoxic lake water microbial communities from Lake Kivu, Rwanda to study Microbial Dark Matter (Phase II) - Lake Kivu water 52m metaG... | ecosystem: Environmental > Aquatic > Freshwater >...
ATGGCCGGCGCCATCACCCGATGGAGCGGCATCGTCCCGTATTTCGCCAGTGCGGTCGTTAACCCGGCGACAGTGCCCGGAACGGCCGCCGCCGCATGGCCGAGGGCGGGAATCTGCTTGGGGAATTTAGCCGTAGCAGGCGCTGTGGAACGGTAATCGACGGCAATGGCGGTCTTTCTCTCGGCATTATAGATAAGGATCATCCCCTCCCCGCCGAGACCGCTTGCGTTGAGCTCGACGACGCCGACGGCAAAGGCTGCCGCGACGGCCGCATCGACGGCGTTGCCTCCCAACTTGAGGATCTTCAATCCGGCCTCGGAAGCCAACGGATGCGCCGAGGCTACCATGCCGTGGACGGCCTCGACCTGGGCGTTCTTCGTCGCTGCCCAAAGGGGCTGAAAAAAGACGAAAAGCAGGACCCATGCCGTGCAGGCATATCGGAACATTCGATATGCGCCCTTTCCGAACAGCATCTTGCGTTGGCTCTTCATTGCATCTCCTTTCGAAAAATACCGACGAAACTACCGGGAAGCCCTCTTGGGGGAAGCGCCGGCGCCGCGCTTGGCCAGGTGTTTGGTCTTCTCCACCAGATCGATCAGCGACAGCAGGGCGGTGTTCACCGCCTCTTCATTCGGGAAGGCTTTCGCCACCTCCGGTTTGAGCACTACTACGTTGGACGATTCCCGCAGCCGCTGGGCGTACTTTCCCCGCACGAATCCGCCGGGAAAATCGCCGCGTTTGTACTCGGCTCGCAATTCGCCGCTGTCCGGCGCTTTATCCTTCTTCATATAATTCACGTTCTCCTTTGCTCGCTATGCGGGCACTGATGATGCGAATGGTTTCCCCTTTTTCCGTATGGGCTACGACCAACAACCGGCCCCTTTCCGAAACGCCAAAGGTGATGTAGCGCTCTTCATCGAGCGAATGGTCCGGATCCGCTGCGGTAGCGGCCATGGTGTCACTGAGTGCAGTGGCGGCTTCTTCGAAAGGGACGCGATGCTTCTTAAGGTTGGCCGTCGCCTTTTTCGGATCCCATTCGATTTTCATGGATCAATAATATCATGTTTATCGTTTTAAATCCATCCTTTCCCGAAAACTCGCCTAAGCACTTCCGTTAACAGTTTCCCTGTCCATTCCTGGTATTGCCTCGATCAGATGGGCGCTTCCAGCCCATGAAAAATACTTTTCCTATAACTCCTATAAACAAAGGCGGCGCTGAAGGGAACGTTCCAGGCCGGCAGCGACGTCGGCGAATTCTCACCTGTCGGATTTCTCACCTGGCATAAACGATTCTGATTGACATTCTCAATGATTATTCGTATTTTACAACCGATGTTTCCGGCCGCCGATCACGATATTGCATCGGGCAATCACTTGTCATGATCGGTGAGAACGCTTGACTCGTTCCGAAGAAGAATGAATGCAGCAGAGGAGGTTTACCATGCCTACCGCAATGGAACAGCGATTGGACAGGGTTGTCCATGAACTGAACGAAATCAAGAAAGAGATGATTCTGCAGAAGATGCAGCTCCCTGCCGGAGCCGTCAGGAAAACAAACGCATGGAAATCGCTGGGGAAGAAGATCTCCGTCAGGTGGGATCATGTTTCCGCCGTTGATGAAATCAGTCAGCAGCGGGATAGGGTTTAATGAAAAAGTTGACCATCGACAGTTCCGTCATCATCGCATCCCTCCTTGAAAATGAACCACGGCACGGCGAGGCCATGCGGATTTGGGATGCCGTCATTGTGGGCGGGGATGTTGCCATTATGCCTTATTCCGTCTTCGTAGAGGTTGTCGCAGCGATTCGGCGCAGAACCGGCTCCGAGGAGCTGGCGAACGAGGTAAATGAAGAGCTGCTCAAGATCGAGAATGTCTCCTTTGTCATTCTGGATCAAAGGGCGGCCGAAGATGCCGCCGATATCGCCATTCAAAAGGGCGTTCGGGGCATGGACGCCCTGGTGATGCAGACGGCCAAGGAATATGAAACAGAGCTTGTCACGTTCGATGACGAGATGATGAAAAAATTCCAAACGTCATAAATAAAAAAACAAGACGGGCGGGGAGCTTGAGCGGCGGCGAACAGCAGATGCTCACCATTGCCAGAGGGTCATAAATGAAAGATGTATCCCTGTTCATCCCGTGCATGGTTGATCTCTTCCTTCCCCATATTGGAGAGGCGACCGTATCCTTGTTGCGGCGGGCAGGAGTGAATCCCGTCTATCACCGTGGTCAAACCTGTTGCGGCCAGCCTGCAATGAATTCCGGTTATCGGAGGGAGGCGAAAAAGGCGGCGAAACACTTCATTGACCTCTTCGGCGATGATGAGGTTGTCGTCGCTCCGTCAGGTTCTTGCGTATGCATGGTGAAACACCATTACCCGGAACTTCTCCGCGATGAACCGGAATGGTTTCGTCGCGCCTCGGAGCTCGCCCCCCGGGTGTACGAATTGTCTCAATACCTTGTGGATGTGCTTGAAGTGAATGATGTAGGCGCCGCTTTTCAGGGTAAAGTAGCGTACCACGAATCATGTCATGTCCTGCGGGGATTGGGAGTGTCGACCCAGCCCAAAAAGCTGCTATCCGCGGTGAAAGGCGCGACACTGGTTTCGATGAATCAGGATGATTTTTGCTGCGGGTTCGGGGGAGAATTCGCCAGTCGCTACCCGGATATTTCCGAGTCCATGGTGCAGGATAAGGTTCAGAATTACCTGGACAGCGGCGCCGATCTTTTAATCCTCTGCGAGCCGGGGTGTCTCCTTAACATCGGCGGTTATCTGAGCCGTCATCATCCGGAGAAAAAGGCAATGCATCTGGCGAGTTTCCTGGCACAGGAAGAAAAGGAAGAGCGGTAATGCGGATTTCAACAGAACAATTTACCGAATTGGCCAGGCAAGGGGTGGAAAAGGCGCGTGCACGGCCATTTCTGAAAATGGTGCCCCATTTCCTTTACCAGCTGCGCGAAGCCGGTCTTGCAACCCTCCCGGACGCTGCGGCCGCACAGGCGTATGGGGCGGCGATCCGTTCGGAAGCGCTCTCGCGCCTTCCGGAGCTTCTGGAGGAATTTGAGAAAAATGCCATAGCCAACGGAACAAAGGTTTTTTGGGCCCGTACCGCAAATGAGGCCAATGAATACATCGTAAACCTGGCCAGGGAGCGGGGTGCAACATTTGTGATCAAAGGGAAGTCCATGGTCACAGAGGAAATCGGACTGAACGGGGCTCTGTCCGAACACGGGATCGAACCCTGGGAAGCCGATCTGGGGGAATTTATTATTCAGCAGATGCATTGCACTCCTTTCCATATCGTTGGACCGGCCCTCAATATACCGGTAGAGGAGATACGGGATCTTTTCATGGCCAAGGTCGATATGAAAGAACCCACGTTGGATCCGGTGGAACTGGGCTGGGCGGCCAGGCTGTTCCTGCGGGAGAAATTTCACCGCGCGGAATTTAGTGTGACCGGCGTAAACATGGCGGTTGCTGAAACCGGGACCATCATCAACCTGGAAAATGAAGGCAACATACGATTTGCCAAATCATCGCCGCGGACGCAGGTATCGGTGATGTCTCTGGAAAAAATTGTCCCAACCATGAAGGATGCCCTGCATGTCATAAGGCTTTTAAGCCGCAATTGCAGCGGGCAAAAAATATCCGCTTATGTATCGATGGATAGCGGCCCGAAGAAGGACGGTGAGATAGACGGACCGGAAGAGCTTATCATTGTTATCGTCGATAACGGCCGTTCCAGGGTTTACCAGGATCCGCAGGCCCGGGATGCCTTGCGTTGCATCCGCTGTGCCGCTTGCCTGAATATATGCCCGGTTTACAGACAGATCGGGGGGTATGCCTATGGTTGGGTCTACTCGGGTCCTATGGGGCAGGTCCTGATGCCGCTGCTCCTGGGGTTAAACAAAACCCAGGATCTCTATCGTGCTTGCACCTTGTGCGGGGCATGTAAAAGCGTCTGCCCTGCCGGCATCGACCATCCCAATCTATTTCTTTATTACCGGTCTTTGGATGTATCTGCGGATGTCTCCGCCGGTCATCGATTCAATGGGAAAAAACGTCCCTGGAGAGAAGCGCTATTCTTCAAGGCGTGGGGTATGGCTGTACAAAGCTTTTGGATGTGGAATTCGGGTGTTTCGATGACCCGGCCCTTTATTAATGGACATTCTCGTAATGGAATGATCCGTCAAATGAAAGGCGCTTTCGGCGGATGGTTTAGAAAGCGAGACTTTCCTGCCATGGCCCAAAAGACATTCCGTGAAAGATGGGAAGAGAGCCGGAAGCTGTGCTAAGAACTTTTGACAATGCCTGAAATATCGGAGGGCAGAATATTGAAGAGCGCACGAAATGAAATCCTGGGAAGGCTCAAAGCCGCTCCGAAAACGAAAATCCCCATCCGACCATTTTTGCCGCTACAGAAGGAAGTCTCGCTGGGTAAACAAGAGTTGGTAAATCGATTTGCCGAAATGTTCGAGGCGGAAACCGGCATTTTTTACAGAGCGAAAAACAACCAGCAAGCATTGGAAAAGCTGACGGAGATCGTGAAGCGGGAAGGCCTGAAAAGCGTCATGGTTTCTACCGACGGGGTAGTGACTGCTTTGGACCTTCCGGCATGGGGAGATAAAAATGATGTGAAGGTGATGAGCCCGAAGGATTTCAAGGGACGGGACGATTTTAAAAACTCTGTCTTCGACAGCGTGGACGCAGGAATTACCGGTGTCGACTTTGCCGTTGCCGAATCAGGTACTTTGGGGCTTATACATGACAGGGATCAGGCCCGGTTGATATCCTTGGCGCCGATTCTGCACATCGCTATCGTGCCTGTGGAGCGCATCATTCCTGTTTATGAGTCCGTTGTAGAAAGGGTTTTCAAAAAAGAAAAATATCCCAGTCAGTTTGTTTTTATTACGGGACCGAGCATGACCGGCGATATCCAGGGGCATCTCTTCAAAGGAATGCACGGACCGAGGAGGGTCATCGTTATTCTGGTTGGGTAGGGATGCGCCTTTGATTCTACCAAGCCATTCACATAAGTGAGGGATCGTAGTTGCCCGATTGTGGCCCCCCGCATTCAGGTTTGTAACAGGTGACATTCGTAAATGTGCAATCTTGCTTACAAGCCGGGCAAGGTTTGGGGTGTTGTTTACCAACATCTTGCTGAATAAGGTAGCCGCAGCCATTGCACTTCCACCAGATCTTTTCGTCCATGGTTCTCTCCTTTTTCTCAAAAAATCACTATCCCTCGGGGATTCTCGCACTTCTCCCCTGATAGGATATTTTATCATGGACTGTTCTATCTTTCTATGGAATTTAAAACCGTAGATGGCGGTTCCCAATCGCAATACTTCTGACATGATGATATTGTGTTTGAGTGCTGCGGCATGAAGGGACGTTTTATTCACCCTATGGTGACGATGATATGATTGCGAAAAGAAAAAAGTTACTGGTTTTCCTGCTGCTAACCGTCATCTTCGTTTCCGGTCTGCCTGTCTGCGCTTCAGGAGCCGGGTTGCCCCGTCTTGCGAAAGATGCGGTCATTCTGGCGTTCGGTGACAGCCTGACCTTTGGAACCGGAGCCGCACCTACTGAAAGCTACCCGGCGATCCTGGAGCGTCTGGTCGGGAGGCGGGTGGTGAATGAGGGCGTACCGGGCGAGATTACCGGCGAGGGGCTGGAACGGTTGTCAGAGGTGCTTAAACGAGAAAAACCGGCCCTCCTGATCCTCTGCCACGGTGCCAACGACCTTCTTCGATTTCTCGACAAGCGGCAGACTGCCTCCAATCTACGGGCCATGATCCGGCTGGCACGGAAAAATGGAGCCGCCGTCGTTCTCATCGCGGTGCCATTGCTGGGCATCACTCTGTCGCCAGAGCACTTTTACGTGGAGATCGTTACGGAAAAGGGAGCCACTGTTCGCATCGCGGTGCCATCGCCGGGCATCACTCTGTCACCAGCACCCCTTTACCGAGAGATCGCCGCAGAAATGAAGATCCCCATCGAAGAGGAGGCGCTTACCACGGTGCTATCCGATGGTTCGCTCAAGTCTGACGTTATCCATCCAAATGCCACAGGGTATCGTAGGCTGGCGGAGTCGATTGCTGGCCTTCTGAAGAAGAGCGGTGCTGTGGAGTAAGGTTGTTGACTGCCTTGTGCGGACCCACATGCCGAGTGGTGGAGGGGAGAAAATCCCCGGCTACCTCCGGCTACAGTTTTAAGTCATCTTGAACAACGGACAAACAACCACCTTCAAGTTGGGATACTGCTCAAATAGAGGCCGAAGTACTGCATCATCTTGGCTGCATAACACCACGGAATCAACTGAACGGGGGTTGAATCGTCGGATTAACTGAGCCGAGAAGAACGCCTGCCCCATTAGAGACATACCTAAACGACCCGCTTTCGTCTGGATTACGATTACGTCTTTTCCCTCAATAGATATCTCTGATTGTTTCGCTATCCTGAAATCACCTTCCTTGATAATAACCCCATCCAGAACACGCACCCCACAGTTGGATGTCCCTTTAACGGCAATGAACTCTTCGATCAGCGTTCCGCCGACTTGTTGCCAATACCAGCGGGTCATGGGGGTTTCGTGTTTGCTCATAACTCAATGCTCTTCGATTCTGGTAGCGTCCCCTTCTGCAGGCGACACTCATATGTGTCCTCTTTCTTGCATCGGTTGATGATAGTCGTCTCCTCAATCGGTGCTCCCATCGTCCAGTAAAGTAATCCATCTTCGGCAAAGTAGGTGAGAGTGCGTTGGTAAAAGCGCCCCTCGAAACCATATTGACGAATGTGGCGAACCAGCCGCACGAAGAGGTTCTCGTCTACCCGCTCCCGCACAAGATACTCGTGGGGCCATTCCGGCATCGTCTTGGCAAATGTCCATTCTGCTGTATCTACAAAATCTCGCAATGCCCCTGGTAGTTTTACAGATTCACTCATCATAGGTGCGGTTCTGCGTAACACGTTCAGACTGGCCCGTACTCATAACTACGCCTCCTGGCCGAGAACCTCCAAATTCACGTACCGCTGAAAATCGGCAATCGTCGTGAAGCATCTATAGCCCGCCTGGCTTGCAACGGCGATGGTCTCGCTGCTTTCGTTTATCAGGACTGCTACCGGTTGGCTGAGATTCTCTTGGATTCCATTTGGCCAAGCCAGATCGAATACCGACCTCTGCTCGCCGGTATTCACATCTGCTAAGTCATAGGCCAGCACGCCATGTGGAAGTCCCTGTTCTTCCATCCAGTTGTTGAGGGCTTCCAGTTGCTCTTCCTCCTCCTCGCTGGTAATGCCTCCGCCCACCACACTGACAACAGGCACGACAGCCGTCGGACCAACAAGCCAGCGGGTGTCGCCATGCAGGAGGTCTTCCATCCACCGATTGAGCTCCGAGGCGAGCAGTACTTTACGAGCTTCGAGGAACTCACGAAACTTTTCAATCTTCCACAGTGCCGGGTCGGCGGGAATCCACTGTGAGGCAAGGCAGCCGGGATTCCGCTCCTCAAATACCGGGAAATACTCCTCTGGCAGGCGGTTGCTGATTTCGAGGTTGGTTTCCTTGGTTTGAAAACAAAAGTTGGCGAGCGCGTTCACTTCGGGCCGCTTATATTTCAACTTGTAGAGTTGAGTCTTGGGAAAGATATGATGCACTTCCAGACGGCTCATCTTGCCAAGTAGGTTTGACTTCAGCGGGAGGCCTGTGCCCCAGTCGCACGCCTCGCCCATACGAGTCAGCAAGTAGAGCACCGGGTAGAAGCGTGCGCCAAGGCTCCAGCCTGTGAAGTGTCCCGGCTCAGCACGCAGCCCACCGTGCCACAGTCGTAATTGTTCCAGCAGCTTATCCAACCCGCCGTCCTCGCCTTCCAATGCCGCCAAATCCTGATCGATGAACGATTCCGTGGAACCCGAGAAACGCCCCCACATGCCTGCCTGAACGAACCAGAACAGCATTTTGTCACGCTCCTTCTCATCCATTGGCCCGGTGCGGTGGTCAAGGTAACGCACCATGACCGGAACACCAAAGCGACCAAAGAACACCTGGTCGTGATCGAGTCCGAGGCGGCCGCTGATCAGGTTTAGGCTCGTATCAATGTGCTTGGTGGCCCGTTCCAGACCGTCCTGAATCTCTTCCGCGGTTTTACCGTGGAGAAACTGGAACTTGGCCTCGCCAGTGAGAGCGGTGTTCACCGATCGCAGCAGCCAGTCGAGGTTGAAATGGTAGTCCGCCTTGGCCCACTCCTTGAGTTTGGTTTTCATCTTTTCCCGTGCCTCTGGCCAATCGGCACAGATCTTAGCCAGGGCGAGATCACCCTTGGATAGTTTGGTCCCTCCGCTGTTTACCTGGTTGAAGATGTCCACAACCGCGTCCAATGTCTTGTCTGCCCCGGTGACTTCCTCGACGTGAAGGTCCACATCCGTGACGCCAAGCAGTCGGCTGAGTCGCCCAACATACTCGCCCACGTAGGCGCTCAACGCGGGCTGCGCAGCCAAGCGGGCCACGAACTCACCCAGTCCTGTGTTCCCTTTCTTCATTAGCTCTGTGACATCAATCCAAAGCGGGTCATCCCGCATTTTGACCGGTTGATAAAACTCAAAGGTCTGCATATCAAGATGGAAACGCAGCCCGGTGAAGGCCTTGGCGTTTCCGTCGAAGAACTTGGGCGGCTTGCCACGTACCACGCCATAGAGCGAGGTCATGCGCTGCTGTCCGTCGAGCAGTAGCTTCACCACACCAGTGGCGAGTGGTCCCTCACCACGATGTGCGGCCGTCCGGGACTCGGTGGTCCACACGAGAAGGCCGCCAACCGGGCGGCGAAGGTAGAGTGAAGCGAACAGCTTCCGAACCTGATCGCTATTCCAGACAAAGCCACGTTGAAATTCCGGCAGGGCCATATGTCCGCTGTCGATGTGGTCGAGGATGGTGGAGATTTTCATATTATTCTATCCCTCAATTAGCTTCCTGAATTCCAGTTCTTCCGAGTTCTTCGATGATGGCTCCAATCTCTTAACGACAGACCGGCTCAGATATATCAGATCCGGTCAAACGACATTATTTAGATCCGATTCCCGGAAGAGCCACTCATCATCCTTGCGGTTCTCGCTGATTATCAAACCCGACACGCCAAGCCGCTCAACCGCAAGTGCTTTTCTTAGGTGTGCAGCCATTTTTTCACCCGACACAACGAGGGAAAAATGGGACGTGTAGTCGGGCAACTGCATCTCAGAAATAGCGCAAATCAATTGACCCAAGGCCTTGTAGATCTTTCCCTCGGGCTGTCCTGATGAATCCCCTTCGACTTCGGTTACCCAGAGAATCCTTCGACCCGGATGGACGGCAAGGATGTCACGGTCACCAGGCGGTAGCTTCAGCTTGTCTTTGAATTGCGTCCTCCACTGTTTCTTGCGTCTTCCAACGAAGGCACCCAGATCCTCCTCTATCTGACGTCTGGCTTTGGGAGCTTGTCCAAGTGTGAACTGTTGCCTGGCTATTGCCTCCTCCGACTCTCGTTTGGTGCCAGTGCGGCCTTCCTCTGAGGGGTCGATGTCAACGAAGACCTTCCAGCCTTCGTGTGGGTTGCAGTAGCGTTCAATGAATCGCAGTTTGGCGAGTATCTGAATCATGTTCTACGTAGTCCCGACCTGCACAGGAATGACACGCTCCAATAAGGCAACGAGTATTGTTACCACCCCTCCCTTAGCGCTTCCAACTGGCTGGCCGAATCCAGGACCCGGCTGCACGACTCCCAATCCACACTTTCGATCCGGTCGTAGCGCATCTCGAAGGGGTGGCGCTTCGGGACGGCGTCGATGACCCGCTTGGCCTCCTCGTCGTCCTTCAGGGCGGCGGCGACCCAGACGTCTTCCAGGGTATCCGGTATCTGTCCAAACATGTTCCGAATGTTCACCATTCGCTCCGACAGGAGCTGATGGACACGGTCTTCCACGGAGCCCCTGTAGCGCATGTTGTAGATCAGCACCTCCGGCCGCAACTGGCCGATCCGCTGGATCCTTCCCTTGCGCTGTTCCAGCCGCGTTGGATTCCAGGGAAGGTCGAGATTGATAAGGGAGCCCAGACGTTGTAGGTTGAGCCCCTCCGAGGCAGCGTCCGTTCCGATGACCATGTGCAATTCCCCGGTCGTAATGCTTTTTTTGACTTCATCCCGGTTCACGCGGCGGAAGATACCATTTTCGATGATCCCCGATTTCGTGGTATTGGCATAGACGCCGATCTTTTCGTCGGGCATGCGTTTCGACAGATGCAGACCCAGCCAGAGGACTGAATCGTAGTACTGGCTGAAGATGATGCAACCCAGGGAAAGCCAGCCGCCGGCAAGGATGTCGTTCGCCGTGAGAATCCGCTCAACTTGGCGGAGTTTCGGGTCCTCATCGCGGTTCTCCTCCAAGATTTTTAAGAAGCGCCCCAACACCGCCCGTTCCTCATGGGATAGCGGATAGAGGGAGGATAGTTTTTCTTCCTCCTCGTTTTCCCCTTCCTCGTCCGCCTGATCACCCTGAGGTTGAGTCTCAAGCATTTTCATTGCGGTCAACCTGCCCGCCTCGATGGTGCTGCCTACCCGGCGCAGGAGCATCGTCTTCATGAAACCTGAATTGAGTCCGGGCCGACGGGCCAAAATGGTGCAGAATTCCTCCGCGGCGTCGTAAGCGTCCCGAAGAAAAGGGGGCAGGCCAATAGCTTCGACGTCGCTCTCGCCGAAGAGGCGCACCTCAATCCGCTGGAGATAGGGTTCATTGGTCTGGGGATCGATGGTATTTTCCAGGAAATCTCGGGTCCGCCGGACGATGTGACGGATAAACGGGTTATGCTTCGGAAAGAAGTCACGCGACAGGCGCTTGATCCGTTGCAAATCCGGCTTGCCCAGTTTGTGGAACGCCTCCGGAGAAATCCAGTGCTCGGAAGGAGCAATATTCAGGCTCCGGCGGAGTAACTCAAAATTCATGCCCTCATCTGGGGGCGGCAGTGGGTCGCGCATCCACTCCCAGAGGTCAGTCATTTCTTCGGCAGGTCTTACCTGTTCGAGAACAAGGTCGATCCCTTCCCGCGGCCGGGTCCGCCAGCGGCTGTACAGGGAACCCAGGACGCCGTTTCGCCCCTCGTTCAGGGCGCTCAGGAGATCCCACGCCTCGATTGGATCGAGCTGCACCGGCGTTGCCGTAGCCAATAGCAGGCTCCGGGTTCTGGGGGCGATATCCATCAAAAAGCGCAGCAGATTGTTGGGCTCGGCCTTCTCTCCCCGGTGCGCGGGGCCGAGATTGGATCGCCTGGCCCGGTGCGCCTCATCGAGGATCACGCATTCGTAGTCGAGATCCTTGATCAGATCGACGGTTTCCGATCCCCGGATGATCAGCCCCGTGGACATGATGCCGATCCGGCGGGGGCATTTTCTCATTCCCTGGGGGCCGAATTCGGGATGGGCCACACCCTGCTCGTCGATCCACTGCTTACCGTTCCACCGCGCCGATGGCATCTCCAGGAGGTTCCAGAGCTCGTCCTGCCACTGGATCATCAATGGTTTGGGGACGAGGATCAGGATCGGTTTGTCGCGGAAAAGAGCCATCAGTTTGGCGGCGAGGGCCAGTTGAATGGTCTTCCCAAGGCCTACCTGATCGGCCAGGAGATAGCGGGCGCCGCCTTTCTTGTGGGCGTCGAAGGCCAGCTTGATGAAGGATTTCTGGTGTGCCCAGAGGCCGTTTTCCCGGCGATAGATGGGCAGTTCCACAATCGCTTCGGCGGGCTTGGCATCTTCCTTTTTCCAAGCATCGATGTCAGGCACGACGAACCGGTGGATCAGCCGGGCCACATCCTGCACGACCGCCTCCGCCAGATCCACCGCCTGGGGGGAGGACCACAGGGCGTCGAATTCCTCCTGCACCCACCGGACGCCCTCCTCGCTTTCGTCCAGCCAGACCAGCTCATAATTGCTGACCCAGGCCGTCCGGGACTCATTGGCGCTGCCGATAAAGCAGACCCGCGATCCGTCCGTCCGGGTGATCACGCCGGCCTTGCCGTGGATCAGGCCGAAGGCCTCGTCGGGGAGGACCTTCACCTTGAGAAGGCCACTGCTGAGAAAATCGTAGAGACGCTGGAGCCTGGCCTTCATGGGTGCGCCAATTTCGGCGGGAAGCGAAGCGCACCATTCGCGGTGCATTCCCCACTTGGCCGCCCGAGCAGTCTGGACGTCCAAAGGATTGAGGCAGGAGTTGCAGACCACCCGGACGCAGGTCTCGCCGTCTTCCGGCGTCATCCGCTCCAGGGCCTCGCCCGCCACCTCCATCAGGGAGGAGCTGAAGAACCCGGCAATCCGGTCGTACCGGCGGGCGCCCTGCAACCGGGTGGCCAGGAAATCCTTCAATGGACTGCGGCGTGAGGAATAGCGTTGGATCATCGGGTATCAGCGCTCCAGAAGTTGTTCCACTTCCTTGACGAACCTTACGGCAAAGGCAAAAGCCTGTCTCGCTTCTTCCAGGGAAACGAGGCCGAGGGCATCGTATATGACGCGATGCCTTTTGCTCCTCATCTTGTCGAAAATGTAGATATCGTCATGAAATTTCTCACCCAGGGCAATTTCGGCAAACTCGACGGCAGTCTTGTGTTGTCCCTCTCCCGCAGCTGGTCTGAAACCGTTGGCAAACATCAAGGCCCTTGTCGCCTGCAAGATGGCGTTGTAGGCCATGCTGAAGGCCCAGTCGCGATCGATGGCCAGCATCGCTTCCGCTGCCTTGATATCACGCTTGGCCAGCGCAAGCCTGCTTGCGGACTGCGCCGATCCGGCAGCAAAGGGCTTGATCATACCTCTATTGAGCAAGTCTTCGTAAGCCATCTTCATCTCCGATCAGCATGATTTTGGGTTCATCCATGACCCTGTCGATAAAGGGATCACGGTCTTTCAGGCGCTGCTTCATTTCCGAGATGGGAAAGAGAGAGGGATTGATTTCGCGTCCAAGCGCCTTTTCCGGCTCTCGCAACTGTTTTAAGAGATTTTCTAGAGGTATCTTCCCAACGACCATCAAATCGATGTCGCTCTTATCGTTTTCCATGCCGGCGGCAAATGACCCATAGATGAAGGCGTATTCGATATCCGGACTATCCGCTAGGACCTGCTTGAGCAGGCCCAGCGCTCCCCTGACCTTGAAGAAAATGGATTTCAGTTCCGAATAGATGAGGAATCCGGGATTGGCGTGGAAGTATTTCAGATTCCCTGATTTGCTGCTGGTAAGAAGCCCTATGGATTCAAGGTTTTTCAATTCAGTGCTGACGTTTTTATAGTCCTCTCCGGTGATCCTTTCCAATTCCCGGAGGTAGAAGGATTTTTCCGGGTGCAGAAAGAAGGTGTTCAACAGCTCTATTCGGACTTTCGAGGAAAACAATTTGTGCAGCATCGCCATCTCCTTTGATGGTCATTATACATCAATTGATGGCTATATTACATCAATATTTTAACGCCCAAAGGCAACCCAGATTTTACCACGGTACTTAAGGTCGCTGACTGCCTCTTCTATCGTCGGGTATTCCGCAAATTTACGATGTTAGCATCGCAAAGCAATGGAGCGTGCATTGCGCTACGATAGATGCTTGGTCGACGTTGGCTCTTTGGATACAACGCTTTCATCTTAATCGGAAGTTTTTGCTTGAATAATGATTTAACTACTTGTTAATAAATGACTTTATGCTCAAGGATGTTTCAATTTACTGGGTACACTATCCCAAGCAGGTCAAAAGCTTTCGCCTGTAGATTATCTGGA
>Ga0209835_1001368_pt1 | contig 13753 bp, 10 predicted proteins | sample LakKivwa52mmetaG_FD_184138 | JGI IMG/M metagenome (GOLD analysis project Ga0209835, IMG submission 184138) | Anoxic lake water microbial communities from Lake Kivu, Rwanda to study Microbial Dark Matter (Phase II) - Lake Kivu water 52m metaG... | ecosystem: Environmental > Aquatic > Freshwater >...
CCTGTGCCACCGGAATACAACATCTCCGGTAGCCCGGTTTCCAAGCCGTGGCCTCTTTCATACGCCCCGGTTATAGATATAGCAGATTCCATTTCAATTGTCTACTAAAATATTTGTCGCTGTAGTATTAGGGAATGGCTGGAAAGTCTACCGAAGGACATCCTTGAAGATCATCCCTGGTTGCTTTATTGGATGGGCTTATGCCTTCATCCTTTTTTTCCTGCCCTGAGCCGCCCCTATTTTGAGAAAGCTTTCGAGAAATTTAACGCTGAGGAAGAGGTCACTGGAATATTTTTGGCCTGGGCAGGGGTTGTTAATTCCATCACCAGTGATTTTAACGATTTTACTCCTCTCGACAAGTGGATCGCTGTGCTTGAAGAATTGACCCGGAGATTCGAGTCGTTTCCCTCCGAAGAGGCAGAGCTTCGTGTAGCATCAACGATGCTACTTGCCTTAGAGTGGAGTCAACCCCAGCATCCGGAGATCGAGGTCTGGGCGGAGAAGGTTCTGTCTTTATCCGAGACCTGTTCAGACGTATCTGAGAAAATAACGGGTTACATGCGGTTGGCATATCATTGGATCCAAATGGGGAATTTACAAAAAGCAATATTGGCAGTTAACTGGTTCAGGCAACTGGCGCGAGGGCGGGATGTTTCGCCAGCCATAGACGTGACGTTGAAAGGTCATGAAACAATTTATTACCGCTATGCAGGACTTCATGAAGAATGCATCAAGGCCGTATCCGATGGCCTTAAGCTATCTGAAAATGTTGGCATTTTCCGCGCAATAAATTTTTATCTTATCCACGGTGCAGCCAGCGCTCTGAACGTTCATGATCTTGAAACAGTTAGGGATATGTTGGAAAAGCTGCAACTTTCTTTTAAAAGCTTCAATGTGTGGCAACTCCACTCTTATTATTTACTCAAGACTCGGGACGCTTTGGTTCGTGGAAGTCCCGAAGAGGCTATCATCCATATGGAAATGGCCTTGAAATATGCCGGGCGGATAGGTACTGCGATGCCTCTATTTTTTTCTCATCTGGTGAAATCCCATGTGATGCACCAGTTGAAAAAAGATCACGAGGCCAAACTCCATCTTTCCAATGCCTCCAATATGGCCGGTCCAATAGGAAGCAAGCTCTACCAATTTTTTATCTTATTAACAGAAGCGTTGTTTGCCTTTGATCGGGGAGAACAAATCTCTGGTCAGGTATCGTTAAAAAGAGCCTTATCGATCGGGCAAGAGGGGGGCTTTTTTTATACTTATATTGACCAGCCGTATGGTATGGCGGAATTATGTGAAAGGGCGCTTGAGGCTGGAATCGAGGTGGAGTATGTACAGGAGCTCATTAAGAGGCTAAACGTCATTCCCGAAAAGCCAGCTTTCCAATTAGAACACTGGCCTTGGCCATTGAAGATACTCACTCTTGGACGATTTGAGTTGCTCAAAGATGGGAAACCGATCCAATTCTCCAGAAAAGTCCAACAAAAGCCATTAGCCATGCTCAAGGCATTGATTGCTTTCGGGGGCAAAGAGGTTCGCGAAGATCAGATCATAGATGCTCTCTGGCCTGAATCAGATGGCGATATGGCACACCGGTCTTTAGAAACCACCCTCCACCGCTTACGCCAATTAACAGGTATTCATGATGCAATCATCCGTAAAGAGAGAAGTTTGACATTAGATCAGAGATATTGCTGGGTGGACACCTGGGCATTTGAGCATTTGGTCAGACAAATGGACGCAGCCTGGAGAAAGGAAGAAAAAGAGATCTCTTTGGAAGAAGCTGTTTCCCTCACTGAAAAGGCGATCGACCTTTACCAAGGGGCCTTTCTTCCAAAGGAAACCTTAGAGCCATGGGCGGATTCCGTTCGCGAACGTCTCCGTAATAAATTCCTACGTTGTGTGGAAAAATTAGGTGAACATTGGGAAGCCTCAGGGAAGTGGGAGAAAGCGGTGGAATGTTATGAGCAAGGACTTGAGGTAGATGATCTCATTGAGGAGTTTTACCAACATCTCATGGTCTGTTTCCAAAGGCTTGGCCAGGCGACGAAGGCGTTATCTATTTACAAACAATGCAAGAAAACCATTTCAGCAGGTCTCAGCGTTACTCTTTCTCCAAAAACAGAAGCCATCTATAAGGCGATAATAATGAAGCGGGGAAACGGAGAACCGGAGAATCGGTGAGTCCGAGAGCCGGAAACACGATGAAACCCAGAATCGGGGAACCGGAGAGCCGGAGAAACGGAAAATGGGAGAGAAAATTAACAGCTATAAAGATTTGCGTGTTTATCAAATGGCTATGGAATTGGCAATGGAAATATTTCGTCTGACAAAAACCTTTCCATAAGAGGAAAAATTTTCACTCGTAGATCAAATACGCCGCTCCTCTCGTTCCGTGTGCACAAACCTGGCAGAAGCCTGGCGTAAGCGAAGATACGAAGCTGCTTTTATCGCGAAATTGAGCGATGCTGAAACCGAGGCATGTGAAACCCAAGTGTGGATTGAGATCTCAAGAAGATGTCAATACATCGGTACAGATATAGCTCAAAAACTGGACCAAGCATATGACCAGATTATGGCCCAACTTGTTAAGATGATTGACAATCCTGAAAAGTGGCTCATCAAGTAAATAAAAACCCATACATCAAGGAATCGGTTCACAGTCTCCCCGTTTCCCCGTTTCTCCCCCTCTCCGTTTCCCTATTTTATAGCGAATCCGTATGCTATCCGTATGTAGCCTCATGATATGAGTTGCCTCAAAAATGGATAATCCATTGTTGATGGAGTCATAAAAGGTCGTCACACCGATGAAAATCAATGTCCAGAGTATTTGAGGAGGTTCCTTGCCACACAAAGCATTTTTCAACAGTTATATCCTCCGTATCTATCGTTTTAAAAAGAACGACCCCCGAGGCCTTGTGGGAGTCATAGAAAAGGTTGGAGGGAAAGGGAAGAAATCGTTCACCAATTATGACGAGCTATGGGGGATCCTCAGTGCTCAAAAATCTCGAAACAGAATTAAAAAAGGAGGCAGGCATGAAAATCCTGGCCATTCAGGGAAGCCCAAGACCAAAGGAGATTAGTAATACAGAGGTTATTCTTCAGGAATTCCTGAAGGGCGCTCAAAGTCAGGGCGCTGAAATTGAAACAATCTACCTGAGAGAGAAAGAAATTCATCACTGTATCGGTTGTTACACGTGCTTTCTTAAAACTCCTGGAGTGTGTGCATTTAAAGACGATATGCCAGGGCTTTTGGAGAAAATCCGGAAATGCGATGTCCGAGTCTATGCGACCCCTCTCTACAATTATAATGTGACTTCACTTTTTAAGGCTTTCCAGGAACGAAATCTTCCCCTTATAGATCCGCACTTCATTAAAACAGAAGGTCTTTATCGTCACCCCCAGAGATACGATTTGAATCAGAAGATGGTTTTTATCTCAACCTGCGGGTTTCCGGAGGTTTCTCATTTTAATGCAGTCAAGAATCTCTTCCGTGGAGTTGAGCATCTTGGGCAGGTTCCTCTTATCGGTGAAGTATTATTACCTGCTGCCGGATTTTTGTTGAAAAACGAAAATATAAGAAAGGAGGTGGAAGTGATTCTTCAGGCAGTTTATCAGGCAGGAGTTGAGGTGGTCAGGGAAGGCAGGATTTCAAAAGAGACAGAGGCTCAGATACAAAAACCTGTTGCCTCAGCCGATGAAATTGCTCAAACAATCAATTTATGGTTCGACAGACAATTGGAGAGTAGCCACAAAGAATAACTTATCTATTTGTTGCCTTTATGATAAAATCTTTGAAAGGAGGAGACGATGAAAACGATTAAAAGAAAGGGTCTAAGAAGGATCATCGTGAGTGGTGTCATTCTTTTAACAATCCTGGGGATGGTGGCCTCCATATCCATAGCTCAAACAGACAAAATTCCCCGTGGGGGGACACTGAAGATGGTTCGAGATGAATACCCTCATCTGAACTCTGCAATCATTACTGGCCCTGGCTTATTATTCTCAGCCTGCCAGATTTTTGCCGGATTACTTCAGTATGATGAAAACTTTCAACCTCAACCCTATCTGGCAAAAAAATGGGAGATTTCCCCTGATGGACGGACCTATACTTTTTACTTAGAGGAGAAAGCGACCTTCCATGACGGCAAGCCCATCACCTCTGCTGATGTTGCTTTCTCGCTCGAATTGGTCAAAAAAAACCATCCATGGGGTGAACAATACTTCGGATCTGTTGAAAGTGTGGAGACTTCCGGTCCGCATACGGTCGTCTTCAAGCTTAAACATCCTTCCCCGGCTACTTTCATTGCTTTCCATCCTGTTATGCTCCCCATTCTCCCCAGACATGTTTATGGCGAGGGAGATATTCGCACCCACCCTGCCAACATCAAGCCAGTTGGCTCAGGGCCCTTTAAATTTGTGGAGTGGAAGAAAAGCCAGTATATCGTTCTGGAGCGATATGAGAATTACTTCCGGCCAGGGAAGCCTTATCTGGATCGAATCGTTGTTGAATTTATCCGGGATCCATCCGCCCGTGCCATAGCCCTTGAAACAGGAAGTGTTCATCTTATACCCTGGGGTTATCTGAATTATGACGATATCCGTCGCCTTGAGAAGGTACCCCATTTAGGAGTGACCTTAAAAGGTGTTGAAGCCACTGGTCCAAGAACTTTAATAGATATGAATCTTCGAAAGGCCCCTCTTAATAATGTTAATGTGAGAAAAGCAATCGCCCATGCAGTTAACAAAGATACTATCATTGAAATCCTGAATGGCTATCCAAAACCTGCTTTGGCTCATCTTCGCTATACAAGCCGGTTCCATCATCCCAAGGTCCAGCAGTATGAATACAATCTGAGTAAGTCGAATCAACTTCTGGACGAGGCAGGTTATAAGAGGGGGCCTGATGGAACAAGATTTGATCTTACCATTGACCTCTGGCCCGGGGTTCCAACCGCACAGGCCGCGAGCGAATATTTAAGGGAGGAACTTAAAAAGGTTGGAATAAGATTGACAATACGTCCTTCCCCGGATGTGGCAACCTATATAAGAAGGACATCCAGCTGGGATTACGAAATCAACTATTTCATCATAACGGACAGTCCTGATCCGGCATTCGGTCTTGAGCGTCTATATACTTCAAAGAATATTAAAAAATTACCCTTCACAAACACAATGGGATATAGCAATTCGGAGGTGGATCGCCTCTGTGACGAGGCCAGGATGGAACAGAACTTTGAGAAACGGAAAAGGCTCTATCACCTGGTACAGGAAATTCTTGCAGAAGATCTTCCCATGATACCGCTTATAGATCACGAGTGGCCTACGGTTTTTAACAAAGAATTTGATGGATTTCCCATGACGTATCTATACGGACATATGAATCCCCTGGACACTGTGTTCTGGCGCAAAGGAAAGGTGGGACCGTAAGAAGGTTACAGGGTTCGAGGGGCCAAGGGGGCAAGGGGTTCAAAAATAAAATTTCTTTCACTTGAACCCTTGAATCCTGGAATCCTTGAACCCTACCTCATTTCAAAATAGACTTTAAAAGAGGTTTCTTTGGGTTCCGAATCCCTCGGATATTTTATCCTCCGAAGAATCGCTCAGGCGATTCCTGTTCTGATTGGGATCGTGGTCCTGAATTTCACCCTCATCCACCTCGCCCCAGGCGATCCGGCCATGGTCTATGTCGGCGCATCCGGAGGCGCCTCTGAAGAGACACTCAAAGCAATTCGCAAGGAATTTGGTCTTGATAAAAGCCTTCCGGAACAGATTTATATTTATAGCACCAAGCTCCTTACAGGCGACTTCGGATTCTCCTATTTTCAGGGCAAACCAGTTTTAGAATTGATTCTTGAAAAGGTCCCTGCGACTGCGCTTCTGGTCCTTACATCAATGTTTGTCGCTGTCATCGTCGGCGTCTTCACCGGCGTTAAGATTGCTCAGCGTCCCACCTCTTTGAGCAGCGGCTTCATCACAACGTTTTCTCTTTTTGGATTTGCCATGCCATCCTTCTGGTTGGGGATTATGTTGCTCCTGGCATTTTCTCTATATCTCCCTTTGTTTCCGGGATATGGAATGGTTTCTGCTGGAAACTCAGGGAATGTCATACAGACCCTGCTGGATATTCTCCATCACCTCGTGCTTCCGGCTTTTACACTCGCTGTTATCTTCATCGGCCCTTATAGCAGAATGACCCGAGCCAGCATGCTGGAAGTGATCGGTTCGGATTTTATCCGGACAGCACGGGCCAAAGGACTCCCTGAACGGACAGTCATTTTTAAACATGCCCTGAGAAATGCAATCCTTCCGGTCCTGACCATGGTGGGCCTTCAGCTTGGACGTCTTCTCGCAGGCGCTGTGATGGTGGAAACGGTTTTCAGTTGGCCTGGCATGGGGCGTTTGATGTTTGATGGCATCCTTCGAAGGGATACGCCTCTCATTATGGGAGTTCTTTTTTTCTCTTCTGCGGTTGTCATTCTGGTCAATCTGATCACGGATCTTCTTTACGGTGTTTTGGATCCGAGGATAAGAAGGAGATGATGAAGGGGGAAACGGGGAGACGGGGAAGGTAATAAAAAAGAAACGGAGAATCGGTGAGCCGGTGAACCGGAGCATAAAACCATAGAAACGGGGAAACGGTGAATCGGGGAAGGGGAAAGTTAATAGAACAAGAAACGGAGAATCGGTGAATCGGAGAAACGGAGCGGACTAAAGATTTTTAGAGGCGAACAGGAAGCCGATGAATTTCCAAATAGAAAATATACAAAGAAAGCCTAACGCCATTGCTCTGATTATGCGTAAATATTTTCAGAATAAGGCGGGGATTTTGGGGTTGGGAATCTTTTGCCTGGTGCTTTTAACCACTGTTTTAGGACCTATAATCTATCCTGTCAATCCGTTTGAAATGGTGGGGAAGCGATTTCTTCCACCCGGAGGTCTTTTCCCCCTGGGAACGGATTACCTGGGAAGGGATGTCCTTGCTGGCATTATTCAGGGCGCCAGAACATCCTTCCTGATAGGAATCGTAGCAGCAAGTTTGATGATGAGTATCGGAATCCTTTTCGGAGCTTTTGCTGGCTATTACGGCGGGTTGATCGATGATATACTGATGCGAATCACAGAGTTTTTTCAAACCCTTCCATCTCTTATCTTTGCGATGGTACTCGTCACCCTTTTTAACCCCTCCATCGTAAATATTATTGTCGCTATCGGGGTATCTTCCTGGCCGGGAATCGCCCGCATATTGCGAGCAGAGTTTATGTCCATCCGGGAAAAGGATTTTGTCACTGCTTCCATGGCCGTCGGCGCCACACATAGGCGAATCATCTGGCGGGTCATTTTTCCCAATGCCTTACCTCCCATGATCGTCAATGGTTCTCTGGCTGTTGGAATTGCCATCCTTTTTGAAGCTGGGCTCAGTTTTCTTGGTCTGGGAGATCCCAACCAAATCAGCTGGGGCTACATGATCGGATCATCGAGAATCTATATACGTCAGGCATGGTGGAGCGTCACCTTTCCAGGCCTGGCCATTTTTATGACGGTCTTGAGTTTGAGTCTTATTGGTGATTGGCTAAATGATCTACTGAATCCCAAAGCCAAAGGAAGGCGATAGGAATCATCATTTAATAATTTGCCTACCCAACCCTGACCGATCCTGACTATATGCTTGATGATCCACTTCACATTTCTCATCTTTCACCCAACGCCTTCCACTTTCTACTCTCTCTGGAGTCGAAGTCTGGAGAAGGGTTGACTCTTTTGTTCGTTTTTTATAGACTGATACCATAAAAGAAGGGCATAAGGAGGTTATTCCTGTCGGATGAGCAAGGTATCCCCTCCTGTCCTCACGGGAGTCTTTCCCCGGAAACGGCTGTTTCGCGCGCTTGATCACATGCGGAAACAGCCGATCATTTGGGTTTCAGGACCTGCTGGCTCCGGAAAGACCACTCTCGTTGCAAACTACCTCGATGTTCGCAAAATCCCTTGCCTTTGGTATCAGATAGACGAAGGCGACGCAGATCTGGCAACTTTCTTCTTCTATTTGGGAAAGGCAGCAAAAAAGGCTGCACCCCGAAAGAAAAAACCATTACCCCTGCTCACTCCTGAATATCTACAAGGTATTCCCACATTTACCCAACGATTTTTTGAAAATCTTTATGACCGACTTAAAATCCCGTCTACTCTTGTTTTCGATAACTACCATGAGGTCCCTTCTGATTCACCATTTCATGAAGTGATCCTCAACGGGTTATCCAGAATTCCTGAGGGAATGAATGTCTTTCTGGTCAGCCGGAGCGATCCTCCTCCAGCTTCAATTCGATTGCGGGCCAGCAATCAGATGCTTGTACTTGGATGGGATGAGCTTCGTCTGACCTTGGACGAGTCGGGTTCCATCCTCCGTTTACGGTCAAAGCGGAAACTATCAAAAGAGACGATCCGACACCTACATGATACAACAGATGGGTGGGCAACTGGATTGATCCTGATGTTAGAGAGCGTCAAGGGAGGGACTCAGCATCAGGCGACCGGGAAGCTAACCCCAGAGGAGATCTTTGATTATTTTGGAAATGAACTTTTCAATAAAACGGATGAAGAAACCAGGGAGTTTTTCCTCAAAACAGCCTTTCTACCTAAAATGACGGTGAAGATGGCTGAAGATCTTACGAAACTCCCTTCTACAAACCGTATCCTTGCCACATTGAGCAGGAATAACTATTTCACAGAGAGAAGATTCGATAAAGAGCTTGTATACCAATATCATCCATTGTTCAAAGATTTTCTAATTTTCCATGCAAGAAAAACCTTCTCTCCAAAAGAACTGACAGTTTTGCTCCACAGCGCGGCCAAACTTCTCGAAGAGGAGGGTCAGACTGAATCCGCCATGTCGCTCCTTCGTGATGCTGGTGATTGGGAGGGAGTCGCTCATTTAATCATGACGCTTGCACCGGCTTTGGTTACGCAGGGAAGATATCGCCCCATGGAGGAATGGTTAAACAGCCTTCCAAAGGACATCATCGAAAATAATCCATGGCTTCTCTATTGGATTGGAATATGTCGCCTCGTGTTCAACCCATCACAGAGTCAATCCTATTTTGAGAAAGCCTATGAAAAATTTAGGAGTCAAACAGAGGTAGCCGGAATCATCCTCGCCTGCTGGGGCATTGTTCATTCTATTATTTATGGACAGATAAACTTTAGCCCAATGGATCGATGGATACCTGTCCTTGAAGAACTTGGGCATCGTTTCAAGGAGTTTCCATCAGAAGAGATTGAACTTCGGTTTGCCTCCTCCTTGTTCTCTGCGTTGTTATACCGACAACCACAGCATTCTGAGATCGAAACCTGGGCAGAACGAGCGCTATCGCTTGCCGAAAGGTCTTTAAACCTAAACCTTAAATTACAAACCATTTCAACCGTCGCATTCTATCGAGTGTATGTAGGCGATTTTGCTAAGGCGCTTCTGGCCATTAACTCCTTAAGGAAGTGGTCGCAATCTAAGGAGTCCACTCCTTTAATTCAAATTAGATTGGGAGCCATAGAGGCTGCCTATTATAGGTATGTGGGATTGCATGAAAAGTGCCTAAAGGCGGTATCCGAAGGCCTGGAATTATCGCGAACCACCGGCATCCATATGTTTGACCCAATTTTATTGTATCACGGGGCAACAAGCGCCCTCGGTATAAACGATTATTCAGTAGCCAAAAGATTACTTGAGCAAATGACTTCGTCTCTACCCAGTTACAAATCTTATGACCTCTGCATCTATCATAGTGCGAAAACCCAGGAGGCTTTGTTTCAGGGGGACCTTAGTCAGGCGTTGCTTCATATAGAGCAAGCAACAAAATTGAGGATTGAAACGGGGTTAACTCTCATTACAGGCTGGTGCCAGATACAGAATGCTTATGTCATGCATGCACTTGGAAGGCACCGAGAAGCGGAAGACCATCTAACCCAAGCCTTCAGTTTTTCCCGGGATATCAGGGGAAAAAACAATGAATATGCTGCGCATTTGGCCCAAGCCCATTTTGCCTTCGATCAAGGGGAGGAACAATTGGGCTTGATATCTCTCAGAAAAGCATTTGCTTTAGGAAAGGAAGGTGGATATTTCAGCACCTGGGGTCCCCCTCGCCCTTCTGATACCTCCAGACTCTGCATCAAAGCACTCGATGCCGGGATTGAGGTTGAATATGTGCAAGAGTTTATTCGCAGATTCCGTATCGTGCCCGACCGGGCGGCGCTCCATTTAGAAAACTGGCCCTGGCCTTTAAAAATTTATACCCTGGGTCAGTTCAGGGTGGAAAAAGATGGAAGCCCAATTCAATTTTCGAGAAAGGTTCAACAAAAACCTCTTTCCATGCTGAAGGCTTTGATTGCCCTGGGAGGAAAAGAGGTGCAAGAGGGTAAGATCGCCGATGCTATATGGCCTGAGGCTAATGGTGACGATGCGCACCATTCATTTATAACCAACCTACACCGGCTCCGTCAGTTGATCGGCGACGATAAAGCCATCCGGCTTAGAGAAGGAAAACTTACACTGGAAGATAGACATTGCTGGGTGGATGTCTGGGCATTCGAACAATTATTGAAGCAGGCAGAGGACGAAGAAAAAAAGGGTGAGGCAGCAAGAGCACATCAATTCATTCAGAAAGGATTGGAAATATATAGGGGCCCTTTTCTCGCTGGAGAAATTGAACAGCCCTGGATGATATCTCTTCGAGAGCACTCAAGGGAAAGGTTGTTACGGAGTGTCACATGGTTAGGCCATTACTGGGAAAAAACAGAGCAATGGGAAAAAGCGATTGAATGTTACCAACGAGGTTTAGAAGTTGATGATGTTGCTGAGGAATTCTATCAAGGGCTAATGAATTGCTATCAATATCTTGGCCAAAAAGCCAAGGCCCTGTCTGTTTACAACCGCTGTAAAAGGATCTTATCTTCAACCCTTCAGATCGAACCCTCCCCGAAAACCGAAAAGATTTATAAATCACTTCTTGCCTAAAAAATTTCGTGGCTATGATACATGTTTGTAAACGCAGGCTTCAGCCTGCGAATCTCATTGCACAACTTATTGGGAGCCTATCATACCCACATTATTTCCGCTAAATGTTCTACTTTTTTGAACTCTGGATCTCCGGTAACTAAAATGGCCTTATGTTCTATAGCAGACGCAAGGGCAAAGCAGTCAGCATAAGAAATATTGTATTCAGCCTTATGTTCTGCGGCCTGGAATATCAAGTCATTGGGGATTGGTAATACGGTAAAGTTTAGCCTTTCAATATTTGCCAGAACCTCCAACTTCTTTTGGTCCCCAAATTCCCTTTTTGTTGCATAGATGATTTCGCCGAGATTAATGGCATTGATATATTTGGTTACCCCTGATCTTTTGATTTCTTCCAGAAGATGAATGACTTTCTCATAATCCTTTTCTTTCTGAAAGAACTTCAATAAAGCGTGACTATCAAAAATAAAGGTTCTTTCGTGAAAAAGTTGAAAGACCCATAAAATAATTCATAAGGACTTGATATCCTGAAACATTTACATAGTAGCTTGTGCAATGCCGCATCAGTAGAGAGTTTCAGAGGATTTCAGATCAAAAATCACATTCAATTGTGATAATTTCGATATGTAATATGCCTGATATCTATATATGGCACGGCATTGCTCAGCATGGATGACATAAAGGTCTAAAAATAATAACTATTTCGCTCTGTGAAATCTTCTTTCAACTTTTTCACGAAAGAAGGAAAATAAAAGGCCCTCTATCCATTATCGGAACTCCTCTTTTCGATCTCTGAGGAGTCTCTCTGAGAGGGAGGGTTTGGGAGGTAAAAGCCCACAAGCTGCATGGATGGGATCTTTGACGGGGGGAATAAGATAGATAATTCCACCATACTCCATGATCTGCATCTCCGTACCGGGTTCTATATGATACCTCTTTCTCATCTCAGCAGGTATTACTATTTGGCCTTTAGATAAAGTTTTAACAGTAGCCATAAATTTCTAACCTCAGACAAAATAGTTGTACAATTCACCATAAATGTATTACGTTTTGGAAAAATTGTCAAGTTTTTTGATTACAGTTTTTTGATTTTCTTTCCTCGCCGGGTCCTTGTTTCCCCTCATCCCCTTATCACCCCATCTCCCCATCAATTCTTTCTGAATCTGTTATCTATCTGTTATCTCCCCTGTGTTATGAATTTCTCTAAAAAATGGAGGAAAGACTGAAGTTCGCCATGCGCTTTGCCTGCCTTCCGCAAACAAGCGCTATGCACTGGGATTAATGTCAAAATAAAATTTCTAACCCCCCTTCATCCCCCCTTAAACTAAGGGGGGAATAGAGGGGGGTTACGGATTTTCATGGTTTGTGGGTATCCTTAGGAAATGGGCAATTAATGTGAAGACCTATATCCTTCGCATCTACCGTTATAAGAAGGGCAAACCCCATACCCTCGTAGGGCTTGTGGAAGAGGTGGGGGCAAAAGGACGCAGAGGCTTTACGAATCTGGAGGAGCTCTGGGAGATTCTAAATTCCCCGATCCCTCCCTCTTCCTCTCTCTACAATGAGAGGAGGAAGTTGAGGGGGCACATGCTCGAGAATAAACGAGGGAAAAGGAGGTGATGGATCAAAGTTAATTCGAGATTGTTGAAGAGGAAGGAGGTTTCATTGCTTAACTTAATCAAAAACCAATTACCAAAAAGGAGGAAACAGTTATGAGTACAAAAAAGATGAGCAACATCATTTTGGGTTTCATAACTATTTTTGTTTTGGTTGTGTTCATTCCGGTCGCTCAGGCGGAAAACATTGACATGATAAGCTGTGGCTCCGGTAATATCAATATCATTGCCGCCGGTGAAGATTTAACCATTATGGCCATGGAAGGGAAAGGAATTAACCTGGATAATTACGGGAATAAAACCTTCGACAATATGACCTACCAATATGGGGCCTTGTTTAAAATTGATAAAGGGAATTGGAGCGGGTCCATGCTGATGAAATATATGGATCCAAGCGGAGATTTTTTGGTCGTTGAAATCACGCAAGTCGGCATGGTTCGGGACGGGAAATTTATTTACGGCACCGGCAAATGGAAGGGAATTTCGGGTGTGTGCAAAGCCGTGCCTAATACACAAGGTAAGCCGATATCACCCGGCACGACACAGGGTTGCTTCAAGATAACGGGAACCTACGAATTAAAGAAATAGGAATCAAAAAAATCAATTTCTTATATATGGTGACAACGTTCAGGACATCGTGGACAGAAATAATGGTCACAACACCGTGGACTCTCAAATTAGCGCCTATTTATCAAGGGATCCATTCACTCAAATCGAATAGCTCTTGGGGCTGGAAAATTATATTCTTGGACATGGGTCGCAAAATTATCAAAGAACTTCTGTCCACGATGTCTTGAACGTTATCATCTAACCTTTTGGAGATTGTCATGGGGGGAAGACTCCAGAAGATGCCAATATGAAGCCTCCAGGGGGTTTATTCGTCCTCTTGGAGGCACTTATTCAAGTCTTATGTTTCTACAAGAGTTAAAATCCCATAACTTCTTTCTTTAAAAACAGGAGGGGAAGCCATGAAAACAATTTCTGTGTTTTCGGTTGTTATATTAGTACTACTCCGACAAATATAGGGCATATATCACGTTAGCATTCGCACCAAACATTTCGATAATTCATGGCGTATGTCAGGGAGGGAAGGCATCTTTGTGGCTCGTTGTTTTCTTTTCCAGCGCTCTGA
>Ga0209835_1001373_pt1 | contig 13734 bp, 10 predicted proteins | sample LakKivwa52mmetaG_FD_184138 | JGI IMG/M metagenome (GOLD analysis project Ga0209835, IMG submission 184138) | Anoxic lake water microbial communities from Lake Kivu, Rwanda to study Microbial Dark Matter (Phase II) - Lake Kivu water 52m metaG... | ecosystem: Environmental > Aquatic > Freshwater >...
GGGGTAGGGAGTGCCTCCCCCCTGCCTACCGTACCGTTCGGGCAGGCAGGCATCGAAGGGGGGGGGGATAAGTTTGATGTCTCTCCCGTCGAGAAGGAAGGAGGTGCTTCTGAGAAGATCGAAGCCTACTTAGGTCTGGATGTGGGTTCGATCAGCACCAATCTTGTGTTGATTGACAACAATAAGAAGGTTCTTTCAAAGCGATATCTGATGACTGCAGGCCGGCCCATTGAAGCGGTTCGCATCGGCCTTCAAGAGATCGGTGAGGAGATCGGCGACCGGGTTGAGATCAAGGGTGTGGGAACGACCGGTTCCGGTCGTTATCTGACCGCAGATTTTGTGGGTGCGGATCTGGTTCGAAACGAGATTACAGCCCAAGCCACGGCCGCGGTTCACATCGATCCGGCTGTGGATACGATCTTTGAGATCGGGGGACAGGACTCAAAGTATATCAGCCTCGATAATAGGGTGGTCGTCGATTTCGAGATGAACAAGGTCTGCGCCGCCGGGACAGGCTCTTTTTTAGAGGAGCAGGCGGAAAAACTGGACATCTCGATCAAAGAGGAGTTTGGAAACCTTGCCCTCTCTGCCGGAGAGCCGGTGAGGATGGGAGAGCGGTGCACGGTCTTCATCGAATCGGATCTCGTCCATCACCAGCAGAGGGGCGCTCCCAAGGATAACCTCGTAGCCGGTCTCAGCTATTCCATTGTTCAAAACTATCTGAACCGGGTGGTCGGAGACCGCCGCATCGGAGACCGGATCTTCTTCCAGGGAGGCACGGCTTTTAACAAGGGGGTGGTGGCCGCCTTTGAAGGCGTCCTCAAAAAAGAGATCATCGTCCCTGAAAATCACGATGTGACCGGAGCCATCGGTGTCGCCATCCTGGCCAAGGAGGAGCGGACCTGGGAGCGTTCGGGCTTTAAAGGGTTCGACCTCAGCCAGCGCCGTTATGAGCAGACCTCCTTTGAATGCAAAGGTTGTCCCAATCTCTGTCTCATCCGAAAGGTGAACGTGGAAAGCGAGAAGCCCCTCTTCTACGGGAGCCGTTGCGAGAAGTATGATGTGATCAAGCGGACCAAGGGATCAGACCTCCCCGACCTCTTCGAGGAGAGGGAGAGGATGCTTTTCGCCTCTTATGAAAGGGAGGAAGATCTTCCAGCCGATGCTCCGGAGATCGGAATCCCAAGAATTCTCTATCTCCACGAGATGATGCCATTCTGGAAAGCCTTCTTTGCGGAGCTGGGTTATCGCGCCGTTCTCTCCGATGCGACGAATAAAGAGTTGATCCGAAAAGGAGTGGAGAATGTCGTTGCAGAGACCTGCTATCCGATCAAAGTGAGTCATGGCCATGTGCTGAACCTTCTTGAGAAAGGGGTGAAGAGGATCTTTTTGCCGAGCATTGTCAACCTCAAGTCGCCCCACCCTGAAATTCCAATCAGCGTGGCCTGCCCTTACGCCCAGTCCTTTCCCTATGCGGTCCATTCCTCCATCGATTTTAAAAAGGATCATGTGGAGGTCCTTCAGCCCGTCTTCCATTTCCGGTTCGGAAGGGATCATTTAGAGAAGGAACTGATCGATTTTGGAAAATCACTCCACCGGGGATCGAAGCAGGTGAAGAGGGCCTTCGTTAAGGCAGAGAGGTTTCAGGCCCTCTTCTACCAATCGCTCCTCAACAGGGGAAAGGAGATTCTGAATGGGATCGGGTCCGATGAAAAGGTGATGGTCATTGTGGGAAGGCCTTATAACTCCTGCGATCCCGGGGTTAATCTTGAGATACCGAAAAAATTGAGAGATATGGGAGTCCTTGCCATCCCCATGGATTTCCTTCCTCTCGATTCAGTCAAACCGACCGAAGATATCCAGGAGATGTACTGGCGATACGGACAGAAAATCCTCTCTGCCGGGAAGATCATCAATGAAGATCCGAGACTCTACGCGGTCTATATCACCAATTTCGGTTGCGGTCCGGACTCCTTCATCATTCATTTCTACAGGGATCTCTCCAAAGGGAAGCCCTACCTTCAATTAGAGATCGATGAACACAGCGCGGATGCAGGCGCTATCACCCGTTGCGAAGCCTTTTTGGATAGCCTGAAGAACGTGAAGCTGACAAAGACCGTTTCTCCGAAACGGCAGAAGCTGATCACCGACCGGACAAAAAAGATCTACATCCCCTACATGTATGATGGCGCCTTTGCCGTAAAGGCGGCCTTTGAAGCATGCGGGGTGGAAGCCGAAGTCTTTCCCGAATCGGATGAGGAGACCCTTTACTGGGGAAGAAAGCTCACCTCGGGAAAAGAGTGTTATCCCTGCATCCTCACCACCGGAGATATGGTAAAGACAGTCAGGGCTCCAAACTTCGATCATGAGAGAGCGGCCTTTTTCATGCCTTCCGGAAACGGGCCCTGCCGATTCGGGCAGTACCATCGGTTCCATCGCCTCGTCCTTGATGACCTGGGTTTTGGACATGTCCCCGTCTACGCACCCAATCAGGACGAGACGCTCTACAATGACCTGGGCATCATGGGCTCTCAATTCGCCCGTCTGGCATGGCAGGGAATCGTTGCGGTGGACCTTCTGATGAAGAAGCTCCTGGAGACCCGTCCCTACGAGAAGGAAAAAGGGAAGGCCGATCGGATTTATGAGGAATCATTAAACAGGGTTTGTAAAGCGATCCAGAAGGGAACCGATCTCAAGGAAGCCCTTCGCCAGAGCCTTGAAGCCTTCGATCGAGTTGAGGTGGATGGACCCGGGACAAAACCCCTGATCGGAATCGTGGGAGAAGTCTATGTCCGGCTCAATCGGTTCAGCAACGAGGATGTGATCCGGAAGATCGAGCAGTTCGGAGGCGAGGCATGGATGGCTCCCATGACCGAATGGATTCTCTATGTCAACACCATCTCAAAGAGGAGAAGCCTCAGGAAGAAGTCGTTTTCGAACCTCCTAAAAGTCTATCTCACCGACTACTACCAGAAGAAGGATGAACACCATCTGGAAAAGGTATTTAAGGGCCAACTCAGAAACTTTGGGGAACCCAAGACCAGATCGATCTTGAAAAAAGCCAGGCCTTATATTGACTCCACCTTTGAAGGGGAGGCCATCCTCTCCATGGGTAAGTCGATCGATTTTGCCAAAAGGGGTGCAAGCGGCATCGTCAATATCATGCCCTTTACGTGCATGCCCGGAACGATTGTCAGCGCCCTTCTGAAAAGGTATCGGGAGGAGAATAATAATATTCCCATCCTCAATATGGCCTACGATGGACAGGAGCAGACCAATACTCTAACCCGCCTCGAAGCCTTCATGCACCAGGCAAAAGGGTTCCAGAACAGAAAGAATAAAAGGGTTTAATTAGTTGATATTAAAAGAATATTATTCTTTCCCCCATGTTTGTTAAAAAAATCACTTTTCTATTGAAATTCTTTTTTCAGGGTGGTATATAGGAAAGGTTTAAAATTTCAGGAGGAAAACTGAAATGGATAACTGGACATTCGGAATTACGATGGTTGTTGTCGGAATGGGAGGGACCATTTTAACCATGTGGGTCCTCAGTTTATTGATGGGACTGTTGAGAAAGGCTTTTCCTTACAAAAAAGAGGAAGAGGGGAAATAATGATTAAAGGGGGATGAGATATGTTAGAAGCTATTGGAAACGGATTATACGGACTGATTGCAGGATTTACCGGCCTCCACTGGTCAAATCCGGTCATGATCGGTTTGGGTTGCCTTCTCCTCTATCTCGCAATTAAGAAAGACATTGAACCCTTACTTCTTCTTCCCATTGGATTCGGATGCATTCTAGTCAACATCCCCCTTGCGGGTTTAATGGAAGAGGAAGGTTTTCTCAGGACGATCTATGACGCAGGCATTGCCACGGAACTCTTCCCCCTGTTCATCTTCATCGGAATCGGCGCCATGACCGATTTCGGTCCTCTTTTAGAGAATCCCAGGATTTTTCTCCTTGGTGCGGCAGGTCAGTTCGGGATTTTCTTAACCTTAGCGTTAGCCTTGGCCCTGGGCTTTTCTAAATTAGATGCGGTTGCCATCGGAGTGATCGGGGCCTGTGATGGACCCACGGCGATCTATGTCTCCTCTAAATATGCTCCCCATCTATTAAGTGCAGTCTCGGTAGCGGCCTATTCCTATATGTCGCTGGTTCCCATTATTCAGCCTCCCATTATGAAATTTCTCACCACCGAAGAAGAGAGAAAGATTAGTATGGGCGCTGTGAAAAAAACGGTCTCAAAGACAACCAAGATCCTCTTTCCCCTGATTGTCACGGTCGTCGGAGGCCTCATCGCACCCCAAGGCTTGCCCCTTCTTGGAACAATTATGTTAGGAAACCTGATGAGGGAGAGCGGGGTTGTGAGCCGGTTGACCAAGGCCTCTGAAAATGAGATTGCCAATATCGTCACGCTCCTCCTGGGTATCTCCATTGGAGCAACCATGGATGGCAAAAACTTTTTAACACCACAAACACTGATGGTTCTAGGCCTGGGCTTTATTGCCATCTGCCTCGATACGGTCTGCGGCGTTATGTTCGGGAAACTGTTGAAGGTTCTTTCAGGCGGGAAGATCAATCCCCTCATTGGAGCGGCCGGTATTTCGGCCTATCCCATGGCCGCGAGAGTGGCTCAACGGGAAGGCCAGAAATATAATCCGAAGAACTTTCTCCTCATGCATGCCATGGGAGCCAACACCGGCGGCCAGGTCGGCTCGGTGATGGCAGCCGCTGTTATGCTCTCTGTGCTGAAAGGAATGGGGATCATCTAAGGATTGGGAAGATTCAAAGTATATTAGGGACAGGAGGCATTTATGGTTGATTGGAACCTGGCTTTTTTAATTTCAGGGGCGGGGTATGGGATTACGATTTTAGTCCTGATCATCGTTTCGATGTGCATCTGGTTGATCAGCGCGGTTCTTCAGCGGAGCAAGCAGGGATCGAAGGGTTAAGAGGCACTGTTTATGTTTGGGTTATACGAGAGTGCATTGGGACAGTTGGCCTGGGGCAGCGTGGCCATGCTTTTCATTGGTGGGGTTCTGATCTATCTGGGGATTGTCAGAAAGATGGAGCCTCTGTTGTTGGTGCCGATCGGTTTTGGTATTTTTATGGTGAACCTTCCCATGGCGGGTATCATGACTTATACGCCTGAGGGGTTACCGGCGATCGGGGGGCTGAAGGAGATTGCGGAGGGTACAATTGGCATTCTCAATCTTCTGTATTATTATGGGTTGGAATCAGAGTTGATTCCCCTGTTGATCTTTTTAGGGGTTGGGACGCTGATGGACTTTAGTCCTACGATTGCCCGGCCCATTTCGCTTGTCTTCGGTGCGACGGCCCAATTGGGGATTTTTGTTGTTTTTCTGATTGCATATCTGAGCGGGATGTTCACCATTAACGAAGCCGCATCCATCGGAATCATCGGTGGTTCGGATGGTCCGCCGACGGTTTATCTCACGATTGCCTTGGCTCCGGTATTGCTTGGGCCGATTACGATGATTGCCTATTCCTACATGGCGTTGGTGCCGATTCTCCAGCCTCCTGTCATCCGGTTGCTCACCACCCAAAAAGAGCGAAAAATCTTCATGAAGCCCCAGGTCAGGAAGGTTTCCAAGCTGGAGTTGGTGCTTTTTCCGATTGTTGTGTTCATCGTTGCCACGCTTCTTGTCCCGAAATGTTCGCCTCTGGTGGGGATGCTGATGTTCGGCAATTTATTGCGGGTCAGCGGGGTGACGGACCGGCTTGCGCATGCGGGGAGCATCATGAACGACATCCTCATTCTCCTCTTGGGGATATCGGTAGGGTCTCTGATGCCTGCCCAGGTTTTTTTCAGTCCCCGGACCCTGGTGATCATTGGTTTGGCTATTGTTGCCTTTATTGTTTCGACGGCGGGCGGTCTTTTGACAGCGAAGTTGATCAACCTGTTTTTGAAGGAGAAGATCAATCCGATCATTGGGGCCGCGGGGGTGTCAGCCATTCCCATGGCGGCCAGGGTTGCCCAGAGGGAGGGGCAGAGGGCGAACCCCAAGAATTATCTCCTCATGCATGCCCTGGGGCCCAACATGGCAGGGGCCATCGGCACTTCCCTCGTGGCAGGGATTTTCATGGGAATGCTTCGATAAAAGCGTCCCTTTTCATTGAAATCCTCCATGGCGGAGCGCCACCAACGAAAAAAGAAAATTGACATTTGGTCAAGGTAATGGTGAGGACGCCAGTTTGGGCAAGGTAAAGGGGGAAGGTGAAATCTTTAAACCCAATGACCTGACCCATAGACAAAGCCGGTATCCTTACCCTGGCCCTAGCCCAGAGACTTATTTTCTATGTGACAAGTGTCACGAGTCTTTTTCAGGGAAGGTTCATGCCTGCGTGCTGAAACACCACGCGTCGGTGTGCAAACATGCTTCGCTCCCGCATTCATGTTTTCAATCACCCCCCACATGCTTTGCGGGCCCTTCCTCAAAAGCTTCGTTAATCCAGTTCAATGCGGCGATCATCTTAGGGAACCCGATAGTGGTCAGGCTCAAAAGGACGATATGATGAATCTCTTCACGAGAGATCCCGATGGCGATCGCCCGGCGGGTATGGGATTTAACAGCGCCCTGCGACTCCGAACCAATGGCAATCCCTAACTTGATGAGCCTGCGCATCTTCTCATCGAGAGGGCCGGTGGCATGGCAGAGGTTGGCGAGTTTCTCATAAGCCTTTTCAATCTCCGGAAACTCCTTCTTGAAAAATTCGTAGGGAAATGGCAAATAATCCATATCTCCTCCTTTCCTTTTCAACTCAAGAGTGGGTATTTTAATTCAATAGATGGAATCTTACCATAAGTTTCTCCCTTTTTGTAGAGAAAAAAACCTGATGCTGAAAACAGGTCTTTTTTCTTTCATCAAAAAATTCTTGCGTTTTACCTCTGTCCATAATATATATATGATCCATTGTCCCCAACCCATTTCAAGGAGCGATCTTCTATGACAGAGAGAGCATGGCATTCCATGGAGGTCCCTCAGGTTTTAAAAGATCTGAATACGGACCTCCGACATGGCCTGACAGGCGATGAAGTTCAAAAGCGACTTGAAACCTATGGTTATAACGAATTGAAGAAAGAAGAAAAGGTTTCTCCTTTCACCCTTTTCTTCAACCAGTTTAAGAATATCCTCATCATCATTCTTATGGCTGCCATCGTCCTTTCAGCCCTGGTGGGCGAAGTCTTCGATGCAGCGATCATTGCCGTCATTGTTCTCTTTTGTGCCGGCCTCGGATTTGTCCAGGAATATCGGGCAGAACGCGCCCTGGAGGCATTGAAGAAGATGCTCACGCCCACCATCACCGTGCTCCGGGGAGGTAAGGAGGAGGAGGTCCCTTCCAAAGAATTGGTGCCAGGAGACATCCTGCTTCTGGAGGCAGGAGATCGCATTCCGGCAGATGCACGCTTGGTCGAAAACCACTCCCTGCGGTGTGATGAAGCGCCTCTGACAGGAGAATCGGTCCCTGTGGGAAAGGATTTGAAGCCCATGCCGGTGGAAGTCCGTGTCAACGACCGGAAAAATATCGTTTTCACAGGCACGAGCGTGACCTTCGGCAGGGGAAAGGCCGCCGTCATCACAACGGGGATGCATACGGAGTTCGGGAAGATTGCCCAGGAAGTCACTTCCGTAAAAACCGAGAAGACACCTCTGGAGAGAAGGACGGAAGAGGTTGGAAAATGGCTGGGCGTCATTGCCCTCAGCATCTGTTTCCTGGTGGCTGGCATCAGTATCGTGAGAGAAATGCTCGGCGGAACAATCAACTTCCCATTTATCGTGACGGTAGTCATGTTTGCCATTGCCCTTGCTGTGGCTGCGGTCCCGGAAGCGCTTCCCGCCATTGTCACCGGCGCCCTGGCGATCGGGATGCGACAGATGGCTAAAAAGAATGCGCTCATCAGGAAGATGCCCGCGGTTGAAACCCTTGGGTGCACCACCGTGATCTGTTCGGATAAGACAGGAACCCTTACCAAGGGCGAGATGACGGTCAGAAAGATCTTCACAGGAGGCCGGATGATCGAGGTGACTGGCACGGGCTATACGCCTGAGGGAGTGCTCAGGGGGTCCGGATCCATTCAAATTGACCAACATCCTTCCCTTCACGCCTTTCTTCAGGGAGGGATCCTGTGCAATGATGCCACGTTAGAGCAGAAGGAAGGAAAGTGGGTAATTCATGGAGACCCGACTGAAGGGGCGCTTGTGGTCGCCGCTGTCAAGGCGGGGTTCCATCAGACCGAATCGAGGCTTAAACATCCGCGAATCGAAGAGATCCCTTTCAGCTCTGAAAGGAAGAGAATGACCACGGTTCATCAAATGAATCATGGGGCTAAGCTTGCATTTATTAAAGGCGCTCCCGAAGTGGTTTTGGAAAGAAGCACCCATGTCTCAGATGACACGGGAGTGAGGGAATTGACAGAGAAGGAGAGAGCGGAGATTTTAAAGGTCAACGAAGAGATGGCACAGGGAGCGCTCAGGGTCCTTGGAGTCGCTTACCGGGAATGTCCGGGTCCGATAGAGTCCACGGAAGAGTTCCTGGAGCGTGATCTGGTCTTCCTCGGCCTTGCGGGAATGATGGACCCGCCGAGAGAGGAGGCCATCGAAGCCACCAAGGTGTGTAAGCAGGTAGGCATTAAGCCCGTCATGATCACCGGAGACCATAAATTAACCGCCGTTGCCATTGCCAAAGAGATCGGATTTTATCAGGAGGGCGACCGGGTCCTCACCGGAGAAGAGCTTGAAAAGATTTCGGATGAGGAGTTTGAGAAGATGGTCACTCAGGTCACGGTCTATGCCAGGGTTTCACCCATGGATAAACTGAAGATTGTCAAGGCATGGAAGAAAAGAGGCGAGGTGGTTGCCATGACCGGCGACGGGGTGAATGATGCCCCTGCGCTGAAGCATGCTGACATTGGAGTGGCGATGGGAATCACCGGCACGGAAGTTACAAAAGAGGCCTCCGACATGGTCCTGATGGATGACAACTTTGCGACGATCGTGACGGCCATCGAGCGCGGCCGCTGGATTTACGACAATATTAAAAAATATCTGGCCTACCTTCTTCAGTGTAACATCACCGAGGTGATCGTGATCGGAGGCGTCGTCCTCGTGATGGGACCGGAATTCTTGCCGCTCCTCCCGGCAGCCATCTTATACTTGAATCTGGCCACAGACGGATTACCCGCATTGGCTCTCGGCGTATCCCCCCCTGACCCGGATATCATGAAGCGGCCTCCGAGAAATCCAAAGGCAAGTGTCTTTGGATGGGATGTGAAATCTTTTATTTTAAGGGCTGTTTTAATTGAATGCCCTTTTTTCTACATATTATTCTTCCATGAACTATCGGACATTACTCGTGCAAGAACGGAAGTCTTCTTTCTCTTCATCGTGATCGAGCTTGTGGTTGCCCTGAACTGCCGGTCTCTCATCTATAGCATCTTTAAGGTGCCCCCCCACAAATGGCTCATCATTGCCCTTGCATGGGAAATCGTATTGATCTGGGTGTTGATCCAGTTTCCTTCGGTGCGTGATTCTTTTGGCATCATGAAACCTTCTCTTGCTGACATGGTCCTGATCATTTCCTTTAGCTTGGTCGTCTTCGCAATCATTGAGCTGACCAAAATCATTTTGAGGAAGAGGATGGTCGTGGGCAGTTCCGCCTGATGATCCTGCTATCTGTTGACTCAAAGCCCTCTTTTCTCATCACAAGAGGGCTTTTTATTCTCTTGTGAAATCAGAGGAAATTTTTTAAGATGATCTCTAAAAGAAGAATGTCGGAATCCGAAGCACGAAACTCGAAACAAATTCGAATGACGAAAATACAAAATTCAAATTGTGTAAGATTTTAGTTTCGGATTTCGATATTCGAATTTCGGATTTAGTCATTTAGGAAGGAGATTTTATGGAAAAGCCTTTGGTTGGAATTCTGATGGGTAGCGACAGTGATCTGCCGGTGATGGAAAAGGCGGCAGAGGTTTTAAAGGAAATGGGAGTTGCCTATGAGATCGATATCAGTTCAGCCCATCGCCTTCCTGAGAAGACAGCGCAATATGCTAAAACAGCGAGAGAGCGCGGCCTTGAGGTATTGATTGCCGGGGCAGGGATGGCCGCCCACTTAGCTGGGGTGATCGCGGCTCATAGTACCCTACCGGTCATAGGCGTTCCGCTCAAATCGGGAGCCCTCGATGGAGTCGATGCACTTTATTCAACCGTTCAGATGCCTCCAGGGATTCCCGTGGCGACCGTTGGCATTGATGGGGCGAAGAATGCCGCCTATTTAGCCTGTGAAATCCTCTCGATTAAATATCCCGAGATCGTAAAGAAGCTGGAGGATTTCAGATCGAAGACGAGAAAGTCGCTGGAAGAAAAATCAGCGGCCCTGAAGAAGGGGATGATTTAACCTTGCAGTTGCCAAAAACGGACACGGGTAAACCGCTCTTCAAGGCTTCTGACGGCGATTAAGTTGACATGTTAAGGGAAACGGTAGACCTCACCTAAGGTGAACTCCGGCAAGGGCTTGGGATGTTTGTGCTTATTCGCTAAAAGGTTCGCCCCGAAGCCTTTACGAACGGTTCACCCGTGTCCGTTTTGACTAAATGTTTTGCAATGTTAAGGTTAAGTCAATGACCTTTTCCTCTCGCCGGCCTGCAATCTTTTTGGACAGGGACGGAACGCTTATTGAAGACCGTGGATACCTTCGCCATCCGTCGGAAGTAGTCTTTTATCAGGATACCATCGACTCCCTTCGGAGGTTAAAAGATCGTTACCTCCTTTTCATCGTCACCAACCAATCGGGCATTGGGCTTGGAATCCTCAAGCATGAAGATGTGGAGCGGATTAATCAGTTTGTTGTGGATACCCTTGCCCGGGAAGGGGTGACTATTTCGGCGGTCTATTATTGTCCCCACATACGTGATCAGGGATGCGAGTGCATAAAACCAACGCCTTATTTTGTCCTGAAGGCGGCTCGGGAATTTGATCTCGATCTCCCCCGTTCTTTTTCGATAGGGGATCACTCCCGTGATGTGGAATTGGCAAAGAATGTCGGGGCCCAGGGGATCTTTCTCCTGACGGGTCACGGGCAGAAACACCTACATGAACTTCCTCCAGGAGTATTGGTCGCCGAAAATATGGAAGAAGCAATCGACATTGTTCTAAATAGAGATGGACCCTCTCAAAAAAAGACGGGGTTCATCGGTAAGGCCGCTGAGATCATCAAACGGGGAGGCATCGTTGCCTTTCCGACGGAGACCGTATATGGATTGGGAGCGGATGCCTTTAATCCTCTTGCCGTGGCCCGGATCTTCGAGGTCAAGAAAAGACCTTCTTTTGATCCGCTTATCATCCATATCGCCCGTCCTGGCGATCTGGAGAAGATCGTCTTAACCATTCCATCGAAAGCCAGGGAGTTAATCGATCGATTCTGGCCGGGGCCGCTCACCTTAGTTCTTCCCAGAAGACAGGAGGTCCCCGATATTGTCACCGCCGGCCTTCCGACGGTTGCTGTCCGCATCCCATCGCATCCCATCGCATTGGGATTGATTGAAATGGCGGATTGTCCCATCGCCGCGCCGAGCGCCAATCCCTTCGGTTATCTGAGCCCGACCACTGCTCAACATGTTCGAGAACAATTGGGGGATGAGGTTGATCTCATATTGGACGGGGGACCCTGTGAGGTGGGCGTGGAATCCACGATCGTCTCTTTTGGTGAAGGAGGGCCCAGGCTATTGAGGCCAGGAGGGATCCCTCTTGAGGAGATTGAATCGGTTATTGGAAAGGTTGTGGTCGGCGCGATGAACAATGAAAAGGTCTCTGCGCCAGGGATGCTTCCGAAACATTATGCTCCTCGGACGCCGATTCTCCTCGATTGGCGCGAGGAGGATGTGGCCAATGATGGAAAGAGGAAGGTAGGATTGCTTGCATTTCATCAGATCAGTCCTTCTTTGAAATTCAATCAGGTTGAAATTCTTTCGGAGAGAGGCGATTTAAGAGAAGCGGCGGCCAATCTCTTCTCTGCCATCCAGCGACTGGATGGTTTGGGCCTGGACCTGATCCTGGCGGAATCTGTTCCCGATGTTGGTCTGGGACGGGCCATCATGGATCGCCTCCGCCGCGCTAGCTCCATAGGGGGATAAAATCAATGAAGAAGATTGCCTTTATATTTTTTCTTCTACTCTCCACTTTCTACCCTCCACCTTCTATTGGGTTACCTGCTGAGGACATTCAGCTCGTGACCGATGCCCAGTATTTTGAGGTGGCCAAGAAGATGATTCAGGAGGCAAAGACTTCCCTCCGGGTGATGATGTTTGAGATGGGATATTATGAAAAGCATCCCAATACCCCATCGAATCTTTTGATCAAAGAGTTGATAGAGGCAAAAAAACGCGGGGTTAAAGTGGAGGTCATCCTGGAAACAAGAGAAGGCGATGATAGGACCACCAAACGCAACCGCCAGACCGGAAAAATCTTATCGGACGGAGGGGTGGAAGTGACCTACGATCCCCTCTTTAAAACGATGCATGCAAAATCGATGGTTTCGGACGGAGAACTTGTCCTGATAGGAAGCACCAATTGGGTCTTCTCCTCCCTGACCAGTAACAATGAGGTTTCTGTCCTCATTAGGTCAAAAGAGATGGCCCGCGAGCTGGTCGATTATTTCAATCGAGTGAAAGCCACCGGCACCAAAAAATAGGATAACAGGAGATCAGGCCATCAGGAAACCAGGAAAAACAGAAGAATGAATAAGGTGCTTTGACCTGATATCCTGATGCCCATCCATGATGCTGATCGATTCTCATGCCCATCTTGAGATGCCTGAGTTCAGGAAGGACTTGACCGAAGTCCTGCAGCGTGCGAAGGATTCAGGCGTCGAATATATCTTCACCGTAGGGACAGAGAAAAAGGATTGGAAGAGGGCGCTTGAAATTGCCCATTCCCATTCTTCTGTTTATGCAATCTTAGGAGTCCATCCCCACAACGCAAGGGAGATTGATGACGGAACTTATCCGATCCTGAAAAAGCTCTGTCAGAATGCGAAGGTGAAAGCCTATGGGGAGATTGGCCTGGATTTTTTTCGCAACCACTCCCCCCGGGAGGTTCAGTTGGAAAGATTTAGGGAGCAGATCGGACTGGCCAGGGAACTTAAGCTTCCCATCGTTGTCCATGACCGGGAAGCCCACCGGGAGACGCTCGAAATCCTGAAATCAGAAGAGGCATGGGAAAACGGTGGAATCATCCACTGCTTTTCTGGGGATGAGCAAATGGCGAAGGCCTGTATCGAGATGGGTTTTTATATCTCGATCCCCGGAAGCATCACCTATAAGAATGCAGGCCCCTTTCACGAAATCGTTAAAAGACTTCCCTTGGAGTCCCTTCTGGTAGAGACAGATGCTCCATTCTTGACCCCGGTGCCCTTCCGGGGAAAGAGAAATGAGCCAAGCTATGTTCGATATACAGTTGAGAAGATTGCAGAAATCAAAAAGATCGCTTTTGAAAAAGTGGCCGAGGCAACGACCCAAAATGCCCTAAAGGTTTTTAGATTGAATTTCGATAACAGGTGAAAATTCTGTTTTACAAACAGATCATAATACTACAGCGACACATCTAATTTAAGTGCTTTTGCCTTGGCGACAGCTTTCTTCCTGTGCGAGATATATGCAACATGATTATGACGAGTGTGGTATTTGATGATTTTTATGGCTCCTTTCAAAGTCA